>Ga0208480_1000181_pt1 | contig 24919 bp, 20 predicted proteins | sample NGESurshal092012_4_FD_184485 | JGI IMG/M metagenome (GOLD analysis project Ga0208480, IMG submission 184485) | Arctic peat soil microbial communities from Barrow, Alaska - NGEE Surface sample F53-1 shallow-092012 (SPAdes) | ecosystem: Environmental > Terrestrial > Soil > Wetlands > Peat ... | reverse complement strand
CCCATCACGAGCACGAACCGGGGCTCGCTTCGCTGCCGATGGTGACGCGAACCGGCACCGGGATTCCCGGCGATGCGCTCAATGTCGGGCTGGTCGGCAGCCGGGACGACGTTCTCCTGGCGATGCAGGCGGCGGGCTGGTTTCCAGCCGACCCCGTCACATGGCGGACCAGCGTCGAAATCGTCGGCAGCGTTGTGCTCGACCGGCCCTATCACGATGCACCGGTCAGTCCGCTTTACTATCAGGGGAAAAAGGAGCAGCTCGCGTTCGAAAAGCCGGACGGCAACAGCGCGGACCGGCGGCACCATGTTCGCCTGTGGCTGGTGCTCGAGAAGGGCACGGACGGCCGTCCGGTCTGGCTCGGCGCGGTGACGTATGACCGCGGGGTCGGCCTCAGTCGTTATACCGTGCAGGTGACACATCATATCGGTCCCGACATCGATGCCGAACGGGATTTGCTGATGCGGGATTTGCGTGCAGCGGGAATGGTCGATGCGCTGTTCCAGATATCCGGCATAGGCCCGACGCTGTTCGGGCGGAACGGCGGCGGGGACCCCTACTACACGGACGGCGAGATCGATGTCGCCAGTCTGGTCGCCGACGGCATCAAGCGGACCGAACCGCCGGCGACGTTGCCGCCGTCGCCGCTGATCGCCCTGAAGGATCAGATTTGGCATGACGCCAGCAAGGCGATCACGCCATGATAAGGCCGGCACGCGGGCCCGCAGACGAGCCGGACCTGCTACTTCCTTGAACAGAGCAGGACCTGCCGTCGGACAGGCGCGGCTTTGAACCTTGGCGCCGTCTGCGCACACCAACCTGACGCCGGGGGATTTAATGGGCCCGGTGACCAGCCAACGTCGCCAAGCGAACATATTCCGCTTTCGGCGGCGTTGTGCGTTGGGGGGAGGGGTTAGAGGCTCCATGATCGGTCGCCGCCAGCGGCAGCGCGCCGGGCGGCCGCTCGGCCTCCCCCGCCGACCGCCGATTAAAAATCGGAGAATTTAGCATTTAAATCTGCCCTGCGAAATAGCATCGCAGGCGGTCCAAAATCGCATATTCGTGCCTTATTCTGGCCATCTGCGGCATCTTAAACGGCAGGGCTGGTATTCAATTACGGTGGGTGGGATCCGTAATTAAATCAGGTTTAAATCGCGCCGCTGGGTACTTCCCATTTAATTTACCCGGGCCAGCGGCTTTGGCGATCGCGTGAAGCGATCTTCCCCCTGCTCAAGGAAACCCCATGATCCGTCACATCGCAGCTGCAACGGTGGTGTTCTGCGCGTTGGCATCGAATGCAGAAGCCCGGTCACGGCACCCCCATCATCATTACGCTTCCCGTCACCACCATCATTATGCCGCCCGGCATCATGACCACTATGCCACCCGATACGGCCACCATGGCGGTGGCGGCAGGCCCCGGGCCTGGTGCGGATGGTATATGCGCGGGCAGGTCGGCGCCGATCCCGGTCCTTCCTACAATCTGGCGCGATCCTGGGCGCACTACGGATATAACGCTGGCGGTCCGTCGGTCGGCGCCATCGTGGTTTGGCGTCACCATGTCGGCAAGATTGTCGGTCACGAAAACGGTCAGTGGATCGTGCAAAGCGGCAATGACGGCCATGCCGTCCGAACCCGCGCGAGGTCGGTCGCAGGCGCCATCGCGTTCAGGCGGGCCTGAGGCGGTGCCGGCACCATTGAGATGATGAAGAAACACAACAGGTGAGATCGATGGCCCCGGATCGGAGCCATTTTTCCTGGAACGGAATTTCGCCGCTTTGTTTAGCCCGTCGAGCCGTCCGATTGGGCTCGGATAGCCGGGTAGCCGGGATCTCTCCTCGGGTGAATCTACCCGGCTATTTCAGCTGGAATTGGTTGTGGATCGGGGAACGCGGCCTCATGGGATCTGGCCCGGTTCACTCGACGAGCTGCCGCAGCGCCGGATGCTCGCGCAACAAATTTTCCCTCAGCGAGGGGTCCTGCACGGCCCGAAACAGGATGGCTGCGGGTTTCAGATCGTTCGCTTTCATGCACAACACCACGATCTGGCAGACGGCGGCATCCCGTAGCAGGTCGTCGGAGATCTTGATGGCTATTTCCATCGCCACCTTGGCGGCGCGCTTGTACCGTTCCGCCTCGTGCCGGGCGGCATCGCCGGCTCCGGTTTGACTGCCGGCTTTTTCCGCGCTGCTGGCGGCCGAATTGCAGATTTCGCGTAGCTTGCGGGCAGCTTCGAAGTCATCCGACATCGGTAATTTGATGTCTTCCCAGACTTCCTTGTGCTCACGCTTGTTGAACCAGCGCACGGGCTGCCATCGCAAAAAATGCAAGTGTGCCGCGTTGCATGGCAGCTGTCGATGCCGGACTTCGCCGGCCGGCGCGGAGCGAGGCGAAGTCGAGTGCCGATCCTTCGACGCGCAGGGCTGCCGGCGGGTGGCTGTTGGCGGGCTATGCCCAAATTGGGCGCTGCCGCGCCCGGGCTCAAGGTCGAGCCAACCGGGTTGGTCGTGAAGACGCGGCGCCGTCGTGCCTTTCGGATCAGTGGGCCGTCGAGATATGAGACTTGCGCATCTCCATCAAGCGGGCCCAGCAATATTGGCGATAGATCAGGCTGAGAACCGTCCACATGATCGAACTCCTTTGTTTGATCGGTACCGGTCAGGCTGGCAGGCATCCGTTTCGGGGTCATTGCGCCGCCCGCCGAAATGGTTTCTTGGCAGTCCAAAAATGGTTTCGTCGGGAACGCGGCGGGATCAAGCCGAGGTCGGCGGAGGCAAACGCCCAGGACATGGCAATAACGGCCGGGCAGGTGACCAGCCGAACTCGAATCGCCGCCTGGAGGCGCCAATCGGGCAACCCGGAGACGGCTTACGCTTCCGTGAGAGGAGGCCGGCCCTTGCCGCGGGTATTCCAACTGCCCCAGCTTACGCTGGCCAGACTTTGAAGATCGGTTGCCACAGGCCGCTTGGTTCGGCGCTCATACGCCGCAATGCATCGTTCGGATTCCGCAATCTTTCGCTTCAGCTCGGCGATGGCTTTTTGGGTTTCGCCGGCTCTCTTCGAACTGGCGATCTCGCCAATCGTAAACCGGGCGGTCTCCAGGGCCTTCAAGGCGTCCCGGTTCCTCTTGAGCTGAACCCTGTGCCAGGCGATGTTGCTATTGCTGTCAGCAATCATGTGAACCTCCTGATTCGCGCCGGAGCATAGCATCCCTTGGAATCCGCGGCAGCGCCTCCTTCATTCGAAGCGGCAGGCCACGACATCGACGCCCGGTCCGCGGGCCCGGAACGGACTGCAGCGAAGATAGCGGCGAATTTCTGTCAGAAGACTCCGGCCAAATCAAACCCGGCGATCACGAACAGCAGCGACGCCAACAGCCCAACTCCGCAAAATATGAAAACGGTCTTGAGTCCGTCGACGTCGCCATCGGTTCTTGATGCACGTGTGAGAGCTCTTAGGATTGTCTCCATTTTACCGCCTCCATTGCGCTCTTGGGTTCAGACAGGCTGGAGGCAACGTTAACTCGGTTGCGGCGGGAGACTTGTGAGCCAGATCACAGTTCAGGGTGCCAAAGCGCGGCGAGGCGCAGGCAGTCACATCCAACTTTGTTGGTGCCTCACCGTCTCGGCGAGATATTTCTGGCATGACGGGTCGTAAACCAGACTGACGATGTCAGTGCCCTAGCGCGGCGGCCACCTGACCGACGAGCTGTTCGGCCAACATGTGATAGCCTTCGGGGGTCAAGTGTTGGCTGTCCGGTTGATGGGGCAATCCGTGGAGCATACCGTTCGGCATGAGAACAACCTTGACGCCCATGGCGGCAAGCCGCGCCTGAATCTCGGCCGTCCTGTCAGGCGCCAGCTTGCGTCTGCCATTGCCGCGGGTTTTGAACAGCAACTCGAGCGGCCGATGCCCATGCCGGCTACAGCAACAAAATGAAAGAGGCCGCCAACTGATGCGGCCTCCGATCATTTATGATTTTTGCGCCCCTTCAGATCATCGAGGGCTTTTTCCGCGTGTTGGTCGAGATGGCCGCTGATGTGAAGCCGCATCTCTGCCATCTTTTGATCGCGCGACCGGGTTGGGTCTCTCAAGTATGCCTTAGCTGCGTCAATAACATCGGGCGTTACCTCTCGTAGCTCGGCCAGAACGGCCTCAATTGCCCGAATTCGGCCTTCTAGTTCGTCGTTGGTCATCATCAGCCTCACCCCCGTTTTTGAACTGCCGATCAGCCTAAATCAGCACCGGAAATTGGGACAGTGCAAAATTCTAAAGGGACCACCGGCATTTTCAAAAGGGACAAGCCGGAGAAGGGAACATTTGCGACAAGGCGCGCCAGGAAACAAGATCGGAAAATTCTCGGAAACCATTGATTTAATTGGCGATCCCAGCAGGATTCGAACCTGCAACCCACGGAGTAGAAATCCGTTACTCTATCCAGTTGAGCTATGGGACCGTCCGGCGACCCGGCCGCCTCGCCTTCATAACACTGCCAATATGAAAAATCCGCTGTGACGCCAAGCCGGTTCCGAACCATTTTCGCCGGCTGACCGACCAAGCAGGGGGGCGGACCCGTCGCAGCGGTCGGCCTTATCGCGCCAAGCCGCGCCCACCCCGCCTCGGGGCGCGCGCCACAGACCGCCCCGGCCATGCCGCATGCCACTTTCCGCTACCCCGGTTTTGTGGTCATGAGTCCGTCACCTTTCGCGCCTTTCTTTTCCATGCACGGCGCTCATCGGCGCCAGGGAGCTCCGTCATGATCGGTTTGGTTCGCGCCGCGACACTTTGCGCCACGCTGGCGTTTGGCCTTGTTGCGGCGCAAGCGGCGGACAAGGCTTTCCGACGCGACGACCTCGCCGATTCCGCGATCAAGCTGGAAGCCCGGATCAAGAGCGAGGCGGGTCCGGTCGCCAAGTCGGGGACGGGCCTGCGCACCGATGCCGACGCCGCCTTCAAACGCAGCGATTTCCGCACCGGCCTGCAGATCCTCGGGCAAATCGCCGCCACCACGCCCGACGACAGCGCCAACTGGCTGCGGCTTGCCCGCACCATCTTCCAGATCAGCCCGGCCAACAGCAGCGAACAGACGTTCCTGCTGGAACGTGCCTCGACCGCGGCCTACATCGCCTATCAGCGTGCCGGCAACGCCGCCGATGAGGCCGACGCGCTGGCGGTGCTCGGCCGGGCGCTGTCCGAGCGCAAGCTGTGGCGTCCGGCGCTCGATGCGCTGCGGCTGTCGCTCGATCTGCGCGAGGTCGCCGATGTGCGCGGGCGCTACGAAAAAATGCGCGACGAGCATGGCTTCCGGCTGCTCGACTACACCGTGGATTCCGACTCGGCCTCGCCGCGAGCCTGCTTCCAGTTCTCCGAGGATCTCGCCAAGCGGACCGACTTCACGCCGTTCCTCGCACTCGCGGGCAGCGACAAGCCGGCGCTGTCGTCGGAGGAAAGGCAGCTTTGCGTCGACGGCCTCAAGCACGGCGAGCGCTACAATATCGTGCTGCGCGCCGGCCTGCCGTCCGCGGTGAAGGAGGGCCTGCCGAAATCGGCCGAGTTCAACATCTATGTCCGCGACCGCAAGCCGTTCGTGCGCTTCACCGGGCGCGCCTATGTGCTGCCGCGCACCGGCCAGCGCGGCATTCCGCTGGTCAGCGTCAACACCCCGGCGGTGACCGTGAACGTGTTTCGGATCGGCGATCGCAATTTGATCAACACCGTGGTCGACAGCGACTTCCAGCGCGCCCTCAACAGATACGAGCTTTCCAACCTTGGCAACGAGCGGGGCGTGAAAGTCTGGTCGGGCGAATTGGCCACGGCGACCACGCTCAATCAGGATGTCACGACCGCATTCCCGGTCGACCAGGCGCTCGGCGACCTGCAGCCCGGGGTCTATGTGATGACGGCGGCGGCCAAGGGCCCCGGCAGCGACGACGACAGCCAGCTTGCGACCCAATGGTTCATCGTTTCCGATCTCGGCCTCACAGCGTTCTCCGGCAATGACGGCATCCATGTGTTCGTCAATTCGCTGGCCTCGACCGATGCGGTCGCCGGGGCCGAGGTGCGGCTGGTCGCGCGCAACAACGAAATTCTCGCAACCCGCAAGACTGACGAATCCGGTCACGTGCTGTTCGAGGCCGGCCTTGCGCGCGGCGAGGGCGGCCTGTCACCCGCGATGGTGACGGTGACCGGCGAGAAAGCCGACTACGCCTTTCTCAGCCTGAAAGCCGATGCGTTCGACCTGTCGGACCGCGGCGTCGCGGGGCGGGCGGTGCCGGTTGGCGCCGATGCTTTTGTCTATGCCGAACGCGGCGTCTATCGCTCCAACGAAACGGTCTATCTGACCGCCTTGCTGCGCGACGGCCAGGGCAATGCCGTCACCGGCGGGCCGCTGACGCTGGCGATCGAGCGTCCCGACGGCGTCGAATTCCGCAGGGCTGTCCTGGCCGACCAGGGCGCCGGCGGGCGAAGCCTCGCGGTGGCGCTCAATTCCGCCGTGCCGGCAGGAACCTGGCGGGTGCGCGCGTTCACCGACCCGAAAGCCGCGCCGGTCGGAGAAACCACCTTCATGGTCGAGGATTACGTCCCCGAACGGATCGAATTCGATATCGCCAGCAAGGACAAGGCCATCAAGGCCGATGCGGCGGTGGAATTGAAGGTCGACGGCCATTTCCTGTATGGTGCACCCGCCTCGGAACTGCAGCTGGAGGGCGACCTTTTGGTGGCACAAGCGGCGGAACGCCCGGGCTTTGCCGGATATCAGTTCGGCGTCGCCGACGAGGAAACCACCAGCAACGAACGGACTCCGATCGAGAACCTACCGGAAACCGACGCCAATGGCGTCGCGACCTTTCCGGTCAGCTTGGCAAAACCGCCGACCTCGACGCGTCCGCAGGAAGCCCGGATCTTTATCCGCATGGCGGAGGCCGGCGGCCGCGCGGTGGAGCGCAAAGTGGTGCTGCCGGTGGCGCCTGCAGCGAACATGATCGGCGTGAAGCCGCTGTTCGGCGACAGGAACGTCGCCGAAGGCGACAAGGCCGGTTTCGACGTCGTGTTCGTCGCACTCGATGGCCAGCCGCTGGCGCGCGATGGCTTGCGTTACGAGCTCTTGAAGATCGAATCCCATTACCAGTGGTATCGCCAGAATTCGTCCTGGGAATATGAGCCGGTCAAATCAACCACGCGCGTCGCCGATGGCGATGTCACGGTCGCAGCGGACAAGCCGTCGCGGATTACGCTGTCGCCGCAGCCGGGCCGCTATCGCCTCGACGTCAAATCGACCGAGGCCGACGGGCCGCTTACCTCGGTTCAGTTCGATGTCGGCTGGTATTCCGACGGCAGCGCCGACACCCCCGATCTCCTGGAAACCTCGATCGACAAACCGGAATACCAATCCGGCGACACCATGGTGGTGTCGGTGAACGCGCGCACGGCCGGCAAGCTTACCATCAACGTGCTGGGCGACCGCCTGCTGACGACGCAGACCACCGACGTCAGCGAAGGCACCGCGCAGGTCAAAATTCCTGTCGGCCGGAATTGGGGCACCGGCGCCTATGTGGTGGCGACGCTGCGCCGTCCGCTGGACACCGCCGCGCAACGGATGCCAGGGCGGGCGATCGGGCTTAAATGGTTCGGCATCGACAAGAAGGCCCGCACCCTGACGGTCGATCTTTCCGCGCCGGCTCTGGTTCGTCCCGGCGCGACGCTCAAGCTGCCGGTGAAACTCGGCGGGTTAAGTCCTGGAGAGGATGCCAAAATCGTCGTTGCCGCGGTCGATGTCGGGATACTCAATCTGACCAATTACAAGCCGCCGGCGCCGGACGATTATTATCTGGGCCAGCGCCGCATGAGTTCGGAAATCCGCGACCTCTACGGGCAGCTGATCGACGGCATGCAGGGCACAAGCGGCCAGCTCAGGACCGGCGGCGATTCCGCCGGCGCCGAATTGCAGGGCAGCCCGCCGAGCCAGAAACCGCTCGCGTTGTATTCGGGGATCGTCACGGTCGGTCCCGACGGTTCGGCCGAAATCGACTTCGATATTCCGGAGTTCGCCGGGACCGCGCGGGTGATGGCGGTGGCGTGGACCGCGACCAAGCTCGGCCGTGCCACGACCGATGTCACGGTGCGCGACCCCGTGGTGCTGACAGCGACGCTGCCACGCTTCCTGCTCAATGGCGATCACGGCACCATGAGTTTCGATCTCGACAACGTCGAAGGTGCGCCGGGCGACTATACCATCCATGTCAGGCCGTCGGGACCCATCAAGGTCAGCGGCAACCTCACCGCAACGCTAACGCTCGCCGCCAAACAGCGCAGTTCGATGGCGCTGGCGCTCGACGCCGGCGGCACCGGCACGGCGCAACTCGATGTCGACATCAGCGGACCGAACGGACTGACGCTGGCGCGGCACTATGCGCTCGACGTCAAGGCCGCCACCCAGATCCTGGCGCGGCGCTCGATCCGCACCCTCGCCCAGGGCGAGAGCCTGACCCTGACATCCGACATGTTTTCGGACCTGGTGCAGGGCACCGGCAGCATCTCGCTGTCGGTCAGCCTGTCCACCGCGCTCGATGCCGCGACCGTCCTGAAGGCGCTCGACCGCTATCCCTATGGCTGTTCGGAGCAGGTCACCAGCCGGGCGATGCCGCTGCTCTATGTCAATGATCTGGCCGTGGGCGCTCATCTTGCGATGGATAAGGCGGTCGATCAGCGCATCAAGGACGCCATCGATCGGCTGCTGGCACGGCAGGGCTCGAACGGGTCGTTCGGCCTGTGGTCGGCCGGCGGCGACGACGCCTGGCTCGATGCCTATGTCACCGACTTCCTGACCCGCGCCCGCGAGAAGGGGTTCGCGGTCCCGGATGTCCTGTTCAAGAGTGCGCTCGATCGCATCCGCAATTCAGTCGTGAACGCGAACGAGCCGGAGAAAGATGGCGGCCGCGATCTCACTTACGGCCTCTACGTGCTCGCCCGCAACGGCGCCGCGCCGATCGGCGACCTGCGTTACCTAGCCGATACCAAGCTGAACAATCTGGCGACCCCGATCGCGAAGGCGCAACTGGCGGCGGCGCTGGCGCTGGTCGGCGACCGCAGCCGGGCGGAGCGGGTCTATGCCGCCGCGCTCGACAGTCTCGCGCCCAAGCCAACGCTGGAATTCGGACGGGTCGACTATGGCAGCGCCTTGCGGGATGCCGCGGCGCTGGTCACGCTCGCCAGTGAAGGCAACGCGCCGCATGCGACTCTGACCCAGGCCGTGGCGCGCGTCGAAGCGGCGCGCGGGCTGACGCCCTACACCTCGACCCAGGAGAATGCGTGGCTGGTGCTGGCCTCGCGCGCCCTGGCGAAGGAAAATTTGACACTGGATGTCGATGGATCGCCGATCAAGGCGGCGTTATACCGCAGCTACATGGCGGCCGAACTGGACAACAAGCCGATCAAGATCACCAACACCGGCGACACGCCGGTGCAGGTGGTGGTTTCGGTCAGCGGCGCGCCGGTCATGCCGGAGCCCGCGGCGTCGAACGGCTTCAAGATCGAACGCAATTATTTTACGCTCGACGGCAAGCCCACCGATGTGTCGAAGGCAAAGCAGAACGATCGCTTCGCGGTGGTGCTGAAGATCACCGAGCCGAAGCCGGAATACGGCCACATCATGCTCTCGGATTACCTGCCGGCAGGCTTCGAGATCGACAATCCACATCTGGTCTCGTCCGGCGACGCCGGTACACTGGATTGGATCGAGGACGGCGAGGAGCCTGCGAACACCGAATTCCGCGATGACCGTTTCACCGCCGCCATCGATCGCGCCGGCAACGCCAAGTCGGTGTTTACCGTGGCCTATGTGGTCCGCGCCGTCTCGCCCGGCAAGTATGTGCTGCCGCAGGCCTATGTCGAGGACATGTATAATCCTTCGCGCTACGGCCGCACCGGCACCGGCGCCATCGAGGTGCGTCCGGCGAAATGAGTGGAGAGATCGCCATAGCGCCTGCCGCGGCTCGTGCGAGCCACCGGCGGTGGATCAGGTTGACGGCAGTGGCCGCGGCGGCGGCATGCTTGATCGCGACAGGGGCCTTCGCGACATGGGTGGTTTCGCTTGGACCGACGCCCCTCGCAGAGGCGCAGCAGGTCTCGACCACGGTCGTCGACCGCAACGGCAAGCTGTTGCGTGCCTATGCCATGGCCGACGGCCGCTGGCGGTTGCCGGTCGATGCCAAAACCGGCGTCGATCCGAACTATCTCAGGCTGCTGCTCGCCTATGAAGACAAGCGGTTCTATTCGCACGACGGCGTCGACCTGCTGGCGTTGAGCCGCGCCGCGCTTCAACTCGTCACCCGCGGCCATATCGTGTCCGGCGGTTCGACCATCACGATGCAACTCGCCCGGCTGATGGAGCCGCGGCGGGAGCGTTCGGTTTATGCCAAGATGCACCAGATCGTCCGCGCGATCGAACTCGAGCGGCAGTTGAGCAAGGATCAGATTCTCAATCTGTATCTGGCGCTGGCGCCCTATGGCGGCAATCTCGAAGGCATTCGTTCGGCCTCGATTGCCTATTTCGGCAAGGAGCCGAAACGCCTATCGCTGGCGGAATCGGCGCTGCTGGTGGCGTTGCCGCAATCGCCGGAAACCCGCCGCATCGATCGTTACCCCGATACGGCGCGCGCCGCACGGGACCGGGTACTCGAACGCATGGTTGAGGAGGGCGTCGTGTCCGAACAGGATGCGGCGCAGGCGAAAGTCCAGCCGGTGCCGCGAATGCGCCGGCCCATTCCCATTCTGGCACCGCATTCTTCCGATCGGGCGATCGCCATCGTGAAGGATGCGCCGGTGATTTCGCTGACGCTCGATTTGAGCCTGCAAAAAATGCTGGAAGCTCTGGCGCGCGATCGCGCCATCGCGCTCGGGCCGAATATTTCCGTGGCGATCCTGGCGGTGGACAATGCGAGCGGCGAGGTGCTGGCACGGGTTGGCTCGCCGGATTATTTCGATGACCGTCGTGCCGGGCACGTCGATATGACCCGTGCCGTGCGCTCGCCGGGATCGACGCTGAAACCGTTCATCTACGGACTGGCGTTCGAAGACGGCTTTGTCCATCCCGAAAGCCTGATCGACGACCGGCCGATCCGGTTCGGCGACTATGCGCCGCAGGATTTCGACATGACCTTCCAGGGGACGGTGCCGGTGCGCAAGGCGCTGCAACTGTCCCTCAATGTTCCGGCGATCGCGCTGCTTGATCGGGTCGGCGCCAGCCGGCTGTCGGCGCGGCTGAAGCAGGCCGGCGGCAATCTGATCCTGCCGAAGGATGAGGTGCCGGGACTGGCGATGGGGCTCGGCGGGGTCGGGGTCACGCTGCAGGACCTGGTCCAGCTCTATTCGGGAATCCCGCGGCTCGGTACCACCCGGCCGCTGCGCGAAATCATCATCAGCGCCAACGACGATCAGCGCGATCCATTGCGGCTGATGGATCAGGTCGCGGCCTGGCAGGTCGGCGATGTGCTGATGGGAACACCGCCGCCGGAAAACGCGCCGCAGCACCGGATCGCGTTCAAGACCGGCACCAGCTACGGCTACCGCGATGCCTGGTCGGTCGGCTTTGACGGCCGCATGACCATCGGGGTCTGGGTCGGGCGGCCCGACGGCGCGCCGGTGCCAGGTCTGGTCGGGCGCACCGCGGCGGCGCCGATCCTGTTCGATGCCTTCGCCCGGACCGGAAAATTGCCGAGGCCGCTGCCGAAACCCCCGAAGGGGGTGCTGATCGCCAGCAATGCCAGGCTTCCGTTACCGCTGCGCCGGTTTCGTCCCCTGGGAGAGCTCGTGCGCAGCGGCGGCGACCAGGCGCCGCACATCCAGTTCCCGTTGAACGGCTCGCGGATTGACGTGACCGGCTCGGGCGGCGCGGAGCCTGTCGCGATGCCGGTCAAGGTCGCCGGCGGGGTGCTGCCGATGACCATGATGGTCAACGGCACTGCCGTCGGCGAGATCGATGGGCGCCGGCAGCGCCTGATCGATCCGCCCGGCCCGGGCTTTGCCCGGCTGACCGTGATCGACGCCACGGGCGCCGCGGACACAGTTGTCGTTCGAATTCAATAGATGCTCGCTAACCGGTTGTCCCCACGGCGGTTTCAGCGTATGCGGAACCGATGGTTGAGACCTATGCACGTCCCCGGTTTGGAGAGCCGCGCGAGCCCAAAGACCGGGTAAATCCGGGCAGCGGTCTCGCCAATGCGATCAATTTTGTCACCGCCAGCCATGTCCGCGCGATCGGGTTCCTGACGTTGTGCGGCCTGCTGCTGTTCCTGCCGGGCTTCTTCAACATCCCACCGGTCGACCGCGACGAGGCGCGGTTCGCACAGGCGACCAAGCAGATGGTCGAGACCTCCGATTTCGTCGACATCCGCTTTCAAGACGACGTCCGTTACAAGAAGCCGGTCGGGATCTACTGGCTGCAGGCGGCGGTGGTCGAGACTGCGTCTGCGCTCGGTCTGCCGCGCGCGCCGCTGCGGATCTGGCTGTACCGCATTCCCTCGCTGGTCGGCGCGATCGGGGCCGTGCTGCTGACCTACTGGACGGCACTGGCGTTTGTGACCCGGCGCGGGGCCGTCCTCGCGGCGCTCATCCTGTGCAGTTCGGTGCTGCTCAGTGTCGAAGCCCGGCTCGCCAAAACCGACGCCATGCTGCTGTTGACCGTGGTCGCGGCCATGGGAGCGCTGGCGCGGGTCTATTTGTCCTGGCAACGGGGCGAGAACCCCGCACACCCGCCCTGGGCATGGCCCGCGATTTTCTGGACCGCACTGGCTGGCGGCATTCTGCTCAAAGGGCCGTTAATCCTGATGTTCGTCGCGCTGACGATAATTACCCTGGCGATCCTTGATCGGTCGGCGAGCTGGCTGTGGCGGCTCCGCCCGGTATGGGGCCTGATGTGGCTGCTGGTTCTGGTACTGCCCTGGTTTGTTGCGATCTTCTGGCGCGCCGGCGACGCGTTTTTCGCCGATTCGATCGGCGGCGACATGTTGAGCAAGCTCTCCGCGCAGGAATCCCATGGCGCCCCGCCGGGGGTCTATCTGTTGCTGTTCTGGATCACCTTCTGGCCGGGCGCGCCGCTCGCCGGAATGGCGGCACCGGCGGTGTGGCGGGCGCGGCGCGAACCGGGCGCGCAATTCCTGCTGGCGTGGCTGATCCCGTCCTGGATCGTGTTCGAGCTCGTGCTGACCAAGCTGCCGCACTACGTGCTGCCGCTCTATCCCGCGATCGCGATCCTCACGGTCGGCGCGCTGGAGCGACGCGTGCTGTCGCGGTCATGGCTGCGGCGCGGCGCGGCCTGGTGGTTCGCGATTCCGGCACTGACTTCGCTGATTGCCGTGATCGGCGCGGTGACGCTGACGCGGCAGCCGGTATTTGTGGCGTGGCCGTTCGTGGCGGCGGCGCTGATCTTCGGGCTGTTCGCGTGGTGGCTCTATGACGACAACCACGCCGAGCGCTCGCTGCTCAACGCCGTGGTCGCCGCGATGTTCCTGGCAATCGCGGTCTACGGCGTCGTGTTGCCGGCACTGACGCCATTGTTTCCGAGCGCCGAGATTGCGCGCGCGCTGCGCAACGTGGTCTGCGTCGGACCAAAGGCCGCGGCGGCGGGCTTTCACGAGCCGAGTCTGGTGTTCATGACCGGGACTTCGACGCTGCTGACCGACGGGTCGGGGGCCGCGGATTTCCTGGGGCAGGGCAGTTGCAGGTTCGCGCTGGTGGAATCGCGCTCGGAACGCGCGTTTGCCCAGCGCGCGGAGGCGATCGGCCTGCGCTACAATGTGGCGACCCGGATCGAAGGCTATAATTTCTCGCAGGGTAAGGCGGTCTCGATCGCGGTATTCCGCTCCGAGGGCACGGAGTAAGATGTCTGTCCCGGCCGGCCTCGGCACGCCTTCGAATTACTTCGCGCAGGTTTTCGCGTTGCTGCGGAGTTCGCTCGCCCAACTGGTGCGACCGCCGTCGCACCCGCGGCGCAGCGAGGCAGGGCGCCGATTGGCGCGCCATGCCTTGCTGCTCACGACCGCCGGTGCCGCCCTCGTGGTCGCGCTGATGATCGAGTTGGACGCATGGGAAATCCAGCTTATGCCGCCGCGCGGCAGCGCCGGGCTTTGGCCGGTTCGCATCCTGACCGAGTTCGGAAAAGCGGCTTTCGTGCTGTGGTTCCTGGCCGGACTGTTGTTTGCGGTGGCCGTCGTCGTGCCGCGCTTGCGGGGCGCCTCGCGGTCCCGGCTGCTCGGTCTGGGGACGCATTTGCAGTTTGTGTTTCTCTCCGTGCTGGTGCCGCTGCTCGCCGGCGAACTCATCAAATGGATCGTCGGGCGCGGCCGCCCGTTTGTCGGTGGCGAAGCCAATGCCTTCAACTTCGCGCATTTCGCGGGAACCCAGGCCTATGCCAGTTTTCCATCGGCGCATGCCATCGCCAGCGTTGCACTGGCCTTCGCGGTTTCGGCGGTGTGGCGTCGGGCACGGATTCCGATGATCGTGTATGCGTTGCTGATCGTCGCCAGCCGGCTGGTGCTTTTGGCCCATCATCCGAGCGATGTCGTCGCCGGTGCGGTGATCGGATTGGCCGGTGCGATGCTGGTCCGGTACTGGTTCGCGGCCCGCCGTTTGGGCTTCGTGATCGGCGAGGGCGGTACCATCACGCCACGAGGGGCATGGTCGCCGCGGACTGCCAAAAGGGTTGCCCGGCGCGCTTTCGCCCCATAAGAAGCGGTCGCCGTGATGCCGGCTACAGGCTAGGCCACCTCAAACGACGAGTGCTGATTTGCCCTCTCCAGACCCCGCCGGCGTCGCCGTCTCCATCGTTGTTCCCGTGCGCAACGAAGCCGAGAATATCGCGCCGCTGATCGCCGAGATCGCCGCCGCGCTCGACCGCCGCTGGGCTTACGAAATCATCTATGTCGATGATGGGTCAACCGATGCGACGGCCGAGCGGCTCGCGGCCGTCAGACAGCAGCGCGGAAACCTGCGCCAGATCCGCCACGCGACATCGTCAGGGCAATCGGCGGCGGTGCGCAGCGGTGTCCGCGCCGCGGCCGCCGCCATCGTGGCGACGCTCGATGGCGACGGCCAGAACGACCCGTCATTCCTGCCGGACCTGATCGCAGCGATCGAGAACGGTGGGGACCGCGTCGGCCTCGTCGCCGGCCAGCGGGTGGGTCGCAAGGATACCGGTTTCAAGAAACTGCAGTCGCGCATCGCAAACGGAGTACGCAGCACCATTCTGCACGACGGCACCCGCGATACCGGCTGCGGCCTCAAGGTTTTCAAGCGCGAGGTGTTCCTGGCGCTGCCTTATTTTGACGGGCTGCACCGCTTCCTGCCGGCGCTGGTCCGCCGCGAGGGATACGACATCGCCTATGTCGACGTCATCGATCGGCCACGTCGATCCGGCGTGTCAAACTACGGCTTCTTCGATCGGCTATGGATCGGAATCATGGATCTGGCGGGCGTGTGGTGGCTGATCCGCCGCAAGAAGCCGACGCCGGTCGCGACCGAGGTGACGTCATGACTGTCCTGCTCAGCAGCCTCGTCAATTATCTGCACGAGGTCTTCGTTCTCAAATTCGACGGGTGGGTCGTCCTTGGATTCGTGGCGCAGGGTTTTTTCACCATGCGTTTTGTGGTGCAGTGGATCGCATCGGAACGCGCGCGCAAGAGTGTGGTCCCGGTGGCGTTCTGGTTCTTCTCGATCGGCGGCGGCATCCTGCTGCTGGCCTACGCGTTATACCGCAGGGACCCGGTATTCATCGCCGGACAGGCGCTCGGCCTGTTGGTCTACACACGCAATCTGTATTTCATCATCCTGACCGGACGGCAGGCGTCGCGGAGCGACTGATTGCCGTCACCGCGCCGAGCGATGCACCGCGGATGCCGGCAGTGTCGCCAGATCGCCGCCGGCGCGCTCGAGGGCCGGCAGTTCGCCCGCCGCATCGAGCACCGGATAGGCCACCGAACAGATGTGCGAGTGGATCCGCCGCAGGTCGCGCAGCACATCCAGGTGCAGCGAGGTGGTTTCGATGGTCTCGGGGCGGCCTTCGCGCAGCCGGTCGAGATGCCGTTCGGTGGCGGCAATCTCGGTATTGCGCAGCGCCGCCTTCTCCGCCAGCAGCTTGCGGGCCTCGTTGACGTCGCCCGACATGAATACGCCAAACGCGATCCGCAGCGAATCCATCGTTCGCTTGTGGAATGCCGACAGTTCTTCGGCACCTTCCGCCGAAAACTGGAATCGGCGCTTGATCTTTTTCGCCGCAAGTTCGTTCAGGTTCTTGTCGATGATATCGCCGATGTGCTCGAGGTTGATGGTGAACGAAATGATCTCCATCGCCCGGTGCCCCTCGTGTTCGTCGAGGCTGCCGCGGGTCAGTTTGGTCACATAGAGCTTGATCGCCTCGTCGAGGCCATCGACGCTGTTGTCCATCTTGGACACCTGGTCGACCAGGGACCGGTCGTTGTTCATCATCGCCGCCATCACCTTGCGCAGCATCACCTCGACGTGATCGCCCATATGCAGGGTTTCGCGCGCGGCGTCGGCTAGAGCGAGCGAAGGCGTTTCCAGCGCGCTCTCGTCGAGATAGCGCGGCCGCGACGGGTCGGCTTCCTGGACCCGGTTCGGGAGCAACTTTTTTAAAAGCCGCGCCATGGGATCGAGCAGGCCGATAAAGATGATCGCGGTCGCTACATTGAAGGCGATGTGAAATTCGGCGGTCAACTTCGCAAGGTGGGGTTGCCAGGCCTGCAATTCCGCGGCGATCGGGTGCAGAAACGGTGCGACCAGCAGCACGCCAACCAGCCGATTGGCGAGGTTGCCGAGCGGAAGGCGGTAGCTCGCAGGATTGTCGCGGCGGGCGCCTTCGAACACCGGGTTGATGGCGCTGCCGAGATTGGCGCCGAGTACCAGCGCCAGCGCCGCGAACGGCGTGATGAAATGCGCATAGGCAAGGGACATGACCAGAAGCACGCTGGCCACGCTCGAATGCACCATCCAGGTGATGACGGCGCCGATGATGATGCAGAGCACGGGATCGGCGGTCATCGCACTCATCAGGACACGAACGCCGGGGGCGTTTTCCGCAGGCGCCAGCGTGTCGAGCAGGATATGCAGCGCCAGCAGCATCAGGCCGAGCCCGATCGATACCCGGCCGACATCCTTGATCCGCGAGCGCGCGCCGCTGCGGAACGCAACGAGGCCGATGACGAACAGGACGGGCGCCGCCGCGGCGATGTTGAACGACAGCACCTGAACGATCAGCGTGGTGCCGACATTGGCGCCGAGCATGATCGCGAGCGCCGGGACCAGGCTCACCAGCCCTTCGGCGGTAAACGAACTCGTGATCAGGGCGGTCGCGGTGCTGCTTTGTAACAGCGCAGTCAGCCCAAGCCCCGCGACAAAGGCGGAGAATCGGTTTTTGAGGGCCTTGGCCAGCAGCAACCGCAGATCGGGGCCGAACGCGCGCAGAATTCCGCTGTGGACCATGTGGAGGCCCCACAGCAGCAACGCCACGCCGCCCATCAGGTCGAGAAGAACCAGGCTTCCCATGCTTGTCCAATTCCGGTTTTTGCAGGTCGACGGGTCAGGCTATCGCCAAACCACGGCGGATCAATCCTTTTATTCCCGCGTGCCCGCAGCAGCGCCGGGCGCCGCGCACGATGGCAGGTCAGGTAATGTCGCACGCGCGGCTTTCAACGCGCCGCGGCGTTGAGGGCCGTAAACCCGCGCGCCAGATCGGCCTTGAGATCCTCGACGTCTTCGAGCCCGATATGCAGCCGCAGCGTCGGGCCGCCCGGCGCCCAGCTGGTCGCGGTGCGGTAGGAATCGCAGTCGAAGGGAATGGCAAGACTCTCGAAGCCTCCCCATGAATAGCCCATGCCGAACAGCCTGACGGCATCGAGCAAGGCATCGATCGCCTTTTGCGGCGCCGGCTTCAGCACCACGCTGAACAGGCCGGAGGCGCCGGTAAAATCCCGTTTCCAGATCGCGTGACCCGGATCGGTTTCGAGGGCAGGGTGCAGCACCCTGAGGACTTCGGACCGAGTCGTCAGCCATCGCGCCATCTCAAGGCCGGATTGATGATGCCGCGCAAGCCGCACCGCCAGCGTTCGCAAGCCGCGCAGCGCCAGAAACACATCGTCCGGTCCCGCACAGATGCCGAGCAGCCGGATCGCCTCCGCGACCATAGGCCAAGCCTCCGCGTTGGCGGAGATGGTGCCGAACATGATGTCGGAATGTCCGCCGATATATTTGGTCGCGGCCTGCAGGCTGATATCGACCCCCTGATCGAGCGAACGATGAAACAGCGGGGTGGCCCAGGTGTTGTCGTCGATCACCAGCGCGCCGCGTGCATGCGCAACCGCGGCGATGGCTGCGACGTCGGGCATTTCGAAGGATTGCGAGCCGGGCGCCTCGACCAGAACGGCGCGGGTGTTCGGCTTGAACAAGCCGGCGATACGACCGCCGATCAAGGGATCGAAATAGCTGGTCTCGACGCCGTAGCGGGCCAGCATGCCGTTGCAGAAATTGCGCGAAGGCCGGTAGACATTGTCGCAGACCAGCACATGATCGCCGGCTTTCAGCACCGCAAGCAGGGTGGTGCTGATCGCGGACAGGCCCGAGGGCGCAAGACCGACGCCCGCACATTGCGGGCCTTCGAGCGCCATCAGCGCTTCCTGCAGCGCCCGGGTGGTCGGCGTGCCGTGGCGGCCGTACTGGAATTCGCCGCGATGGGCATGCAGATCGTCCGCGGTCGGATAAAGCACGGTGGAACCGTGGACCACGGGAGGATTAACGAATCCTTTCTGCGCCTTGGTGTCCCGGCCCGCCGTCACCAGCGTAGTTTCAGCTCGCAGCGGGGTCGATCCCCGATCGTCGCTTGAATCGTTCATGCCGTTGCCGCCAATCGGAAGACGTTTTGCCGCAGCCGCGACCCCGCTTGAAGAGGCGCGGATTACCCCCGGGGCCGGAGCAGGGTAGTAACAGGACACAGAACACAGCCGTCAACCCCTTGACCCGGCTCGCCAGTCGTTCTGTGATGCGCGGCGACTATTCCGCCGCCGCATGTTGAGGGGCCTGCCGCGACCTTCGATCCATCGCCTGATCTGAATTTGCGTCAGACCGACCGTCGGGTTGACGCGATCGGCAGTGGATCACCGGTTCGCCCATCGGCGCGCGCGGCGATAAGGCAAACCTTCCCGGACGACCCTTGAAAGGCTCAACCCATGAAACGCGTATCGCTGGTTCTCATCCTTGCTGTTGCCGCCGGTCTATCGATCCAGACCGCTCATGCGCAGACGCTCAAGACAGTTACAGACCGCGGCATGTTATCCTGCGGCGTCAGCCAGGGCTTGCCGGGCTTTTCGGCGCCCGACGACAAGGGCAACTGGACCGGGATCGACGTCGACATCTGCCGTGCGATCGCCGCCACCATCTTCAACGATCCGACCAAGGTGAAATTCGTGCCGCTGTCGGCCAAGGACCGCTTCACCGCGCTGCAGTCCGGCGAAATCGACGTGCTGTCGCGCAATACCACATGGACGCTTTCCCGCGACACCTCGCTCGGCGCCAATTTCACCGGCGTGACCTATTACGACGGCCAGGGCTTCCTGGTGAAAAAATCGCTCAAGGTCAATTCGGCGCTGGAGCTGAACAGCGCGTCGGTTTGCGTGCAAACCGGTACCACGACGGAGCAGAACCTTGCCGACTACTTCAAAAGCAACAACATGAAGTACGAGGTGATCGCGTTCGGCACCGCGGACGAAACCGTGAAGGCTTATGAGTCCGGGCGCTGCGACGTGTTCACGTCGGACGTGTCGCAGCTTTATGCCGAGCGTTTGAAGCTTTCAAATCCGGCCGATCACGTCGTGCTGCCCGAAGTCATCTCGAAAGAGCCGCTCGGCCCGATGGTGCGCCACGGCGATGATCAGTGGTTCGATCTGGTGAAGTGGGTGCTGTTTGCGATGGTCGACGCCGAAGAGCTCGGCATTACCCAGAAGAATGTCGACGAGATGGCGAAATCGGACAAGCCCGAGATGAAGCGGGTAATCGGCACCGACGGCAATTTCGGTGAGTCGCTCGGCGTCACCAAGGATTGGGTGCCGCGGATCATCAAGGCGGTCGGCAATTACGGCGAGTCCTTCGATCGCAACGTCGGCGCCGGCTCCAAGCTCGGGATCGCCCGCGGGCTCAACCAGCTCTGGAACAAGGGCGGCATTCAATACGCGCCGCCGATCCGCTGATCGCTGCGCCCGCGGCGATGACGACCGGGCCCCGGCCACGACCGCCGCAGTTTGTCGCCAGACTGCGGCATGCGCTCGGCGGCCGCGCCGGCTGGAGCGGGTTTGCGCTGCAGCTGCTGTTTGTCGCGGCGCTGGCCTGGATCGGCTACGAGATCGTGGCCAACGCCCGCGCCAACCTGCAGTCGCAGCGCATCACCTCCGGCTTTGGCTTCCTGTCGCATAATGCCGGTTTCGACGTCAGCCAAAGCCTGATTCCGTATTCCGGATCGGACACCTATACCCGCGTATTCCTGGTCGGCCTGCTCAATACGCTGCTGGTTTCCATCATCGGCATCTTTTTTGCCACCGTCATCGGCTTCCTGGTGGCGCTGGGCCGGCTGTCGCCGAACTGGCTGCTGGCGCGGATTTCCGGCGGCTATGTCGAGTTGGTGCGTAACCTGCCGGTGCTGTTCCAGATTCTGTTCTGGTATCTCGCCGTGCTCGCGGCGTTGCCGGCGCCGCGGCAAAGCGTCTCGCTGTTTGGCGCCGTCTTTCTCAACAATCGCGGCCTAGTCATTCCAAGGCCGATCGCGGAGGCGGGTCTGGCAGCCTTCGCGCTTGCCATCCTGGCCGCCATGGCCGGCTCGCTGGTGTTGCGCAGCTACGCGCGCCGCCAATTGTTCGACAGCGGCAAACGGATCGTGATCTGGCCCTATGTGGCGGGCCTGCTGCTCGGATTGCCGTTGCTGGCGGTGCTGGTGTTTGGCGGGCCGTTCACGTTTGAATGGCCGGTGCTCAAGGGGTTCAATTTTTCCGGCGGCTCGCGCGTCATTCCCGAATTCGTGGCGCTGACGCTGGCGCTGTCGACCTATACGGGCGCGTTCATCGCCGAAATCGTGCGTGCCGGTATCCTTTCCGTTCATACGGGACAGATGGAGGCGGGAGCATCGCTCGGGCTGCCGCGCGGCTCGAGCCTGCGGCTGATCGTGGTGCCGCAGGCGCTGCGCGTCATTCTGCCGCCGCTCACCAGCCAGTACCTGAACCTGACCAAGAACTCATCGCTTGCTGTGGCGATCGGATACCCGGATCTGGTCTCGGTATTTGCAGGCACCACGCTCAGCCAGACCGGTCAGGCGATCGAAATTCTCGCCATCACGATGGGCGTCTATCTGCTGATCTCGCTGGTGACCAGCGCGATCATGAACTTCTACGGTTGGCGGATCGGCCGGAGTCTCGGAGCATGAGCGACATTGCGGCTTCATCCTTCGTCCGCCAGGATTTGGTCCCCGAGCGTGCCGCGCCGGTCAAGACCACCGGCCTTGTCGGTTTCCTGCGCACGCGCCTGTTCAATACGCCGACCAACATCCTGCTGACCGTCGCGAGCGTGCTGCTGTTGTGGCTGATCGTCGTCCCGGCCATTCGGTTTCTGCTGATCGACGCGGTCTGGCACGGCACCGACCGGGACGCCTGCCTTGCGGTCAATACCGGACATGTCGTCGGCGCCTGCTGGCCCTATGTGGAGGCGAAATTCACCCAGTTCATCTACGGATTCTACCCCGATGCCGAGCGGTGGCGGGCCAATCTGACCTTCCTCCTGGCCGCCGTGTTGTTGCTGCCCCTGCTGATCCCGCAACTGCCGGCCAAGAGCCTCAATGCCGGGCTGTTCTTCATCGCGCTTCCGGTCGTCGCCTTCTTCCTGCTGCATGGCGGCGGCCTCGGTGGTTTCGGTATCAGCTGGGCCGCCGGCATCCTGTCCGGCCTCGCCGACGCGATCAGCGAGGCTGGACGCGCACTGGCGAGCGCCGGCGAGGCGACGGCGGTCATTGGGCCGCTGCTGGTCCTGCTCGGCAAGCTGGTCGGCGCCCTCGGCTTCGCGATCTCGATGCTGATCTCGCCGCTGACCTGGCTCCGCGATCGGCTCCAGGCCTCGGGTCAACCGCTCTGGACCGACCTTGCGGCGACCGCGGCCGTTGTCTCGATCCTGCTCGTGGTCCTTAATGGCGGTATTCGCCGCGGCTGGCGCGCGGCCGCTACAAGTCTCGCGGTTTTTGCCGGCATCGCCTTCGTGATCGCCGTGATGGGCCTCGACCGCGGCGGATTGCCCATCGTCGACACCAGGCTCTGGGGCGGCCTTCTGGTGACTCTGGTGGTCTCGGTCACCGGCATTGTCGCGTCGATGCCGATCGGCATTGCGCTCGCCCTGGGCCGCCGCTCGACCATTCCGCTGATCCGGATCTTTTCGATCGCCTTCATCGAATTCTGGCGCGGCGTGCCGCTGATCACCGTGCTGTTTTTCGCCACCTATATGCTGCCCTTGTTCGTTCCGGCCAATTTCACCATCGACGGCCTGGTGCGGGCCCTGATCGGGATCGCGGTGTTCGCCGGCGCCTATAATGCCGAAACGATACGCGGCGGCCTGCTGGCCGTTCCGCGCGGACAGGCGGAAGCGGCGAGCGCGCTCGGCCTGTCCTACTGGAAGACCACTGGGCTGGTCGTGATGCCCCAGGCGCTCCGCCATGTCATTCCGGGCCTCGTCAACAGCTTCATCTCGCTGTTCAAGGACACCTCGCTGGTCTCGATCGTGGCACTGTTCGACCTGCTCGGGAGCTTGCGTGCGTCGTTCGCCGATCCGGTCTGGTCGACGCCGACCACGCTGTTTACGGGATTCGCCTTCGCTGGAATGATCTACTTCTTGTTCTGCTTTGGCATGTCGCGCTATTCATTGTTCGTCGAACATCGGCTGAACGCCCATCGGCGTAGTTGAGCAGAGGGACCATGACCGCGGATTCGATTGTCAGCATCAGTGGCCTCAACAAATGGTTCGGCGATTTTCACGTGCTGCGCGACATCGATCTCGAGGTCGCGAAGGGCGAGCGTATCGTGATCTGCGGCCCGTCGGGTTCGGGCAAGTCGACGCTGATCCGCTGCATCAATGCGCTGGAGGAGTTTCAGGAAGGCCGCATCGTCGTCGACGGCATCGAACTCGGCCCGACGCTGCGGCGGGTCGATGAAGTCCGGCGTGAAGTCGGCATGGTGTTCCAGAGCTTCAATCTGTTTCCGCACCTCACGGTGCTGGAGAACTGCACGCTGGCGCCGATCTGGGTGCGCAACGTCCCGAAGAAGGACGCCGAGATTTCGGCGATGAAATACCTGGAGCGGGTGAAGATTCCGCATCAGGCGAACAAATACCCGGGGCAAATGTCGGGCGGTCAGCAGCAACGGGTCGCGATCGCGCGGGCGCTGACCATGACCCCGAAGGTGATGCTGTTCGACGAGCCGACCTCGGCGCTCGATCCCGAGATGGTCAAGGAAGTGCTCGACACCATGGTCGACCTCGCCAGGGACGGCATGACCATGCTGGTCGTCACCCATGAAATGGGATTTGCCCGCGAAGTGGCCAACCGCATCGTGTTCATGGACGCCGGGCAGATCATCGAGGCCAACACACCGGCGAACTTCTTCGCCAATCCGCAGCACGCGCGGACCAAGCTGTTTCTCAGCCAGATCCTGCGGTGAGAAGCGTCGCCGATCTCGTCATGCCCGGCCTTGTGCCGGGCATCCACGTCTTTGGTCCTGAAAAGAAAGACGTGGATGGCCGGGACGGAGCCCGGCCATGACGCAAGAAACAACGAACGACAAAAAGGAGCATGCGCCGTGAAAAACACCCCGTTCGATCTCACCGGCAAGGTTGCCGTCGTCACCGGGTCGAGCCGAGGCATCGGCCGCTCCTCGGCTGAATTGCTGGCGCGGTTGGGCGCCAGGGTCGTGATCTCCAGCCGCAAGCTTGATGCCTGCGAAGAGGTCGCCGCCGGCATCCGCAAAGCGGGCGGCGATGCGCATGTCATCCCCTGCAATATCTCGCGCCGCGCCGAAGTCGATGCGCTGATCGCGGGCAGCATCAAGCATTACGGCAAGATCGACATCCTGGTCTGCAATGCCGCGGTCAATCCGTATTTCGGCCCGCTGCTTGAGATCACCGACGAGGCGTTCGACAAGATCATGGCCTCGAACGTCAAGAGCAACATCTGGCTGTGCGCAGGCGTGATCCCGGCGATGGCCGAGCGCGGCAACGGTTCGGTGGTGATCGTCTCCTCGATCGGCGGCCTGCGCGGCTCGCCGGTGCTCGGCGCCTACGGCATCTCCAAGGCGGCGGATTTCTCGCTGTGCCGCGGCCTCGCCGGCGAATGGGGTCCGAAGGGCGTCCGCGTCAATTGCATCGCGCCCGGCCTGGTCAAGACCGATTTCGCCCGTGCGCTGTGGGAAGACGAAGAACGCCTGAAACGCCGCTGCGCCACCACGCCGCTGCGCCGGATCGGCGAGCCCGACGAAATCGCCGGCGCCGTGGCCTATCTCGGCTCCGATGCGTCGAGCTTCATGACCGGCCAGACCATCGTGATCGACGGCGGCGTGACCACCGCGTCGGTGTAGTTCTTCATTTCCTTCTCCCCTTGCGGGAGAAGGTGGCGCGGACGAAGTCCGTGCCGGATGAGGGGTTATGCTCCACCGATAGACCGTGCCCCCTCATCCGGCCCGAATTTCGCTACGCTCATTCGAGCCACCTTCTCCCGCAAGGGGAGAAGGAAGATTCGCACGCCGCCTCCATATTGACCTCCGGCCCTCAATCCGCTTGCCTGACCGCCATCGCCAAAACCAACACACCTTCCGGGAAGCAACGTCATGTCCTTTGTGCT
>Ga0208480_1000180_pt1 | contig 24992 bp, 15 predicted proteins | sample NGESurshal092012_4_FD_184485 | JGI IMG/M metagenome (GOLD analysis project Ga0208480, IMG submission 184485) | Arctic peat soil microbial communities from Barrow, Alaska - NGEE Surface sample F53-1 shallow-092012 (SPAdes) | ecosystem: Environmental > Terrestrial > Soil > Wetlands > Peat ... | reverse complement strand
CATGGTAAGGAGAAGGTCTACGGTTCGATTCCGTAAGGGGGCTCCGCAGGTCAGGCGGGTTTTTCGTCTACCTATCCGAGGACCTCTTCCGGTGCAGGGAGAAGGTCCGGGGTTCAACTCGTAAGCAAAATCCCAGGTCAGAGCCGCTGTGTCGTTGCCGTACAGATGCGAGACAGTTCCAGTCGGGCGGGAAGATCTCGGCCGTTCCTCTCTGACCGGCTCTTTTGCCCTCACTTCTTGAACGGCCGCCATCCGGCCTCCAGTGCCGGGGGGGGCAAACTGGGGGGCAAGATCGTTAAGAGGGGGCCAGGCGTTCGTGATCGCATCCGGTCGGCTCGACGGATCGGCGATACTGCCGGAACTCTGTGGCAGGGTCCTTCATCGGACACGGCCCCCGCATACCCAGGCTGTGCAAGCGAGGCCGTGCCGATCCCCGCAGTCGAGTGGTGTCTTAACGGGTGCTGCCGTTAGCGCGGTTCGCAGCTCAACAGCGCCTGACGAGCGATTTTGTTAGCTGCCAGGGCATCCTGCCGGGCCTGGGCATCGCGCAGGGCCGCTACGTCGAGCAGGTCCAGCGCTCGGTGGATGCTCCGCATCGTGGTGATCCCCTCGCGTGCCGCCTCGACGGAATCTTCCCTGAAGGGGAACTGGTCGAGCTGCCAGACGCCTTTCCAGCCGCACTCGCGAAGCGTGTAGAAGAACTCGAGGGTTTCGGTGAGGTGCACCGAGCCGACTATGAGGTCGTCGTCCCAGCCCCGGAAGTTGTCGTTGACGTCGATTGCGTAGAGCAGGCCGCGTGAGTTGATGAGCCGGGCGGCTTCGGCCGGAGACTCTCCGCCGTACAGGGAGTGGCCGAAGTCCAGCAGGATGCCGACGTTGCCGACATCCATATCCTCGATCGCCAGCAGTGTCTTCGCGGCTGAGGAGAAGAACATCGACACCCGCGGCTCCCGTGGCTTGTACTCGATAGCGAACTTCATCTCGGGCCGCGCTTGCGCCAGTGATCGCAGCCCGGTTACCGCGTAAGACCAGATCTGGCCATGGTCAACCTGGAAAGGATAGTCATGCCCATCTTGCCCGGGCCATAGCTTGACGTAGTCGCAGCCAAGCTCTCGTGCGACGTCGGCGGCTTGGAGGACAAGTTCGATAGCCCGCTTGCGCACGGCGGAATCTGGATTGGTAAACGCTCCCCGGCAGAACTCCCGGGTGTAGATCTCCGGCGTGATACCGATGACTCCCAGGTTGCTGCGCTTGAGGGCCGCGGCAACTTGGCTCACCGGCAGGCCGGGGGGGTTGAAAGGATAGGTGATATCGACGACGGCTAGATCGCCGACCTGGCCGGCCAGGTCAATCGCCTCCAGGGTGGTGACTGGCGGTCCGTACCCATCGGTCGCATAGCGGTCGACGTACTGCGCGAAGTGCCAAAGACCGGCTCCGTATCGCGGCTCTTCGGTCATGGATCCTCCATCGGGTTGTCTCTTACGGGGGCTGGTAGCGCGCGCGGCGGACCGCCGCGCGCCACGACGCGACCTTGCTTTCACGCCAGGTCTCGCTCGAGGCTGGCGTGAATGCGTCTTGCGGCCGCGGGAGTGCATCCAGGTCCTCGAGACTCCACAATCCGGCCGCGAGACCGGCGAGGTGGGCGGCGCCTAGCGCCGACAGATCCGCCGTCTTGGGGCGCAGCACCGGTATCCCGCTGAGATCTGTTTGCAGTTGCATCAGGGCTGAGTTGGCGGCGGGCCCGCCGTCGACGGAACACACGCTGACTTTCCCGGTAGCCTCGCGTATTGCCATCAGGAGGTCATTGACCTGGAAAGCAATGGACTCCAGCGCGGCGCGCGCCACGTTTTCCAGCCTTGTCCCCAGCGTGAGGCCGGTCAGCAGACCCGTGGCGGCTGGATCCCACCAGGGAGCGCCGAGCCCGTTGAAACCTGGAACGAGGTGAACCTCGTCCGCTTCCGCATTTGCCGCGATCGACGCGAGCTCGTCGGGGGAGGCCGACGTCAGCTGGGCGAGCCAGGACAAGGTGGCCCCGCTGGACCGGATGTTGCCTTCGACGGCTCGTGCGGGCTGAGTGCCGGTCTGCCAGGCAATCGTCTCGCAGAGTCCGGACGCTGGGTCAGCTCTGCCCGGGGAGGCGGCCATGACAGATGACCCGGTCCCGTAGGTCGCCTTGACCAGGCCTGGCCGCCAGCCGGCATGGCCGAACAGCGCGGCGTGCGAGTCGCCCATGACGGCCAGGACCGGCACCTTGACCGGGAGTGCTTCGTCGTCGACGCGCGGGCCGAAAGGGCCGATGGAGCTGACGATGTCCGGGAGCGCTTGGGCTGGCACGCCGAACAGGTCAAGGAGCTGCGGGGACCACTGGCAAGCCTGGATGTCCATCAGCTGAGTGCGTGAGGCATTGCCGACCTCGATCTGATGCCCGCCCGTCAGCCGGTGCAAGAGCCAGGCGTCAACGGTGCCCAGGCACAGGTCGCCGCGAGCTGCCCGGGTCCGGTCAGGGTCAAAATGATCGAGAAGCCAGCGTGCTTTCGTCGCGGAGAACATCGGGTCCAGGGGCAGCCCGCTGTTCTGCCTGACGGCGGCGGCAGCGGGAGCGTACTCGCGGCACATGGACGCGGTGCGCTGGTCCTGCCAGCTGATCAGGGGAGACTGAGTCTGCCCGGTCCGGCGGTCCCAGAGCAGCAGGGACTCCCGCTGGGTGCTCAGCCCGATACCGGCGAGCCGGCTGGCGTCTGTTCCGCGCAGACAGGCCCGAACCGACTTCTGAAGGCTGCGCCAGATCTCGGCGGGAGACTGTTCGACCCATCCGCGGCGAGGGTGACGCACTGGAAGGTCGGCGGCGGCACGCGCCACTACGTTCCCAGCCTTATTGACCAGAGCGGTCTTCGTCGCGCTCGTGCCCTGGTCAATGGCCAGGATGAGCGGCTCAGCGGGTGGCATGAGCCATGATGTGGCGTGCGGCAGCCGCGATGTGATCAGCGGTCAGGCCGAAATACTCAAGAAGAAATGTTGTGTTTCCAGTGGGCGCGAAGGAGCGTGGCACCCCGAGAATGCGCAGCTGCGTAGGCTGGTGCTGCGCGGTCAGCGTGGCCACCGCGGCCCCGAGACCGCCGGTGGTGGTTGCCTCCTCGGCGGTGACGATTCCCCTGGTCTGGACCGCTGCCGTCAGGACAGCATCGTGGTCGAGCGGCTCCACGAATGCGACATTGAGGACGCGGGCCTGGATTCCCTCCTGCCCCAGCGACTCGGCAGCTTGCAGCGCTCGCGAGACCATTGTCCCTGTCGCGATGACTGTGACATCGTTCCCGCCGGTCAGCTGCAGGGCCCGGCCGGTCTGGAAAAGCGCGCCGGGAGGGGTCACGTCGGGTACCGGGAACCTGGGGATGCGCAGGTAGCTTGGCCCGGGATTGGCCGCGGCCCAGCGGACCGCCTGGGCGGTCTGGAGGGGGTCGGCTGGTACGACGACCGGCAGGTCGGCGACGGCACGCAGCCAGGACAGGTCCTCGATCGAGTGATGCGTGGGGCCCAGCTCGCCGTAGGCCAGGCCTGGGCTCTGTCCGCACAAGACGACCCGCGCCTGGCTGTAGGCCACGTCCGCCTTGATCTGCTCGAGCGCACGGCCGGTCAGGAAGGGCGCGGCGGCGCTGGCGAAGGGGATCAAGCCGCCGTTGGCGAGCCCGGCGGCGACGCCCACGAGATCCTGCTCGGCGATCCCGACATTGATCATCCTGTCCGGGAACTCAGCCTTGAACTTGGCCAGATTGCTTGACCCTACGGAGTCATTGCATACCGCGACTATCCGCTCGTCGTCGCGAGCCAGCGCGATGAGGGTGTCCGCGAAGGCTTCCCGGCAGTCGTGCAGCATGGCGGCCTGCGTCTCCTGGCTCATGCCGACAGCTCCTGGACCGCGATCTGGACTTGCTCCGCGCTCGGCACCTTGTGGTGCCACTCGACGCGGTCCTCCATGAAGGAGACCCCCTTTCCCTTGACGGTGTGCGCGATCACGCAGACCGGGCGCGTCGTGCCTGGCTGCCGGAAGGTGCTCAGCAGTTGCGCGTGATCGTGGCCGTCGACTTCGCGGACCTCCCAGCCGAAGCTGGTCCACTTGGCGGCCAGCGGTTCGAGTTGCTTGGTGTCCTCGGTCCGCGCGCCTTGCTGGAGCCGGTTCCGGTCGACGATGGCCATCAGCGCAGACAGGCCGTAGTGGGCGGCTGTCATGGCGGCCTCCCAGTTGCTGCCTTCCTGAAGCTCGCCGTCTCCGAGCACCACGAAGGTCCGCCGGGGCGCGGCCTGCAGCCGCGCGGACAGCGCTATCCCGACGGCCACCGGGAACCCGTGCCCCAGCGGGCCCGTATTGGTCTCCACCCCGGGCACCTTGGTCCTGTTCGGGTGGCCGTTGAGTGCAGATTCCGGTGCTGCGAACGTGTCCAGTTCGTGGTGTGCGAAGAACCCGCAGCGCGCCAGGGTCGCATACAAAGCGCCCGCCGTATGGCCTTTGCTCAGCACCAGCCGATCACGCTCGGCGGACAGCGGGTGCAGCGGATCGACGTTGAGAACGCCAGCGTAAAGAGTGACGAGAATGTCGGCGACTGAGAAGTCGCCGCCAAGGTGACCGAGCCCCGCCCGGTAGATCATGTGCAGGTCGTCGTGGCGCACGCGCTGGGCCATCTCGCGCAAGGCCGGCGCGGCTTCCGCGGGTGAAAGCCGCGCCAGGCGTGCGCGGACGTCGTGAAACTGGCGGGCCACCTGCGGATCTGCGGTCATCATTTCGTGACTATCCATTCATTGCTGACCCGGCGTCGCGGAAGATCCGGACGTCCCAGGGCCCGAGCGTGACTGGCACGCCTGGCGTGTGCTGCCCGCCGCCCAGCACGTCTGTCAGCGTCGAGGATGGCGAAGCCGCCGCCGCCTCCCAACTCCAGTTGTGCAGGACATGCAGCCGGGTGCCCGCCGCGTCGGTGCAAGTGGAGACGGTGACCGAGTCGTCGGTGATCCACCCGTCCACCCCCCGGGGCGCCAGCCACCGCACCAGGCCGGCCGCGAGGTTCTGATCCGGCACGGTACCGACGACGGTGATACGACCCGCCCCGGCGGCCTTCGTGGTCACGGCGGCCCAGCGGCTGAGGTGCGGATGCTGATAAGCAGCGAGGACCTCCGCGCCCGAGGCGACGAGCCCTTCGGCGAATCCCGTCGCCGCGCCCGGCAACGAGCCAACCGCCGGCACCGGTGACGGCAGCGAAGCCATCTCGTCGTACCAGACGCCGGCCGCATCGGCGATCCGGGCCGGCGCTCGCTCGGTGCGCGCCCTTCCTTCCTCGTCCCCGTAGCCCGTTCGCGGCCCGACGACGAGGTGGCCGCCGGCCTGCGCATAGTCGACCAGGAAGTCCAGGTCCTCGTCGGCCGCAGTGTAAAACGCGGCAGCGATCAGCACGGGATAGAGCGTGGCCGCGTGGACGGCGTCGTGCTCGCCGCCTCGCGACGGCAGCAGGTGCTGCGGCCGGACGAGCCGCTGCTGCCGCTTGGCGTCAAAGATGCCGCGGGAGAAGGCCGCGCCGATGTGCCGGTAGGCGTCGGGGTCGGCGAGGACGTCACCTTGCAGCGGTCCCTGCGTCGACAGCGCGAACTTGCTGTCGGAGTCGTAGAGTACCGCGATGTCGTAGTCCGGTTCGGCGGTGCCGAATGCGCCGCCGGCCTCGCGAAGTTCCTGGCCAATCCGTGCGATCTCCTGGTAGGCGCGGCCGGGGATACCGCTGTGCGGGAGCACGCCGCCCCAGTACGTCTCGGCGCCGAACGGCAGCGTGTTCCAGTGCCAGTACTCAATCAGACGCGCCCCGCGCGCGACGAGCAGCCAGGCCAGCTGCCGCCATTGACCGTCGTAGGGGGACTCGTTCATCGAGGAGAAGCCGATCGGGCCGGCGTTAGTCTCGGTGACCAGGAACGGGGCCTGCTTGGAGGAGTACATGAGGTCTGCGAGCTGGGTGACGGCCCACGGCCCGCGGGCGACCCAGCCCATCGGGCCGCTGGAGCGGGGCAGCGCGTTCGGATGCGCGAGCGAGTCCTGCATCTCGTAGTACGCGTTGCCGGACGCCACATCCAGGGCCCGGCTCAGCTCGGCGTCCTCAACGCCCGGCTGCTCGTAGGAGATGCACGTGGTGACGAACCCGCGGCCGCCGGTGAGTTCGCGGACGATACCGGCTTGCCAGCCGATGAACTCGGTGACCAGCTCGGCCTGGAAGCGCCGCCAGGCCAGGTCGTACTGGGGCTGGAAATTGCCCTCCGGATGCCACAGGTCACTCCATCGCGACAGCCGGTGCGACCAGTACGCCAGGCCCCACTCCTCGTTGAGCCGGCTGACGGTGCCGTAGCGGCGGCGCAGCCAGTCCACGAACTTTTCGAAGACGTCGGCGTTGTAGAGCAGCCGAAGGCCGGGCTCGTTGTCGACCTGGTACCCGATGATGGCCGGGTGCTCCCGGTACCGGCCTACCACCTGGCGGATCACGCGCTCGGCGTGGAACCGGTAGGCGGCGTGGGCGAAGTTCACCTCCTGCCGGGCGCCCCAGCCGACCCGGTGCCCGGTAGCGGTCTCGGCGGCGATCTCGGGGTAGCGCCGGGTCAGCCACATCGGGACGGCGTAGGTCGGCGTCCCCAGGATCACCGCGATGTCGCGGCGATGGGCGGCGTCCAGGACCGGCTCGAGCCAGTCGAGCTCAAAATGCCCGTCCTCCGGTTCCCAGGTCGACCAGACCGACTCGCCGACCCGCATCACCGAGAAGGCGGCCCTGGCCATCAGCCCGACATCGGCCTCGATGTCCGGGCGGCTCTGGTACTCGGCGTAATACGCGGCGCCGAACCGGATACGGTCCATCAGGCATCGGTGCCCTGACACCGGAAATCGGCGAAGCTCACTGTGCCCGCGGAAGCGTAGAGCCCGATCACCCGGCCGGTGAAGGACGCGCAGGTCTCCGACGTCCAGTAGCGCCCGTCAAGTTCGGTGACCAGGGTGCCGCCAGCCAGCAGCCGGATGCGGTCGCCGCCCATGGCCACGAAATCGAAGCCTTCCGACGGCAGGGTCATCTCCATGCGAAGTTCGACGTCGCCGGCCGGGACGGTGATCTGCCACGCCTGCGCCAGCCCCGCGACCTGGGCCCGGGCCGTGACGACCGGGCCGCATGCCTCGAGAGCGATCCAGTGATCCTCGTCGTAGCGAGCGGCCAGCCCGCCGGTCCCGCCCGAGGCGTTGACGGTAGTCGACACGGTGGCCCGGTGGTGCCGCTGGCGGCGGCCGACGAACTGCGGCTGCGAATCGTCCAGCCCGGCCCGGCCGGTGATCGACAGCCGGCCGTCCACGACTGACGCCACCGATCCGGGTGTCGTGCGGACGGCCAGCCAGCCCGGCTCGGCCAGCGTGTCCGGGTCGGCGAAGTCGAAGACCTCTTCCTCGGTAGCATCGCGCGGCGCCAGCAGCACCGGGTCCGGTTGCGGCCAGCCGTCGGCCCAGGAAACCGGGGTAATGAACGTTTCCCGGCCGAGCGGCGAGAACGACTGAGTCAGGCCGAGCGGACGCACGCCCAGCAGGACTAGCGCCGTGCCGCCGTCCGGGGTGGAGATCAGGTCCCCGTGCCCGGTGTTCTGGATCGGGCGGGACGTACTGCGCGCGCTGAGCACCGGGTTGGCCGGGTGCCCCTGGAAAGGACCCTCGGGGGAGGGCCCCCGGGCGACGCTGACGCTGTGCCCGCGTTCGGTGCCGCCCTCGGCGATCAGCAGGTACCAGTAGTCGTCGCGACGGTACAGGTGCGGCGCCTCCGGGAACTTCAGGCCGGTGCCGGACCACAGCGAGCGGGGCGGCTCGAGCGCCTTGCCGGCGGCGAGATCGACCCGGACCTGCTGGATGCCCAGGTGCTGCCCCATCTGCTCGCCGCTGGTGGACAGCCCGGAGAAGGTGACGTAGGCGGTGCCGTCGTCGTCCCAGGCCAGATCGGGGTCGATGCCGTCGACGCCGTCGATGGTGACGCCGTCGCTCCACGGGCCGGCCGGGTCGGTCGCGGTGAAGACAACGCACCCGCGCGGGCTCATCGCGATGGTGACGATGACGTAGAAGACGCCGTCGCGGTACCGGATGGTCGGCGCCCAGACGCCGCCGCCGGTGGCCACGTCGTCGATCCCGGCCTGCTCGGGCCGGGTCGCCACGTTGCCGATGTGCGCCCAGGTGACCAGGTCGGTGCTGCGGTAGACCGGTATCCCCGGCAGGTACTCAAAGGTCGAGGTGACCAGGTAGTACACGCCGTCGGCCAGGACGACGCTCGGATCCGGGCTGAAGCCGGGGATCAGCGGATTCGGGAACGTCATGTGAGCTCCACCTTCGTGGTCTGCGGCAGGTCGACCGCGGAGGTGCCGGCCCGGAGCTGGTATGCGCCGGGTTCGTACCGCCAGCCGTCCTGCCAGTACGCCAGCAGCCGGGTGGGCACGCTGACCTGAACCTCTGCCCTGTCCCCGGTGGCCACACGTGCTGGCGCGAAGCCGACGAGCCAGCGCACCGGGCGGTCGACGGCTGAGACCTGGCGTTCCGCGTAGACTTGGACGACCTGCTTGCCGTCGCGTTCGCCGCGGTTCTCGACCTCGACGGTGACGGTGAGGGTTTCCCCGGCGGTGACCGAGGCGGGCGCGTGCACGCCGGTCAGGGCGATGTTGGCGTAGCCCTGGCCGCTGCCGAACCAGTACGCGGGCGCGGCGTCCTCCTTGAGCCAGGCCCGGTAGCCGATGTGGATCCCTTCGGCGTAGTCCAGCGTGCCGTTCACCGGTGCGGTGGACATGACCGGCACGTCGGCCTCGGCCGCTGGCCAGGTGGTGGGCAGCCGCCCGCCCGGCTCGGCCACGCCGAGCAGCACGTCGGCGACGGCGTGGCCGAATTCCTGCCCGCCGAAGTAGCCGACGAGCACCGCCGCGACCTGATCGCGCCAGGGCATCAGCACGGGTGCCCCGGCGTTGACCAGCACGACGGTGCGCGGGTTGGCCGCCGCGACGGCGCGGACCAGGTCGTCTTGGCGGCCAGGCAGCGCGAGTGAGGTGCGGTCGTAGCCCTCGGACTCCACCACGGAGTTGGTACCCACGACGACCAGCGCGACGTCAGCCTTTCCAGCCGCCTCCGCGGCGGCGGCGATGAGAGCATCGGAATCCACGACCGTCGGCTCGGTGCCGAAGCGCAGCCACAGCAGCTCGGCCATCGGGCCGGTGCGGCCCACCAGGTCGTACTCGAAGCGCAGCTCGGCTGGCGTTCCCGCGGTGAGATTGACCTCAGCGGCAGCCGTCGGCGGGGCCATCAGCGCGGCACCGAGGTCCGTGTGCACGGAGTCGGTGGTCTCGTCGACGATGAGCTTGCCGTTGATGTACACCTTGCCGTGGCCGACGGTCGCGAAGCCAACGCGAACGGGGCCCGATTCGGCCGGGGTGAACCGCATAGCCAGCTCCACCGTGGCCGACCGGCCGATCGGGGCGTCACCGCCGAACCAGACCAGCGCGCTCGAGCGGCGGTTCTCGGCGAACAGCTCGGTGCCGCCGGAGTCCAGGAACCGGGCCCGCAGACCGGGTTCGCCGGTGACCGGGTTAGTCATCTGTGCGAGCGGCAACTCGACCACGCCTTCCTGCACGACGGCACCCCGTGAGTAGGTGATGTCCGCGCCGGGCAGCGCGGTGCGCAGGCCTGCCAGCGGCGAGATGGTGTGCTCTGGCACGACGGTCGCGCTGCCGCCGCCCTGTGTGCGGGCGTTGGCAGCGTTGTCGCCGATCACGGCGACCGAGCGCAGGCGGGCCGGATCCCACGGCAGCTCGCCACGGTTCTCCAGCAGTACGGTGCCCTCGGCGGCGGCGTGCCGGGCGAAGGCGATACCGTCCTCCACCCAGATCGGCTCGGCGGCGGGGTACCCGTCGAGCGCACCCACCCGGCAGGCCAGGGTGAGGATACGGGTCACCTTACGGTCGATGGCCGCCTCGGGGATCTCGCCGGAGAGCACGGCCCGTACCAGCGCCTGGCCCCAGGGCCCGTCCGGGCCGGGCATGACGAGGTCCTGCGAGGCCCGGGCGCTGTCCAGCGACCGGACGGCGGTCCAGTCGCTGATCACCACGCCGTCGAAGCCCCACTCGCTGTTCAGCGGGGTTTCCAGCAGGTCGTTCTCGGTCGCGGTGGTGCCGTTGACCGAGTTGTAGGAGCTCATGACGAGCCAGGCATGCGCCTCGGTGACGGCCTTCTCGAACGCGAGCAGGTAGTGCTCGCGCAGGGCGCGGTCGCTGACCCGGACGTCCACGGTGAAGCGGTCGGTCTCGGAGTCATTGGCCACGTAGTGCTTCGGGGTGGCGCCGACGCCGTTGTCCTGCACGCCGGTCACATAGGCGGCGGCGAGGTCGGCGGTGAGCACCGGGTCCTCGCTGAACGCCTCGAAATGCCGGCCGCCGAGCGGGGAGCGGTGCAAGTTGATGGTCGGGCCGAGCACCACATCGACGCCCTTGCGGCGGGCCTCCACCGCGGCCGCGGCGCCGTAGCGGCGGGCGACGTCCGGGTCCCACGAGGACGCCAGCGCGGTGGCGGACGGGAGGTTGAGCGACGGATCGCGCTCATCCCAGGTCTCGCCCCGGACGCCAGACGGGCCGTCGGAGACGAGTATGCGGCGCAGGCCGATCTTCTCGATCGGCCAGGTGGTCCAGAAATCACGGCCGGTGAGCAGCTGGACCTTCTCCTCCAGGCTGAGTGCGGCGAGCGCTTCGGCGATCTTCGAGTCGGCGGTCAGGGCAGTCATGAGACGGTTTCCCTACTTGTGCGCGTGATGGTCAGCGGTCAACTCGACGGATGCACTCAGCCGCAGGTCTGCTGAGGATGCCCCGACTAGAACCTCGTAGCGGCCGGGGTGCACAGTCCAGCCGGCGGGATCGCTCCAGGCGGCGAGGTCCGCGGGAGTCAGCGTGAACGTCACGTTGTGCCGTTCCCCCGCTTCCAGGTGCACTCGCCGAAAGCGCTTCAGCTGGAGCGGCGGCTCCGCGGCCGCCTCTGGGCACCGCAGGTAGACCTGGGCAACTTCATGGCCGGGGCGCGGCGAGTTGTTCACGATGCCGAAACTCAGGCGAATCTCAGCGTCCCCGGACCGTGCGAGCGTTAGGTCGGAGTAAGCGAACCGGGCGAAGGACAACCCGTGCCCGAAAGGAAACAATGGCTGCTGGTTATTCGCTGCGAAGAATCGGTACCCGACCAGGATGTCTTCGGTGTAAGTGGCGACGCCGCCGATTCCCGGGTACTGCCCGGCGGCCTGGACTGGCCCCTGGCCGGCGTGGGCGGGGAAGGTGACGGGCAGCCGGCCGCCTGGGTCGTCATCGCCAAACAGCACGCGGGCGAGCGCGGTGCCGAACTGCTCGCCTGGGTACCAGACCTGCAGAACAGCCGCGACCTTGTCCATCCAGGGCATCAAGACCGGGCCCGGCGTATTGAGCACGACGACGGTCCGGGGATTGCTGCGCGCTACCTCCGTGATGAGCCGGTCCTGATCGCCGGGCAGCGCCAGTGACTGCCGGTCCATCCCCTCCCCGGACGCCTGGTTGACGATCACGACGGCCGCGTCGCACTGCGCTGCCAGGGCCGCTGCGTCGTCGATCAGGCTGTCCGGCGGCTGCCAGCCGAGCCGGACCTCGGGCCGCAGCCCGAACTCCTCCATGGTGGCCGCTGGGCCGGTCTCATACTCGACCCGAATGGTCACGGGCTGGCCGGCGACCAGGGAGATGACGGCTTGCAGGGCGTACGAGGGCCCGTCAATAAAACGGATCGCCTCGCGTGCCCCCTCCGCCACCAGCGCACCGTCCAGATAGAGCGAGCTCTGGCCGGCGACAGCGAGACTGAACCGGTGGTAACCGTCTTGCGCCGGAGTCAGCACGGTCGTCCAGGTGGCATGCCATTGTGGTCCGAACCCTGCTGGCGCGTCGGTCGCTTCTATGCCTGGCTCTATCCGGGTGACGCGCTTCCCTGGCTTCTGGCCGGGGCCGTCGGCATACTCGGCCAGGACACCTGGGCCGGCGGGGGTGCCGGGAGCCAGGGGAGTGGACAGCAGGGCGGGAGGGATGGCCGAAAGCGGCACATCACCCCAGGACCCCTGAGCATGCTGCACACCGGCGCCGCTTCCGGCCCGCTGCCGGACCCCGGCCAGGGGCGTGACCACCCGGTCCGGATGGAGTTTCACGGCCGGCGATCCGCCCATCACGTAGATGGCGTCCAGTCCGGCCGGGCCGATGACGGCCAGCGATCTCACGTCTTCCCCGAGTGGGAGTGCCCCGGCTCTGTTGACGAGCAGGACGCTCCCCGCGACTGCGGCTTCCGCAGCCAGTTCGAGGCTCTCGGCGGCAGGCGGGCCGGGGACCGCGGCCGGCCGGTCGAGCAGGCCATGCGTGACCATGGTGCCGACCATCCGGGTGACTATGTCGTCCAGCCGGTCCCGGCCGACGCGCCCGCTGGTGAAGTCTTCCGGCCTGCGCCCCTCGGCGTCGTCCAGCCCCGGGAGGTCCAGGCCCGCCCGTGCGGCCGCCAGCGGATCGCGCACCGCGAACCCGAAGTCGGGGGCGACGAATCCGCCCCATCCCCACTGGTCTTTCAGCGTGCCGAGCAATTCAGGATTCTGGCAGGCGTAGCAGCCGTTGACCTGGTTGTACGAACCCATGACGGACCCGGCGCCGGCTTCGGTGAGAGCGCGCCGGAACGGTGGAAAGTAGATCTCTTCCAGAGCCCGGCGGGAGACGTGGATGTCGACCGCTGGCCCGCGGTCAGAGGGTGGCCAGCCGGACCCGGTCCGGCCCGTCTCGAAGTTATTCACCACGAAGTGCTTGACCATGGCCACAACGTTCCGCTGCGCGCCGCGGACGTACGCCGCTCCCAGGGCCCCGGTCAGGTACGGGTCCTCCCCGAACGCCTCAGCCTGCCGCCCGGCCAGCGGCGTGCGCGCGATGTCCAGGGCCGGCCCGAGAAGGACGTTATGCCCGGCGAAGTGAGCTTCCTGGCCGACCGCGGACCCGAACCGGTACGCCAGCTGTTCGTCGAAGGCCGCAGCGAGCGACAGGCACACCGGGAAGGCGGTCGCGTCGTCGGCCACCCGGACGCCGTTACCTCCGTCTGTAAAACTCAGCGCCGGCAACCCGAGGTGAGCCACGGCGGCGAAATCGTGGCACGCGAGCGCGATCTTGTCCGCCACGCTCATCTTCACGACAATGCCGGCGGTCCGGTCCGCGTCCGCGGCGGCCTGGCGCGTCGCGCGCTGATGGTTCATGCCAGCTCTCCCGACTTCTCCCGGCTGCGAACCGGGACGGTAATGGTGTGCCTGCCGGACGCCAGTTCCCGGTCCGGCTGACCCCGCAGCCGGATCACGCCGCTAACGCCTGCAGGAATGGCGGCCTCGACGGTCAGGTCCGGCCCGGTGTCGCGCCAGTGCACCTCCACCAGGCCACGAGCTGTCTTCAGCGTCGCCGTGGCCCAGGTCAGCCCGCCGCCCGGCTGCGGCGCGATGAGCACCTTCCCGTAGCCAGGCTCGAGCGGTGCGATCCCGCCGATGGTGCGGTGCATCCAGTCCGCCACGGCACCCAGCGCGTAGTGGTTGAAACTGGTCATCTGTCCTGGGTTGATGGTGCCGTCGGGCAGCATGGAGTCCCAGCGCTCCCAGATCGTGGTAGCACCCATGGTGACGGAGTACAGCCAGGAGGGGCAGCCTCGCTCGAGCAGCAGCCGGTAGGTGTCGTCGAGGTGACCGGTCTGGGTGAGGGCATCAGTGACATACGCCGTGCCGGCGAACCCGGTTGAGATCCGGTAGCCGTTCTCCTTGACGAGCGCCGAAAGCCGGGCACCGGCCGGGGCCGTCATGCGCTCGTCGAGCAGGCCGAAGACGATGGCCAGCGCGTAGACCGTGGCGCAATCGCTATATACGGTCCCGTTCTCCTCGACGTAGTGCTGGTTAAAGGCGGCCCGCACCAGTCCGGCCAGCCGGCGGAAGTGGCGCGCGTCACCGGCCCTGCCCAGCAGGTCCGCGGTGTCCGCGACGGTACACGCGGTCCGGTAGAAGCAGGCGGTGGCCACCACGTGGGGATCGGCTTTGGCCTTGAAGGGATCACCTGGCGGAGCGTCAGGATCGAGCCAGTCGCCCAGCTGACGGCCGCTATCCCAGAGGCCGGCCGGCGAGAGTAGCGACTCCACCCGCCGGGCGTGGGCGATCATGGAGGCGTACTGATCCTCCAGGACGGTCCGGTTGCCATAGGCCTGCCACAGCGCCCAGGGAACCCATACGGCAGCGTCACTCCATATCGCGACGGCTGCCGGATGGGGGAAGCCCGAGAAGGCCGGCTCGTACTTCAGCACATCCGGGACGACGAGCGGCACCAGGCCATCGCGAGCCTGCTGTTCCGCGGCGAGGTCGTGAAGCCAGTCACGCAAGAAGGAGTCCACGTCGTAGAGGAAGGCGGCGGATGGCGCGAAGACGGCGAGATCGCCGGTCCAGCCGAGGCGTTCGTCCCGCTGCGGGCAGTCGGTCGGAACGTCCAGGAAGTTGCCCCGCATCCCCCAGGTCACGTTCGCGTGCAGCTGGTTGAGCATCGGGTCTGAACATTCGAAATGACCGGTGCGCCGCAGGTCGGAATGGACGACCACCGCCTCCAGGGCGTCCGGCGTCAGATCTCCCGGCCAGCCGCTGATCTCGGCGTAACGGAAGCCGTGGTAGGTCTTGGTCGGCTCGAAGCGGTCCTCGCCGCCGGACAGGATGAACCGGTCGGTGGCCTTGGCGCTGCGCAGCGGCCGCACGCCCAGCTCGCCGTGCTCGAGGACCTCGCTGTGCCGGACGATAATCTCGGTCCCGGCCTCACCCTGGACGGTGAAGCGCAGCCAGCCGACCAGGTTCTGCCCGAAGTCCACCAGCGTGCGACCCGACGGCGCCGACCAGATGTGCACCGGCCGGAGGGCTTCGTGACGGACGACGGGCGGCCCCGTGTATGGCGTCAGGCGGCTGGTGTCAAACTCCAGCGTTTCGACGCTGCCCCACCCCGGCGGCTCTGCTCCCGGGTACATCCAGGTGGCGTCGGCCAGCCGGGCGTCGATGGTCTGCCCGTCGTACAGGTCGTTCGCCAGGGTCGGCGATGGCCCCGCCCGCCACATCTCGTCGGTGCTCACCAGCTGCCGGTGCCCATCGACAAAGGTCACCTCCAGCTGGGCGATGACCGCGAGGCGGTCACCGTAGAAGGCGCGGTTTCCGTTCCACCCCAGGCGCCCGCGGCTCCAGCCGTTGCCCAGGGCGATGCCGAGGACGGTGGCTGGCTGCAGCAGGTCCGTCACGTCGTAGGTCCGGTACCTCAGCCGCCACTCGTAGCTGCTCCACCCCGGGCTGAGCACATCGGGACCGGCCGCGCGGCCGTTGAGGTAGGCCTCGAAGACACCCAGGCCGCTCACGTCGAGCCTCGCGCTCAGCACAGCCCCATGGCCTGGCGCCAGCGCGAACTCCGTGCGCAGCAGCGGCGCCCCGGCAAAGTCATCGGCAGGGGAGATCATGGCAGCTGACCACTGCGAATACACGACGTGGCCTCCGTGGGCTGGTACGGCATGGGCAAAGGGGAGTAGTGGCTATCCGTACCTGGCCGGGATGAGCCGGACGGCCATGAACTCCCGTCCCGGCAACTCGATCCTGAAGGTCCCGGTCAAGACGCCCGGCTGGCGTTTGATCGTCATATTCCACGTATCGATGACGTCGACGAGCCACTGGCTGTCCTGCGGCGTCGTGATGTCGCGGTACCGGGGCCGCCCGAAGCCGAAGTATGCGATCCGGTAGTCCTCAGCGCCGCCCCACCTGACATCCCAGTCACTGGGCAGCGGCTCCAGCGCCCCGCCGGGCGCGTCTGCGGTGATCTGGAGCAGGAATCCGATCCGTTCGGCCGAGTCTCCGACCAGGGCACCACCCTTGGACCACCACAGCTCCTCACGCTGGTTGAGGTAGGTCTCGCCATGTCCGACGTACCCGCCGCGTACAGCGCCTTCCCAGCAGCGGCGAACCATTTCCTGGCCGCTTATATTGCCCCAGCCCTGGTCAATATCGCCTTCGTAGCCGCATTCGTCGACGACGACAGGCTTGGCGTATTTTTCCCGCCATCCGCTGGTGTTCTCCGACGTGCGGTAGGCATCAATCCGCTGGATGCTGCAGTGCGTGATCCACGGGCGGGCGTGATCGTAGAAGCCGTGACAGTTGTGGATCGAGGTGAGGTGGCCCACGTGATCGTTCGCGCGCACGACTACGGCCAGCCGTTCCCAGTCCTCGATCGTCTTCGACGGCAGCAGGTCGTACTCATTGGCTATCGCCCACCAGACGGAACGGTGCGCTCCCAGACGCCGGACGAGGTACTCGACATACCTGTCGTCAGCTGTTTTAGGCATCGCGGAGAATCCCCAGCGGTCGTACGGGTGAAAAAGAATCAGGTCGGTCTGGATTCCCAGCTCGGCAAGCTGATCGATGCGCATCTCGAGGTGGCGGAAAAACTGCGGGTCGAAACGAGTGAAGTCCCAGTCCCCTTTGCTGTCCCGGGCAAACGGGTACCTTTCGGGCTCGTTCGTGTTGAAGAGGTACGACTTCGGGAACACGCACATGCGGAGCTTGCGGAAAGGCGAGCTGGCCAGGGTCGCGAGCGTGCGCTCCTGCAGGACCGCCGGCTGGTGGGTCCAGGCGTAGGCCGTCGTGCCGAGAGGCAGGAAGCGGGTACCGTCCCGGTAGGCGAAGTGAAAACGGTCTGCTACTTCGACCGGGCCGTGGTTCCCGGGCCGGGGTGGCGCCACCTGGAAGGCGCCGCGCAGGCCGTCCAGCGAGCGGGCGGTCGACGTCGTGACGTACGTCCAGGTGCCGGGGCTGGGAGCCTGAAAGCGAATCCGGTAGGTTCCCTCGCCGTCATAGAAACCGCCTACCGTCATGTGACGGGCATCCTCGCCGGTGAATTCGGCCGAGAGCTCGACGTCCACGAACGGGTTCCCGTGGGACGGCCCGTCGATTCCCAATTCGGTGACCCCCCACTGCTCCGCGAGGCCTGCCACGCTGATCCGCGCGGAGCTGCGGGGGACATCGTCGGACTCATAGTCCGGCGCCGGCGCGACGAAGGGCGTCTCGGCCTGGCTCGGCGGGCTGCCCTCTAGCACGGAGAGTTCGTGCCACATCCTTTCGAGTTCGGCTGTGTCTGACGGTGCCGCGCTGCCCTGCTCGACGACCATGCGGATGGGAAGGAATCCCATGTGCTCAATCACCGGCGAGTTCGCTACGGCGGGAACGTACCTGGCCACAATGCCGCGGGCGATCGCGTCAGAAAGAACGTCCCTTACCCGCGCTTCTTTCCCGTATCCCAATCAATCCACCTCCTTCGCCAGCGCCCGGACGGGGACTAACTGGCCAGAGCCGCCGCGTCTTGCTGGGCCGCGAGGAACGCTCGCCGTTCGCTTCGGCGCTTTTCCTGCCGGACGGGGTCGGGAACGGGGGCGGCCAGCAGCAGCCGCTGGGTGTAGGGATTGCTCGGGTGTGACGTGACCTGGTCTCCGTCGCCGTATTCGACAATCTCGCCGTGGTACATGACGGCCACCCGGTGGCTGATGTTCCGTACCACGGCCAGGTCGTGCGAAATGAACAGGTACGCCACGCCCGTGGTCTCCTGTATCTCCTTGAACAGGTCGAGCACGCGGGCCTGCGTGGACAGGTCCAACGCCGAGACCGGTTCGTCGCACACGATGAACTCAGGCGACAGGGCCAGGGCCCGGGCGATGGCGATGCGCTGACGCTGACCGCCGCTGAACTCGCGGGGCAGGCGGCCGAGCGCGTCGGGCGGGAGCCTGACCTGGTCGAGCAGGTTGCGGACGCGCGTCATCGCGTCGTTCTTCGGCATCTTCCGCACCGTGAGCGGCTCGGTGAGGGTCTGCTCGATGGTCAGCGACGGGTTAAGGGAAGAGTAGGGATCCTGGAAGACCACCTGGATCTCGCTGGACAAGGCCCGCCGCTCGCGCCGCGGCAGGGAGCCGATCTCGCGTCCCTTGAACTTGATGCTTCCGCCGGTGACCGGTGCGAGGCCCAGGACGGCCCGGCCCAGCGTCGTCTTCCCCGAACCAGATTCACCCACCAGCCCGACGGTCTCACCGGGACGGATATCAACGGAGACTCCCTTGAGCGCCCGGAAGGCATGCCTGCGGACACCCTTCGACGGGTATTCGACGACCAGATCGTCGACGGCAATGAGGGGTTCGGGCATGTCGGCTCGCTCCTTCGACATCATGCGGATCGGCTTTCTGCGTAAGGACCGCGGGCCTGGCTCTCGTCCAGGATCGCGTCGAAGAGAGTCCTGGTGTAGGGATGGCGAGGATCAGCGAAGATGGCGCGCGCCGGTCCTGTTTCCACGATCCGGCCCTTCTGCATGACCGATACCCGGTCGCAGAGGTCGGCCACGACGCCGAAGTTGTGCGTGACGATGAGGATGGTCACACCGAGCTCTCGCTGGAGTTCGCGCAGCAGATCGAGGATCTCGGCCTGAATGGTCACGTCGAGGGCTGTCGTTGGCTCGTCCGCGATGACCAGGTCCGGTTCGCACGATACGGCGCCGGCGATCAGGGCACGCTGCGCCATGCCTCCGGACAGCTCGTGTGGGTAGGAGGCGAAGGTCCGCTCGGGGCTGGGGATACCGACTTGCCCGAGAAGCTTCAGCGCCCTGGCTTTGGCCTCGGTCTTCGACACGCCGAGCTTGACCCGCATGGGCTCAGTCAGCTGGCTGCCGATGGTGAACGACGGGTCGAGGTTGGACATAGGTTCCTGGGGGATGTATGCGATCCGCCCGCCCCGTATATCCCGCATTTGGGCGCTGGAGACCGTGCTGAGATCCTCTCCGTCCAAACAGATGGATCCTTCCAGAATCTCCCCCCCGGCTGGCAGCAGGCGAAGCACCGACCAGGCGGTCTGGGTCTTACCCGATCCTGATTCACCGATCAGGCCGTGCACCTCCCCCCGCCGGACGTCCAGTGACACGTTGTCGACCACGCGGGTCACCGAACCGTCCGCCTGCGGGTATCCGACGGCCAGGTCCTCGATGTGCAGCAGCAGGGGCGCTTGCGCGGTGGAGCTCGGCTCCTCGTGGACGATGGTGCCACTCTCGGGCCGCACCGGATCAGCGGCCGTCACCGTGGCGGGCGTCACCTCTGCGGGCGTCACCGTGGCGGCCGCCACCTCGGCGGGCGTCACCGTGGTGGCACGGCGGCGGCGGCGCGGACGGGCGCTCTGCTCGAGTTCGTCGCGCAGTGCGTTGGCGAACAAGGTGAGAGCGACGCCGGTTATGACGACGGCTAGGGCCGGCCACACGACCAGCTGGGGGTCGCGGTACAGGTTGGTGAAGCCGTCGTTGAGCATGTTACCCCAGGTGGGAATGGCCTGGTCGCCGAAGCCGAGGAAGTCGAGTCCCACCTGGACCGCGATGGCGATGCCGAACACGATGGAGGCTTGCAGGATGATCGGCGCCCGGACCACGGTCAGGATGTGCCGGGCGATGATCCGCCGATCGCTCACGCCGGAGACCCGGGCCGCGTCGACGAACAGCTCATTGCGCACTCCGGACACCGCCGCGTAAACCAGGCGGTAAAAGGCCGGAATCAGCAGCACCCCGAAGATGATCATGACGGTCCAGAGCGAGGGACCCAGCACCGCCCGGGCGGCCAGCAGCACGACGATGCCGGGCAGCGCCATCAGCAAGGTGGTGACCCAGGAGGCCGACGACTCGAACCACTTTCCGTAGTACCCGGCCACCAGCCCGCTGGTTATGCCGAGGACAGCCGCGACGACGGTAGCCAGCAGCGCTCCGGCCAGGGTGTACCGGGCGCCGTACAGCAGCCGGGCCCACACGTCGCGTCCCGCTCCGTCGGTGCCGAGCAGATGCCCGGCACCCGGCCCCTGGAGAATGTGGAGGACCGAGACAGTGTTCGGGTCGTAGGAGGTGAGCAGCGGAGCGAAGATGGCCGCCAGGACGATGAGCACCAGGACGGACAGTGCCGCTATCCCTAGTGGGTTGGTCAGAAACCGGCGGGCGAGATGGCTGCGCGCCGCGCGCTCGTCGGTCGTGACATCGGGGGCCAGAACGGCGGTGGCAGCTATTTCGGTCATGATATTCGCGCCTTCGGGTTCAGGAATCCTTGCAGGAGATCGATGAGCAGGTTGACCAGGATGACGATCACCCCGATGGCCACGACCAAGCCCATGACCAGGGGAACGTCGCCCTCGGATGTGGCCAGGACCGCGACCTGGCCCAGGCCGGGAATGCCGAACACTTCTTCGATGATCACGGCGCCGCCGAGGAGGCCGACGAATGACAGGGCCAGGACAGACAGGGCCGGGCCACCGGCGTTCCGCAGGACGTGCTTGAACAGGACACTCCGCTCGGAGACGCCGCGGCTGCGCAGAGTCCGGACCCAGTCCTGGCGTAGCGCTTCGATGACGGAGCTGCGCACCTGCTGGGCGACTCCGGCCACCAGGCCGATCGACAGGGCGATCACCGGGAGAGTCACCGTCCCGACCCAGCCGGAGAAGGACGTCGTGAGCGGGATGTAGCCGGTCGGCTTGAACCAGTGCGTGCCCAGCGCGAAGAACCGCACGAGAAACACAGCGATGATGAACCCGGGGATGGCAAACCCGAGCACGGAGAACAGCTGGATGAGCCGGTCCACCCAGCCGCCACGAAGGGCGGCCCAGACACCGAGCACTGCCGCGACCACGGCGCTCACGATGACGGCTCCGAAGACCAGGGTCAGGGTGACCTGCAGCCGGGTGAGGATGGCGGTGGTGACGGCCTGGTTGGTGAACCATGAGCTGCCGAAGTTACCCGTCAGGGCGTGCCCGAGCCAGGAAAAGTACCGGGAGATCAGCGGGGTGTTCAGGCCCAGTTGCTTATTCTTGAGCGCGACCGTCGCCTGGGTCGCGGTCGGTCCGAGAATCGTCCGGGCGACATTGCCGGCGGCCGCGTACAGCAGCAGGTAGGCAAGGGTGACGATGACGAAGAGCAGCAGTACCCCGTACAAGAGCCGGCGCACCGTGAAGGTCAGCATGATGACTCCTCATGTGGAAGGGTGAGATGTGCGGCCCGATGGCGGCCGGGCCCGGCGCCGGTGCCGATCACGGCTTCGGCTCGATGTTCCACAGGTAGGGCACCGCGTTGCCGGCCTGCACCCTGACGCTTGTGTGGCTGTCCGCGACAAAACTGGACTGCGGTCGGAAGAACGGCGCGAACCAGGCGTTCTGGACCAGATACCGGTTAAGTGCCTTGGCCGCGGCCGCCGCGTGGGCGCTTGAACCCGTCTGCATCGTGTTGAGATAACCGGCGACCGTGGAATCCGTCGAGTGGAAAGGATTGAACGTGGCGGTCGGGGTCAGCAGGAACTGGGCCAGCTGCCAGGGGACGGGGTCTTCTTCCAGGGTGAAGTAGGTGGCCGGGTACTTCGGGGCGAGGATCGCGGTAAATATCGTCGAGCCCTGGTAATCGGTGTAGTTCACCTTGATGCCGATCTGGGCGAGCTCGGCCTGGATCAGTGCGTAGGTAGTCTCACCGAACGCGGAGGTAATCGAGGGCATAGCCAAGGTGAAGCCATGGGGGTAGCCGGCTTCGGCCAGCAGCTGCCTGGCTTTCGCCGGATCGAAGCTGTAGTACGAGTTGAGCGAGCTTTCATAACCTGGCGAATTCGTCGGGAACACCTGCGTGGTCACGGATCCGTAGCCGTCACTCATGTCCTTGAGCAGGGCGGCCCGGTCGAACGCGTCATTGATCGCCTGGCGCACCTTCACCTTGCCGAGCGGCCCGGACATCTTTCCGTTGCGATCGAATAGGGACAGGCCCGCCCAGTTGAGCTGCAGCGGGTACACCGTGAAGCCCGCGTCCTTGATCTGGGGGATGGTGGTGTCGTCGAACGTGTTCGCGGCGTTGACCTGGCCGCCCTCGATGGCGTCCAGCACGGTCGTGGGGGTGGTGTAGACCGTCATGACGATCTTGGAGTAGTGCTGTTCTGGCTTATCCCAGTAGTTCGGGTTGGCCGTAAAGACATAGGAACTGCCGACGACCGTGGCCTTGGGGTCCAGCAGGTAGGGACCCGAGCCGACAGGTACGGTACTGGCCGTCGGACTCTTCCACGCCTTCGGGCTCTCCTGGGATCCGGCGGCCTCGCCCAGGTAGGTGAGGAACGCCGGGTCCGGCTGCTTCAGCCTGATCACCAGTTTTGTCGGGCTTACCGCCGTGGCCGACGCCATGTAGGCCAGGTCCGAGGCGTTGTTGGACGTGCCCTTCTGGAAGGCTTCCAGGTTCTCGGCCGCGACGCTGGCATTGAACGGCGTCCCGTCAGTGAACTTGACGCCGGTCCTCAGCGTCATAGTCAGGACGGTCTTGGCGGCGTTGTAGGACCACGCCGTGGCTAGATGCGGCTCGATGACGCCGGTGGGCGAGGCCTGCACCAGGCTGTCGTAGACCGCCTCATTGTAGGGTGATTCGTTCCCCCAGTTCATATCCGTGGCCTCGAAGGTCGTGGCCGGTGTGATGACGCCCAGCGTCAGCGTGGATGAAGAACTGGACGAACTGCTGCAAGCGCCGAGCACCAGCGGCCCCAGGAGCGCGAGAGCGGCGCCCGCGGCAACTCCTGGCCACTTTCTACGGAACATCTCAGATCCCTTCCGGGAGATCTGGTGTCGTCACTCCCCTGGATAGGGGCGACGCACTTCTGCAGATGCGTCGCCGGCGTGGCTTCTTGATTGGTTCTTGCCTGTTGATTCGTTCTTGCCCGCGCTGGGAAGTGTCGTGCTCAGCCTGGATGCTGGCGAGATCCACCGTGGCGGGAGCGTTTCCTCCGGCCGGTGCGAACGGGGCCGGTTGCGAGCCATTCATGGCCGGTGCCCCGGAGTAGTCATCCTGAGGTGCCGTCGGACCACGGGCATGGCATCCGCGCCGTACGCGGACGCCATGCGAATAGCTAACGAACCGGATGCCGGTCGCTACACGCGAAGCTTCGGCGCTCAACTTGACCCCAGTGTCAGCAGCCTTTGCCGCTGCCGGGGTCTGGAGCAGTACTACGTGATCGCCAGTGTGAGCATCAGATCCCTGAGGGGCACGACCCCACCCGCATCTGATTCGTTGCCCTGGGGCGAAGATGAGTTCAGTCATGATGCCCTTGCCAGGGCAACCCGGCGGGTGCCAGAGAACCGTGCCGTCCCCGACGTTCGGCCGCCATGTGCTCCAGCGGAGCTGCCACGCCTGTCGGGCCACGAGCTCACCTCCTGAGGTGAGAGATCATGAACTTCTTGGTGCGTTAGAAGAAGAGAGGGGTCGGCAAGTCGTAGTTTTGTAGAACGTTCTACGCCGTAAATTAGGCTTGAGGATGTGACCTCGTCAAGACATCTAGTGGTAACGAACTTGTAACAAGCCTGGTCTAAGCCATGGACCGGTGAGGCCACGATGGGATACGTGGTGATGTTGAGGGCTCGTGAGTACTGCGGTATGTCACGTCACGTGGACCCTGGTTACACTTCTTGTGTAGATCGTTGTCGAGTAGGAGCACATGATGAAGTCGCAGGACACCGTCCGGCGGGTGACGATCGGGGATGTGGCGAGACACGCAGGCGTCTCGACTGCCGCGGTGTCGAAGGTGCTGCGCAACGCCTACGGCGTCAGTGCCGACATGAACCAGCGGGTCCGGTCGTCAATGGCCGAGCTGGGGTACCGGCCGCACGCCGCCGCCCGCAGCATGCGCGGCAGGAGCTTCACGATAGGCCTGCTGCTCGACAACATCCGCAACCCCTTCTACGGCGATTTTCTCGACGGCGTCACTGCCGCTCTCGCCAAGACTGACTTCCAGGTCCTGGTCGGGTCGGCCGGGTTCAGCGCCGAGAATCAGTCACGCGTCGCCGACGCCATGATCGACCGGGCGATGGACGGTCTCATCCTGATTGCCCCCTCGATGTCGCGCTCGCAGGTCACTGCCGTCGCCAAAACGATCCCGACCGTTGTGGTCGGTCACCACGACACCGCCGATGAGTACGACTCGGTGGTGGACGACGACCGGGCAGGCGCGGGCCTCGTCGTCGATCATCTTGTCGCGCTGGGCCACCGCCGCATTGCCCACACCTCCGCCATGGTCAAAGGAGGTCAGTGGACGGGCCGTCCCGAGCAGGCACGCAGCGACGGCTACCGGCAGGCTATGTATCGGCATGGCCTCGACGAGGCCGTGACCATTGCAGGAACGAGCTACTCCGAGGAGGGCGGCTACCAAGCCGGGCGTGAGCTGCTCGACCGGGCCGGCCGACCAACAGCCATCTTCGCTGGAGCTGACTTCGCTGCCCTGGGCGTGCTGCGGGCAGCATACGAACTCGGCCTGCGAATCCCAGCCGACCTCTCACTGGTCGGTTACGACAACACCACCCTCGCCGCCAGCGCGCCGATCAACCTGACCAGCGTCGACCAGGCCGCCCACGACCTGGGTACGACGGCCGCCCGGCTCCTCGGTGAGCGCATGGACGGCCGCAGTCGCTCCGTACTCACCTCCACTGCGCCTCAGCTGATCGTCCGCAACACCACTGCGCCGCCGCCGTCATAACCGCCTTGATCGTCCGGTAGCCGCGACTGACCATATGCGCTTCACCTTCACCCAGAGACGTTTACCGTGCCCGTCGCACCCCTGCCGCCCGACCAGGCAACCCGTGGCCAAGCGCAGCCGGAGGAGCGCTGACCGGGCATAGCCGCCCTCGCCGTTCTCAGTGACAAATACCATTTGACCATCGTGGGCAAGTCGGGGTTTAGATGCTCACCCTGTGTCGCCAATCGAGGCGAAGTCAGTTTTTGCGGGCGCAGCACTGAGAGCGCAAAGGCGCCCGTGGTCGCCACGACGATCTGGCAGAGCCAGGAGCCGAACGCGATCACGACCGTGTTCCAGATGTAGAGGCCGATGTCGACCTCGTCCC
>Ga0208480_1000178_pt1 | contig 25028 bp, 31 predicted proteins | sample NGESurshal092012_4_FD_184485 | JGI IMG/M metagenome (GOLD analysis project Ga0208480, IMG submission 184485) | Arctic peat soil microbial communities from Barrow, Alaska - NGEE Surface sample F53-1 shallow-092012 (SPAdes) | ecosystem: Environmental > Terrestrial > Soil > Wetlands > Peat ... | reverse complement strand
AGCCATGACGCCCAAAACCATCGCTGAGTTTACTGCGCCGGCAAAACCTGCACTCTGCATATCGTTTCCGAAACGCATCATGTTCTTCCCGGAAATGTTTACCCCAGGTCCCGGAGTCCGATCCCCACCTCCGGTCCCATAGAAAGAACTCTGAGGAGGAATTGCATTTCCGCCGGTTCCCCGAGCGAAATAGGACCCTGGAACGATTTTCCCACCCATCGAAACCACGTCAACAGGAACCGGGGCATTCCGGACGTTTCCTAAACCCCCGGTCGTATAGGCAGCGTCCCCTTCACGGCCTCCAGGAAGCGCCCGCATTGGGCCTTGAGAAATCGGTCCCCGACCGGTGGAGTCATTTGGATAGACGTTTCCGCCGCCATAGACCCGGCCGTTTATAGAACCCCCTGCGGGCATGGGGCCTCGGCCGGTAGAGTACGACCCAGGCGGAAGCATTCTCTGGCGAATCAGCAATGGGAGTTCCATTGCCAGCCGATCCATCGACTGAGAAACTCCCTGCTGGATCAGATTCGAAAGTCGATCCCGAATTGGATTCGTAATGACCGCAGAATCAAGAAATGTCTCTCCAGCGTTTCTCCGACCGGAAGGCAATGCTAATATCGAACCAGATGAACCAGGCCGAGATGTTCCACCCGTCAGAGCATTTGAAGAACTCGGGCGACTCGATCTTATCCGATTGAGACTTTCAATCTCAGCCGCTAATCCTCGAACCGCTGTCGTCGCCCGATTTGCATCTGACGCAATCCCAAGAAAGTCTCTTCCAATAGGCCCGACTTTGGTTTGAGACAATCTGACGAGAGCCCAACTAACTCGATCGAATGAAGCAGCCGCAGTATTTCCTTGAGCCGCAGCTTCCGCCATTGAAACTGCGGCTGCTTTCATTGCCGGAGGAATCCCAGCAGTAGCCGCCTTTACTGCTGAAGCACTCCTCGAAACTCCAGACATCCCTTTCGCAATGTCTTGTAAGCCTGTAAGATTGATTCCGCCGCCGATCTCCTTCTTGAGCGCGGCTACCGAAGCGGTGATCTTATCGAGGTTTTCCGCAGCATTGGTCGCAGCCTTCGCAAAATCTGCGACGAGACTGAGACGGGCTCCAATGTTGCGGTTATACATTTCCCTAGAACTCCTTTTTGAGTTCGGCTTCCTGTTCTTCGTCTGTCATTTCTATCAGACGAACTCTCTCACGGTCTTCCCGATCGACCGCTTCCCCATCGTCGTCGACTTCCGGCGCTGGAGTTTTCTTGGCTTGTTTCGCGTTTCGAACCGCGATGATTCTTGCTATGTCAGATCGGCACTCTAGGAACTCTCCCCACTCCCAGGCTCGAACCTCCTCGGGAGAGATGTGGAAGAACTCTGCGACGAGGACGAACGATCTTCGGAGTTCGATGTCGTCGTTACACCCGTCGTTGACCCCAAAGGGTCATCACCGTCCCCGGTCTTCGCTTCATCGAATGGCGAGATCAAACCGAGTTTGAGCCGAGCGTCATGGGCCTGCTTTGCGTCCAACGCTTCGAGCAACGCAATTCGAGCATTGATGATTGGACGAGGGATGACTGCGTTCGCGTCGACGAATTCGTCCCCGAAGACATCCCGCATATCCTTCGCCAAGAAGTTCTGGTCCGAGAAACCTTGGTAACACGCCCAAACTGCTTGAAGAAACTCGAAGGGAACCTCTTCAGGATCATCTCCGTCTTTTCCGAAAATCAGTTCTTTCGTTACCAAGTCGACGCAGAACATCTCCGCCGTCTTCTTCTGGATGACGATCATCTCTGCCATATCGCCCTGGCAAATCTTTGCGGCGTCATCGAAGGTGAGAGACGGGTTCTCTTTCATCACCGTCTTGATTTCGTTCCGAATGGAACGATTGTACGAAGACAGCATCTTCGAGATCTCGTATTGGTCGTTCGCGACGGGATGCCGCATCCCGAATTTTTCACCCTCGTATGTGAACTCTTTGGTACGACGAGGGACTCTTTGGACTTTCGCCATTATGTGCCTTTGCCGTCTTTCTTTTGGATGTCGTATTGTTCGATGTGGTTTGAGATCACGTTGATTGCCCGGTTCCCGTTGAACCGAACCTTTTGTTTGAGGTGCGCGGCTGTCCCGCGAGAGATAAAACCTTCAGAAGACATTCGTTGAATTTCGTCGCAGATCGTTCCAAATTCAAACTGAATCGTCTTGGTGCATTGATCCAAGAGTCCGATTTGATCGAACGTGATACGATCCTCAGACTTGTCCATTAGTTCACCGAAGCCAAACTCGGCCGAGCTGGTTCTTGCCGAACCATTGAGTCAAGAATGTAACGCTTCTCGATTCGAGGGAAGAGTTGTGTCGCCATGATCTCGGCGAGTTGTTCCATCGAAACAAGAACCTGATCCGCTCGAACCAGGGCATTCTTCGCAAGGTGATAGCGAATCAGAGAATAGCGTTGAGCCCACGCCGAGCGTCCGCCAAGTCCGAAATACCCATCGGCTCCGGCGTGAAGTCCGAGAGAAATTCCAACGTCTTCTCTCAGCGAACAACAGGCATACGCTGCGTAGAGACACGACAGAGATTCCCCTAGGTCGATATGAATGTACCCGGCATCCAAATTCTCGATCATGCTTCGGATGTTCCGAACGATCACGTCTTGGAAATAGCGATGACCTTCCCACGATCCGTCAAGACGTTCGTTCTCTTTCAGTTTCTGTTCCATCGGGAGATCGTGAGGATATTCCGCCGTGAGTTTCATGTGTGGAATGAGAATCCCACCATCTCCAACGTACGCTGCGAAAACCTCATGGTTCTCGGCGGAGTTGTCGGGATTTCCGAGCATCTCGAAAAGGATCTGCCCGAACGGGGATTTCCGAGCAGAGCGAATCGCCGACGAAACGTTGATGGGAGTTTTCGGAGTAATCCGAGCCAGAGCGTGACGAGCGACGTTCACGCGCATCCGAGTCGCGTTGAAAACGAGAACATCGTCGATCGGAAGAGGACCGATGAAAGCAAGCCTCACGCGACTTGCTCCAAAAGGGAATCCCATTGAGGGAGAACCGTTCCGATTTCGTACTCTTTCGTACTCGCCGGTCCGACCGTTCGAAACGTTTCTCGCATCTCTGCGTCCGCGTAGAGTTTTTCCAGCCGTTCGTAGAGAACGTCCGTGTTCGTCAGATACCGCTCGAAGTTTCCTCCGAACGGATCGAAGAACTTGTCTCGGTTGGGAATCAGTTCAAACTCACACGAAGCGAATTCTGTATTACTCGTATTGTCCGAAACCAACGCCGGGATTCCGCAGGCTCGCGCGCGGATCGGAGGAAGGCCCGCTCCTTCTCCAACCGTGCAAAGAACGAGAACGTCCATCGACTGATAAACCTTCGACATCCCTTTATCCGACAGGGTATGGAGAAGGTTTCCGGGATTGATGACCTGTTTCTCAATCCCGGATCTCCAGACCAAATCGTCAACCTGAGTTCCGCCGGCAATCAGAGTAGCCCAAGAAGTCCACGGAAGAACGGCAACGTCTTCATGTGCTTTCGCAAAGGGAATCGTCGCTGTGAAGAAATCCCCGTAGAGTTTCCGGTATTGGTTCGTTCCGATCATTCCGACGATGAACTTATCGGCTGGCAAACCCATTTCTTCACGAGCTGCGGCTCGATCCGCGGGGCAGTAAACCTCCGGATCGTGAGCGATGGGAATGAACGGAACATCGAGGTTGTAGTCGTCTCGAAGAACCTTCTGAGCGAAACGAGAATAGGTGATCGGAACGTCGATCCCTCCGACCGCTTCGACGAGGTTTTGCGGGAGGTATTTTCCCTCTACCGCTCCGTCGAGCGGAAAGTACGCAATATGCGTGAACTTCCGCTTGTTGCGATCCAGCAGATCGAATGCTTTCTGCGGAATCGAACCGGCGTACTTCTCTGGACGAGAGAGATACTCGATCATCCAAATGTCCAGCGCCGAGATCACGACATCGGCTTTGGAGTATTCGAGAACGTCGCCGATCTGTTGTTGCCCGAATCGTGATCCGAGAGAACCGTCGCTTGAAATCGGAAGAATCCGATCCGCCCAGGGATACATTTCACGGTCGATGGTTGGAGCCCAACCGTTGTATCCCAGCCCCATTTGCCAAACCTCATGGCCTTGTTCGTGGAAGTGTCTGAGCGGGGCGCGTAAACTCTCGTTGATTCCCGTCACGCCGAAGTCGCATACTGCGAGAATCCGATGTTTCTTCAATGCCTTATCCTTCTGTGCTTTAGCCTGCGCCCCGAAGGGCTACTCTTTATAAGATAGGTCCCAGGCCGTTTCCGACCCAGGACCTATCCCGTCTTCGCACTCTTCTTAGGAGGAATCTGATGCGCGTCTCGTTACCTGCTGAATTCCACCTCGCTCCCTGGAACGTCAGAGTCAGAGTCGAAAGGTTAGCCTCTCACCAACCGTATACAACTAATACGTTGTTCACGGTCGAAGATGCCGGCGCAGTTCCGAAAGTGACGGTCGTCGTCGAAGACGTGGAAGCCGTCGTGTAATCGACGCCTTCGGTGAGGAACGTCTGATACGGAGACTCAGCGCGGATTGTGAGGTACCCATTCGCGCGACCGATGGAATACTTCGTGAGGACGAAAGCCGTCTGTACGCCGTTCCCGGTGAAACGGTCGAATTGAATCCCATTGTTGCCTTCGTAGTCGATCGGTGTCGCGCAATGGCCGGAGAGTTGACGAACGACGATCTTATCGACTTCTTCGTCGTAGGCGTCTTTCTCGATCATCCACTTCTGGTAGAGCGAGTAGCCGGTGTAGATTTCCGAAGTCGTGCCTTCGGTTCCGGGTTTGATGCGGCGTTCGACAACGTCGATGTTGTCGGGCCATTGCGGAACTTCGCCGATACCGTTGCCGAGTTGCCCGATGGCCTGTCCCAGCGCAACAGCGAGTTGCTTCTTGTTGATGACGGAGTAGTCGACGGCGAACGTTGCTTCTTTGATCTTCGGGACGTACTCCACGACATCATCGCTGCCGAGTTGTTTGACGGGATCGGTTCCACGAGAGACATCGGGTTTTGCTGTCGTCGCTCGACCGAATCCAACCGCCGAACCCTGGAGATACAGCCGGAGATTTTGCCCCGAAAGGGTTTGGGCCATTGAGGGTGCTCCTTTGGTGGGGGAATCAAATCAATCCCCGGCTGCTTGGCGCGGAGACTCGTACTCTCTATAAGATAGGCAGAATATAGATTCTGGAGCCCTACCCTGCCCGAGACGCCCAGAAGCGTAATCGGTAGTCAATCGCCTGCGTTCCGGTAACCGGAGAAGGATCGACGACAGTTACTCCGATCAACGATCCGGCATGAGGAACCAACCCGTGATAAGAGAAGACATTTCGACGATGATCGCGAGCAAACTGAAACCTCGCCTCGATGTCATCTGACGTTGCTCCAGAATTCGTAATCACTCGAACTCGCAGCCATGCGTCTACGTCCTTGTAATTGTCCCCGAGGTATCCAAACTCCGGACCGTAGGCTCGGCCAATGGAGAAAATCGACTTCTGAAGCGGAAACGTTACCTGTTGAATTGATCCGACTTCTGATGCTGATCCTTCCATTTGAATCTGGAAAAGGTTTGGATCGAACAGCAATTGCGTTGGGTCTGCGTTTCCGGTCGGAACGAGCATATTCGCATCGGTAAGCGCATCGTAAAACGAATTCGCTACAAGTTCATCATAGGTTTCGCTGACAGGGTACATATCAGATCGTCGCTCCGTTCATTATCTCTTCGATGATCTCAAAGAACGCCAACTGAATAAAATTCACGATCACCGGGCCTGCTTCTTCAACTGTCCTGTCAAACCAAAACCGACCAGGATGAAACTCCCCGGTGTTGTGCCCGTAAATCCATTGGACGTATCCTTCGTGAACCGGGACAGCGTAATCAAGAACAGTTTCTCGTCCTCCAGAAACCCATCGCTCACGAAACGCTGAATCTCCTAATCCACGAGATTCTTCCGGCGTAGCATCCGGGTCGATGTCGACGACTTGAATCATCCCCCCGTCTTCTATATAGAGACGATGCGCGTTGAGAAGGGCCTGAGTCCGAGTATAGCTTTCTGATTCCGGCTGATCGTAAATCTCTTCCATACAGGCTCGAACTGCTGCTTCCTTGAGCGCGACTCCAGCTCGGTTGGCAATGACAATAACGCGAGACGTAATTGCTGCTGGAGAAAGCATCTCAGGGAGTTTCTCTGCAAACCGTGTTAAGTTCGCAGTATCAAACTCGAAGTTTATCACTTCGTTCCCATCGAAGCATTCGTCGCAGAGAGAATTCCTTCTTCAAGGGTGAAGATTCGACAGATCTCGTCAACTCCGATCCGAGCGATGATTTCCTTGACGACATTATAGACGTTCCCGCTCAAAGGATCGACAATCCGATCCGGAACCGGAAGTTTAGGACTTACCAAAGGGTAGATACGTTTCCCGGTAACCTGATCGTAATCGTACATCTTCGTGAAAATCGTTGCATCTCCGACTTCCATTTTTCCCATCTGCGCGATCAGAGCAGTATAGTCTCCGCCTGATCCGTATAACCCATGCCCGGTTTGAAGGTCCGCATAGATGCGATAGGATTTCGAATACGGAGCAATCGTCGTATCTGTTGCGTTTCGATGACCGCCAAGGTATCCGGTCCCATTACACACCGGGCAATCCAGATTGATTTCGTTTTGCCGAGGAGGCTTGAAACACAGAGAACCGGGGCCAGAGCAGTTCCAAGGATTCGCTCGAACGAGCAGAACCTTCGGAATCCGCTGAATCTGTGCTTCAAACTGCATCTGTTGAAGCGGTCGACCTTGAATCCCCACTAAAAGCCGCCATACTCTAATGCGTAGGGAATATCCCCGAACAACCCCTCGAACTGACTCCGATCGAGAAGTCCGAAGATTCCGCGCGCAACCCCTGCGAGTTGAAAACTCCGAACCATGCCGCCGGGACGAATCATCGTGAGATACTGCTTGTAGCGAGCATCCCAATCTTTTGCTTGCGCGTCCCAATCCTCGGTCTTCTTCGAATCGTCGAGAAGGACGGAACCGCGACGGCCCTTTTCCGCTAAGTCGATTTCCGTCGAAGCTAGAGAAACGCAGGCCTCGCGAGATGCGACGAATGAGGCTCCGAACGTCGCAAGATCGTTGTAAGCAATCCCCTGCGGGGATGCGCTCCCGTATGGGAACGACGAACCTAAATCCATCGTTGTGATGATCTGGGCGTTGTTCACGCACGTCGATGCGGTATTGTTTCCAAGTTTCGAATAGGTATAGTCAACGGTGAGTTTCGTCAGAAGGTCCGGTTTCGTTCCACCCGGTAACGTCCAATCAATCGCTCCCGCCGTCAACTGAAAATCTGTTCCTAACCGAAACAAGAACGGTCCGCTTGCAACTGTTCCGGAAGCGTTGAACATCGTACACGGCTCACGATGACTCAAATCGTAATACGACGTTCCATCGTAGTAGAACACGTCCTCGAAGGGTCGCTCTGGGAGTTGTAAGAGGTTTCTAAGTTGTGTGATCGAGAGGCTGATCGCCATGAAACTCCCCTAACGAGAAGAACGCCTACCCTCTATAAGATAGGCGTCCTTCGAGTTTTGACCGGGAAGGAGGCTAAGGAGCGGGGGGAGGCGGAGGCGGAAGAGACGCTCCTTGAATCTGCGTTGCTCGCGTCGTAACGGCAGTTTTCGCTTCAGCGACCGTTTCTTGCAACGTTTCCGTCTCTTTGTGTTCGTTGAGAAGATCGTTGAAAAGGTCGTCGATCGTTCGGCTCTTGATCTGAATCAACGCAGGGTCGACCCAGACGAGTTTCGTTTCACGAGCGGCCCACGCTCGCGGAAACATCCTCTGCATCATCTCGTCAGGGATGCGAACGATTACTCCGGCAGCGAGAGCATCGGCGAAGAACGTGTGAACCGGAGTCTTGTCCGCCGCGTTGAACTTTTTCTCGACTTCCTGCGGAGTCTTGTCCGTTTCGTCGAACTCCAGCATCAACTTGAAATGAGGGAGTTGCACCGGATCTGGCATATCGACGAGTTTCACGACATCCTTTTTCCGGACCTGATGCATTTCTGCTTTCGGTCCGGGGATGTTGATCCCGGTTAATACGTCTGTGATTCCGCCGATCTGTTTGCAGACGTAGAAACCTCCGGGGATCAACGTATGGACGGCAACTCCCAGAGCATTCGCAGGCTCGTTTTGCTCGATCGGGGTTGCAACGTGCTTTGGCATGAAACTCCAAAATTCTCAGTTGAGGGGGTTACCCTATAACATAGAACCCCGGAGGAAGAATCGGGCTACCTTGATAACCGTTTCTTCTCTGCCGTGGCAGACTAATTCCCGGATATTCGAGGAATCCCGAACTGAGCGATCCCCAAGACAATGACGCAAACGATCACCGCGACATAGAGATAACGGCCGTATTTTGGACTCTCTCGGATGAACCAGAAGAAGAGCGAAACGAGAACGATGATCCAGAAAATCCAACCAAGTGTAATGTGCATGACAATCCCTTTCTATTTACCGACTACGGAAACAGTATGTGATGAGAGGGTATAGAGAAGTGCGCCTGCGGAAAGCATGACGCTGAAAATCGCAGCAATCCCGATGATAAGGTTAATGACAAGGCCGCTCGAAGTCTGATGCGTTGTCTCAGCAACGGTCTGTCCCACGCCGCGCCCCTCGATCAGCGTCAGTCGGTCCTTGATGTCAGTCACCTTATCGTTCAAACCGTTGCTTGTAGTCTGAATGAGCGAGCCTTGTTGGTCAATTTGCTTGGCGGTAGCCGCTTCGCTCTTGGCAATCGCCAGGGCAAACGAATCGTTCTGCTTGCCAACGGCCTTCTCCGCAGCTTGCAGCGCAGCATCGACAGCGACACGGGTGTCACGCGCAGTCTGCTCAACACGAACGTCTCTCTCTAAGAACTGCGTATCGACGCTATGAAACTTCTCTTCATGGAGTTCCTTGAGACACTCGATTTGCTTGTCAATATCGGTCGGAACTCGGGTGAGGTTAGATTCGAAGACCCTGACTGCTTTGTCCATCGCATCGAGACGTGCTCCAATCGTTTGACGCAATCCATCAAACAAAAGATCGGTTCGCTCTGACAACGCCTGAAGTTCGTGTCGAAGTTGCTGCGTCGTGAGAACGGACGGATCAGGGACGGGAGTATTCCCATTCGTTCTTGAACCAAACAACGGCATTAGATTCTCCTAACCTCCCACTTTCTTAACGAAGGAAACCCGCCCGATTAAGGGCGGGCTCCTTGTCACCCGGTAAGTTCTCTATACCCAGGCTAGAATGGCATCCGAGTCGCCGCCTGCGTGTAAAGCATCGCAGGCACGTAGCACTTCGAGACTTGGCAACGCTCCGTCTGACGCGAGATCACCTTCTCCTCTTCCATGAGGAGCCCTTGCTCGACGAACTTCACGCCGACGTAACCCTTTTGTCCGGCGAAAACTTCGTTGTCGGGCATCTGCTTCGTGAGGTACAGGTCCATCCCCATGAAGTGCGAGATCACGCCGGATTCGAGCGTCGTCACCGCCGCGGGACCGGCGTTGAGGTAGTTCGTGACCTGCGGAATCTGGAGGAACTTGGAATACGTCACCGGCGACATCACCGCGAAGTCGGCGTCGTAGTTCCGATTCGCTACGTCCGTCTTGATCGTGATGATGTCAAGGAAGGTGAGCGTACCCGCTGCGATCCCCGAACCCCCGGTATTCGATTGCGAAACCGAAACCGGCGTCGAAACCGCCGGGCTTGCCGGCTGATCGGCATAGGCGTATTGCTGCGGGATTCCGGTACGCAGAACGTTGAGGGTGTCGAGATCTTCCTTGAGCGCCATGCGCTGTCCCAGACGCCGAAGGTTCAGTTCGATCAGGGGAAATGCGACTCGGCGGTTCTCTTCGTAGGTCCAACCCAGACCGCGAGCGATTTTCTTGACGTGGAGGGTACGCCGAGTCAGAACGCCTTGGTCGTCGGGAATGGTCCCGCCCGCTGCGATCTCGTAAACCTGACCCGCATCTTCGAAGGTCCGGATCGTGATGTCGCCGCGGTCGATCGGAATCTCGGTCACGAAGTTGTTCGTCACCATTGCGTTCAGGTTGACGAGCAGGATCGTATCCATGAACAGTTCGGGCATCATCCCGAACAGTTCTGAATCCGACCACAACTCTTCCAGCTTGAGCGTTTTGATGTCGATCCCGAGTTCGGACTTGAGGAAACTTGCCGCGTCCTCGTAGCCGAGTTGTTTCGCGTATTCCGAAACGCGAATGCCCTTCGCGAAGAGTTTGCCGGCGAGGGTATCCGGCTTCTGCCCTTCGTAGAGTTCGTAAGCGGTCCGAGTCTGTCCGTTGAGCAGTTTCTCGACGGCATCCTCTTTGAGCGTGACGGTTCGTGCCACCGTATCAGTACCTTTCTATTCTAGCCGTCGAGTAACTAACGGAGGAAAACGGTGTCGCCGGCAGCGATGGTGATCGCAGCCGAAGCGCCGTTCTCTGCGGAGCCGTCATCCAGAGGGAAGACGATACCGGCTTTGAGAGACTCGGCATCCGTGCCCGAAACCCACGGAACGTATCCCGTGAATACCGTTGAGAGGTCAGGTTTGACGAGCGAGCCTGCGGACATCGAAGCGCCTGCATAAACTCGCCGTTGACCGCGCGTTGCGACCCCGATCTTCGTTCCGCGAGCGAGACGCAGTTGCGTCACGTCGTCGTAGAGCGTTCCGATGTAGATCGCGCCCGAAGCGTTGGGCGGGCAGAGCATCATCGTGAGCGGACTCAGGAATGCCGGCATCCCTCGGAAGAGTTGCCCCGCCGTCGCGATGGGGTTTCCTTCGATGGGAACCGTGCAGCTCGCATAGGTCCCACCTGCGTACAAGGTGGGGTCTGCGTAGTGCCCTTGATCGGTCGAAACGTCGAAACCGTTGACGACGACCGCATTGATTCGGGTCGTGGTAGTCCACGCCATAACGTGTTAGCCTCCTAGTTCTTTCTGGCGGTCGCCGCGAAAGTCGGTTGACGGAGTTCCGTCTTGGACTTCCCGGTCTTTTCGTCGGTTGCTACGTTGGTTTCCACGCCGTAGGCCCGGTAACGGCTTTCCATCTTCTGCCGCAGGGTTTCGGAATGGTTTTCGACAGCCGCAACCGGGGCTGTCAAAAGTTTGCGGGTTTCCTGGAGTTGATCGAAGTTGAGCGTCTTGAGAAACGTCGTATACACCTCGCGCTCGTCTTCTTTCTTCGCTCCGCGCTCGATTGCACGATTCACCGTGTCTTCGACGAGAGCAGCGATGAATTTCGCAGCCTCTTCTCCCGCGGTCTTGATCTCGTCGCGCTCGGTTTCCGCTGCTTGGACTTTCTCTTCCGCAGCTTCGACGACGATCTTGAGCGCCGCTTCGAACTCTTCGACCGTTTCCGGAGTCGAGTTCTCTTTGGCGGGAGCCGGACCGCGCTTGCAGACGACACACGGCTTGTCGCCGAACAGTCCTGTCTTCTCTTTGGGAGCCGGAGGTGTCACAACCGGAGGAGTCGGAGCCGTTTCGGAGCCGGGACCGTCGCATTCGCAACTCTCGTTTCCGCATTCGTCGTGACTCGATTCGGCGTGACCGCATTCGCACTTTCCGCCGGAACCTTCCTTGAAGGCTCCGCATTCACACGTCGAGCAGTCATCATGCGCTTCGGTGTGTCCGCACTCCGAACACTTCTTCCCGCCCTCGGTGAGCGCATCGAGAAACTTCTCTTGCACTCCGAAAGGCTTGAAGGTTTCGGTGAGAACCGAGACGTTGCCGGCGTTCTCGCAGAACCCCTTGATCGAAACGCCTGCGGCTGAAGCAAGTTTCTTGAGTTTCTCGAAAGCCTCGGCGCGTTGAGTTTCGTCCACTTGATGCTCCTGACGGGGACGGATGGTGATGATTTCTCGCGAACTGCCGAGGGCTTCTCGCAGAGCGACGGGAGAATACTCCGGAACTTCGGATTCGGGCATGATGTGAGCAGCGACAGAACCAGGACACGCAACAACGGAAAGTTCGATCGGTCCGAGTTTCCCGTCACCCGTGCTCATGTAGCACGTCTGTTTCCCGTACTTCTCGCCAGGATAGTGATAGGTATCGGCGTTGTCCTTGCACTTCGAAAACGCATCGTTGCAGATCGAGCAAATGACGCCATTGGGAACCGTAACGTGGATCGACACCTCGCGGTGGATTCCAGCCTGACACTTCCCAATAAACTCATCGGTAGCTTCGGAAATCCCCTTGACCGAATACCACCAAGCCAGAGATCCGATGATCCCGGATTCGGTTTTGACGACGGAGGCTTGGTACAGCCGTCCGAACTGAGACGCCGCCTGAAGTTGATGATCCCCACCGCCGGAGAACCATCCAGCCGAATTCGAAAGACGATTGAAGAGAAGCGGAGTCCCCTTCCAACCGGAAACGCTTTTCTTCTGAGACTCAGCCGTATAGATGACGAGGTTCCGCGTTGGTTCTTCCGTTATCATCAACGTCGGAAACACCGCGAGATTCTCTTCAGGAATTGTCTGCTGAGTCCACTTCCCGATTTGCGTCAGGTGAGACTTCGAAATCTTCGACGACGCATCGGCTTCGGACCCAAGAATTTCCCGGAGCGCGTCACCCGTCAGAACAGATGCAGTCAGAACCTCTCCGCTTTCGCGAAGAAGTTGCTGAAGATGTTCGACTTGATGCTCTAAAACTGCGCTCAACGGAAATGGCTCTCCGAAGGAGGGGATACCACAAAAGATAGGGTTTTTGGTTGAAATGGCTGGGTCACGTTGCCAATTTCTCCAAAACTTCGGCGACGATTGATCGAACGCGAGGATTCCGCAGTAACGCCATATTCAGAGAATGGCGCTTTCCCTTGGGTCGTTTGTCCGGAGCGGGAACCTTTGTTCCGTCCCTTTTCGGTCCCGGATTCTGGACTTTCGGAGACGGACTTGTCGGATCACCCGGTGGCGTCGGCGGAGGAATCTCTCCCGGAGCCGCAGCCTTCTTGACCGGCCCTCCCCTTCGATTGCTCGTCGCCTGTTGCGCGGCAGTATCTTGGTCGATGAACCCATGATCCCGATTCGCCGCCGCGTTGTTGATCTGGTACTCGTCGGCCTGGGCTTGCGTCGATTGACGTTCCGGATCGAGTTGTGACCAACCAAACGTGATTGGAGCCGGGAGTTTCCATTCCGTCTGGTAGACCTTGAGCACCGGACGGATGAAATGCTCGATTCGGGTTCGCAACGCTCCAGCGAGCATACACATGACGCTCCAGCGTTGTTGCGAATCAAATGGATTTGCCGTCGAATCGAGCCCCTGAATTGCCGGCGAAAGCGGGAAAATGTAGAAGTGCTGAGATTCGATATGAGACTGCGACGATTCCGCATTCAAAGCATGGCCGCCGGGGCCGATGTATGCAATCGTCGTGTCTGGGGTATGCGCGAAATTGTCGTTTGCTTTGAGTTTCGCGACTTTTGTCTTTACGTCGGTCAACGCTTCGTCGACCTGTTCTTGGTTCATCTGCTGATCCGGCGTAAAGATGATGTCGACTCTGGGCAAATGCTGATGAAGCATCTCCGCGAGTTCTTTTTCCATCTGGAGTTTGATCTTCAGAACGAACGGAAGAGACGTGGGGAGCGGTCGACCGTAGGCGTACCATCCATAGGTCCGCATTTTTCCCCACAAAACTTCGTCTGCTTTCCAAATTGTAGGGATGGAAGGGGTATTTCCGACCAAAAACTCCGATGGACGATGAAGAAGCTGAACGAAACCTTCGAGAATCAGATCTTCGTCTCGAAGCGCCCGCATTGCCGATGCTCGAACCGGCTTGAGAGTTTTGAGGGTCTTGCGACCCTTATCGTCGGTCTTCCATTTCGGGACCTTGAAAACGTTGCCGAGGAAATAGATGTCCAGCGCCGCGTTTCGTAACGTTTCAAGAAGATCGACATCCTGATCGTTCAGAAGTTCATCTTGAAGGTCTTGAGACACTTGTGGATCGGCTTCGTCTCCACAATGCAAAGAGAAACCGTCGAAAACAATGTCGAGAAACTTCTGAACCTCTCCGTCAATAAGCGGAATCGAATCCCGCATCTCTTCATAGAAGTTGAGATCGAACAACATCGGTTCCCAATACCAACCGAGTCGTTGCATCATCATCCGCTCGCTGCCCGAACCTTTGCCGGTAAGCATTGAAGCGGGGACCTCAACCTTGACTTTTTTCTTACTCTTGCTCTTTTGAGCTGCTTCTGACGTAGAACCGGGAGCCTGTTCCTCGATTACGTCAAGAATCGAGAGGAACTGCGAACGCATCTGGTTTTGCATGAAGTCCGTGAGTTCTCGCTCAAACGGACCTGCGTTCGATCCAGCCTCAACCCCAACGACTGAAGGCCCCCACTTCTGTTCCGCCTTTCGGCGTTTAGTATGAGGGCCTAATGATTGCTTTTTCGCCGATGGTTTGGCCGAAGTGCGAGAAGCCGCGCGGCCTTTGGAGACTGGCATGCTGTCTTCCCTATAAGATAGGGAATCAGAAGGTTTTGACGTTCGACCTTTCTGTGGGTTGTTCGGTCCAACCGGAAAACGACGGCATCCGAACTCTCGCCAACGGCATTTCCGCAACGGCTACCGCACAGCCGGCAAGAGTATCAACGTAATCCTTCGTTCCTCCCATTGGATGATCGATTTTTTTAGCATTGATCTGACGAAGTGCGCGCCATTCACGATAGGCAACTGCTACGGGCTGCTCTGAAACGTTCCAATCTTCGGATTTCAGAACGTCAGTCGGGGGATAAATGAACCAACGCTCATCATAAACGAATTCCTTGAACGTATCGTGCGCTTCGGTATTACGATCGACGGAAAACACCTGAACAATGTCTTCGTAGCGAGAGTTCTTCGGATTCCAACGATCCCGAATCTCCCGCTGTCCGAATGTCTTTCCAAGCGTCTGAATCAGAGCAGCCGATTGCCAACCGTCGAAAGTAATCGACCAAAACTTGTGTCCCCGAGATCGAATCCACATGATTTCTTCAATAACGTCGGCTAATTCAACTTCTCGCGCTCCTGTTTCACTTGTTTTGGGTTTGAATTCTTTGAGAAGCGTCGTAACCATCGTCGGGAGATCTCGACGAACCCATTTCTCAACCGGCATTCCACACCCAGCACAAGCCGCAACGTCCTTGAGATTCCACCGATTACACGGACAAGTATAACGAGAAACCGGCTCTCCTTGCCGAGAGAGCGCAAGGGCACACCGATCCTTCTTCATCGCGAGATCGACGTGAATCGCATAGAATCTTCCGGGAATTGCCTGAAATTTCGGGTCGTATGCCCCTTCTGGACTGATCGGATCACGAAGTTCCGGCATTTGCTTCACGCTTTGAATAATGCACTCGACGAAGCGATTCGGAAACTTGATATAGCCGTCTTCCGAGAAGGGCGGCTTGCATTCGTAAAGAGCCGCTGCTTTTTCCGGATTCCGGTCATATTCAGACTGAAACTGCTCGCGCGTCTTGGTCGGATTAACATCCCATGTTGCATACGGACCGGACGTATAAACGGAATCCCGATCCAAGCCTTCCTTACGCTTCGTCTGAATGAAGTCGTCTTGGTAGCGCGGATACGAAATAATGAGGACTTGACCGACTTCAGGAAACCTGGACTTCGTAGACGAGCGTAACACCTCATAAACGGCGTCTGCTGCCTTCTCGACCTTCTCTCCGTCCTGTTTCTGACGGTTTTTGACGATCTTTGCATCAACAAACGCCGCTGCTTCGTCCATCAATGCGAAGATCATGTTCTGACCTTCAACAGAATCCCCATCTGCTGCGGCTGAAACGAATTCAATGTCAAACTCCGGAAACTTGATGCGATCTCGCAAAATCACCGGATTATGACGCAAAAACCACGTTGAACGCTTCAAAATGCCTTTGAGTTGCTTGAAAAAGACGTTTTTCGCCTGATCCTTCGTATAAGCAACGTTGACGAGTTGAATTCCGGTGCCTGCGGACAGATGGAAGTACGCATAGGGATTACGAAGGCAGGTGAGTTTGTAGACCTTTCTCAATCCGGCTATCGCGCAGATGAAGTCCTTTCCCGCTCCCTTTCCCCATTCAGCAACTGCTTCATCAATCTTGTTTGTCCGTGGGTCGATGTTATCAATTGCATCGAGAAAGTCTAACTGAATCTGCGACAATTCCCCGTCAAGGTTCAAGTAGAGCGGGGAATACAGCCACGTCACCATATCCGCCGGCTGCTCGCGATAATCCGGATCTCCTCCATCATCAACCGGAAGAACGTCTAAAAAGTCCTCCAGCGACGTTGCGAGCATCTTTGCTCGCGAAGTTGTCTGTTCTTGTTGAGGAGAGAACGGCATCAGGCTTGTTCGAGAACTTGCTCGTACTGAGAAGCAAATCCGGTCGAATCTTGCGCTCCAACGAGTTTCATCAGGTCTGGTTTCTTGGTCGCTCCAAGCGCAGCCGAGATTCGAGTCTTCAGTTCGCGAGCAACCTTCGGATCAACGTCCTCAAACATCCCGAAAATGATCGTCTGGACCTGAATCGTCTGTTCGAGTTTCACGGTGATGTCGAAATTCTTGTTGAGGATACCGAGAAGTTCTCCGCGCTGTTTTGAGATATTGAGCAGTTGAGCCGCAAGCGTCATTGTGAGATGAGCATTGCGCGGGCCCCAGGCTTCCCGGTCCTGTCCTGTTTCTGCGTCCTTCTCATACTTCGGATCTCCAGATTCGGTAAACTTCTGAACCCACTCGGACGCCCATTTATGCTGCGTCCATGCCGTTGCTTCGAGTTCATTGAGTTTCTGAATCTCCTCTTGCGTCCGTTGCAGAAGATTTGCAAGGTGCTCGTTGATATCGTCGACATCCTTATACAGATCTTCAACAGCAGCAAAATCTCGACGAGCTGTAACGACGCTATAATCGAGCAATGTTGCAACGCGCGAAAACGAAAACCCCTTTGCTCGAAGTTCCGCAACGAGTTTGAGCCGTTTCGTAAGGGTGATGTCCTTGGCTCTCGGATATGCGCTTGTTTGCAACAGATTCTCCTCAAGAGGAGAAAATAGGCCAAACCGTCAAATGGCAGACCTACTCGATAACCGTTTCTCTTCTCAAGAGGCAATAGAATGAAAGCAGACTCTCCCGAGGTAGACCCCTCAAAATTCCCGACGCAAGCAATCATTCGTCGTGAACGTGCTCGGAATTGGAACAGAGACAATCCAGAGCGCAAACGGACAAATGATCGTCGCTATCGAGAAAAACACCGAGAGGTTTGCATCCAACGAGTCGTCGCCTCTAAACAGAAAGCAAAACGATGAAACCTGACCCTGAACTCCTTATTGGAGTCTATCACGTCTGCGAAGACTGCAAGGAAGGAAAATGGGACGGCGGACAAGTTTCAACGAATGGGACTATCTCTGAATGGGTCGTTTCACATTCAAAGCATCGTGAAATCTATTCCCTTCCGGCAAAACGGTTTCTCTCAAAGTTTATCACAGACGGCTATATCGACATTGACCGGCAAAACCTTGAACCGATCGAAGTTCCTGAAGAAAGGCCGATGGAGATCAAGGGCGACCGTCCGACATTCGGGAAACCAGGATTCGAACAGGCTCTTGAAGTCCAGCGCATGATGCGAGGTGGACCGAATCGTCCGCTTCTCATGCGCGAGCCGGATCGAATCTTTGATTATTTCGAAGGTCGCTTCATTCATTGGATGCGAAAACTCGACGTTGGCGTTCCGGCAAACCTCATCAAAGTCGAACTCAATGAAAGTTCACGATTTCAGTTCGAAGACGGGAAATACCGGATTTTAGTCTCGAAAGAGGATCTGAGCGTTCTCACAAATCCTGGAATCAATCGACTTGCTGCGGCCTATGCAATTCTTGTCGCAACGAAGCAACGTCACGGAGCCGAGGACCCCTCGATGTTCCTCACAGAAGAACTTGCAAATCGTCTCGTAGACCAGGAGGAAAAGGAAACGGCCGAAGCGTAAGCCTCGACCGTGAGGGTTTGAGCGCCGTTGCAATGAGCGGCTGCTCCCCGACCCATAGGCGCTCCGGTTTTTCTGTTGCCGGAGCGTCTATGTTTTTATGCCGGAGGATCAATATGGAAGACGAGGGCGTAGAAAATCTTCCGAACATCATCACGATCTTGTTTCGCCGTATGTGAATTCACTCGTTTCTTCCCAAAGATGTTTTCGTAAACCCAATCGAGGCCCAAGGGAGCCCTTACGTTATGGAACGACATATACATCGACTCAATATCAACGCAACGATAATGGTAGAACGGAGCGAGGTTGTCTTCCTGGCGACGTAGGCGCTGGAGAATGACGTTATCAAACGCTCCGACGTTTGCTCCAACAAGGTAGATTGGGGAAGAGTTAAATGATCGGCATTCAGCAGAGAGATGGCGGATGAATTCGCTTGCGAAGATCGGTCCGAGATAGGGCGTTCCGTCAGGCTGAAAATGCTTGAGGTAGTCGGTGTTCTCCAGAACCCACGGAGTAGGTTTCTGATTATGGAAGAGATAGTATTCGCCTTCAGCTTCAGATTTCTTCACCGTTCCATCGCTAAAGAAATCGTCGATCGTATAGGCGACTCCCCACGGATCACACGTCATTGGATCGGAATCAGTTGTCTCCATATCCAAAAAGAGATAAGAGTGAATGAGATCAGGCATTGTCTCGATACCACCTATTCAATCCGTCGAACTCCAAGAACTCGTAGTCTTGCGACAGGAGAATGTGTTCCCAATTCTCCCATGCTGGAACTGCCGTTGCGTCTTGCGTTCCGGGAACAGTTGCTTCGACTACAACGATCTTCGGACGATACGAGTGAAAATTCGCACCAACCAAGACCTGTTCCTCGTACCCCTCCACGTCGATCTTAAGAAATTCGATCTTCTTCCCACGCGGAACGTAAACCTCACAAACCCTCCCTAACGTCCAAGTAATGACGTTTCGTGTTTCGATTTGCCGGCCGGTCATATTCTCGCCGTTCTTTGCATTTTCTTCGTGGAACGTTGACAGTCCGGTTTCCGGAATGAACGAAAACGGGAAAACCCCCATGTGATCGCTCACCGCAATCGGAAGGTTAATGTCTCGCGGACGTTCTTCTTTGACGCGCTCGTTGTATTCGACAACCGGCTCGATGTTAATCCCGTTCCAGCCTCGGTCGTAGAAATACTTCGTAACCGAGTCGATCGACGGATGCCAAGAACCTACGTCGATGTAGAACCCAGGAGTTTCGATTCGGCTCCCGTCTGAATGCTCATACTCCTGGAGTCCATTTTTCGTTCCACCTAGGAGTTCACAGAGTTTCCTGTCTTCTCCATGCTGCGCGTACCACGTCTCAGGCAACGGTTTTTTCTCCTCGGGTCCCTTGATCGGGATACCGGACTCTTCGCGCAGAGGATGCCAATCACTCCGATCCATCAGTCTGCGTTGTTGCTTTCCGTCTGAACGTAACGAACTCCGCTGCCGTTCGCGTTTGCTGCCTGGAGATGGTAGTGATCCTGATCGTTGTCAGGGAAGTAGACGAACTTCCCGTCTTGCGGGGGCGGCATCTTCGCGACGAAACCCTTCACGGTATCTCCGCCAGCTCCAAACGTCCAGACGTACGGAGATTCGTAGATCGCTTTGATTAAGGCTTCGTGATCATTGTTTTCCGGCCAGAGATCAATCGACAACCCTGGAGTGTCGTACGTCGGCCGAGGATGATGTCCATGCGGTCCGAGGTTTCCATCCGGATCGTGATCGCTGTATAGCGACGTTACGAGGATCTGTTCTCCAAAACGCTCGCGCAAGTCGATCACCATCTGAACGACGAGGGTATCGACAAAATCCTTGTTGAGGAGATCGGACTTCTGAGAAGCCTTCTGAAACGTCAGATGTTTTGCAAGTTCGATGCGAGTCGGATTGACTGATTCGGTTCCGTCTACCATTGGGATAAACACCTTTCTATTCTCCGATGAATGAACTTCCGGTGAGGATCACCGGACCGGGACCGTCTGGAAATATAATCGTTCGAACGAGGAATGTTCCTCGCGGAGCATAGACCGTTCGACAGTTTTCGTCTATGACGAGTTCTGAACTCGCTGTCGCAAGCGTAACTTGAACGGCTCTCGTACTGTCTCTCTTCCCGGTCGGGTCGCCGCCGTTGGTCACGAAGTCAAAACATGGTTTCCAGGGTTGCTGATATGACGCCATGACGATTTCTCCCCGAAGGTATTCGTAGGGGTCGCTATCCAAATACCAAGACGGGCAAGAATAGAAGAAAACACAGAGTAAAAGTTCGTACATCGTCTACTCCGGGTACGAGTGATAGTTCGGCGTGATTCCGCCGGCAACGTAGTATTCGACGTTTGGGAACGTGAAGATTTTATCGTTGAAACCCATCGTCGTGAACAATGCCGTTATGTTCGATTCCACAGTCGGCATTTTGCTTCGATCAATCGCCGCAGCGAGAACCTGTCCTCCGGACTCACCAACGAGGAACATCTTACACGACGCGATCAGGTCGATGTAATGGAAAATATCGGTCGCGTGAACTTGATTTATCGTTGGAAATACATCCCGACCAGATGAACCCCGATGGTTTGAAACGAGAATATTCCAAGTATCGGATTGAACATCATTCCAACGACCAACCCAACGAACAAATTCCTCGAAGTCCGCTTTAGGAATTCCTTGAGAAATTGAAGTCGGATCAATGAGCACCTGATGAATCATTGACGGAATGTGGCGCGGCTTGTAATAGATTACCGGCAACGTTGAAAATTCACTACCCGGAAAATCATACGCCTGATGCATCATCCACGGAATGTGACTCAACGTTGAAAATTCACTACCCGGAAAATCATGCACCAAGCCAGAGACGAGATTCTCAACTGCAATAATCGGATTTCCCCATCTCTTCACCTCACCGATGATCTGGTTCTTCTCAAAGAAGTTTCCGCCAACCATGATCCGATCGGGATTATCGATAGCGTCAGGATTGAGAAACCCCGAAAGGTACGGATCAAGTTTAATCAGTTGCTTTATCTCTGGATTCCGAAACGGAACCCGCGTTGACCAGAAGACTTGGTACTCCAAAGGGTTGATGCGATGAAACATCCTCGGTAGCGTGGAATAGAGCAAAACGTCGCCGAGTCCGCCGGCATGAGGTTCGATGACAATGGTCTTCTTCATTGCTCATTCTATCGTCTTATAGACACAGAAACGCCCCGGTGTAACCCAGGGCGCTCCTAGAGGCTTGGCGGCGCTCGGACCTTAGGGTTCGTTAGGGTAGAGCCGAGGTTCCTGCTGGGGGATTACTGTCTCAAGTTCTGTATGGCGAAGAATGACATAGCAATCATAGTGCCAAGCATGCTCCTTCTCAAATACCATCCCTTGATTCGGCGTAATCGGTTCGTCACACAAGCAGCAATAGATTCGCCCGATCCGAACGCCCTTCGTGGAAATTCTCCATAGAACTGTTACAAAAATTCCTGCAAGAATGATCCAAAGAACGGGCCAAAGGTCTTCCATCGTCTGTTCTATTGCTCGGATTCAGAAGAATCCTCGTCTAAGGGACAATAGAAAAGACACATCACCTAGGAGGTATCCATGAATCCAACCCAAGGTCGTATCATTCAGTTTGTTTGTCCGGACGGAGAAACCGTTCGACCGGCTATCATTGTCCGAGTTTGGACTGATGAAGTTGTAAACCTCAGCGTCTTCTATGACGGGACTAACGACGGATACGACGTACGAGGTCGGGAAGAATTGTCAGGACTCGACAGTCTTTCTGAATGGGCCACAAGCGTTCACTACGACGGTTCAGAAAAGCCGGCAGCTCGGACATGGCATTGGCCGAAAAGAACCTAAAACCATTAACCCGAGTAGTTCAAGCCTAACGGCGGAGGCAGAACGCCTTTGTGGATCACCCACTTCGGGACAAAGGAAATGTCAGTTCGAATCCGGCCTCGGGTAACAACTCAGCAGCAGTAGGAGAAGAAATGTTCACTCTACGACATTACAAAGACGGCAAGGAATCCATCCGTTCCGCCAAATGGATTGACTATCTCCCGGAACCCGAGGGTGATTCCACCGGACCGAGTTTACAATTCGGAAACGGAGGACCCCAAGAACAAATCTCTCGCGTTGATTACGGACGCTTCGAAGGCGGAGTCGTTTACGTGATGAACGAAGAAGGGAAAACCGTCGCAACATATCACCTCCCTTAGAGTTCTCTCTCATTGAAAGAAGTCTAGCGTTTCGGGTTCCAGCAATGGGACCCGATTCGTTTTTCAGGCAGAAACTCGTATAGGACGATATAGGTAGGTTTTCCTGTCACGGTGGTAACTGTCACGCTTGTAAGTTTCTGGCGGAAGTCTGGGCTATCCGGTTAGCGGTTCTAGCGGATATAACTTACGAGCGTGACAGTTACAAATGTGACATTAACCTCCGGATAGCCGTGGGGGGAGGAGAGGCCGCCTTGCCATAGCCGGGCGGGTAGGGGGTGGGGGTTCTATGGGGCAGAGACTCGGATCTTGGAGGTAAACTCAATTTTCCGTCCTCCTTTATGCAGAGGGTGCATAGTTATGCACGATCCGGAGGGTTTCGTTGGGGTTTTGAGCGTGAGTGACGATAATACCTATTATCGTTTCTCGGAGGTTTCGATCGAATCTCGGCTGAGCTGCGCGCCGGCAGGAGGGAGTTTTGAGAAACCTCGCTTTCGTCGTGCGCCTTCCTTATATATACGTCTCAAACGCTAGGCTAGGCGAAACCCTGGAAACCTCGTTAACAAGCGTGACAGGAAAAACTCCGAGTGCGTGAGTGCGCGTTTCACGGAAAACGGGACGGAAAACGGGGTGGGGAGAGAATGGGAGAGACGGGAGAATGGGGTTAGGCAAATGGGTCATATTAGGGGTTTCGGATCGCGTACGCTATGGCGGTCCTAACAGTAGGTATGACAGTAAACCGTACTTATATCCTTAATGCCGCGAAAAATGAAAACTAGGGAAACCTAGATACGCAGGACGATACTCTGACAAGCGTGACACTTACGAACGTGACAGAAAACCTCTGCCTTCCTTATAAGAGGGGGTTTCTCAAAACTGAGGTTTCCCGGGTTACAGGGTTTCCGGTTTACAGAACCTTTACCGAAACCCAATGTATCCTATAACCTTTTGTGCGACGATAATAGGGCCTCGCGGTCCCCGCGAGAGTAACCCCCCGAACGCTCGAAACTAGGAGCACGACGGATGAACGAACAGAACAAGAGAATTCCCCGGAATGTTTGGCGCCCCGGTTTCACGGCCGAACGTATCACCTTCAAGGGCCAGGTCCTTCGGATCGGTTCTCCTTTCGTTTCTAACGACGGAACGCTCGCACGGATTACCGCGATCACCATTATCATCGAATCCCCCTATCCGGAAACCTCTCTTATCCTGGATGATTGCTTCGGCGAAACGCTCGAAGGTATGCCGGAGGAGTTCTTCAAAACGGTTCCCTGTAACCTCGAATCCGGCGAACAGTACCGTTTCGATTATGACGAGGCGAAGGTTCGCGCCTGGGAAGCGAAACGCTAATGCCCGGCGTTCTCGTTTTCCGAAACCTAGCGGACGCATTGCGCGCAGGTTACGCGATTTATGACCGGAACGAAAATGGATACCTCGTTCGTACGCGAACCGCTGCCGGTTGGGCTTTCGCAATCGTTGACGTTCGCGCGGGGAAAGTCTAATCAAATGAATCCCTCAAAACGTCGTCGTCCCCGTTCGCGCTTCCTGTGTAACGGTTGCGGGAAGACATTCGCGAATATAATACCGCACCAAAACAAAACCGCCTGCGGGGCTATTGTCGCCGCAATGCTCGCGCCGAAGATTAGTCGAATGCGCGCGAAACTCCGTGCCAGGAGTGCAATTCGCGCCCTAGAATCCTTCTTGGGGAAAGTCTAATGCCCTGGGATGCGTTCGCGATTCTCTTTCTCTTAGCCGGTGCGGGGACGGTCGTTCTCGCTATCCGCGCAATCCTTACTCACTAACGCTGCCTCACTAGGAGGAAACCCTACAATGTCAATTCGCTACGTCAACGGAAAACGCACCCTCGAATATACGCCGGAAGAATTGCTCGCGCGCAAGGTGAACGAGATCCTTCGCGCCGGCATCGCCCCCAACGGAATTCGGATCACGCTCGGAGGGTCGCGCTAATGGTCGGCGAGAAAATTCTCTCAGCCTTCGGTTTCTCTATGTTCTATGGAACGACGGAGGACGGGATCGCGGTTTCGGTTGATACGTCGACCTTGAATCTCAATAACAAGGGATGGGAATTCGATCGTCCGGAAAAAGTCATCAGAATCTCGGCGATCCGTTTCACCGATCTCCATTCGGCGACCGGAGACTATCCCGAGGGCACGGTAGGGGTCGAATCCGTTAATACCTACTTTGCGTATGTCTCTTCACATAAACACACTTGCGCCAAGCTGGTCGATTCGTGCGGATCGGGATGGGACAACGCAAAGGAGACCTTTCGCAAGGTCTATCGTGAGAAGGGATACGCGGAAGCATCGAAACTCTTTCGGACCATGATCCTCGTTTCCGCAATCGAATACGGAATTTCCGATCCGAATGAGTTTCAATACGGTCCCGCGGATTGGGTCGCGAAAACTGACAAAGAACTACGCTCGGCGATAAACATGGCCGGAGAGGCAGGAGAGATCTAAATGTCTAGTATGATTCGGCTGAACGCCGGAAACGATGTCAACGGCAACCCTCGTCGCGCGTTCGTTCTCCTGTCGAATGACGGAACTCCGATCTGTGCATGGGACGAGGGATACGAAGGGACGAGCTGCGTCCCGCTCGCATTCCGCAACATGACAACGTTCGCGTTGACGATTCCGACGACACGGAGCTTCCTGCGGAAAATTCTTCGCGAAACTCCCCGGATGCCTTCGCAGGACGATTCGCGCGTTCGCGCTTCCCTCTGTTCGTGCGGATGGTCAAAACTCCCGCCGAATCAAAAGGCA
>Ga0208480_1000177_pt1 | contig 25093 bp, 21 predicted proteins | sample NGESurshal092012_4_FD_184485 | JGI IMG/M metagenome (GOLD analysis project Ga0208480, IMG submission 184485) | Arctic peat soil microbial communities from Barrow, Alaska - NGEE Surface sample F53-1 shallow-092012 (SPAdes) | ecosystem: Environmental > Terrestrial > Soil > Wetlands > Peat ... | reverse complement strand
TTTCCCTCATCCGAGGCACGGTTGGCCTCGTCCGAGGCTTGATACGGCCGAGCCGAAGCACTCGTCCTAGGTCAGAGAGCGCCGGGTCCGGCCCCGATGTGCTGCTGTCGTGCCCGCGGGGCCGCAGGATCAGGACATCGCCTTCCCCGCTGCCTGTGGGCCACTCTGACCAGAATCGAGCGGAGGGTCAAGGGACGTTTCCCACTCGATCTCGTGGCCGAATCGCGTCAACCTTGCTTCGCAGCCAGAGGCTGCTCTTCGCGGTGTACGCACCTTGAGCTCGACCACGCTTTCGACTCCCTCCGCTGTCTCGGGTCAGATAACGGTCGGTTTGGCAAGTAAACGCCCCGATAGACAGGGACGCACCGCCTCCGACCGTGTTGCTCGACCCGAGCCACGGTTGTGGATCTCAGGTCGCTTGGCACCTTGCCAGACTTCCAATAGTTTGTCAAGTGCTATGTCAATGAATGTCTCTATCTGTTTGGCTCCTACCAGTCCACTTGTTGCTAGAGTTCGCGAAGTTCGACTACGACACGAGGACGGAGATGAAGACGCTTCTGGCACTGCTGGCGACCACGCTGCTCGGTCTCGGGTCGCTCGGCTGCGGCGACTCGAGCCGGCCGCAGAGCGCTCGGCTCGCCTCGGAGACCGGCACGGCAAGCGTCAGCGCCGCGCAGAGCACCGCGACCACCACACAGCCGCCCACCACACAGCAGCCGCCCACGGATTTCGACAAAGACAACGACGGCAACGGCAAGCGCCACGACGAAGACGACGCGACGGTGCTCGACTACGGCCAGGCGGCCGGCGCGCCCGTCAAGCAAGCGGTCACGCGCCTGGTCGAGCGCTACTACGCGGCTGCGGCCGCGTCAAACGGCGCCACTGCCTGCTCGCTGCTCTACTCGCTGATCGGCGAATCGGTCGCCGAAGAATACGGGCAGCCGCCGGGTCCGCCCGCGCTGCGCGGCTCGACCTGCGCCGTCGTCATGTCCAAGCTGTTCAAGCAGAACCAGGCGCGACTGGGAGCCGAGGACGCGACGCTCAAAGTGATCGCGGTGCGTATCAAGGGCAAACGCGGCTTGGCGCTGCTGACTTCCAAGGCGCTACCGGAACGGCACATGCCGATCCACCTTGAACACGGGGTGTGGAAGATATTCGACCTGACAGACAGCGAACTGGGCTAGGCGCCGCGATGAGATCGCCCCTGATGCTGTTTGCGATCGCGCTCATCGGCATCTCGCTTGCGGGCTGCGGCGGCGCGAGCTCCGCGCACAGGACCACAGTCGCCGGCGCCACTCAGCTACCGGGCTACATGAAGGCAGACAGCGATCAGGACAGCGACGTCGGCTCCCCCTACGACGACCCCAATAACAACAACAACGCCCTGGATGTGGGGCGCGCCGCCGGCGCGCAGGAACGCCATGCGGTCACAGCGCTGCTCGAGCGCTACTACACGGCGGCCGCCGCGGGCAACGGGCGCGCGGCCTGCGCGATGATCGTCGCGAGCCTCGCGGGCTCCGTCGCCGAAGACTACGGTCACGGCTCGGCCGGCTCGCCCTACCTCAGCGCGGGCACGAGCTGCCCGGAGGTGATGGGCCTGCTGTTCGCGCATTTTCACGCACAGCTGTCTGTCGAGCTTCCCAAGCTGAGGGTGGCGCGAGTACGCATCCTCGCCGGCGGCGGCGCACTGGCAATCCTCAGCTTCGCGAGCATGCCCGAGCGCGAGATCAGCGTCGGTCGCGAAGGCTCGGCCTGGAAGCTGCAGGCGCTGCTCGACGGCGAAGTGCCCTAGAGGATGAGCTTAGCCCTGCTGCTGCTCGTGCTCGCCTCGCTCAGCGTGAGCACGCTCGCCTGCTCGAGCACGGCGAAGGACTCCGCGGCCAAGGTCCAGGCCCGCTCGCGCTCGGAGCACGGCGCCTGGCGACTGGAACAGCTGCTCGGCAGAGAACTTCCTTGACCTCTTCCCGACCTCAGCCCGCGTCCGACCGTAATAGCAAAGTCAGATAACGTTCCTGTCTCCGCCCGGTGGCTTCGGTTTTGTCTGGTTGTCACGTATGATCCGAAAGATGGAATGCGTGCTTTTACTTGACTTTCCTGTAGAACCCCTGGACTTCCAGGAAACCAAGCGTTACCCTCGCTATGGCGATCTGTTCAGGGAAGCGAGGCGCGATGGTCGTAGATTCCCATGAGGGTCGGGCTGGGGGGAAGCTGCCGCGCGGGCCACACAAGCTCAGCGACGCGGAGGTCGCCGTCGATCAGCGCAAGCGGCTGATCGACGCGATAATCGAGCTTGCCGCCGAGCGCGGCTATGCGGCCACGACCGTCGCCGACATCATCAAGCGCGCGCAGGTCTCGCGCAAGGCCTTCTACGAGCACTTCGAGGACCGCAGGGATCTGCTGCTGGCAGCATTCGACAGCGTCTCCCCCGCCAGCTTCGAAGCGATTCGGGATGCCGCCCAGCGCGGCGGCAGACCCTCACGCCAGTTCGAGGCGCTGATGCGTCGTCTGTGCCGCGTGGCTCGCGAAAGCCCCGGCACGATCGCGCTCGAGACGATCGAGATCGCCGCCGTCGATCCCGACGGGCTCGAGCGGCGCGAGCGGTTGATGGGCGCCTATGGCGAGCTGCTCGACGATTGCCTGCGCGCCGAGAGCGAGCAGCCCGCTCTGCCGCAGCTGCTAGCTCGGACCCTCGCCGGCGGGGCCTACCGCACGATCGACGCGCGGCTGCGCGCCGGGCGCGCAGACCAACTCGCCGCCCTCTCCACGCAGCTCGCGCGCTGGACGCGAGCGCAACATCCGGTCCCGCCGAGCTTGATCGAGGCCGTCGGCGGTGCGAGCCCACTGGGAACAATCGGCGCGAGCGGGCTCTACGGCGGGCGGGCGCCGGGCACGCTCACGCTGTCTCCCGACGGCTACCGAGGCCCCAACATGTCGCGCTCCAAGGGCTTCAAGAGCCACGCGAATCGCGAGCGCATCCTTGACGCCGTCGCGCAGCTGAGCGCCTCTCACGGTTACACGGAGCTGACGGCGCGCGCGATCGCCGAGCGGGCCGACCTGTCCGAACGCGGCTTCCTCGCCCATTTCAAGAACAAGGACGAGGCCTTTGCCGCCGCGGTCGAGCTCGGCCACCTGAAGGGACAGGCGATCGTCGAGCGGGCTCGCTTCGAAACCCCGGACTGGCGCACCGGCGTTCGCAACGCCATCTACGCGCTGATCGAGTACCTCGCCTCAGAGCCCTACTTCACACGTCTTGCGTTCGTCGAGGCGCCGCTTGCACGGCCGCTGATGGTGCGCCGCGCCCACGAACACGCCGAAGCCTACGCGCGGCTCCTGCTCGAAGGCGCGCCGCAGCGCAAGCGACCGCCGCAGATCACTCCCGAAGCCACGATGCACGCCATCTTCGAGCTCGCCTTTCACCACGCGGCCGAGCGCAAAGTGGAAGCGCTTGCGCGTACTGCGCCGGAGGCCACCTATATGGCGTTGGCGCCATATGTGGGAGTCAGCGAGGCCGCAAAGCTTGCAACCGCGGCAGGGTGAAGCGAGGAGGTTCGGTCAGCCGACCGTCCCGCACTGTTCGAGGTGGATGTATCCGGCCGTCGCTTCCATCTGGCGGGCGAGGCTCGCGCTCGAGACAAAAATAGCGGTCTCCCCTTTGGGATCGGTCGCGGCATCTTTGCCCAGCTTTCTCAGGTCTTCGACAAGTGTTCGTCTGGCCGCAAGCAACTTCGCGTAGTCGCGCGCGATCGACGCAGGCGGTGTCAGCTTGCCCATTTCTGTCAAGCCCGCCTGCTCGATTTCCGCACGCCGCGGCGCCACGCTCTTGATGTCCTGCTGGTTATTGATGGTTCTGTTGCCAGCAAGTTGACTATTCACGCGTGAGCAGATCGCGCCGGCATCGGTGAGAAACTGGGAGTGCGAAAGAGAGCCGTCCGAGCCATTCGGGGTGGATGTACCGCTTGTTTCAGCGACACTCGCTGTCCCAGTCGTCGCTAGGTTGGTCGAGCCGACGCTGCTGGACGTCGTTTTGCTCGACCCGCCGCAGCCGGCGAGCAGGAGCGTACCCGTGACAAGCACGAGCGCTGGCAGTGGTGGGCGCATCCTCCGTTTGACCTCTCTCTCCTGTTGAAAATTTGACCGGATTCCGAACTATCGCATCGCGCACAACTTTCGCAGACGAATGCAGGCACGTCAAGACTTGCGTGGACGATTGTTTCTCACTTGCTTGTATAGAAAAATTTGAATCTTCCATACATAGGAATCCTTGCTACTCTCGGGCATCCTAGCGTGTCATCTGCGCTCTCAATCAAAGGTGCGAGGACCGACAGACGTGAAGACCATGCCATTGTCGACGCTGACCGCGATTGCCCTGATGGGCTTCGGCGTGACGGCGTGCGGAGCGGCGAGCAAAGGCTCCAGCTCCTCCCCTGACGCCACCGTGAGGGGCTCCTCCTCGCCCGCCAAAACCTCCTCCAACTCCTCCGACCCTGCCGAAGTCCAGACACAGGCGGACAGCGACAGCGACAACGACCTCGGGGCTCCCTATGACGACAGTAACAACGACAGTACGCTCGACTACGGGCACGCGGCGAGCACAAGCGAGACGCAGGCCGTCACAAAGCTTGTCAGGCGGTACTACGCCGCGGCCGTGGCGGGCGGGGGAGCAGAAGCCTGCTCGATGATCTACTCGAGCCTAGCCGAAGCCGCAGTCGAAGACTACGGCCACGGATCCGAGGGACCGCACTATCTCTCCAGCGCAACGACCTGTCCCGCGGTCATGGAGCTGCTGTTCGCGCACTTCCACAAGCAGCTCGCCGTCGAGCTCCCGCTGCTGAAAGTGGCCCGCGTGCGCCTGGTTCGAAACCGTGGCCTCGCGATCCTGAGTTTCGGAGCGATGCCCGAGCGGGAGCTCTCGATCGCACGCGAAGGACACGACTGGAAGGTCCAGGCGCTACTCGACAGCGAACTTCCATAACCACAGCTCAGTCGAATGTCTCTTACTTTTTCCGTAGAGCAGTGACCACACTGAGAGTCCCACCCAAATGTGAGAGGCGCTGATGCAAGGGCGCCTTACAGCGCTTCGGTCAGCTCCCACATCCAGATTCGCGCTTGTCCTGAGCCTCGCCGCGACTGCGATCGGGATTGCACTGACGTTGACGCAGGCGCCGCCGCGCGTCGTGCTGGTCGGCGCCAAACCGGACGCGCTGCTGGCCTCCGCGACCGCCATCACCCCGACGGTGTGCCAGACAGGCGAAACGCTTCCGGCGGGCGTGTCCGCCATCAGGCTCGGGGTCGAAGCCTCGTTCGGCCCCGAAGTGCTCGTGGCGGTATATGACGGCTCGCGGACCCTCACGTCCGGCCGGCGCTCTGCCGGCTGGACCGCGTCGACCGTGACAGTGCCGGTCAGGCCGGTCGCTCGCGGCACAGGGGACGTGAAGCTGTGCTTTTCGATCCCGGCCAACAGCGGCTTCCTGCAGCTGTACGGCATGCCCACCGGCCCGCGACAGGCGGCCACGAGCGGCGCCGGCCAGCACTTGCCGGGGAAGGTGAGCGTCGCCTACCTGGCCGGCGGCGAGGGCTCGTGGTGGTCGCGCGCGCTGTCGGTGGCCAGGCACATGGGTCTGGGCCACGCGCTCAGCGGCACCTGGGTCGCGCTGCTCCTCGGCGCGTCGATGCTCGCCGTCGTCGCTTTGCTGGTCGGGCTGGGATGGAGGGAGCTGCCGTGAGCAAAGCCTCGACTCGAACGACCCCTGCGGAGAAGGCCGGCGCAAAGCCCGCTGTCGGCTCACGCTCCTTCCAGAGGAAGCTGCGATCCCAACAGGCTCGCAACGCGCGTCGCCGAAGGCGTCGCAGGAGAGCGATGCTCGAGCGAGACGGATCGCCCTCAAAGCTGCGGGCGGCGCTCGCGCGCGTGCCAACCACCGCCTGGGTCTGCGCGCTGGTTGCCCTGCTCAACGCCGCCGCGTGGTCGATCATCACGCCGCCGTTCCAGGGCCGCGACGAGCCAGATCACTTCGCCTACGTGCAGCAGTTGGCCGAAACCGGGTCGCTGCCGCACGCCACGACGGGACAGAGCGGCTTCTCGCCAAAGGAGAAGCTGGCCCTCGAAGGTCTGGAACAGGAAGAAGTCAAGCTCGCGCCGGAAACACCGTCGATCTCGACGCTGAGCCAGCAGCGCAAGCTGATCCACGACGTCGACGAAGACCAATCGGCGGTGGGCTCGGGCGAAGCCGGCGTCGCCACCTCCGAGCCGCCGCTGTATTACGCGATCCAGACCGTCCCCTATGCGATCGGCTCCGGCAACACGCTCACCCAGCTGGCGCTGATGAGGCTGACGGGCGCGCTGCTGGCCGCGATCACGGCGCTGCTGTGCTTCTATTTCATCCGCGAGGTACTGCCGGGCGTGCCATGGGCGGCCACTGTCGGCGCCGCGTGCGTCGCCGTGCAGCCGCTGTTCGGGTTCATGTCGGGCACGCTGAACCCCGACACGCTGCTGTACACAGTGGCCGCCGCCCTGTTTCTGTGCCTGGCGCGCGCGTTTCGACGCGGGCTGACGCCGCGGCTTGCGCTCGCCACCGGCATTCTGATCGCCGTCGGCTTCCTGACGAAGCTCAACTTCATCGGTCTCGCTGTCGGCGTTTTCGCCGGCCTGATCTGGCTCGGCGCGCGCGCCGCCCGGCGCGAAGGCAGGCAAGCGCTGGCGCCCGCGGCGCTCGCGCTCGCGATCGGCGCCGCGCCCGTGCTGCTGTACCTGCTGGTGAATCTGCTCTCCGACCACCCGACGCTCGGTTCGGCCTCCGGGTTCACCCCGAGCGGCGCGTCGATCTCCCACGAGCTCGCCTACGTCTGGGAGTTCTACCTCCCGCGCCTGCCCGGCATGCGCAACTATTTCGCCGGACTATCGACTACGCGTGACATCTGGTTCGACCGCTCCGTGGGACTGTACGGCTGGATCGACACGGAGTTCCCCAGTTGGGTAGACAATGTCGCCGCTGTAGTGCTGGCAGGCATCGCGTTGCTGTTTTGCCGCGCCTCGATCGGACAGCGCGCGGCGCTCCGCGCTCACATGGTGGAGATCGCGGTCTACGCGACGATGACGGTCGGGGTGCTGGCGATGGTGGGCATCGCCTCCTACAGGTCCAACATCGTCACGGGCGGGGTGCAGGGCTTCGGCGACCCGCGCTACCTGCTGCCGCTGCTGCCGCTGCTGGGCGCAACGCTGGCCCTCGCCATCCGCGGCGCCGGGCGCCGGTGGGCGCCGACGGCGGGCGCCTTGATACTGGTCGCCTTCCTGGCGCACGACCTCTTCAGCCAACTGCAGGTGATCGCGCGCTACTACGGCTGACGCGATCAAGCGCTTCAAGGCTTCTGAGAAGCAGCATTGCCGGCGTTCTCGAATCCCGGTCTTTCACGGCAACGGCGTGGCCAACAGGCCATCTATCTTCCAGGCTCTGCCTTCGCGCCTGGCCGTGACCATGCCGGCCTGCAACGTCCTCGAGCCGATCAGCACCTCAGCGCGCTCGCCGCTTACGCGCACGCTCTCAACTTCGAAGGGCATGACAAGCTTCGCGTGGAAGCGCTTGAACACGATGGCGAGAACGGCCGGACATGTCGCGGCGCCGCTCAGATATCGCGGCCCCGGCGGCTGACCGTATTCTTCGGGGAGGGTTTCGACCAGGAGGGAATAGGTGAGCGCGCAGGCCGCCCTGCCGTCGTCGGCCGCGGCGGCGGCGTAGTAGCGCCGCAGGAGCGCAGTGAGAGCTCGGGTGTCGCTCGCGCCCGCAGCGTGGCCGTAGTCCCGGATGGCGCTGTCGTCCGCGTCGTAGTAGCCCCCGCGAGGAACGTCCTTGTAGTCGCCGTCTTCGTCCCCCAAAAGGACTCCCGAGCCCGCTTTGGCGAGAGCGCCCGAGCTCCTGCCTGCGTCGCCGCAGCCGCCCAGCGCAAGTGCCGGCAACGCGGCAGCCAGCAGGCATGACAACGTAAGCCTGTTCATTCGATCAGCACAGGCTGTTCCCTGTCCAATAGCGAGTGGATCTTCCAGCCGCCGCGTTCGCGATGCGTTTCGAGATAGTGCTTTGCGGGCTGCCCGTCAAAGCTCATCAACACCGAGCCGAGGTTGCCGTCGACCCGGACCGCCGTCACCTCCAATGTGGCACTGTCCAACCTCAGCCGTGACTGCGTCTGCTTGAACAGCTTGGACATCACGGCCCCACACGTATCGCCGCGCAGCGACGGCGGGCCAGGCGCTCGACCGTAATCTTCAGGTATCGCTTCGGCAAAAATAGAGTAAATCAACCGGCAGGCCGCGTCGCCATTGGCTGCCGCCGCGTCCGCATAGTAACGCCGCACGAGCGTCGTCATCTCGCGCGCGTCGACGGCGTTGGCCGCGTGGCCGAAGACACGGCTGTTGTCGTTGTCAGGTTCACCCCAGTAGCTGTCGGAGTCCATCTCACCGTCAGTTTTCAGTTCGGGCTGCGGTAGCCTGACAGCCAGACCTCGCGTCGTGGTGGTTGTTGAGGCTTCTGCCCTCGTGCCGCCGGCGGGCGCAGAGGCCACGTCCTTGCCACTGCCACACCCACCGGTAGCCATAGCAAGCGACGCAACGATAGTCAAAGCGAATAGTCGCGGCGTCAGCCAAGTTCGTCTCACGATCGAATATTAACACAATTGGGTACGGTACGCTCACTTATCGCGCAGCACAACCCCGGATGTGGCTGAGTGTTTCTGACTCAGCCACATCAGCCTCTCGTCACGCTATGATTTGCACATCCGCCAAAGACAAAGTTCGCCCCGAACACATGTTGCACCAATCAAAGTGTTTTGCCGATCGAGATGAAGAGACGTCGAGATGAAAGCTGCCACTGGCGTTTTACCCAGATTCAGATGAAGTCGCTACTGACATTGGCGGCACTGGGGTGGCTGGGCTTTGCCGTCGCCGCGTGCGCGAGCAGCACCCGCTCGGGACCGACTACTTCCGGCGCTATCGCCCCTGCGGCTACAAGATCATCCGCACCGCCATCGTCGGCCACAGTCAAAGACTCGAACGATCTCGACGATGACGCCGCCGGTGACGACGACAGGCTCGTCGTGGCCTATGGTCACAACGCAAGTCCGGACGAGGCCCGAGCTATCGAAGACGCAGTCAGACGCTATTACGCGGTGGCGGTCAGGGACAACGGAACAAAGGCTTGCTCGATGCTGGCCTCGACAGCCGTGGAAGCGCTCGTGGAAGAATCCGGCGATTCGACCGACCCCAGCGCCAGGACTTGTAGCGCGATCGTGTCGAAGCTGCTCCGGCTGCACCACCGGCAATTGGTCGCCGCTTTGGGGACGCTCAAAGTCACGATGGTGCGTGTGCAGGCGGGTATCGGGTTAGTGGTGATGCGCTTCGCGACAACACCAGAACCACGCAAGATCCCAGTCCGTCGCGAAGCCGGCGTTTGGAAGATGAAGGACGTGCTGGACAGTGGCATGCCATAGATCCAGACCCCTATTTTCTCTATTGACGATGCTACTGATCGGCCTGCTGCTGGGTGCGTGCGCCGATACGCGTGCCGGCTCCCCCTCCTCCGCCGCCGGCTCCCACATAAGCGAATCGCGTGACGGCGCCCCAACGAAGACTGGCGCCCAGTCGCCGGTGCCCTATCTGAATGACAGCGACAACGACCCGAGCGGCGACGAAGACCTCGACAACAGCGACGGCAAAACGACCGACGACGACAACGACTATCCCGAAGACCACGTCGAACCGGAGAACGACAGGTACCACGATCTGGACGACGCCCGCGTCACAGACTTCGGGCACGTTGCCGGCAAACTGGAGACGCAAACGATTGCGACCGTCGTGGACCACTACTACAGGCTTGCCGCGGCCGGCAACGGCGCAAACGCGTGCACACTGCTACTCCCGACGTTTGCACGAGCGCTTCCCGAAGATTACGGCCAGGCACCCGGGCCTTCCTATTTGCGTGGCGCGAAGACATGTCAGGCCGTCCTGTCGAGGCTGTTTCGGCGTGAGCATGGTCAGCTGGCCCGAAAGCTCGAAGTGACAGGCGTGCGCGTCGAAGGAGCCTATGCCTACGCGCTGTTTGGGTCGAGCGTGACGCCGGCCGGCTATGTCCCGGTAGAGCGCGAACATGGAACGTGGTGGATTGGGGCCATGATCGGCAGCACGCTGCCGTAGGCCACCGGCCCGTGGATGCACGCCCTACACAACGGGGCAGAGCCCGCCATCGAGGTTGACGGCGGCGCCGGTGACATAGGAGGCCCGCGCTGACAGCAGGAATGAGGCGAGGTCGGCGAACTCCTGCGGGCGGCCGACGCGACCGAGCGGAATCGCGCTGTCGCTGACCATACGCTCATAGTATTGCTGAGGGGTGAGACCAGCCGCGGCGGCGTAGCGTTCGAGCTGGCCGCTTTCGACGACTCCTATCAAGACGGCGTTGACGCGAATCCCCTCCGCTGCCAGCTCGCGCGAAAGCGCCTTCGTGAGGGCGAGACCGGCCGCGCGGGAAACCGACGTGGGCGTCGTGAGCGCGCCAGGCGCCTTGCCGGAGATCGCCAGCGTGTTGAGCACGACTCCGCGGCTGACACGCAGCGCCGGCAGAGCTAGGCGAATCAGCCGCACGGCTCCCATCAACTTCAGCCCGAGATCCTCCTCCCAAGCCTTGTCGTCGTGCTCGGCGAAGCGGCCTGCGGCGAGCTCGCCGGCATTGTTGACAACGCCGTCGATCCGCTGCCAGCGATCCTCGCACCGCGCGACGAAGCGCGCGAGATCCCCTGCGCGCCGCACGTCCCCCGCGAAGGACAGCACCTCGCCGCCGGCCTCGCGCAGAGAGTCGGCGGCCAGCTCGAGCCGCTCGACGTCTCGCGCCATCAACGCCACCCGCGCGCCCTCCGCCACAAGTTGCTCGGCCAGCGCCTTGCCCAGACCGCTCGACCCGCCTGTGATCAGGAAGGCCTTATCCCGCAGCTGAAGGTCCATCCCACTCCGGCGTGCGCCCGTCGTGCCCGACATAGCCGTCCTTGCCGCCGACGCATATATAAATCGTGTCGTCGGGGCCGACGATGCGAATCCGGCGCACGGTCGCGGCATCGACCCGCGCGAACGTGCCCTCGCTCAGCAGGTGGCTGCTGCCGTCGCCGAACTGCATCTCGATCGCGCCGCGATGGACGAAGTAAAGCTCCTCCTGGATGTCGTGGAAGTGCCATTTCGTCTGATAGCCCGCCTGTCGCACGAGCGCGTTGACACCAAAGGCGGTTACGCTCAAGCCTTTGCGGACTTTGTGAAAGCCGTATCCCTCGCCGAGCGCGTCGATGTGGCCGATCGCGTAGCCCTCGCCGGCGATCACCTCGGGGCGTGTCGCGCTCATGCCGGCGCCGGCTCGCCGCTGAAGAGCCACGGCACGCGATGGCCGATCAGCTCGCCGGCGTAGCGTCGGCGCCGGCCGTAGACGAGCCAGGTCGTGTCGACCTCGCCGTAGCGTTCGAGCACACGCAGCGCGTCGGGGTGGCGATCGGCGTATTCGGCAAGCGTCACGCCCGCGTCGTACTTTCCGGCCAGCAGGCCCTGGGCGACGATCGGGTTGGCCGACTCCTGCGTGACGCTCTCCCAGCGTGTCATGTCCGGATAGCCGAGCGCTGCGGCCACCACGCCAAGGCTGTGCGGCTGCTCGACGTCGGCGCGAGCGAGCAGCGCCATTTCCTTGGCCGGGTAGAGGAACGTGTCGATCACGAACACCTGCTGGCGATAGCGCTCCGTGACGATGTGCACGAGCGGGTGGGAGCTGCACTGCACAAGGAATGCGTTCTCACGCGCACGCACGCGCTCCAAGCCGTCGAGAAAATCTTCCACGAACTCTATGTGACCGTCTTCGATTCCCTGAAATTCTAGATAGCGCAGCAGTGCGTTCTCGTGGCATGTGCCGGTGGGACCCAGGGTGATGAACGTGGGGCGCTCCATCCAGTCACCGTCCCGTCGTCAAGCTGTCGCAGCACGCAATCACCAGACTACTGTCGCAGACGTCACGATAGCTGTCAATCCTGGCGATCGCCATGTCTCTGACCCAGGAGCCCGACACGGGTAGGCCCAAAGCGCGAGGCTCCAGGCCTACCCTCCATCCGTCTTCTCAGCTTGTCAGCTGCCCATGAGCTTCCCCGTTGTCTAACCAGTAACGGCCCACGCCCCCTGACCTTCGACGGCCGTAGCGCCGGCTGCCACTTTGAGGGCGAGCAGGGTCCCCGCTGGATTCACCCCGAAGCCGAGTGGTTCCCCGGGGTTCAGGAAAGCCACGAAATCACCGTGCGTCGCTGCTTCTTCCTCGTCGGGCCATACGCAGAGGTTCCCTGACGTAGCTTCCGGTTTTGTCCGACTTCCCGGGCATTCGGTGGTCGTTTCGTTGGCCTTCAGGAAATGCCCAGTGACAGTACCGGCTTTGATCTGAACTGGGAAGTTGATCGGCACCCGCACGAGCGTTCCTTCCGGCTCAGGCATATTGGCCACCCAGACGCCGGTCTCCGTCGCGCCGACCGGCAGCGTGCTGTTCGGAGTCCAGGGTTGGCCTTCTTTGCCTTCTATTCCCTGTTTGCCTTCAATGCCCGGTTTGCCTTCTTTGCCTTCTTTGCCTTCTATTCCCTGTTTGCCTTCCAGGCCTTCTTTGCCTGCTTCGCCTTTGAGCCCGGCAGTACCCGCTTCGCCCTTTGGCCCTTGCGGCCCACCAGCGCCCTGCGGGCCTACCGCACCGATCGGGCCTTGCGCCCCTGCCGCGCCGGCCTTGCCTTTCAGGGCGGCAACGACCTTTGGGCTTATCTGTTTGGTGGATGTGATCACATACTTGCCCGCAGCGTATGCACCTCCAGTCATGGCGAACACGAGCGCGACCGTGATCGCGACGTTGCCGTAGGTGAGACGCTTACGTATTCTCGAGAACATCGTTTTCCTCTCATTTGGATACCGTCATGCCCACCCGGTTGGCGAACACATGACATTTTGCCAGGATGCCTGACGGCACCCGAGCCCCTCATCCCTTCCCTACTTGTGTCCCCCTCCAACCATGCTGTCCTTACTCGTCTCGTGCGCCTTCCGGATCTTTACCGAAATGGCTTGACGCGCTTCCTCGCCACAGCCTTCTTTGCCTTTGTTTTCTTCTTTGCCTTTGTTTTCTTCTTTGCCTTTTGCTTCTTTTTGACCTTGACGATCCCCACTTTCGGAAATCCAGTCGTAGGGGTCGCCAACATGCTCACCAGCGGCGGTTCGACTATCGTCAGGGGCAACGCCTGCGTCGTGAACGTGGCTTGTGCGCCTTCCGAGCGCCCACCGTCTCCGCTTTCGGCGACGATCCGGTACGCATACACCACACCAGCCTGCAATCCTGACAGCGTCGCGCCCTCGGTGACAGGCGCCATCCCCGACCCGGCCGACCCAGACGAGGCGATGTCGTATCGTGTCGCGGCGCCTTCGTAGACGCCCAGTTCGAAGCGGTACACGGTCGGCTGACCGTCCGGTTCGACAACGCCATATATCGTGGCGCCGGCGATTCCGACAGAAGTCGAAGGGCCGGTGATCGCCCTGACAGCAGGCGGCGGCGCGGTTTCAAACTGGGCTTCGACGCCCACCGTACGCCCTCCTTGCGTCTTGCCGGCTTCGATATGTTCGTTGTCCGCCACAAGTCGGTAACTGTAAGTTGTCGCAGGCAGCAGCCCACTCGCTTCCTGATCGACGCCGACGAGCCCGTACTGTGCCGAAGCCTCCGCTTCCGTCTTGCTCACGTCAGCGCAACCGCTGAGCGTGGCACATGGACCGTATTCGAAATAGTACGTGGTCGCAGCGTGCTCAGGGTTGAGCGTGGCGTCGAAGATGACGGTGCGCGCTTTGACGAATGAGCTCATCGGCGCGCCGGGCACTTCCGGCGGCGGCGTCGTCGTGTGGAATTCCAGCGGCGCAGCTGCCTGCTGGGCGACTTTGCCTTCGATTTCCGCTTCGGCTATCGTCACAAACCGATAGCCTTGGTTGGGTTCCAACCCGCGGACCTCGCTACCGAAGTGTTCAAATGCCGTCCCTTCACCGTTGAATGCGATCGGTGTGCGTTGAACGGCTTCTCCCACCGGGCCGTATTCGAACAACCCAGTGGACTTCAAGCCATTGGGGTTGATTTCTCCGCATAGCCTTGCGCTGGTCGAGGCCACTTCTTCAGCGGCGCAGGTGTGTGCTTCCGGAAAGAGAACCGGGGCATACGCTTCAACTTCCTGGGTGGCTTCCTCGGACACGTACATTCTGTCGGACAACGGATTTGCCGGTTCCCAGACGTCGAAGGAAAGCCCTTTGGGTTCGCTTTTGAGCTGGCCGTCAGGCGATGCGAATTCGCCGATAGGGTTGCCAGCAACGCTGTAGAGCAAACCTAATGCCGGTTTGTATTCGACCACGGCCAGACGGTTATAGGCGTCCACCGCGATCGCGTTTATTTTCGAACTTCCAGGGTCGATCACGAGGGGAAGCATCTGTTTCTTGGCGTTGTACTCGTGCACACCCGGGCTTTCGCTCTCGGCCACAAACACGTTTCCGCTCGAGTCGACCGCCAACGCAGACGCCCTGCCGGTGCCGCCCAGAGGCCCGATTTCGTCCACCCATGCGCCAGATGACGCGTTGAACTCCTGCACACGCCCTTCGTCGCCGACATAGAGCACGTCTTCGACTTCACTGTGTTCATTCTCGCGTTCCCTGACCACGAGCAGGTTGCCGGCAAAGTCTTCCGGTTTGAAAGCGCCGCGCGCGGTGCTTTCGGGCGGGCTTCTGACGCCGGCCTTGCAGACGTCTCCGGACGCCGCCGTACAGAGGTTCTTTTCGGTTTCGGAGGCGCCCATGGATCCGTCCTCGGTCTGGTTGACTTCGCCGCCGATCATCCAGACGAATTCGCCTCCGGCGGTGAACTTGACGACACGCCTGTATTCCCTGTCGAACACATAGACGTAGCCGGCGGAATCGACGGCGACATCTTGAGTAAGACCGAGCATCTGGGCGGCCGAGCCGTCTCCCGCTTCGCCCGCGCCACATTCCGTCGCTTTTTCGACTTCGGACTCTGTGCAAACGTTTCGTTCGAGCTGCGGGGCACCCGCTTTGACCTTTGTCTTGTTGACATTCCAGCCGAACATGAGGACGAAGGCTCCGCTCGGGCTGAACTCCTGAATGCGATGATTCACGTTGTCGCCGACGTAGACGTTGCCGTCCGGCGCAACTGCGACTGTTTCGGGAAATATGAAGCCGCTGGGCGCTTCACTTTCGCTTCCCGCCCGGCATGTGTCCTTGGAGGCGACGCTGCAGATATCGCCCCCTGTCGTCTGGTCCACCCCGGCGCCAAAGCTGTCCGAGAACAGAAACTTGGTCGGTTCGACTGCGGCCTGCGCGGAGCCGGCCGCGAGCAGGATAGGGATGACTGAGCAGCACGTCAGCAAGGTCACGCGCGCCCTCCTATGCAAGCCGAGCAGTCTCATTTCCCGGAACCCCCTGTCGTACTGGAATGGGCCGCGTCCGCGCGGCGCACCGAGCTGGCTTTGCCGCCGCTGGTGCACCCTGTCACTTCGATTTTGGTGCTCTGCCGCAACACAGCGCCATTCTGCGCGATGAATTCGGTCGGCATCGCGAGGCTCGCGGGCTTGTCGACCTGCACAGTGGTTGTGCGTTGCACGAGGCGCCCATGCACGCGCCGGGTGACCTTGCGCTTGGCCGGAGACTTGCAGAGATTCCCGTTTGCGGCAAGCGCCGAGCCCCTGCCCTCCGGCAGGTACAGCTCGAAGCTGTCGACAGGGACGTCGGGCACCGTCTTGAACGTGCTGCTCGTGATCCCAGCTTTGCTTATGAACGTCGTGCCTGTCAGATCCACACGCACGCCGTCGCCTTGCAGGACCACGACCAGCGACGGAAACGCTTCGCCGCCGTGGGAGACGAAGTACACCGGTCCCTCGAGCCCCACCGGCAGGACCGGCGTCGAAGTCCGCGCGATGCCGACGATCGATCCGGGCGGACACGCGGCCGGATCGGCCTGGAACGTCGCCGCGAGGCAGGCTTTCTGCAGAGTGCTCAGGCGTGAGGGCAGACGCTTGGGCAGCGACACTTTCACGCGAGTCACGTTCGCCTCGCTGCCGAAGGCGGCTTTGGGGAAGGCGAGCTTCGCGTCGAGGCTCGCGCCATTCCTACGGCTTGTGTGGCCGCTGGTTGACACCTTGAACTGGGGTTTGAACGCAAGGCTCTTACAGCCGCCGACCGCGAACGGGCTCGATACTTCCGCCTTGGCGCCCTGCGCGCCCGACAGCGTGGCCGAGATCTGCTTCGCCCCGCAGTTCGTCGGGTTGAACATGAAGCCAGGGCGGTCGATGTCGACGGTCACGCGCTGCAGCCGCAACGGCACGCCGAAGACGATCTGCGGCAGTGGGTCGCTCGTGACGGTCAGCGTCGAGCTTTCAGGGTCGACGTCGATCCGCGCGCGCACCACCACCAGGCCGAGGTTGAACGGCCCCGCGACCACGTGCGTGACGATGCTGAGGCCGAAAGGCGCGCCCTTGTAGCCGCCGGTCAAGAACACTTCGCCGCCGATTTCAAAGGGATGGGAGCCGGCGCCCGAGGCAACCGTGGTGCTGCCGATCCGCGAAGCGGTGGAGCACGTACCCTGCGCGGCGCTGGGTTCGCCGCACAGTGGCACGTTCGCGAGCGTGCCCAGCAGGCCCTGCGGCGTGCGCACCTGCACTCTCGAGAAGTACTGTTCGCGATCTTTGCGCGTGAATGTCAACGTGAAGGCGCTGAACTGGCCCGCCTGCGGCGTGACCGTGCCCGCCAGGAACCCGGGCTTCAAGACCGGGGGATCCTGGCAGCCTTCGACATTGAAATACGACGAGGGCGTGGCGTCCGGCGTACCGGCCACGAACACGCCGTCCGCCTGCCCCGGCGCGCTCCACGGAGTGAGATCGGCATTCGTGGTCGCCGGCCCACACGCGAACGGCATCGCCAGAGGCGCACGCGCCCCTTCGTTCAAATCGATTTTGAGCTTGCTGAAAGGAAGCTCCGGGTTGTCTTCGAACACGGTCGTCAACTGGCCCGTGGCCGGGTTCGGCTCGGTCTTGCCTTCGACCTTGATGTGAACGCCAGCGTAGGCGAGTTCGCCGGTGCCGCCCAGTTCGAGGTACAGTTTGTATAGGTTTCCGTCAAGCGCGTCTTGCTCTGTGCACGTGCGTTCGCCCGCCCCACCACATCCGGGCCGCGCAAGGTAGACATGGCCATATACAGGACTGCCGAGCAGCGGCGTTTCCGCCTCTGCCGTACCAACGGTCGACGCGTCCGGACAATGGCCCGCGGCCAGCTCGAGTTCGCCATTGGCCCCAACTTCTTCCGAGCCTGGGCCGGTGAAGTCGATCCCTTCCGGACCCGATTCTTGACACGCCTGAATACCATCAACAATGCCGGGGCTGATCGAGAGGCCTTCGGGCAAGGTGACGGTCGCGTTGCGCAGCTCCGGCGTCGCCGAAGCTTCTGTGCTTTCAACCTGCGGAACTTCGAGGTCGATACCCAAGCCGACAGGTTCATCGGCAAGCAGCGTGTCGGGGTGCAGTTCAATCGACGGATTGAACTGCATCGTGTCGCATCCCGTAACTCCTGCAAAAGTCGTTTCGGCGCTTACATATCCTTCATATTGATTGTTGAGATTGATCCGTCCCGGACTCTCCCACGAGTCCGCACGGGCCGTCGCTATCTGAGCGCCAGCCGCACAATTGGTTGGCATGGTCAAAAACGGTACAAGCGGCTGGTTGCTTTCTAAATCGCCGCCTTTACAGACCTGCGAGGTGACGATGATGTTCCCACAATTGAGACCACGCTCGGGATTGTGGACGGGGTCAGCTGGAACTCCCCAAAATGTAGCTTCGATGCTCACCAGATCGGCAATAGGTATCTCATTTGTCACCACGGCAAGTCCGTAACCTGTGGCTGTACGTATTACGTGCCCAGTCAAAACCGTCGTCAACCCGGCTATCTCGAGTCCAAACTCCGCCGACTCGCCTCTTTCGGGCACAAGATTCACTATCGGAGCAATGGCACCTTTTTCACCACCGTAAAACCGGACGACAACCTCTCCCACCTGCGTCGCGGCCGGACATTCGCCGGACCCGGAAAGCGCTAGCGTCAACGAACAGCGCGGCACGGCCTGGGGGTCACCCAGCAGCCCTTGCGGCAGGTCTATCACCACGTCCTTCGGGTCACCCGACGGAACTACAGGACCCCCTCCAGGAGGAATGAGTTCTTCGTTCGCAAATTCAATATCAGTTGTCAAAGCCCACGGATGACCGCCAGCCGCCGTGAAATTTTCCGGAGGGTTGACAAAATGGCGAACCCCGTGAGAATCGACGCTTTCCTGGGTCGGGCCCGTGGTCTGCATGCTGAATTTGACAATATTGAAGGGCTTCGCTTCTTTCGCCTCGGCGGGCGTTGCGGCCACCCAGAATATCGCACCGACAAGTGGCATCAACACGACCAATGGCATGCCAATGGCAGCTGCTGCCACCGACACTGACAAGATGGCAGCAGGCGCAAACATGCCAATGGCAGGCACGGTGTCGATCATGACAGTCGCCGCCCAGACCAAGCCGGTGAGCTCCCGCAGCATCCGAGCACTCATCGTGTCCTCCTGTCAGCGGCAGTCAATGATCTCTTGCGACGGTGAGACGCGGTGTTTTTCGCCTTGAGGGGCGCCTTTTTGGACCTCTTCTTTGCTTTTGCTTTCTTAGCTTTACTCTTCACCCTGTGTTTCGCCGGAGGCGATGACACGCTTTCGCCCGGTGCCTGCGACACACTCCCAGGCACCAGTAGTGGCGCGGGCGTCGACAGCGGGCCCTGGCAGGCGTCGCTGGAGCAGGGCTCCACCGACGCCGGCGCCGTCGGAAAACCGCCACCGAGCCGTGCGTCGTATATATCCGGCGCGCCGTCTATATCCTGTGGCACCAAGCCCTGCGTCGTCACAAAGTAGACGTCACGTCCTCCCGGCGTGATGACGACGTCGTTGACCGGTTCCGTCGCGTTTCCGCTCGAGATCAGCGACACCTGGCCTTCGCTCCATCCGGGTTCCACATGCCATTCGTAGGCATTCGTCACGTGGTTTACGACGTGAGGCGACAACGGCTCTTCCGTCGTGAACACGATTCGACTGCCGTCTTCGCTGATCGCGCGGCTGTTCATACCGGTCAGCTCATAGACAGCTGCGCCGTGTTCACCGCCGCCGCCGTCTTCATGAATCGTGGCATTGAATAAGCTGTTGTTCCCGTTGGTGTCGTAGCCATCTTCGCCGATCGACACACGGTCCAGACGCCCGGTTTCCGCGTTGTATCGATAAACGTCCTTGGCCATATCCGTGTCGTTGGATACAAGCTGTGCGTATGTGGAGAACACGAGAAAATTGCCGTTATCGGCAGTCTGGACTTCCGGTCGTGGCGTCGCCCACAGCGCCACATCGCTGTTCTCTTCGTCAACGCTCGCCGGGCAGTGCGGGTCCTTCAGGGCCCCAGAACGTTCAGACCCAGAACACAAATCGGCGACAAACACTGGCGCGGCAGCGGTCGAGCTGTCGTACACGTACAAGTTGTCGGCCCCCCTTTCCGGCCGTAGGCCTTCTGCGTTGGGCTCCTGGCTCAGTGTTCCGCGAGCGACGAAATACACACGAGAACCATCGGGCGAGAGCCTCACCAATCCTTGGACTTCCGCTGCTTCGCCCAACGTGGGATCGTGGGACACCTGCGTCAAAGAACTCACTTCACGTGCGGCCACCGGACATTCCACTGCCCCGCCAGGACAACCGATCGTGGCCATGTACAGGTCTTCTCCGCTGTCAGCGTCCCCAGCAACGAGCGACTGCCTGGTCGTGAAGAATACCTCTGTGCCGAGTTCGTTTGCACCGTCGAATTCGGACCGGTCCAGCGAACCCGACACCTGCAGAGTCTTCTGGCCAGCCAAGCGAACGTACACTATCCCCGGGTTCGCGGGATCTTCACGCCTTGCGTCGTCGCAGTTTGCCCGTTCGGATGTATTTGCGTTTGTCGTAAAGAAGATCTCCTGACCGCCGTCCGCGATCGCGTTGAATTGGCTCACTTTGCCAAAGCTAGAGCCCAGTTCGACGGGACAATAAGGGTCAATCGGCTGCTCCTCGGCATTCACCCCCACCACGTGCAGGGAGGAACCACTTTCTTCATTGCTCGATAGATCGTAAAGCTCGCGTGCAGCGCTCAACCCGTTGGAGAGCAATGGGTCTTCGCCACCGCCGATTTGAAAGAGCACATGAGAGAAATCCGAGCTTGCACCTACGTAAATTGGCTTGAGAGGCTTGTTTTCAATGGTTTTCAATACTGGCCCAACAAGATCAAAACCTTCCGTGGTATCGGGTGCGGCGGTCGGATGCAACAAAAACTCAGCTTTGGTGCCTTCATAGTTTGCAGTGCCGTTGTTCGCACCCAGCTCAGTGAACAACAACGACGACCCTAGGTTTGACGAGAGATCTATCAGCGGTTCCAAATACGCATACGGCGCGATCGCCGTCGGCGGCAACAGCGACACGGTCGACCAGCCGGAGTCGCTACGACTTGCCAAATATCCGTTGTAGACGTTGCTTGTGGGCGCACCGGCAAAGGCGCCAAGCGAGACAAAGGCGACGCTTTCGCCATCGGGCGCTACCGCCTTGATCCCATTTGCCCCATACCCGCCCTTGTATGGCGGGCTCACCATCTCATAGACTCGACCTTCGGGTAGTGCGAGAGCAGGCTCTGGTATGCAACAGCACAGGACCACCACCAATACGACGGCACCATATGCGCCGAATCGTTTGACACTCCCAGCTATGCATCCCAACGCGCAACCCCTCCCCATCGCAACTCCCCGATTCAATCATGGTGGGGCAGGGCACATGTGCCCTGCCCCACTGCTTATACTAAACAGCCACACCCATAGCCGTCAGAATTGAAACGACTGAGATGTATATCCTAGCTTAACTTATTCGGATACCGTAAGCGTTCCACTGTCTGGTTTAGAAACGCCACTACCAACCACTAAGCCGGATTTTGCACCACCAACTTCACAGGTACCGGGTGCCGTAATTTCTTCGTTTTCACTAAAGACACCTTCGACACCGCCGGTAACATTGATCTCTTCCGACGCCGTGGCTCCGGTACACACATCTTTTGTCGTACCGAGGATAGTTTTGCACGATATCGAATAACCCGGACTACCGAGAAGCATATCCACCATTATTTCTTTGCCCCCGACCGTAATTAATAACAGTTCGGTTTCCCACGGCAGGTTAACGGGGGTAACTGCCACTAATTCGCCTTCACAAATCGACGCTTTACAAGACAACGGGTTTTTGTTTTCTAAATCTAACACTTCGGTGATTAAATCTTTAGCGCCCGGTCCAACCGTCCCGATGAACTTGCCGCTACAGGTCACGTCGACCCCAAGCGTCATATCTTCGAGTAACAAATTTCCTTCGCTTTCCACTAATAAAGATGATTCCATTTTCGCTCCGCCTACTAACCATTCAGGCGCCGCAGACGCAGACGCCACCGCGATCGAACCGAGCACGCACACCGCAACGATGGCGAGCCCCAGTATCTTGATCTTCCTCATTATACGTGATCCTACCTTTCCCTCATCCAAGGCTTGGTTGAAGCCCCTTCCGAGGCTTGAGATCGACCGGCCGGAGCACTCGTCGTAGGTCAGAGAGAGCTGGGGTCCGGCCCTATGTGGACTGCGTTGAAATCCCGACCAATGGGATCTCGCGGCTAGCCTAGCAACTAGAATAGTGCTCTGTCAAGCAAATGTGGAGTGGTGTTTCTCATTCCATTTGGCGAAGGCTTATCGTGGTGACCCCCTCCGGACTTCCAGTATCGGCCCGGTATTGTCGAATTTTTCGACGGCTTCGAGCTTGAGCCCTTGCACCGCCCGAATTCTGTTGGGAGGAACTTGTTCGCCAGAGGTTCGCTTTAGTTCAGGGTTCCCGACTGGGCCAAGATGACAGTTGGGCGGGCTGGTCTAGAGAGCATGGATGACGCTCCCGAAGTCAGAAACACTTTGAGTCGAACTGGATCGCTACCTGGCACACGAGATGGCGGCGAGCTGTTGCACCGCCATCTCGTGGCTGGTTTACCCGTGCATTATTCGGATACTGTCAATGTGCCGCTGTCGGGTTTCAATACGGCAGAACCTACTAGTAATGCCGATTTAGCGCCTCCTACTTCACAGGTCTGTGCCGGGGTGATTTCTTCGTTTTCGCTAAAGATGCTTTCGACACCGCCTGTTACGTTAATCTCTTCCGAGGCCGTGGCCCCCGAACACAGGTCTTTTGTTGTGCCGAGAATCGTTTTGCAAACGATCGAATAACCCGGGTTCCCCAGGATCATGTCGACCATTATTTCTTTGCCTGACACGGTTATTAATAACAGTTCGGTTTCCCATGGCAGATTACGGGCGTAAGAGATATTAATTCGCCTTCACAAATCGACGCTTTACAAGACAACGGGTTTTTGTTTTCTAAATCTAACATTTCCGTGAGTAAATCTTTAGAGCCCGGCCCAACGGTGCCGATAAACTTGTAGCTACAGGTTACGTCAACCCCAAGCGTCATATCTTCGAGTAAGATAGCACCTTCGCTTTCTACTAATAAAGATGATTCCATTTTCAGTCCGCCCACTAACCATCCAGGCGTCGCAGACGCAGACGCCACCGCGATCGAACCGAGCACGCACACCGCAACGATGGCGAGCCCCAATATCTTTATCCTCTTCATCATACTGTCCTCTACCTTCCCTTCCGAGACGTGGTTGAAAGCCTCTTTCAAGGCTGTATGCCGACCGCCTTTGAGCGCTTGCTACTCGAGCTACAACACGTCCGCAGGCCAGCCTATACGCGTTGTGGAAGATCCCGACTAGTGGATTCCGGCCGCGCTTGCGCAGCGTAGCGCTTGGACAAGCAAATGTGGGCAGATGTGTCTCATTCGATCACTGTCCGTCTCCAACTCGACGCCGAGAACTGGTCACGCCGATGGCGCGTGCACCTCCACCATGGGACGGCGGTCAGCGCCCGAGCACTACACGCAGCGATTCAGCCACCCGTTCGATGTCAGGCTGCGCCAACCCCGGATAGAACGGCAGCGCCAACGAGCGGGCCGCCACGTCCTCGCATACCGGAAATTCGCCCTCGCGATGGCCGAAGCGCTCGCGATAGAAGCTCATCAGGTGGATCGCCGGCAGATACGGCTTGCTCTGGATCCCCAGCCGGGCGAGCTTGCGCACCGTCCCGTGGCGATCGACCCCATGCGGCAGTTGCACCACGAACACGAACCAACCGCGCCGAGCGCCATCGTGGTCTTCGCAGGGCAGCTCGAGCCCCTCGATCCCTGCAAGCGCCTCGCGATAGTCGGAGGCGGCAAGGGCGCGCGATCCCAGCATCTCCGGCAGCCGCTCGAGCTGTGCGATCCCGATCGCACAGGCGATGTCCGACAGCCTGTAGTTGAAGCCAAGCCGGTCGTGGTCGAGCCAGCCCATGTCCGGGGCGCGCCCCTGGTTGCGCTCGGAGTCGATCCGCGCCTTGACCTTGGGATCTCCAAGCGTGACCATCCCCCCCTCGCCCGTCGTCAGCTGCTTGTTGGCATAGAACCCGAACACGGCGGCATTCCCGCGCGCGCCGACGGCCGTGCCATCCGTGTGTACACCGCCAAGCGCCTCACAAGCATCCTCCACGATCCCAAGGCCGTGATCCCTGGCGATCGCCTCGAACGCCGGCATGTCGGCGGGATAGCCGAAGATGTGCACCGGCAAGATCGCCCGCGTACGCTCGGTGATCGCGACCTCAGCCGCCGCAGGATCGAGATTGAGCGTAATTGGGTCGATATCGGCAAAGACAGGCCGAGCACGCTCATAGAGCGCCACATTCGCCGAAGCGACGAAGGAGAACGGGCTCGTGATCACCTCATCCCCGTCGGATACGCCAACAGCCCGCAAGGCGAGATGAAGCCCAGCAGTACCGCTCGAGACAGCGCAAGCAAGCGGACTACCGACAAACTCGGCAAACAACCGCTCGAACTCACCCACGCGCGGTCCAAGCGAAAGCTGCCCGGAAGTCAAGACCTCAGAGACCAACCTCTCCTCTGCAAGCCCAACAACAGGCCTGGCAAGAGGAATGACCTCCAGATCACCCAAAGCAGGACACCGGCGACGACGTCATTCGAGCGACGGGTCCTCGGTCCAACCATCACCCTCCGAAGAGGCCCCACCGTCCTGACCCGACGATCGAATCGACGTCGACAACGGGGTCCGTGACGCGGGCTGCTGTATTCCCAGCGTGAGCGAGTCCACCAAGGCTTCCCAAGAAGCGGCGATTATGTCCCCGGAGACTCCGATCGTCCCCCAGACCCGCTCGCCGTCGGACACGTCGATCAGGACTCGCGTGACGGCCGCCGTACCCCTGGCCTCGTCGAGGATCCGCACCTTGTAGTTGACCAGTTTCAGCTCGCGCAGATGCGGATAGACCTGCTCCAGCGCCTGGCGCAACGCGTTGTCGAGCGCGTTCACGGGGCCGTTGCCCTCCGCCGTGCAGATGAACTCGCCCTCATCAGGTCCCGGCGGCGCGACGATCTTGATCGTCGCCTCGGTTTCCACTTCGTCGCTGTCGAAGCGCTGTTCAGAGATGACGCGCCACGAGAGCAACATGAACAGCGGCTCATACAGACCCGCCTCTTCTCGCATCAAGAGCTCCAGAGTCCCGTCGGCCGCCTCGAACTGAAAGCCCTCGTACTCGGCCTGCTTGACGCGCTCGAGCACACGCTCGATGGCCTGCTCCTCGAGCTCGAGTCCGAACTCCGCCGCCTTCTCGACGATCGTGCCGCGCCCCGAGAGCTCTGAGACGAGCACCTCGCGCGCGTTGCCGACCAGCGCGGGGTCGATGTGCTCGAACGTGGCGGCGTCGGCGCGGATCGCCGCCGTGTGCAGACCGGCCTTGTGCGCGAACGCGTTCTTGCCGACATACGGCTGGGCCGGGTCGGGCGCGCGGTTGAGCAGCTCGTCCACGAGATGCGCCGTC
>Ga0208480_1000175_pt1 | contig 25182 bp, 19 predicted proteins | sample NGESurshal092012_4_FD_184485 | JGI IMG/M metagenome (GOLD analysis project Ga0208480, IMG submission 184485) | Arctic peat soil microbial communities from Barrow, Alaska - NGEE Surface sample F53-1 shallow-092012 (SPAdes) | ecosystem: Environmental > Terrestrial > Soil > Wetlands > Peat ... | reverse complement strand
ATCTTTGGCGTTCTCTTCCGGGATCAGCACGGTCTTGATGCCGCCGCGCAGAGCGGCAAGAAGCTTCTCCTTCAGACCGCCAATCGGCAGCACCCGGCCGCGGAGCGTGATTTCGCCGGTCATCGCCACGTCGCGATGCACGGGGATTCCGGTCATCACCGATACGATGGCCGTGACCATGGCGACGCCCGCGGAAGGCCCATCCTTTGGCGTGGCGCCTTCCGGCACGTGCACGTGGATGTCGCGCTTGTCGAACATCGGCGGCTCAATGCCGAAAGCAGCCGAACGCATGCGGACATAGGACGCCGCCGCCGAGATCGACTCCTTCATAACATCGCGCAGATTGCCGGTGACGGTCATCTTGCCCTTGCCGGGCATTATGGCCGCCTCGATGGTGAGCAGCTCGCCGCCAACGTCGGTCCAAGCGAGACCCGTCACCACGCCGATCTGATCCTCGTCCTCAACCTCGCCGTAACGGAACTTTGGCACGCCGAGATAATCGGACAGGTTCTTGGCAGTGACCTGCACCGACTGGGTCTTCTTGATCGTGAGCTCCTTCACCGCCTTGCGGATCAGCGTCGACAGCTCGCGTTCGAGGTTGCGGACGCCCGCTTCCCGCGTGTAGCGGCGGATCATCAGAAGCAGCGCTTCGTCATCGATCGACCACTCGTCGGGACGCAGGCCGTGCTTGACGACCGCGTGCGGAATCAGATGCTTGCGCGCGATCTCGACCTTTTCGTCCTCGGTGTAGCCGGCAATACGAATGATCTCCATGCGGTCCATCAGGGGCGGCGGAATATTCAGCGTATTCGCCGTGGTGATGAACATCACGTTGGACAGATCGTAATCGACCTCGAGATAATGGTCGTTGAACGCGTGGTTCTGCTCGGGATCCAGCACTTCAAGCAGCGCCGACGACGGATCGCCGCGGAAATCGGCGCCCATCTTGTCGACTTCATCGAGCAGGAACAGCGGGTTCGACGACTTGGCCTTGCGCATCGACTGGATGATCTTGCCGGGCATCGAGCCGATATAAGTCCGCCGATGGCCGCGGATCTCCGCCTCGTCGCGCACGCCGCCGAGCGACACGCGCACGAATTCACGTCCCGTCGCCTTGGCGATCGATTTCCCAAGTGACGTCTTGCCGACGCCGGGCGGGCCGACCAGGCACAGGGTCGGCCCAGTCAGTTTGTTGGCGCGCTGCTGCACCGCCAGATACTCAACGATGCGCTCCTTGACCTTCTCAAGACCGAAGTGGTCGCCTTCGAGAATCTGTTCGGCCAGCGCCAGATCCTTCTTGACCTTCGACTTCTTGTTCCACGGGATCGACAACAGCCAATCGAGGTAGTTGCGCACGACGGTTGCTTCGGCCGACATCGGCGACATCTGCCGGAGCTTCTTCAGCTCGTGCTGCGCCTTTTCGCGCGCCTCTTTCGACAACTTGGTCTGTTTGATCTTCTCTTCAAGTTCGGCGACCTCGTCTTTGCCGTCCTCGTCGCCGAGTTCCTTCTGGATCGCCTTCATCTGCTCGTTGAGGTAGTACTCGCGCTGCGTCTTCTCCATCTGGCGTTTGACGCGCGTACGGATGCGCTTTTCCACCTGCAGGACGGAGATTTCGCTCTCCATCAGGCCCAGCACTTTTTCCAGGCGCTCGGTGACGCTCGGTATCTCCAGGATCAGCTGCTTGTCCGGTATCTTGACGGCAAGATGCGACGCCACGGCATCGGCAAGCTTTGCGTAATCCTCAATCTGCTGGACGACGCCGATGACTTCCGGCGACACCTTCTTGTTGAGCTTCACGTACCCTTCGAACTCATTGACGACGGAGCGCGCCAGCGCTTCGGCCTCGACCGGATCGCCACTGGTATCGGCGAGCACGACCGCCTCGGCCTCGTAGTAATCCTGACGGTCGGTATAGTTCTTCACCTGCGCACGCGCCGCACCCTCGACCAGCACCTTCACGGTGCCGTCCGGAAGCTTGAGGAGCTGCAGCACGCTCGCCAGCGTACCGACGCTGTAGATAGATTCCGGCGCCGGATCGTCATCCGACGCGTTCTTCTGTGTCGCCAGTAGAATGAAGCTGTCCGAGCGCATCACCTCTTCGAGCGCCTTGATCGATTTCTCGCGCCCGACGAAGAGCGGGACGATCATGTGCGGAAAGACGACGATATCGCGGAGCGGCAGCACCGGATAGGTGTGGCTCTCGCCGGCTGACGGAACTACTTTGGGCTTGGCGGCACTTGTCATGGCCCCATTCCTTATTGCTGTGCACCTCCATCACGACCCGCAGGATGCGCTGTCGCGACGGACTGCAAATGAGCCGGGAGAGCATTGCAGGCGGTGGCCCGCCCGTACTCTGATGGCCGAGCGCTAGACTCTGCCCGGAAAGGTCTGCACGATTCTTGGTAGGCTCTGTTCATTCCAACGCTATAGGTGGCGTCGCGCCACGAGCGTGTCAAGAAAGCTGGATTTTGGCGACAAATCGCCACGTCACGAACTCGCGCGGGCCGCTCGCGCACCGAATCGGGCCGCAATTGCCGGCCCGATTTCACTCAGGCGCTCGCACCGCCGGCGTCGCTCGCTCGATCCGAGCGGTCGGCATAGATGTAGAGCGGCCGCTTGCTGCCGTCGACGACCTCGCGGAAGATCTCCACGCGCACCACGCCTTCGAGGCTCGGCAGATCGAACATGGTCTCGAGCAGGATGCTCTCCATGATCGAGCGCAGGCCGCGCGCGCCGGTCTTGCGGTCGATGGCCTTGCGCGCAATGGCGGCGAGCGCATCGTCAGTGAACTTTAAGTCCACCGTCTCCATCTCGAACATGCGCTGATACTGCTTCACCAGCGCGTTCTTCGGCTCGGTGAGGATCCGCTTGAGCGAAGCCTCATCGAGGTCTTCCAAGGTTGCAACCACCGGCAGGCGGCCGACGAACTCAGGAATGAGCCCGTATTTGAGCAAATCCTCGGGCTCGACCTCGCGGAATATCTCGCCCTGCTTGCGGTCCTCCGGCGCCATCACCCTGGCGCCGAAACCGATCGACGTGGAGCGGCCGCGTGCCGAGATGATCTTTTCCAGGCCCGAGAAGGCGCCGCCGCACACGAACAGGATGTTGGTGGTGTCGACCTGCAGGAACTCCTGCTGCGGATGCTTGCGACCGCCCTGCGGCGGCACGCTCGCAATCGTGCCTTCCATGATCTTAAGGAGCGCCTGCTGCACGCCCTCGCCCGACACATCGCGAGTGATCGAGGGATTGTCGGATTTGCGCGAGATCTTGTCGATCTCGTCGATGTAGACAATGCCGCGTTGCGCGCGCTCGACATTGTAGTCGGCCGACTGCAGCAACTTGAGAATGATGTTTTCGACGTCCTCGCCGACATAGCCGGCTTCAGTCAGCGTAGTCGCGTCCGCCATCGTGAACGGCACGTCGAGGATGCGCGCCAGCGTCTGCGCCAGCAGCGTCTTGCCCGACCCCGTGGGCCCGATCAGCAGAATATTTGATTTCGCCAACTCGACGTCGTTGTGCTTGCTCTGGTGATTGAGCCGCTTGTAGTGATTGTGGACGGCCACCGAGAGCACCTTCTTGGCGTATTCCTGGCCGATGACATAATCGTCCAGCACTTTGCGGATCTCGCGCGGCGTCGGAATGCCGTCGCGCGACTTCACCAGCGAGGATTTGTTCTCCTCGCGGATGATGTCCATGCACAGTTCAACGCACTCGTCGCAGATGAAAACGGTCGGCCCGGCGATGAGCTTGCGCACCTCGTGCTGGCTCTTGCCGCAGAACGAGCAGTAGAGCGTATTCTTAGAGTCGCCGCCGCCAACCTTGCTCATTCCAGTCTCCGTACTCGTCCTTCAGTCTCAACACCCGGGCGCCGCCCGGAGCCGTCTTAGCCCAACCCGCCTTGCCGCAATCTACCGCTCCCGAACTCTACGAAACTCTGCGCTAACATTCCGTAGCACCGGCTGCGCCAGGGCCCACACTGGCAACCGCACCTGCCCAGCACAAGCAACTATGCTAACGGCGTGCCATTCAAGAATCCATTAACGATAACGCGACTTTGTACCAGTGTGTTTTCCGGATCACACCCAGAAACAACGCTTGACGGCTGGGTACCCAGCCGCTTAGCGCTGCTGAATCGGCCCATTTGATGGCGCTGGCCGGGCTTCGGCCCGCCGGTCCGGACGGCCCCTGATGGGGTCACCCCTTAATCGGCGCCGGTTCCACCGACTTGAGAGACGGCTCCTCCGCGCGCTTTTCGATCACCTTGTCGATCAAGCCGAATTCCCTGGCCATCTCGGAGGTCAGGAACATGTCGCGCTCCAGCGCATCCTCGATCTTCTTCAGCGGCTGACCGGTATGCTTGACGTAGATTTCGTTCAATCGCCGCTTCAGGTTCAGAATTTCTTGGGCATGCAGCATGATATCGGTGGCTTGCCCTTGGAAGCCGCCTGACGGCTGGTGGACCATGATGCGTGCGTTTGGCAGCGCAAAGCGCAGATCCTTGGCGCCCGCGGCAAGGAGCAGCGAGCCCATGGAAGCGGCCTGTCCGGTGCACAGCGTCGACACCGGCGGGCGGATGAACTGCATCGTGTCATAGACCGCCAAGCCCGACGTAACGATGCCGCCCGGCGAATTGATGTACAGGGAGACTTCCTTTTTGGGGTTGTCCGCCTCCAGGAACAGGAGCTGGGCCACAATGAGCGAAGCCATACCGTCCTCGATCGGGCCGGTGATGAAGATGATCCGCTCCTTAAGCAGCCGGGAATAGATGTCATAGGCCCGCTCGCCGCGGTTGGTCTGTTCGACCACCATGGGAACGAGATAGTTCATGTAGGTCTCGCGTGGGTCGCGCATGGATCACCTGTTGCGGCGTTGGCGGGCCGGCTTCGGCCCGCCCGCTCAGCGTGTCTGAGTCGGGCACAGCCCGTCGAAGCCAGATGTACTACTCAAAGGCAGTCTGCAGCTACTGCAGATATGCGCAGAACTTGTGGCGACAAGACGGGCAGCCAGCCTAACGCGCCAGCAGCCTCACTCCGCGTCTTCCTTGAAGAGCTCTTCGCGGGAGGCCGGCTTGTCGGTCACATCGGCAAGCTCGAGCACGAAATCGACCACCTTGTCCTCGAACAGAGGCGCACGGAGTGCGGCGAGCGCGCCCGGGTTATTGCGGTAATAGTCCCAGACCTGCTGTTCGCGCCCCGGCATTTGGCGCACCTGCTCCATCACAGCGGCCCGCAATTGCTCCTCCGTGACCGTGATGTTGTTCTTCTCGCCGATCTCCGCAATAACCAGACCGAGCCGAACGCGGCGCTCGGCAATCGCCCGGTAGTCGGCGCGCGCCTTCTCCTCGGTCGTGCCCTCATCGGCGAATGTCCGACCCTGCTGCTTGAGGTCATTTTCGATCGCCGACCAAACGTTGTTGAATTCCTGTTCGACGAGACTCGGCGGCGGCTCGAATTTGTGGCGCTCATCGAGCTGATCGAGCAACGCCCGCTTGACCTTCTGGCGTGACGCGCCCGCGTGCTCGCGCTGGATGCGGTCGCGGATCGCGTCGCGCAACTTGGCGAGAGATTCCAAACCGAGCGTCTTGGCGAAATCGTCGTCGGTAGCAACCGCCCCGGGGGCATCGACGGCCTTGACCGTGACCGCGAACTGCGCGGTCTTGCCGGCAATTGCTGCTGCCGGATATTCGTCGGGGAATTTGATGTCGAACGTACGGCTTTCGGCCGCCTTGGCGCCGATCAGGTTATCCTCGAAGCCCGGAAGAAACCGCCCGGAACCCAGCAGAATCGGCACATCCTCGGCGGAGCCGCCGTCGAACGGCTGGCCATCGATCGTGCCTTGAAACGAGATCGTCGCCCGATCGCCTTTATCGGCAGCGCCGTCCTTGGTGTTGTACGGACGGTTTTGGTCGGCCAGCGTCTGCACCGCCTGATCGACCTCTTCGTCACTGACCTCGGCAGTCAGCCGTTCAAGCTTGAGGGTCTTGAAATCGGTCAGCGCGATCGGCGGCACGATCTCCATCTCGACCGTGTAGGCGAGATCGGATTTGCCCTCGATGATGCCGTCAACAGCGCCCCCCTCAGTTGGCAGCACGACCTTCGGCTCGGTCGCGAGTTTGAAGCCATGGTCGCTGACTATCTTGTCATTGGCCTCGCGAACGGCGGTCTCGATCACCTCCGCCATGGCGGACTTGCCGTAGATCCGCTTGAGGTGCTCCACCGGGACCTTGCCGGGCCGGAAGCCGCGCAACTGGACACGGCCCTTGAGATCGTCGAGCCGTGCTTTGACCTTCGCCTCAAGGTCAATGGCCGGCACCACGACCCGATATTCCCGCTTAAGACCCGCGGCGGTAGTTTCAGTGACTTCCATCGAAATTCTCTTTAACGGCGTAGTGCCAAGTTGACGGCGTAGTGCCAAGAGGACCGCCCGGTTTGGTGCGGGCGGAGGGGCTCGAACCCCCACGACTTGCGTCACGGGAACCTAAATCCCGCGCGTCTACCAATTCCGCCACGCCCGCTGCGCGCAAGGCGGCCCGGAGGCGGGCCTTATATCACGCAGGCGGAATTGGCCACCAGAAAAATAGCCGTTGAACAATAGATTGCAAAGCAAACGACCGACCCGCCGGCGCAGGGCGCCAAGCCTTAACGCAGCAGCGCCCGGTACACAGGCGCCAATGCCTCCGGCAAATCCTCCGAGATCAGGCCCGGACCGACCGCCGCGGCGGCTTCGCCATGCAGCCAAACGGCGGCCGACGCCGCCTCGAAGGCGGGCATGCCCTGAGCCAGAAGACCGGCCGTGATCCCGGTGAGCACGTCTCCGGCACCAGCGGTAGCGAGGATGGCGGGCGCATTGGCTGCGATGCTGGCACGGCCGTCGGGTGCGGCGACCACCGTATCGCCGCCCTTGAGAAGCACGATCGCACCCACTACGGCCGCTGCCAGACGCGCTCTGTCGAGTTTCGAGCCCACTTTGGTTCGTTCGTCCAATGCCCAGAAAAATCTTGAGAATTCACCCTCGTGCGGCGTCAAAATGGTCGCCCGGCCGGCGCGCGCGACCAGTGCCTGAGCTAGCCGGCGCGGCTCGCTCGCAAAGCTCGTGATGGCATCGGCATCGAGCACGACCGCGCGATCCCCCGCCAGCGCCGCTAAGACCAGCGAACAGGTCGCTTCGCCGACACCCAGGCCCGGGCCGAGCGCAACTGCATTGAGCCGCCGGTCGCTCAAAAACGCCTTCAGTTCGTCGGCGCCGTCGACTGGGCGCACCATCACCGCGAGGTTTGCCGTCGCATTGACAGCCAGCGCCTCGCGCGGGCTGGCGATGGTGACGAGACCAGCACCGGCACGCAACGCACCGCGGGCCGCAAGCCGCGCGGCTCCGGTGGACCACGAAAGACCCGAAAGCACGACCGCATGCCCGCGGTCGTATTTGTGCCCGGTGAGCCGCGGCACCGGGAATTGAGCGCGCCACAGCTCTGGGAGGTTTTCGAACACTTTCGGCCCGATGGAGGTCAGCACCGAGGCTGGAATGCCGATCTCGGCGACGGAGGTCGAGCCGCAATAAAGTCGGCCTGGAAGAAGGAGATGGCCCGGCTTTTTGCGAAAGAACGTCACGGTTCGTGTAGCCCGTGCAGCGGCTCCCATCACCGCCCCGGACGTACCGTTAATGCCGCTCGGCAGATCGACAGCCACGATCGGTGCCGGTTGGGCGTTCATCGCCTCGATCAGCGACCGCGCCGGGCCGTCGACCGGCCGATCGAGGCCGGCTCCGAACAGCGCATCGATGATAATCTGCGCGCCTTCGAGCCGACCCGGTTCGGCCGTCCTCACAGGCCCCTTCCATTTTGCCGCGACAGTAGCGGCATCGCCTTTCAGCCGGGTCGCGTCCCCGAGCAGCAGCACCTCGACCCGATAATTTCGCTCCGTGAGGACGCGAGCGGCGACAAAGCCGTCCCCCCCGTTATTTCCCAGCCCGGCCACGACGGCGACTCGACTGCCGACGGGGTGCCTAGCAGCGACGGCGGCCGCAACAGCCGCACCGGCGCGTTCCATCAGGTCAAAGCCGGGTACTCCGCCTGCAATCGCCAGGCGGTCGGCTTCGGCCATTTCGGATGTGCTTAGGAGTTCAAGCATGGGCGCCACAAAGATAACGAAACGGGCAAGGTGCGCCTACCTTCGACGTAATCACGAGACCAATCGACGCTATTGACGAGATAAGAGGCACTATGCCTATTTCGTAGGCGAGTGTTTTTTGGCAGACTCCGGACAAAGCCCACAAACACACCTTATCGCCCTGATCCAGCTAGCTTATCTGCATCGTCGCAGGCTTGGCACGGGACCTGCTAACATAGCGACGGTTCCGAGGCTCAAGGTGCCTGCCTTGGAGCCGGGAGATGGAAACGCATGAAAAAAATCGAGGCGATCATCAAGCCCTTCAAACTTGATGAGGTCAAAGAGGCGCTTCAGGAAGTGGGACTGCAAGGCATCACCGTCACCGAAGCCAAGGGCTTCGGACGGCAGAAGGGACATACCGAGCTTTACCGCGGCGCCGAGTATGTTGTCGATTTTCTCCCCAAGGTAAAAATCGAGATTGTTCTCGGTGACGACATGGTCGAAAAGGCGGTGGACGCCATCCGGCGCGCGGCCCAGACCGGCCGGATCGGCGACGGCAAAATTTTCGTTTCGAGCATCGAGGAGGCCATCCGGATCAGGACAGGCGAGTCCGGAATCGATGCCATCTGAACTGCCAGCTTGACTGCCTGCTCCAGCGGTGAGAGCGCAGTCCGGTGGGCGCCTATTAGCTCTCTACCAACACCACGAAAGGTACGCATGCCATGACGACGCCGAAGAATGTCATGAAGATGATCAAGGACAACGACGTCAAATACGCCGATTTCCGATTCACCGATCCCCGCGGCAAGTGGCAGCACGTAACCTTCGATATTGGCATGATCGAGGAGGAAACGTTTGCCGAAGGCCAGATGTTCGACGGCTCCTCGATCGCGGGCTGGAAGGCGATCAACGAATCCGACATGTGCCTGATGCCCGACCCGGCGTCCGCGTGCCTCGATCCGTTCTTCGCCGAAACCACGCTGGTTCTAGTCTGCGACGTGCTCGAGCCGACCACCGGCGAGCCCTACAACCGCGACCCGCGCGGCATCGCCAAAAGGGCCGAGGGCATGGTCAAGTCGCTCGGCATCGGCGACACGGTCTATTTCGGACCGGAGGCGGAGTTCTTCATTTTCGACGACGTGAAATACAGCGCTCAGCCCTACAACACCGGATTCAGGCTCGACTCCGTCGAATTTCCGACCAACTCAGACACCGACTACGAAGGCGGCAACCTCGGCCACCGCGTCTGGACCAAGAAGGGATATTTCCCTGTGCCGCCGCAGGACTCGGTGCAGGACATGCGTTCGGAAATGCTCGCCGCCATGGCGCGCATGGGCGTCAAAGTCGAGAAGCATCACCACGAAGTCGCATCGGCCCAGCATGAACTCGGGATGAAGTTCTCGCCGCTGACGATGATGGCCGACCAGACGCAGATCTATAAATATTGCATCCAGCAGGTTGCGCAGGTCTACGGCAAGACGGCGACCTTCATGCCGAAGCCGATCTACGGCGACAATGGCTCTGGTATGCACTGCCATCAGTCGATCTGGAAAGGCGGCAAGCCGGTGTTTGCCGGCAACAAGTATTCCGACCTGTCCGACACCTGCCTGTCCTACATCGCCGGCATCATCAAACACGCCAAGGCCATCAACGCCTTCACCAACCCGACGACCAACTCGTACAAGCGGCTCGTTCCGGGCTTCGAAGCGCCGGTGCTGCTGGCCTATTCGGCGCGCAACCGCTCGGCATCGTGCCGGATTCCCTACACGACCAACCCCAAGGCCAAACGCGTCGAGGTCCGCTTCCCGGATCCGCTGGCGAACCCGTATCTCGCCTTCGCGGCAATGCTGATGGCCGGCCTCGACGGTGTGAAGAATAAGCTCGATCCCGGCGAAGCCATCGACAAGGACCTCTACGATCTGCCGCCCAAAGAGCTGAAAAAGATACCGACCGTCTGCGGCAGCCTGCGCGAAGCGCTCGGCAGCCTCGACAAGGACCGCGAATTCCTGAAGGCCGGCGGCGTATTCGATGACGACTTCATCGACGCCTACATGGACCTGAAGATGCAGGAGATCATCCGCTTCGAGCACACACCGCATCCGGTCGAGTTCGAAATGTATTATTCGGCGTAGCGTCCGCGTATCCTCCCTTGCATTGCGTCACGCAATGCAAACTTACGGGCGCCGCTCTGTCGGCGCCCCTTTTTTGAGGACCAAGTTGTAAGATTACCGCTTCGGCACGGCAGACTTTAGCCGCCTCGCCGCACGACGATCGGCGCCCGCTGGGGCTGGTCCGGAAGCGATTGCGCCAGGCGATCACGAACCGTCTGCAGGCTTACGACCGGAGCCACGGGCCGCGCCGGAGGCGGCGCCTCATCGCCAAACTCGATGCGATTGCGTCCGTTCGCCTTGGCGCGATAGAGCGCCGCGTCAGCGCGCGTGATGAGTTGATCGACAGCGGTATCGGCCGACCCGGATGCCACGCCGATGCTGACGGTTGCCGGAACGCGATCGCTGTTGGAATCGAGGGTGGCGGTCTCGAACGCCGCGCGCACACGCTCAGCGGCGATGCCGGCTTCGGCTTGCGTGCCAGACAGCACCGCGACGAACTCCTCACCGCCAAGGCGGCCAATTACGTCGTTCGCCCGCATGGTCTTGCGCGCGACGCTTGCGAACAATTGCAGCATCGTGTCGCCCATGGGGTGGCCGAAATTATCGTTGATCGACTTGAAATGATCGAGGTCGAAAGCAAGCACGCTCACCGGACGCTTCGAGGTCCTGCTGGCTGTCACGACATCAGCGGCCGACTCGAAGAAACCCCGCCGGTTGAGCAGGCCAGTCAGCGCATCAGTCGCCGCCGCCACCTTGTAGGCGCGTACTGCGCGGTCCTTGGCCAGAACCAGCACGATGAAGGCGGCGCCGACGACATAAAGCACCACCTCGATAGCGAACACCGCGGCCCAGCCGGTTGCCGGATTGCGGCTGCCGCTGAGATCGAACGACAGGCTTGCAAGCGTCATCGGAAACAGAAAGATCGCGCCGTGAAGCATCGGCACAAAAATCGCGGGCCAGCGCCGGATCAAAGGCTTGCGCCGTTCACGCCACAGCTCGGCTGCGATCAGAAACGTGTAAGTGGCGACGATGAGCGAGCTCACGATCACCCTGGAAGCCGGCGAAGCGGCGAAAGCCGGAAAACTGCACGCGGCAACCCAAGCACCGGCGCCGCAGAACATGCCTGGCCACGAGATACGGCGGCCATGGAACAGGCGCGCCGCACTCCAGATCATGCCGACGGCGACAAACAAAAGTATATTGGCGGTGCTTTGCGGCACCGGCGGCGAAATCAGATCGCCCAACCGCCAGATGGCGCCGGACGAGCCGCCAATCAGATAGGCCGCGCCCCACCAGGCCAACGCGGCAATGCGATCCTGCAGGTAAGCGAACAGCAGGAACACGCCGAGCAACGACGTCACGCACGTAGCGATGACGAACAGCGTTCCGATGTCGAGCGAACTCGACGCCTCGGCGAGACGGAACAACATAGGGCGGCAGCTCCTCACCAGTACTAAGGGGAACTACCTATCACCGATCCGGGAGTGTCGGTGGGCGTTTGCAATTCAGCCTTTGCCAAGTGTTCGATAGATAAAGCGGGTTTTTGTGAAAACCCTCTAAAATTGCAATTGTTCGAAACCTAAAACACCGTCCGCCAGCGGCGCACGACGGGAGTGCCAAGCCCGACGCGCTCAGGCCCGATAATGGGGACGATCGAGGGGGCGCTTGCTACGGTACCTTCGACCTGCGCTTCAACCTCGATCCGATTGCGGCCACGCTCCTTGGCGCGATAGAGCGCCCGATCGACAATCGAGAGCAGTTCCACGACCTGGGCTTCCGGATCGCACCCCAGCGTGACGCCGCCACTCACGCTCGGCGACAGCTCGGCGTTGCCGAAGCGCGCGGCCGCAACGGCGAAGTTGCGCCGCACGCGATCGGCGACCGCAAACGCCTCATCGAGGTCGCCAACCCGCATGCAGGCGGCAAACTCCTCGCCGCCGATGCGCGCGAACAGAGTGTCAGAGCCAAGCGTGCTCGTTGCCGCGCGGGCGAACGTCTGCAACACCGTATCGCCGACGGCGTGGCCGAGCCGGTCGTTAATTTGCTTGAAATGATCAAGATCAAACAGCATGATCGCCAGCGGCTCGGCTTCGGCGTGCTGGCGCTGCAACAATTCCGCTGCGCCATCGAGAAAGGCGCGGCGGTTGGCGACACCGCTCAGCGGATCAACCAGTGAATTGATCTTGTGCTTCAGCTCGGTGCGCTCTTTGGTCATGTTGAGCTGAAGAAAGGCCATGACCACCGTGAACAAGAGCGTGCCGAACGCAAGCAGCGCGAACGACACACTGCTCATGAGCGCATCCTCGGCGAACAGCGGCGACAGCAAGGTTGCCGGTACCCGCGCCAGCAAGACCGCCGCATAGGCAAGCAGCACGAAAATCGACGGCCAGCGCGACATCAGCGGCTCGTCGCGGCCGCGCCAGAATTCATCGGCGGTCATCAGAGCGAACACCGCCAGTGTGGTGGAGACAACGATGACGCGCAAATTCAGCGCGGCATTAAAACGTGGAAAGGCGCAAAGCAGCATCCAGAACGCAGGCGCCAGCAGCACCACCCAAGGCCGGATCGATCGGCCATCGAACACCCGGGCGCCGGTCCAGGTGAGACCGTAGCCCAGCAGGATGAGCGCGTTGGCAAGGTCGACGGTCAGGAAGGTGGGCGCGGCGCCGCGCGAGGTCAAAAGGCCCAAGCCGACTGCATTAATGATGTGCGCCGAGCCCCACCACATCGGGGCGCGGATGCTCCGGTTCTGCAGTCCGGCAAAAACCAAAAGCGCCCCGAGCAGCGCCGTGACGAACACGGTGACCACAGAGAGGGTTTGCACGTCGAGATGCATGGACAGGCCGCGCCTGATTGACCGGCGCACGCTATGGGGGCAAGTGTTCCGTAGGGGTTACTGCGAATTCGTTTTCGCGATCAGCCCTGCCGGCGAGTAAAAGCAGACCCTTGAATTTGAGCGATCGCCTTAAGCGGCCCTTCACTTGACCTCCGCCCACGCCTAAATTGTTGTCATAGACAGTGGAGTCCATCGATGGCCCAGACGGCAGAACTCGACGTCGCTCCCGATACGATCGAAGCGACGCTCAATTACATTGTCGACGACGGCAAGCCAGTCTTCACTATCGTCGCCGCTCCCGGCGGCAGCGACACACGCTCGGGCGCTACGCCCGATCCGCGCCGCGTGACGATTCACAACGGTCGCCACACGGCCAAGGATTTCGAGCTGGAGAACAACGGCTTCCGTTTCGTGCGCCACGACACCAAGGTCGCCGATTTCTACGACGAGGACGAGATCAAGCGTGTCTACTATCCGGAAATGGTCGAACTAATCAAAGCAGAAAGCGGCGCCAAGCGCGTCGTGGTGTTCGATCATACGCTGCGCACCGCCGATGATGAACTGCGCGAGTCAAAGCAAATCCGCGAGGTCGTGCGCCGCGTTCATAACGACTACACCGAGTGGTCGGCGCCGCAGCGCGTGCGCGATATCCTGCCGGACGAAGCCGACGATCTCTTGCAGCGCCGCTTCGCCATCATCCAAGCGTGGCGTCCGATCCGGCATCCGGTCGAAACCTATCCGCTCGCCATCGCGGATGCGCGGACGCTATCACCCGGCGACATGATCGTCTCTGAGCGGCGCGCGCCGGGCCGCATCGGCCAGACCTACGCGATCAAATACAATCCGGCGCACAAATGGTACTGGTTCCCGCACATGCGGCGCGAGGAAGCTTACGTCTTCAAGGTGTTCGACTCGATGAAGGATGGCCGCGCTCGTTGGACCGCGCACACCGCGTTCGAGGACCCGACGACTCCGCCGCACGCGCGCCCGCGCGAAAGCATTGAAATCCGCACGCTCGCGTTTTTCTGATTCGTTGTTCCGGATTGCCGCGAAAGCAGCAAGTCCGGAACCATAACCGCCGCTGCCAAAATATTGGCACCGGCGTGCAGAAAAACTTGATGCTCTGGGGATATCGACTCCGGGCGCGCGCCTGGGGCGCGCCCCGGAATGACGGCAAAAACTACCGCTTTGAGAATTGGAAGCTGCGCCGCGCCTTGGCCTTGCCGTACTTCTTGCGCTCCACCACGCGCGGATCGCGGGTCAGGAAGCCACCGTGCTTGAGCGGGCTGCGCAAGTCCGGCTCGTAGCGCGTCAGCGCCTTGGAGAGGCCGTGGCGCACCGCTCCGGCCTGGCCCGATAGACCGCCGCCCGAAACCGTGCAGTTTACGTCGTACTGACCCTGCCGGTTGGCGGTGACCAGCGGCTGCTGGATCAGCATGCGCAGCACCGGGCGTGCGAAATAGGTTTCGACCGGCTTGTTGTTGATCATGATCTTGCCGGCGCCCATCTTGACCCAGACCCGCGCCACCGCGTCCTTGCGCTTGCCGGTCGCATAGGCGCGGCCCTGCTTGTCGAGCTTTTGTACGTATTTGGGCGCCGCTGGCGCCGCGGCCGGCTTGAGCGCCGACAGCTCTTCGAGCGTTTGAATCGTCTCCGCCATCACGCGGTCCTCTTGTTCTTGCGGTTCATCGCAGCGATATCGACCTTTTCCGGCTGTTGCGCTGCATGTGGATGCTCGGCGTGCGGGTAAACCCGCAAATTAGCGAGCTGGCGGCGGCCGAGCGGGCCGTGCGGCAGCATACGCTCCACCGCCTTTTCAACGATGCGCTCGGGAAAGCGGCCGGCCAGGATCGACTTCGCGGTGCGCTCCTTGATGCCGCCGATATAGCCGGTGTGCTTGTAATAGACCTTCTGTTCGACTTTGCGCCCGGTCAGCACCGCCTTGGCGGCGTTGACGATGATGACGTTGTCGCCGCAGTCGACGTGCGGGGTGAAGGTCGGTTTATGCTTGCCGCGCAGCCGCAGCGCCACGATCGACGCCAGGCGACCGACGACGAGCCCGTCGGCGTCGATCATGACCCACTTCTTGTCGACCTCGGCGGGCTTGGCCGAAAACGTTTTCATCGTCAGCATCCGTTGGAAGCAATATCCGCTTGGGGAAGGCGCCCGCTGTAAGCGGCGCCGCGGCAGCTATTTACCCAAGCGTCCTCGCAGCGTCAATGCGAAAGAATCCCGATTTACACAATAATTCAATGATTTGAGTTAGAGGTACTATTATACCGGGATGGAATATGTCGAGGTAGCGTGGGCAACCATTTCCTCGTCGCCGTCGGAGAAGATTGCGATTTCTCCGACCGCCAGCCGCTTGCCGAGCTTGAACAGCCGCGCCTCCGCCAAGACATCGCGCGGCGCGGGTCTCCTCAGGAAATTGATGGAAAAATTCGTCGTCACCGCGAGCGGCACCCAACCGATCGCCGAAAGCACCGCCAGATACATGGTGAAATCGGCCAGCGCCATCATGATCGGGCCGGACACAGTGCCACCCGGGCGCAGTGTCCTTGGGTGGAAGTGCCGGCGCACCCGGCAGCCGCCAAACCATAACGCCTCGAGTGCATATCCGCTCTCGGCGCTGAACATTTCGGGAAATTCGGCGCGGAGCCGGTCCTCCAGCTCCTTGTGCGTCAGCTTCGGCGGCGCCACTTCGCGAAACAGCCCCTGCCCTGCCATGGGCCATTCTCCTCTGGCTTGCTCCTCTGGCTTGCTCCTCTGGATTGACGGATCGGATACAATGGCCGGAAGTAATCGCCAAACTCTCCGCTGGTGAGCCCGCTCGATGAGTCCCGCCAAAGCTGCCGCCGCCGTGCTTGCTCCGAGCGCTTCCGAGCTCATCCTCCTGCGCGAGGATATTGCAGGCATCGCTCTGCTGACGCTGAATCGGCCGGCGGCCCGCAACAGCCTCTCGGAGGCGATGCTGGTGGCGCTCGGCGACGCGCTCACCGGGATCGCGAATGACCACAACGTGCGGGCGGTCATCATCGCGGCCAACGGTCCGGCGTTTTCCGCCGGTCACGATCTTAAGGAATTGAACGCGCGCCGCGCCGACGAAGACCGCGGACGCGCGTATTTCAAGCACATCATGGGACTGTGCAGCACCGTGATGCAGCAGATCGTCATGCTGCCGCAGCCGGTTATCGCTGCGGTCCAGGGCACCGCTACGGCCGCTGGTTGCCAGCTCGTCGCCAGCTGTGATCTTGCGGTCGCCTCGCACGCCGCGAAATTCGCCACGCCCGGCGTCAATATCGGCTTGTTCTGCTCAACGCCGATGGTTGCGCTGTCGCGCAACGTGTCGCGCAAACAGGCGATGGAAATGTTGATGACCGGCGAGCCCATCGCGGCCGAGGATGCCGCAGGCATCGGTCTCGTCAATCACGTCGTCGCACCCGGCGGCGAGCGCGAGGCGGCGCTTGCCCTCGGAAACAAAATCACCGCCAAATCCGCGCTCACGCTCAAGATCGGCAAGGAGGCATTTTACCGGCAGATCGAAATGCCGCTCGCGGACGCCTATCAGTACGCCTCCGAAGTCATGGTCGAGAACATGATGGCGCGCGACGCGGAGGAAGGAATTTCGGCCTTCATCGACAAGCGTACGCCGAGATGGGAGAACCGCTGAGTCTTTCAGCGCCCGCCCATGAACCACGATTCCTATCCCGACACTTACATCCGCGGCATTCTCAATACGGTGAAGACCATCGCCATGGTCGGAGCCTCGGAGAAGGAGAACCGCCCAAGTTATTTCGCTTTCAAATATTTGCTCGAGCGCGGCTACAAAATGATCCCGGTCAATCCCGGCCGCGCGGGCGAACTGATGCTGGGCCAGCGCATTTACGCGCGGCTCGCCGACATCCCCGAGCCGGTCGACATGGTGGATATTTTCCGCGCCGCGCAATACGCGCCGGCGGTCGTGCAAGAGGCATTGACGCTCAATCCAAGGCCGCAAATAATTTGGATGCAACTTGGCATCCGCAATGACGAGGCGGCGGCGCTGGCCGAGGCCAACGGCCTGAAAATCGTGATGAACCGGTGCCCGAAGATCGAATATGGCCGCCTGTCGTCGGAAATCGCCTGGATGGGCGTCAACACCCGCACCCTCAGCTCAAGAAAAGCGACGATCGGCGGCGTGCAGCGTATGACGCTCAATCGCACCACGGCCCAGGGGGGCACCACCGAGGCAGCCGACCAAGCCCAGCGGCGGGAGACCGAGCGCTAGGTGCTGCCTTCTCACAGCCTGCCGCAAATCGGCCATCACGCCTCGATACGGCGAGCAAGGGCTGTTCATTGTTCAATGCATAAAGGGGTCTTGGTCGTGGGCGCACAAATCCGTGCTTTGGTCTTTCTCGGTCTTATTGGGCTCATGATGGGGCCTGTTTCGGCCCGCGCCGACGAGCAATCGGATCGCGACGCCTGCATGACGGACGCACAGACCCATTGCTCGCAATTCTTTCCGAACCGCGACAACGTCGCACATTGTCTGCAGCGTAATCGCCGGGTCCTTTCGAAGGCCTGCCGCGTCGCCCTGTCCCATTTCAAAGAGAAGCGGTAGCAGGATTTTCTGCAGTGCGGCGTTCACCAAGCGCAGCCTTTCTGAATTAACACCGGCCCTCTCCCCGCCTTGACGGCCTCGGCCCGTCCTATACACCGGACGCGCGCCCGCGGCCGCCATCGCCGCCGCGCGCATCGGGGCAAAGGAACGGCGATATGACCGAACGTATACCGGGATTTTCGACGCTTGCCGTCCACGCCGGCGCGCAGCCGGATCCGACGACCGGCGCCCGCGCGACGCCGATCTATCAGACCACATCCTATGTGTTCGAAAGCGTCGACCACGCCGCATCGTTGTTCGGCCTGCAAGCGTTCGGCAACATCTACACACGGATCGGCAATCCGACCTGCGCGGTGCTGGAAGAGCGCGTCGCCGCGCTCGAAGGCGGCACCGCAGGGCTCGCCACCGCGTCAGGTCACGCCGCGCAGGTTTTGGTGTTTCACTGCCTGTTGCAGCCCGGCGACGAATTCGTCGCGTCGAAAAAGCTTTACGGGGGCTCGATCAACCAGTTCAATCACGCGTTCAAAAATTTCGGCTGGAACGTGGTGTGGGCCGACCCTGACGATATCTCCTCGTTCGAGCGCGCCATCTCGCCCAAGACCAAGGCGATCTTCACCGAGTCTATCGCCAATCCCGGCGGCGTCATCACCGACATGGCGGCGGTCGCTGAGATCGCACGACGCGCCGGCGTGCCCTACATCGTCGACAACACGCTCGCCACACCCTACCTGTGCAAACCCTTCAAGTTCGGCGCCGACATCGTCGTCCATTCGCTGACCAAATTTCTCGGCGGCCACGGCAATTCGATCGGCGGCATGATCGTCGACGGTGGTACCTTCAACTGGTCACGCGAGCGGCGCTATCCAATGCTGTCCGAACCGCGTCCCGAATATTCCGGCATTGTGCTGCACGAAACGTTCGGCAATTTCGCCTTCGCCATCGCTTGCCGGGTGCTCGGACTGCGCGACATCGGCCCGGCGTTGTCGCCATTCAACGCATTTCTTATTCTCACCGGCATCGAGACGCTGCCGCTGCGCATGCAGAAGCACTGTGAGAACACCTTTGCGGTCGCCGAATGGATTTCCAACCATCCGAAGGTGGCCTGGGTCAGCTACCCGGGACTGGCCGGCGACCGTTATTACAATCTCGCCAAGAAATATTGCCCGAGTGGCGCTGGCGCAGTCTTCACCTTCGGGCTCAAGGGCGGCTACGACGCCGGCGTCAAGCTTGTCTCCAACGTCAAGCTGTTTTCCCACCTCGCCAATATCGGCGATACGCGCTCGCTGATCATCCATCCCGCCTCGACCACGCACCGGCAGCTGTCCGATGCACAGAAGACCGCAGCCGGCGCCGGCCCTGACGTGGTGCGGCTATCGATCGGTATCGAGGACAAAGAAGATATTATCGCCGATCTGGAAGAGGCCCTGGCAGAAGCGTAGCGCCCTATCCTCTCGGGCGAACTCGGCTACGCCCGCGAAGAGGTCGGTAACGGCAGTGCCGCGTGGACCGTGGATCGCGCAGGGCGCCACGTCATCTGCCCAGCATGAACTACCGCGACCGTAAGCACCGCAATGGCCGTCGCCTGATGCGACAGCGCCAGCGGGAGAGGCACGACCCAAAGCAGCGTGGCAATGCCGAGCACAGCCTGAAGCGTGACGGCAACGAAAAGCGTCAGCGCGCCCCGCCACGCGGCTCCGCGACGCGCTGTCCGCAACGTATCGATCGCATGCCACGCAGCGCCAAGCCAGATCGCATAAGCAAGCATGCGATGATCGAATTGCACCGTGAGCGCATTCTCAAAGAAATTGCGCCATAAAGGCTTCGCGAGGAACAGCTGCGACGTATCCGGAATAAGGCCGCCATCGATCAGCGGCCAAGTGTTGTAGACGTAGCCGGCACGCAGACCGGCTACCAGTGCGCCGAGATAAATTTGCCCCAGCACCAGGATCAGCAGCCCGACCGCGACGACGCGGATTCGCGCAGGCGGCGTCTCGCGCGGCTCCTCGCCTAAGCGCAACGCCGTCCACAAAATCGCGATGTAGATGACGCAGGCGAGCACGAGATGCGTCGCCAGCCGATATTGCGACACCTCGACGCGATGCACGAGGCCGGACGCAACCATCCACCAGCCGACGGCGCCCTGCAGCGCGCCAAGGCCAAAGATCAGCCACAGCCGCGCCCGCAATTCAGGCTCGATCCAGCCGCGCCACAGAAACCATAGCAATGGGACGAGAAACACCACGCCGATCAACCGGCCGAGCAGCCGATGCGTCCATTCCCACCAGAATATCGTCTTGAAGGCATCGAGGCTCATGCCGGAATTGAGTTCGTGGTACTGGGGGATTTGCTGATATCGGTGAAACTCAGTCAGCCATTGCGCTTCGCTCAGCGGCGGCAACGCGCCCATCACCGGTTGCCATTCGGTAATCGACAGGCCGGATTCGGTCAGCCGCGTTGCGCCGCCGACCAGCACTATAGCGGCAACCATGGCGGCCACGGCAAAAAGCCACAGCCGCACAGCGCGCGTGTGAACACCCTCGCGGGTGTCGGCTGAAACGATTCCCGTCATGCCGCTCGCTTGTGTGGGACGCGCGGACCATATAGTGCTGCCCCCTGCCCCGCAATCACGTCATTGCGAGCGGCAGCACACCACTGTAGTTGCTTGTTTACGCCCCGGTCGCCATGCCGATTCGCTTGCGCAAATTTCTCGGCACCATCGCCCTGTTCGTTCTGGTGATCGTGTGGGCGCTCGTCGCCATGGCGCTGGCGCAGTCGCCAGCCATCCACGATAGCACGCCCGTGTCTATCGCCTATTACGTGATTGCCGGTATCGGCTGGGTATTGCCCGCCATGCCAATCGTGGCCTGGATGAGCCCGCGCAAAAAATCCAATCAGAATTCTGAAACCGAAAAATCCGACGTCTGAATCAGACGTTCCGGCTTATGCCGCTTCCAAGCCGCGGAAGCCGTTCCATACCGCGGTCGCCGAACCCGACAGCAGCACACGGACATAGCGCAGGCGCTGGTATTCGCCGTTGAGCGAAATGCGCGGCAGCGCCGTGAGACGGTCGCGATGCCCAGGAAACAGCACGCCCGGGTGCGTCGTCACAGCGGTCTTGAAACCAAGTTCCGCCGCGATAGCGAATTCGCGCGGTCCGGCCGAGGTCCGGTCGCCGACAGGAAACGCCAGATGCTCGGGGCGTTTGTCGAGCGCTGCTTCGATCACCGAGCGGCTCAAGTCAATCTCCGAGCGCGCGCTGTTTTCCGGCAGCTTCGCCAGCATCGGATGGCTGACCGTATGCGCCCCGATGGTCACCAGTGGATCGGCAGCAAGCTTCGCCAGTTCCTGCCAGCTCATGCACAAGGTCTTGCAGAACGCCGCGATGTCGACGTGGTAGCAGGCCGCAAGATTGCGGATCACCTCGCGAAGTTCGATTTCAGTCGGTCGAGCGCGGAGCCACCAGTATAGCTCATCGTAGAGCGCACGCTTCTCAGCGACGGTTTCGCAATCGAAGGTGCGATTTCGGCCGTCGATCGATAACCCGATGCGATCGTTGTTGGCGATCACAGCTTCGAGCACCAGCCACCACAATTCGCCGAGCCGGTCCGGAAAGCTCGTAGCAACATAGACCGCGAGCGGAATCCCCTCTGCTTTGAGCAACGGATAGGCGATCTGCAGCGTGTCTCGGTAGCCATCGTCGAAAGTCAAGCAAACGAAGCGCCGCGAGAAGTCTCGCTCGACCAGTCGCCGATGCACCTCGTCGAGACTGACAAGATCGACATCGGCACTGCGCAGATATTTGATGACCCGGTTGAAAAAACCCGGCGTCACTTCAAGCAGGCGATTGGGTTGGAACCGCCCAGGCCGCGCCGGTCGCACGTGGTGCAGCGTCAAAATGGCGCCGACCCCGCCGACCAACGGCGTCAGCCAGCGATGCGCCCCGGTGAAATACAGCGACTCCAGCCCGCCGCGGATCAGGGTCGGTTTAAGTGCGCCCAAGAAACACTACTCCAAACGCAACGCCCCACCGATACGATTATTATCCATCGCGGGTCGATAATTCTTTGCCACTCCGGCGAGACGGTCAACGCCCGGCCAAGGGAGCCGCGGCGAAATACCAGAACGCGTTACGCGGCGGCTGCCTGGGGCACGGACTGGCCGGCGCGAGACAGTTCGGTCACGTCCTCGAACTCCGCAGCCAAGAGGCGCTGGCGCGCGGCCTCGACCGCATCATCCGTCGCCCCGTCGATGAGCAGCACGGCCTGGGGCGCGATTTCGCCTATGGCTTCCAGGTCGGCACCCTCGGCGATACCGGCATCGACGACAATGTAGTCGTATGTCCGCGCCAACGCGTCGAAGCTCGGGGCAAGCCGCGGCGATGACAAGAGCGTAATCCGCTCAACCGGCGTACGCCCCGGGGAAATCACATGGACGCCTGACTGCACATCCTTGTCGATAATGTCGCGGAACGACGCGTCGCCCGCAGCGAGTTCGGCGAGACCTTTGGCGGCCGGATCGCTCGATACAGCCGCGATCGGCGAGTTTTTCGGCTCGATGCCGGCGAGCAGAACATGTCCGTCGCCGGCGAGCGAGCGGGCGAGCTTGATTGCGATTTCGCCGGTCCTGGCGCCGGGCTCCACGCCGACGACGGCGATGCGCGCGGCGCCGGCCCGGTGCAAGCTCTCCGCAACCTCGGCTACCGCACCGCTCCCCTCTTTGATAAGCGGTGGCGCCTTGACGACGGGCGCGACGTCTGGGCCAGGCTCTGGTCCCGCAACGCGCGGCTCAACTCGCGGTGCGGCGGTCACGGCCCGGCTCGGAACGCTCAGGAGTTCCTTGGTCAAAACAAAGCCGCAGCTCAGCATCAGCGTCGCCACAGTCGCGATCAACACGCTGGGCAGCTTTTTCGGAAACGCCGGAATATTGGAAGCCGAGGCGCGCGAAATCACCCGCGCATTGGCCGGCGCCGAATTGAGGGTCGCGCGCGACGTGGCTTCGCGATATTTGGCGAGATAGGATTCCAACAGATCGCGCTGCGCCTTGGCGTCACGCTCGAGCGCCCGCAATTCCACATTGCGCTCGTTGGTGTTTGCCGCTTGATTCTTGAGCTGGTCGAAATTCGTCGTCAGCGCGTCGAGCCGGGCGATTGCAATCTTGGCGTCGTTCTCAAACGCGCGCGCCGTTCTTGCTGCCTCGAGTCTGATCTGCTGATCGAGATCGGCGATCTGGGCCCTTAGTTCCTTGATGCGCGGATGCCGGTCGCCAAGCGATGTGGATTGTTCCGCGAGTTGGGCGAGAAGCGTCACGCGCTGTTCCGACAGCCTGCGGATCAGTTCGGAATTGAGAACATCCGAGGATTCAATCGGTTGTCCGGATTTGAGCATTTCCCGGATGATCTTGGACTTGGCCTCGGCATCAGCCTTTTGCGCGCGTGCAGCGGCGATCTGCGCATTGAAATCGCCAAGCTGCTGCGCCGACAGGGTGGTATCGTTCGGTCCGACCAAGAGATTGGTATCGCCGCGGAACGCCGCGGCCTTGGCCTCTGCGGCGGCGACCCTCTTCTGCATGGACTGAATTTCGCCCGACAGCCAATCTACCGCCGTGCGCGCCTGATCCTGCTTGGCGGCGCGCTGACGCACCAGATATTCGTCCGCGATGGCGTTGGCGACATTGGCGGCAAGCTGAGGGTCCTGCGACAGAAAATCGATGACGATGACGTTCGACTTATCGACGGCGAAAGCGGTCAGTCGATCGTAATAGGCTTCCAGCACCCGTTCTTCCGGCGTCATGCTTGCCGGATCCTTGGTTAGCCCGAGCCGGCCAAGAATCCTCTTGATCGAGGAGATTCCGTTCAGGGCCGGATCGAACTCGGCATTCTTGTCGAGCTTGAGTTTTGCAATCACGCTGCGCGCGAGATCGCGCGACAGGACGAGTTGAACCTGGCTGGTTACCGTCTGTTCGTCGATCGCATTGCGATCGAACTGGTCCTTATCGGCGTCCGGACGCAAAAACACGTTGTCGCGGCCCTCGATGAGGACCCGGGACTCTGATTGGTATTTCGCCGGAATGATCTGAACGACGATAAGGGTCAGGATCGCAACGAGCAGCGTGGGGCCAAGGATTTTCCACTTGCTGCGCCAGAGCGCCGCACCGAGCGCGGGAAAGTCGAATTCCGCGTCGCCCAACGGACCCCCGCCCGAACGCCGCGCCGATTCCGACACCACGCTCATCACCCTACTCCCGCAAACGGACCAAAACTCACGGCATTACGAACTATTAAGGTTGCCATCCGGTTAAAGCAGCCGCTACTCGCCCGCGCGATGACGCAGACGCGCATTCACATTCCAGTGCCGGCAAGTGTGCCGCGAGTAACGTGAGGGTTTCTTAACTCGATCAAGTCTTAATCGCGCTTAACTGTTTGCCACGACTTTTAGGGACCCTTCATGGGCAAATTCTCGTTGCCCGCCGCGTCTTTGCTCGCCCCCGCTACGGAAGCCGCCGGTCAGGTTGGCCGCGATGCCGCTCCTGCGCGAGTGCAACCCTTCGGCGCGCCGGCCAGTTTGAAGATTCTCCATATCCTGCGTGCGCCGCTTGGCGGGCTGTTTCGTCACGTGCTCGACGTCGCGCAAGGCCAAGCCGCGCGCGGCCACCGTGTCGGCCTCATCGTTGACAGCACGACCGGCGGCGCACGGGCAGATGAGATGTTGGCGCGGCTCGCGCCAAAGATGGCCCTGAATATTGCCCGCGTTCCGATTGCACGACAGCTTGGCTTTGGCGATATCGGCGCATTGCAGTTCGTCGCGCAGCGGATTGCATCGATCGAACCGGACGTGGTGCACGGCCACGGCGCCAAGGGAGCGGCGCTGGCCCGTCTTGCACCGCGCGGCGAGACGACGATCCGGGTCTACACGCCGCACGGTGGATCGCTCGTCTACGCTCCCGGGTCGACGGCGGGCGGTTTCTATCGCGTGGTAGAGCGGCTTCTCAACGCGCGCACCGATCTCTTTCTGTTTGAAAGCGAATATATCGCGCAGGTATTCCGTGACAAGGTCGGCCCTCCGCACGGCTTTGTTCGTGTCGTGCGTAATGGCGTTGGCGACGCAGACCTGGCGCCCATCGTCGCGCGTGCGGACGCGACCGACATTGTCTGTGTGGGTGAACTGCGCAGCGTCAAGGCTATCGATGTGCTAATCGAAGCTCTCGCGATGCTCAAGCATTGCGGCCGGCGCTTTACGGCTACCATCGCCGGCGACGGGCCCCAGCGTGAGGAACTCGCTGCGCTGACGCAGCGTTTCGGCGTCGACGACCAAATCCGATTTGTCGGCTTCCGGCCAGCCCGCGAGGCATTCGCGATGGGAAAGCTGCTTGTCGTGTGCTCGCGCGCGGAGTCCCTGCCCTATGTCGTGCTCGAGGCAGCAGCCGCCGCCATGCCGATCGTCTCGACCCGGGTCGGCGGCATAGGCGAGATTTTTGGCCCGGAAGCGGGCCGCCTTATTCCCGCCGACGACGTCGCAGCGCTGGCGCAGG
>Ga0208480_1000174_pt1 | contig 25232 bp, 20 predicted proteins | sample NGESurshal092012_4_FD_184485 | JGI IMG/M metagenome (GOLD analysis project Ga0208480, IMG submission 184485) | Arctic peat soil microbial communities from Barrow, Alaska - NGEE Surface sample F53-1 shallow-092012 (SPAdes) | ecosystem: Environmental > Terrestrial > Soil > Wetlands > Peat ... | reverse complement strand
ATACTATCCGGCAGCTACCGTCGTGAATTTGACCGCAACGCCGAATTCGGGCTATAAGTTCAGCAGTTGGACAGGCAGTGTGGCGAGCGCCGATGATGCGGCCACCAGCATAACCATGAGCGCGCCGGAAACCGTCTCGGCGAATTTCGCGCTCGGTTACACGAACGTGACGAGTTCGGTGCGAGTCACGGCGACCGCCTTTGTTTACAACCGCGCCACCAAGACCTTTAACAGCACCTATACCATCGCCAATACCGGCTCTCAAACTATCGCCGGCCCGCTTGGGCTCGTACTCTCGGGCCTGAATGCCGCTGTTACCGTAGCTGATGCCGCCGGTATATTTCAAGGCCTTCCTTTCCTTACCGTTCCGGGCGTGGCGTCGCTTGGTCCCGGAGGCTCGGTCTCGGTGGCCGTCGAGTTCTCAGATCCGACCAATGTGACTATTCAGGCCACGCCTGTCGTTTACTCCGGAGTTTTATAAGATGCGCATTTCCAAGCAAATTTTCTGCGTAGCGTTCGCCTTCGCGTGTGCCGCTCTGCCGCGCGCGTCCGCGGCGACTATCACCTACCTTGTGACCGCGAATACCAGCAGCGTCTTGGGGCAGAGCGGCTATCTGGATCTGCAGCTCGAGCCGGGGCCTTCGCCCACCAACCTCGCGACCGCCGGCGTGACCGGTTTCGCCACGGATGGTGCGCTAAACGGCGCCGCTACTCTTACCGGCGATGTAACGGGCCAGCTACCCGGAGAGGTTTCTTTCGATAATCAGACTGTCTTCAATGATTATTTCCAAGCCGGTACCTTCGGTACAACGGAAAGCTTTGACGTAACTTTGAGCGGCCCGACGCCGTTGGGCGCGGGGCCAAGCGCGTTTAATATCGCCTTCTATGCCTCTGACGGCAGCACGCCGCTGCTCACCACGTCGGCGGATGGCAACGCTGGCCAGATTGTCATCAACGCGGACGGAACTACCACTCCGATTACTTACTCGGCTTCAGTAGGAGTGGGCTCCGTTCTTACGATCAATCCGGTTCGGACCACTAACACCGCCCCGGAGCCTTCTCAGTTAGGCCTGCTCGGCTTAGCGCTGATCGGGGCTTTTGTCATCGTGGGTGGCCGCCGGCTCGGGCGATCGGTCTGATTTCGCAAGTGGAATTCGCACCACAAATCGAGTTTCAACAGGGCGCGGCTCAAAACTAACGTTGCCGCGATAGGTTCTGGATAATCCGGTAAACCGAGTCCAGTCCAAGACCGGTACCCTCGCCGACGGGCTTCGTGGTGAAGAACGGCTCAAAGATCCGAGATTGAATCTCCGGAGGAATTCCCGGCCCATTATTCGCCACTTCGACAACGCCCCAACCCCGGGATTTCCACCCTTCGCACCGTCCTTGGAAATCGCTGCGCGGTTCCCACATTCCCACACGCACGACGATTCCTCTTATAATTAATCGGGAACACAGAACCGATTTCCGAAAAAGTGTCACCCATGTCCCCGGATAGGAGTGTCACCTATGTCCCCGATTGGTCACCATGCTAACGAACCCGCTGCGACAAGCCACTAGAGCTTTATCGACGTTGGCCATTCCCTCCTTTCGCTCAGGCAGCTTCGACGGCTCGGGAAGCTCAGGAGAGATCCAGCTCTAATTGATCGATATAACACCAGCCCCAGTCTTCTCCAGGTTCAAAAGATCGCATGATCGGATGGGTTGTCGCGTGGAAGTGTTTGGTCGCGTGCTTATTTTTGGACGAATCGCAGCAACCAACATGCCCACAGGTAAGGCAAAGCCGGAGGTGGACCCACTTATCTCCGCTTTTTAGGCACTCTTCACAACCCCGCGTGTGCGGCTGCACATCTTGGATCTGGTCCAAGTGAGGACATTGTCTCATTTTTTTGTCTCCGATTTCGCAAGTGGAATTCGCACCACAAATCGAGTTTCACTAGGGCGCGACTCAAAACTAACGTTGCCGCGATGGTTCTGGATAATCCGGTAAACCGAGTCCAGTCCAAGACCGGTACCCTCGCCGACGGCCTTCGTGGTGAAGAACGGCTCAAAGATCCGAGATTGAATCTCCGGAGGAATTCCCGGCCCATTATCCGCCACTTCGACAACGGCCCAAGCCCCCTCCCGGGAGGTTCGTATGCGCAGCTTTCCGGTTCCCTTCATAGCGTCGACGGCATTCGAAATCAGGTTGGTCCAGACTTGGTTGAACTCGCTGCCGCGCGCGCATACGGTTGGAAGGGTTCGGTCGTAATCGCGGACGATTTCGACGCCGTTCTTCAGCTGGTGGCGCATCATGATCAGTGTATTTTCCAGACCCGCGTGAATGTCGATCTCCTGTTCGGGCATCTGGTCCATGTACGAATATTCTTTCACCGCGCGGACCAGTTCCGAAATCTTCCCGACGCTGCTTTCGATTGCTTCGATCAACCGGATTATGGTAATCGAGGCGGTGATGCGTACGAAAGCATCGGCGAGGAACTCCGCGGGAATTTGTTGGGCGATTTGCTCGAGCGTATTTTGATCGCAACCTGCATCGACAAGCGAGGCGGCGAGATCCCAGGAGTTTGGAACGTTGTGATCTCCCAGCCACTTGGCGAACTCTTCCTCACGCTCGCTTCGCTCCAAAGTATCGAGAGCGGACTGAGCACCGGCCTGTTCGATCCAGTCGCGATCCAACTGCGCAATAAAAAGACGGGCGGAAAGGGGCAGACCGCGCTTTTCGAGCTGGACAGCCGCGATGCGTACGGAATGGAACGCTTGGCGCAGATTATCGGCGGCGCGCCGGGCCGCGGAGGCGGGATTATTCAGCTCGTGCGCAAGCCCGGCTGAGATCTTCCCAAGCGCCATCAGCTTTTCGCGCTGTTGATCGGCCGCCGTGGTTTCGCGGATGCGGTCCGCCAAAATGCTGACAAGACGCTGATGCAGGACCGGCATGCGTTCCAGCATCTCTTCGAATTTGCTTTTGTGGAGCCTTGCCCCGCGGCTCTCAACGACGGCGCGGGTCGTTGACGGATAGTGTGTGAGACGTGAATACGGAAGCAGCCCCGTTACCTGACCCGTGTGCATGATGTAGACGCGGCCATCTTCCCGCTCCGCGTGTATTTCGCCGCGAAACAAAATAAGGAGATGATCGGCGGGATCGCCGGCCCGAAGTAGTATCTGACCCGGTTGCAGCTCAATCACGCTCATCTGACTTGCGAGCCACGCGAGTGAATCGCCGGGAAGGTCGGAAAAAACAGAGATCGCTTGCAATTCATCCACCCCCGGATGTGGGCCGGGAGGTAGAAGTGTTTCTAATTGATTTGTAGAACTGCCCATCTCATACCTTGCTCAAATATTGATGAACGAACTGGATCGCGACAGAACCTTCGCCGACGCCCGAAGCCACGCGTTTGATTGAACCATGGCGGACATCGCCTACCGCGAAAATTCCCGGAACATTGGTTTCTAAAAGGCTTGGATCGCGCTCGAGCGACCACCCTTTGGCCCGCTTATTGTCGTGCATCAGATCGGGGCCTGTCAGAATAAATCCTCGGGAATCGCGCTCGATCACTCCATCCAGCCAAGCCGTGCGAGGTTCGGCGCCGATAAAGATAAACAACGCGCTCGCCGGAACGGTTTGAGTCTCGCCGGTAGCATCGCAAGCGATTGAGATGGATTGCAGCCGATCCTCGCCCTGAACTTCCGTCACGCGGCTTCGGTACTCAACGTGAATGTTCTCGGTCTTTTGAATTTGATCGATCAGGTATTGCGACATGGTCGCCGCCAATGACGGGCCGCGAACCAGCATCACCACGCGCTGGGCATATTTGGAAAAGAACATCGCGGCCTGGCCGGCCGAGTTAGCGCCCCCTACCACGTACACGTCTTCGTCACGGCAGGAGATGGCTTCCGTGGCTGCTGCGCCATAATAAACGCCCGCTCCCTGCAAGCGCTCCATGCCGGGCACGTCGAGCGTTCGCCACTGCACGCCTGTCGCCAACACCAATGTATGGCATGAAACCTCAGTCCCGTCACTCAGTTTGAGATAGCGGTAAGCCCCGTCGACGCGAATTGCGCTCGCTTCTTGCGGTGAAACAATCTCCACTCCGAAACGCCGGGCCTGAGTTACCGCTCGCATCGCCAGGTCGGCTCCCTTCAATCCCGCCGGAAAGCCGAGATAATTTTCGATGTTGGAACTCAGCCCAGCCTGGCCACCCGGTGCTTCCCGCTCCACGATCAGTGTCTTTAAACCCTCTGACGCTCCATAAACGGCTGCCGCTAAGCCGGCCGGGCCGCCTCCTACGATTGCCACGTCATAAAACTCAAGTCCCGCGCGCATGCGAAGGCCGAGCTTGGCTGCTACCTCTTGCCAACCAGGCTGTTCCAGGCGATCCCCGTCCGGAAAGAAAACCAGTGGAAGTTTCAGTTCATTCGGACCTAGACTCTCCACCAGGCGGCTTACCTCGCCGTCGCGCCCGGCAGCATCGGCGTCCAGCCACTGAAACGGTACCTGGTTGCGTGCGAGAAAATCGCGCGTCTCGTAAGATTTAGGCGACCAGCGCGTACCCAGGACCCGTACGCCCTCAAACGGCGGCTTGTGTCTCGCAAACCATTCCGCCAGAAGATCGTCGAGCACAGGATAGAGTTGTTGGTCCGGTGGATCCCAGGGCTTCAGTAGATAGTGGTGCAGCTGGACATCGTTGATGGCCTTGATAGCCGCTTCAGTATCCGCGTAGGCCGTGAGCAGAACGCGCTTTGCATCCGGATAGAGCTTCATCGCCTCGATAAGCGTCTCGATGCCGTTCATTTGCGGCATTCGATAATCGACGACCAGCAGCGCGACAGGATCGTTCCGTTGCTGGAAGCCGCGCAGCAGAGCGAGTGCGCTCATTCCGGAGTCCGCGCGCAAGATGCGGTAGGTTTGGTTATAGCGCTGCCGCAGATCGCGTTCGATCGCGCGCAGCACATCGGGATCGTCATCGATGGTCAGAATAACCGGTCTCGCCACAAGATGCCTTTCTCTGTAAGCCTGGCTGCCAATTACTTAGGAAACTGCCAATAGTGATGCGGCAGGAGGCGCGTTCGGTGCACTCAAGCGCCATGAGCGGTGAGCTCGCTTGCGGGCTCTGTGGGAAAGCCGAGGTCGCGCCAAGCTTCAAAACCGCCCGCTAAGGGCCGAACGCGTTGAACTCCCGCTTTCTTTAATTGAAGCGCCACCCGGGCGCTTGTGGCTTCGTTCGGTCAAGTGCAGTAAAGGATAATCTCCTGATTTCGCGGAATTTCACCGGACCGCGAGCGTAGCTCATCCGGCCGGAGAACGAGCGCGCCCACAATCTTTATTCCCTCGCGCTCCACTTCGGCAGGGTGCCGCAAATCGATAACTGTGACCGGACTGCCGCTTTCGAGCAACTCGCGAGCTTGATGAGGCGTGATGCGGTCCATTCGCAGCTTCCGTATGAATTGCCTGCGCTGTAAGTACTTTGCCGCAACGTACAGGGCAATCAGCGCGAGAATGACCAGGCCCGCCCTGCGGCCGAACAATCCCAGCAGCAAAATCAGCGCATCTACCTGGCGATGAAAAACCCTGCCAAGGAAAAGATAGCCGCCGGCCCAGAGACCGCAGCCCGCTGCGTCGACCAGCAAGAAACGCCAATATCGCATTCTGCTGATTCCGGCGAGCGATACCGAGATCAGACTCATCCCAGGAACGAATTTTGCGAACAGTAACGCGCCGGAGCCCCGTTTTGCGAAGGCTGCTTCTGTCTTTCGCACACACGTATCCGGTTCGAGCGACAGCTTGCATAGAAGCCCTAGGATGGAGCGGCCCCGGAAACGGCCGAGCTCATACCAGAGAATGTCACCGATGAGCGAGGGCAATACTGCCGCAAGCAGCGACGCGGCGAACAAGTAGCGATGGTTTCCCACCATGGCGCCCATTAGCAGCAACAGCGGGTCGGCGGGAATAGGCAGACCGAGCGCCACGGCAAGCACGTACACGAAAAGAAGCAAATAGCCGTGATACAGAAGAAGATAGCGGAATGAGAGCACGCGCAGCCCGTTCACAGTCTAACGAAGCCTGAAGGAACAGAACGAAAGTTGCAGCTTTTCTCGAAATCGAGGATAATAGTTCTCGGAATCGAGATTTGGTAATGTCTGCTCTACCAATCGCTCCGATTGTTGCTGGCTACTCCTTCGACCAAGCCCCCAATCTGGCAAACGCCGCCCAACGCCGCCGTCTGGGTTCGAGCGCCATCAAAGCCTTCGTCAACATCGCCGAAAAATGGGGATTAAGCGAGGCGCAGGCGCGAGGTTTGCTCGGCGGCATCGCCTCTTCTACCTTCCACGCCTGGAAAACGGAGCCGCGCGACAAGAAATTAGACCAGGATACATTGATGCGGATCTCGCTGGCGATCGGCATCTACAAGGCATTGCACATTTACTTCGGCAAGCCCTGGGCGGACCGTTGGGTAGTGCTCGCCAACCGCGGCCCGATGTTCGCCGGTCAGGCTCCTATCGATTACATGCTTCGGCAAGGGCAGCCGGGAATGATACAGGTACGACGCATGCTGGATTCGTGGCGCGGTGGGCGTTGACGCCTCCGCTTATCCAGTTCACGTGGGACGCCTCGCACCGCCTCATTCCTTCCTTATACAGTGAAGCGGGAACCGTTCTGGCGGAGATCGCCGGCAGTGAACGGATGCTCAAAGACATCGTTTTGCTGGACGGCGCAACCAACGACCGGATTCAAGGCGAACAGCAAGGCTTGAGTGGGATTAGCACCTACGAATTGCTCTACGGCATACCCAACGCCCATATCGTCAATGCGGCGTTCACTCATGCCAATGAGGCGGGTTCCCGCTTTAGTGACCAGACTCGCGGCGCCTGGTACGCCGCGGATGAACTGGAGACATCGCTCGCCGAAGTGACCTATCACAAGGCAAGGCGATTGGCGGAAATTATCGTGCCGGAATTGCCCGACGAGCGCCCGGACGAAGAAGTCTCAACCTACGACGGTTGGCTTGCCGATTTTCGAGCGGCTTTTCATGTATTAGAGCCTGCGACCAAGTTTTCCGAATGCCTTCAGCCGGAGCCCGTCCCTCAGTGCTACGCGGCGTCTCAGCAAATGGCTCGGCGGTTACTCGAAATGCAATCGAATGGGCTGGTCTATCCCGGCGTTCGCCGCGCGGGTTCTCGTTGTCTTGTGTGCTTCCGGCCAGCCCTGGTCTATAACCCGCGCCGCGCTGAACGTCTTGAGATAAGCTTCAAGGCGAGCGCCGCGGGCTACGACCATAAAGTGCGTACCGTTTCTTGATTAAGTAAATCAATAACTTGCGGAGAAATGCCCCGAATGTGTATCCGCACCCCAATCAAAATTGAAAAAACGAACCCAATTGAGTTCGTTCGGTAAAACACGGCGCAGAGGCAGTTCGGTCGGTAAAACGACTGTTTCTCCTTTCAAATCTTTAAGCCCGAATGTAACCTGGAATGACTACACACGTCACTCGCGAGAAGAGATCCTTCAGACGGGCACTCTTTTTCACCGGATCAATTTGTGGTTCAAATCATGCGAACGTTTCTTGGTTCAGGCTTTATACTGGCCACTCTCCTTTCGGCGGCTCAGGCGCAAACGCCTTCCGTCCGGCCTCTTGTCACAGAGGCGGTCGATGATGCTCAACTGCGCACCCTCCCCGGCAATACGCACCCATTAGCCCGGCCGGAGTTCGACCAGGGCCCGGCGCCCGCCGATCTTCCCATGGCGCGGATGCTGCTGGTCTTGAAGCGCAGCCCGGAGCAGGACGCCGCGCTTGGAACTCTCCTCCAGGCGCAGCAGGACCGCTCTTTGCCGCAGTACCACAAATGGCTCACGCCCCAGCAGTTCGGGCAGCAGTTCGGTCCGGCCGATCAGGATATTCAGAAGGTAACCTCCTGGCTGCAGTCGCATGGATTTCAAGTCGGTCGCGTATCGAATGGTCGAAACGTCATCGAGTTCTCCGGCACAGCCAGCCAGGTGCAAGGAGCTTTTCATACGGAGATCCACAAATACGTGGTAAGCGGGCAGGAGCACTGGGCAAACTCGACCGATCCCCAAATTCCTGCCGCGCTTGCGCCCGTAATCGCCGGTGTCGCGACGCTGCACAATTTCGACAAAAAAGCCCAAATCGTCCAATCGGGCCGGCAATTCGGGGCAACTCTCACAGCCGGCTCGAAGCTCCCGCAATTTGACTCTTCGGACGGATCGCATGCCCTGGTCCCTGGCGATTACGCCATCATTTACAACATCAATCCGGTATATACGGGCGGAATCAACGGCGCGGGAACGACTATTGCGATAGTCGGCCGCACCAACATCAACGTCTCGGATGTGACCCAGTTCCGCAGCGCCTTTGGCCTGTCAAATAACAATCCGCAGATTGTCGTGAACGGTCCGGATCCTGGCGACCTTGGTGGAAGTGAGGAAGCGGAAGCCGTGCTCGACACTTCCTGGGCTGGCGCGATAGCGCCCAGCGCGACGGTGAAACTTGTGGTTTCGGAGGACACCAACACCACCGACGGAGTGGATCTTTCTGAAGAATACGTCATCGACAATAACCTCGGCGATGTCATGACCGAAAGCTTTGGCGACTGTGAAGCGAACTACACGCAAGCCGAGGGCAATTTTTATTCATCGCTCGCGCAGCAAGCCGCTGCGGAAGGCATTACGTACACGGTTGCCGCCGGAGACTCCGGAGCGGAAGGCTGTGACGATCCCACCGAGACAGCGGCCACCGGACCGCTCTCCGTGAACATCCTTTCTTCTACTCCGTACACGGTGGCCGTAGGCGGTACGGAGTTCAATGAAAACGGGAGCAATGCTTACTGGGGCTCGACGAACTCCGCGGATGGCGTGTCTGCTCTTTCCTACATTCCGGAAGATGTGTGGAATGAAAGCTGCACGGATGGCCAGTGTACTAATGGGAACACGCCGGCGCTCTGGGCAGGCGGCGGCGGCGCCAGCACATTGTTCGCGAAGCCCTCCTGGCAATCCGGAGTAACCGGCATACCCAACGATGGAGTTCGCGATGTGCCCGATGTCTCTTTAAGCGCGGCAGGTCACGATGCTTACCTGCTTTGTCTCGATGGCTCCTGCACTCCGAATAGACGGGGAAGAATTTCCTTCCAAGGGTACGGCGGAACTTCCGCGGCGACGCCCTCTTTCGCCGGAATTATGGCCCTGGTCGTTCAAGCCACGAGATCCCGCCAGGGGCAGGCGGACAACGTACTTTATCCGCTTGCGGCGAGCGAAACGCTGAGCCAGTGCAATGCCTCGAATACAGCCGCAAGCTGCATTTTCAATGACGTTACAGCCGGCAATAATGCCGTTCCCGGCGAATCCGGCTACGGAACCGCCGGCGCCCCTTATCAAGCTGGAACCGGGTATGATCTGGCGACAGGTCTGGGTTCCGTGAACGTAGCCAACTTGCTGAATCACTGGAATCAGGGATATGTGTCGCCTTCGCAGTTTCAGATCTTCCTCGATGCGCCAGGTCCGAATGTTTCCACATTTGTCGGTGTCAGCGTGTTCTCGGGTTGGGCGCTATACGATAGCGCGACAATCGGCGGCGTCGAAGTCTCCATAGACGGGGTCCCCTATGGATCTGCCGATTATGGGCTAAGCCGCCCGGATGTGTGCGCCGTTTATCCTGGCAAGCCCAATTGTCCAAACGTGGGTTGGTCCATCTCTGTCGATACCACGCAGATTTCCGACGGAGTTCATACCTTGGATGTCGCCGCAACCTCAGGCGACCAGCATGGGACCATCTCCGGTTCGTTTACGGTTGCAAACTGGACGACTGCGGATCCTATGCGGATCGATATTGACAATCCCAGCCCGCAGAGCGGCGCATTCAGCGGCGTGGTTGGGTTTGGCGGGTGGGCCATCGACGACAATGCTGCGATCGCTTACGTTTCCATTTCGGTGGACGGCGTACCGTATGGAAATGCGGCGTATGGGGGCGCTCGGCCGGATGTTTGCAATGCTTATCCCGGCAGAGCGGGTTGTCCCTACGTGGGCTGGAATCTCCTGATCGATACGACCCAGCTTCCCGACGGCACACACACTCTGGCAGTTACTGGAGCAACCATCGGCAGTCAGACCGCTACAGTGACCAGGAACTTTGTGGTCTCCAATGCATTGGGAAATCCCTTTAAGATGTCGATTGACAGGCCGAACTCGCAAAGTGGGCCGTTCAGTGGTCCCGCGGCCTTCGGGGGATGGGCTATTTCCAGTCTGGGCGCAATCGGCAGAGTCGCCGTTTCAATAGACGGCATGTTCTATGGCAACGCGCAGTACGGTGGAAACCGGCCCGATGTTTGCGCAATTTATCCCGCTGCCGGATGTCCCAACGTGGGATGGAATTTCCTGATCGATACGACTCAACTCGCCAATGGGGCTCATAGCGTGGAAGTCACCGCATACGCGCTCGACGCGACGCGAACCTTCCAGGAGGCCACCGTCAGCGGCTCCTTCACAGTCGCGAACGCGACCGTCGGGATTCCGATGAAGATGTTCATTGATCGGCCCGCTGCCCAGAGCTCCATCTTAACCGGCGTAACCGCCTTCTCGGGCTGGGCGCTCGATGACAATGCCGTCATCAATACGGTCGAGATCCTGATCGACGGTGTCTCGCGCGGAAACGCAACGTATGGACTTAACCGGCCCGACGTTTGCGATGTTTATCCCGCAAGACCGGGCTGCCCCGCTGTGGGTTGGACGTTTCCTATCGATACCGGGCTCTTGCCGGATGGCGCGCACACGCTCGACGCGACGGGTACGTCCGCCGCGGGCGATCGGTTGACCATAAGCAAGACGTTCACAGTCGCGAACTGGACCGCCGGGAACCCCATGAGAATTTCCATCGATACTCCCAGTTCGGAAAGTGGAGCGTTTAGCGGCACGGTTGCCTTCGGAGGCTGGGCGATTGACGACATTGCCGCTATCGCCAATGTCGCGGTGTCTGTAGACGGCGTTTCTTTTGGGAACGCCGCCTATGGAGGAAGCCGTCCGGACGTCTGCAATATCTTCCCCGGCAGAGCGGGCTGCCCCAACGTGGGCTGGAACGTTTTGCTCAATACGACCCAACTCGCCGATGGCGAGCACACGCTCGAGATCACAGCGACCTCGAGCGGCGGTCAGAGTTCGACCGATAACACCACCTTCACGGTGGCTAACCTGGCCTCTAGTCCGATTGTGATCGGAGTTGACCGGCCGGTCGTCGGTGAAAGCTTGTCCGGCCTGGTCGCTATTGGAGGCTGGGCGATTGATAAGACTAGCGGCGTCGCCATTTCGGGAGTCGCAATTCTAGTGGACGGCGTCTCTCGCGGCGCTGCGTCGTATGGAGGCGCGCGGCCGGATGTGTGCGCAGTGTTTGGGAACGAAGCCGGTTGTCCGAACGTCGGTTGGAATGCGCTGCTCGATACCACTTTGCTGGCCAACGGCGCTCATACGCTGGAGGTTCAGGTCTCCTCAATCGACGGTCATGAGGCGACGGTCGGAAGTTCTTTCTATGTCGAGAATCGGCAATAGTCTGGGAACCCTACAGCCGGTTGATTAGGCTTGCTACATAACCCGCGCCAAAGCCATTGTCGATGTTTACGACGGTTACATTGCTGGCGCAGCTGTTCAGCATTCCCAGCAATGCAGCTAAGCCGTGGAAGCTTGCTCCATAGCCGATGCTGGTGGGTACCGCGATCACCGGGCAGGAAACGAGTCCGCCGACTACGCTCGGGAGCGCGCCTTCCATGCCGGCGCAAACAATCACCACTCGCGCATCGGTCAGACGCTCGCGCTGGTGTAGAAGACGGTGAATTCCCGCGACGCCGACATCGCAGATCGCCTCAACTTGATTTCCCATTACTTCGGCGGTGAGTTGCGCTTCTTCTAGAACGGGCAGATCGCTCGTGCCTGCGCAGACCACCACGATCTTGCCTTTGCCGTGAATGGTTCGATCGCGCCACACGCGGACCACCCCTGATGAAGGGAAATACTCCGCCTGGGAGGCGAGCGCCGCGACTCGCGCCGCCATTTCTTGCGTGGCCCGGGTCAACAGCAGGTTGTCCGATTTAGCCAGCAACGCTTCCGCGATGCCGGCGACCTGATCCGTGCTTTTCCCCTGGCCCAGGATGACTTCCGGCATGCCGTGGCGCATGGCCCGGTGATGATCGACTTTCGCGTATCCCAGGTCTTCAAACGGCAGGTGCCGCAGAGCGGTCAGAGCCGCCTCGACGCCGGTGCGGCCGTCGCGAACCTCTTCCAAAAGTCGTTGAATTTGCTGAGCATCCATAGTGTGAGCCGCCGGATGCCGCTGGGCATCCCTTAAAATGGTAACGTCCTCGCGTATATATGCCCCGTTTCTGGAGACGCCTGCGCTTTACACTGGAGATGATCAAGTTTGAGCACTCCGTATTCGCCTTGCCGTTTGCGCTGACCGGGGCGCTGCTGGCTTGGCGCGGCGCGGACTTCCACATACCCGGCTTGGCCTGGCGATTCATTTGGATCGTTGTGGCGATGGTTTCGGCGCGATCGGCTGCCATGGCCTTCAACCGCATTCTCGATGCGAACATCGACTCGCGTAACCGGCGCACCGCGAATCGGCACTTGCCCGCCGGGCTGCTCTCCGCTCGCTTCGCGTGGAGCTTTACGGCGTTCGCTTCGCTGGTCTTTCTATGGGCGGCGCGGCAGCTTGGCTTGTTGTGTTTCGCGCTGGCACCGTTCGTGCTCGCCATTCTTTTCTTCTACTCGTTTTCAAAACGCTTCACGCTGTTTTCGCACCTGATTCTCGGATTCTGCCTCGGAATTGCGCCGGCGGCGGCCTGGATCGCAATGCGGGGCTCGCTCGATGCGCGAATCCTTTGGCTGACCTCGGCGGTGATGTTCTGGACCGCCGGCTTCGACGTCATCTATGCGTGCCAGGATTTCGAGTTCGATTGCGCGGAGGGCCTCTGCAGTATTCCGAGGCGCTTTGGCGTACGCGGAGCGCTACGGATCGCCCGCCTTCTGCACGTTTGCATGATTGTTTGTCTTCTGGCGCTGGTGTTGTCGTTCCATCTCGGCGTGCTGAGCCTTACCGGCGTGGCGGCGGTTATTGTTTTATTGATCTATGAACACGGGTTGGTAAAGCCGCACGATCTTTCCCGCGTGAATGCGGCCTTCTTCGCTGTGAATGGCTACGTGAGCCTGCTGTTTTTCGCGTTTTGGGCGGCTGACATCCTGCTGCATCGCAATTATCTATAACTCCATGAGATCTCTATTCACCTCAGCGCGAATCGAAGACAGCCGGCTGAAACCCATCCTCGAGAAAGTGGAATCGGGCGAGCGCCTGAGCTATGAAGACGGGGTGGCGATGTTCCGAAGCTCCGACATCCTGTCGCTCGGCTATATGGCAAACCTGGTGCGGGAGCGGCTGCATGGAGACGTAACCTATTTCAACGTGAACCGGCACATTAACCCGACTGACGTCTGCGTCGCGAGCTGCCGCCTCTGCGCTTTCGGGAAGAAAGCAAGAGATCCGCACGCTTACACTATGTCGCTCGAACAAGTGTGGGAAGTTGCCGGGAAGGGATACGCCGAGGCGGTGACCGAATTTCACATCGTGGGGGGCTTGCATCCCGAGCTTTCGCTCGATTGGTTCTGTGAAATGATCGCGGGCCTGAAGGAACGCTATCCCGGGGTGCATTTAAAAGCGTTCACTATGGTCGAGGTGGCCTACCTTGCCAAACGCGCGAGGATCTCCCTCCGGGAAACAATCGAGCGGCTGAAAGCGGCTGGCGTGGATTCCATGCCCGGGGGCGGCGCTGAAATATTTTCGGAGCGGGTGCGGCGGATTATCTGCGACCACAAGATCGACGGCAATCAGTGGCTCGAAACCGCGCGCCTCGCGCACCTCGCCGGCCTGAAGAGCAATTGCACCATGCTCTACGGGCATTTGGAAACGGCGGAAGACTTATCCGACCATCTGGCGCGTCTCCGCGGATTGCAGGACGAGACCAATGGATTTGTCACGTTCATTCCGCTGGCGTTTCATCCCGCCAATACCGCGCTGAGCCACTTGACGCCCACGACGGGATTTAACGATCTCAAGCAGATTGCGATTTCGCGATTGATGCTCGACAACATTCCGCACATCAAGGCGTACTGGATTATGATGACCCCGGATGTAGCGCAAATCGCGCAGCGGTTCGGTGCAAACGATATCGATGGAACGGTGGTCGAGGAGAAAATCTATCATGATGCGGGCGCGACTACCGCTCAGCATTTGCGCCGGCAGGATCTGCTCGGCTTGATTCGCAAGGCGGGACGGGAACCGGTCGAACGGGATACATCTTATCGCCCGGTCACCCGAACTGAATCGGCCTTTACTGTGCTTGTGTAGGCTCTACCGCCGCGCCCTTCAAAATCGAAAGCAGCTTGCCCCAAAGTCCGGCCTTTCGAGAGGACTTCTTCTTCGCGGCTTCCGCGGCGGATTGACCGATGAGTCCGTTCCCCAGGAATGTATCGGGAAGGTAGGAAGCGCCCTCCGAAGCCATGGAGAGCAGCCATCGCCTCCCCGCGTCATCGGCGGCGTTCAAGCCACGCAAATCCAGCACGAGCTTCCGGCTTCCGAGGGTGGTCTTTGCCGTGCTCCAGCACCCGCCGAGTTCGGCCACATCCGCATGAAGCAGCTCCCCCAGCAACTGCAGGCGAAGAACTCCGATGCCGTCATGAATATAATACTTGAAAGCAGATGAAGGAACGCGAATCATCGGACGCGTATTCCCTCCCGATTCCTCAGGAGCAAGCTGTTCTTCGGATCTCTCGCTTCTGAATTGCGCCATATCACTTATGTTTGATTCGCATAATGCAATCTGTGTTCCAGGTTTTAGCTTCTACCCGCCGGCGAGGATATTTGCGAGCGTTTCAAATGTCCAACCACCCTGGAAGTAAGGGGTTGCGAATCGCGGAAACCTCACACTTGAGAGCACGTCCAAACAGGAGCGTCAGAAACTCGCGACTGGCTTTTTCTCTGTTTGTACTATTCAGCAGACTCTTCAGGATAAATCTTTCAATGGTCTTTAGCCAGCGCGTTCACAATACTTTTCTGCTTTTCCCCGCCTTTTTGATATTCAATCTTTTGCAGGGGACCTTACTCTCCGGTCAGACTGATACGCCCACGCCCGCGACGCCTCCATCGTCGCAATCCGGCCAGTTGCCGCCGAAGGAACAGCCCGAAGTGAAAGCGTCGGGCAAAACCGAGCAGGGAGAAGACAAGCGGGTTTTGGGCGTGCTTCCGAACTACCGGACTGCGGAAATGAGCGCGGAAACGCAGCCGCTGACTGCGAAGCAGAAGCTCAAAATCGCTACTAAGGATTCGTTTGATTACCCTCTCGTGATTCTTGGAGGAGCGTATGCCGCCCTTTATCAGCTCGAGAACGATCACCCGGAATTTGGCCAGGGAGCGAAGGGTTACTTCTCTCGCCTTGGCACCTCTTACTCCGATCAGGTAATCGGGAATATGATGACCGAAGGATTCATGCCGATCCTGCTGCGTGAAGATCCCCGGTACTTTCGTAAGGCGGAAGGCAGCAAGAAGAGCCGGACGGTCTACGCCTTAACCCGTATCTTTGTGACTCGGACAGATGCCGGCGGAACTTCATTTAATTACTCGGAGGTCGTCGGTAATGGAATAGCCGCTGGGATAGGACTGTCGTACTACCCGGACGATCGGAATGTAGGGGATTTTATGCAGAATTGGGGAGTGGAGTTAGGCACCGACGCGACTTCTCAGGTACTGAAGGAATTCTGGCCCGACATAAAGCGCTGGCGGAAGACGCGCCACCACGAAGACCCATCGAATCCGTAAGAGCGCTAATCGTCGCTGGCCGATATAGAGGCTCGTAAGGCGGGCGCCGGCGACGGAGGGTGTGGCGAAGCAGGATTGGCGGGATCTTGAGGTTCGCCATCTTCTCCATTCTTATAGTTCAGTTTCGATAGGAATGACGTATCGAATCGCCCGGCAACGAAATCTTCGTCCGACAAAATCCGCTCGTGAAGCGGAATAGTTGTGTAGATACCTTCGATGACAAACATGTCCAGGGCGCGCTTCATTCGCTGAATCGCTTCCTTACGATCCTGGCCGTGGGTGATCAGCTTCGCGACCAGGGAATCGTAGTAAGGCGGAATCACGCTGTCGGTATAAGCAGCCGTATCGACGCGTACGCCGATGCCGCCCGGCAAGTTCAATCCCGTGATACGGCCGGGCGAAGGCGCGAATGTTTCCGGGTGTTCCGCGTTGATCCGGCATTCGATGGCGTGTCCGGATAACGACACGGGACCGGTCAAGATCTCATCCAGCCTCTCACCGGCGGCAATCCGCAACTGCGCTTTGACCAGATCGATGCCGGTTACGAATTCGGTGACCGGATGCTCAACTTGTATCCGGGCGTTTACCTCGATGAAGTACAGGCTTTGATCTTCACCCATGAGGAACTCGACCGTACCCGCATTGGTATAACCGATGGCCTTCATGGCCACGCGCAAACGATCGGAAATCCGGGCGCGAAGCTCCTTTGAAACCGAAGGAGACGGAGATTCTTCGAGCAGCTTCTGATGGCGGCGCTGAATGGAGCACTCACGTTCTCCCAGGATCTCGACATTGCCGTGCTCATCGGCGAGGACCTGAAACTCGATATGGCGCGGCGCTTCCACCAGCTTTTCCATATAGATATCGCCGCACGAGAATGCCGCCGCGGCTTCCGCCTGAGCCTGCGTGAAGAGCGATGGAAGCTCCTTTTCCGAGCGGCCCACTCGCATGCCTCGGCCGCCGCCGCCGGCAGCGGCCTTCAGCATGACCGGATATCCAATTTCGGCCGCCACCGCAAGCGCCTCTTCCGGAGAACTCAGGATGCCGCGCGAACCGGGCAGTATAGGGATGCCCGCCTCTTCCATGATCGCCCGCGCGCGCTGCTTTAATCCCATCTTGCGGATAATGTCGGGCCGGGGGCCGATGAACTTGATTGCGGACAGCTCGCACACTTCCGCGAAGTCCGCATTCTCGCTCAAGAAGCCATAGCCGGGATGCACGGCCTCGACATTGGTGATCTCCGCGGCGCTGATTACCGAGGCCACATCCAAATAGCTGCGCGAGCTCTTCGCGGGGCCGATGCAGATCGCTTCGTCGGCAAATCGAACGTGAAGACTGTGTCGGTCGGCTTCCGAATAAACGGCCACGGTCTTGATGCCGAGGTCCTTGCAGGCGCATATCACGCGTATCGCGATTTCGCCCCGATTCGCTATTAGGATTTTGCGAAACATGAGTGAGCCTAGAGAGGACGAATCGTGAAAAGCGATTCGCCGTACTCCACCGGGCGGCCGTTCTCGACGTGCGCCGCCATTACCGTGCCGGTGCTTTCCGCCTCAATCTCGTTCATAAGCTTCATCGATTCAATAATGCAGAGCACCTGCTTTGGCTCCACTCGGTCGCCGACCTTTACGAACGTAGGAGAGCCGGGCGCGGGGGCGTCATAGTACGTGCCGACAATCGGCGATTTCACAATTATGTCCCGCTCGTCTTCTCTGGCTGCCGGAGCGGCGGGAGTGGGAAGCTGTTCCTGGTTGGGTATGGCAGGCGCCGGGGAAGATCCAACCGCGACGGGATACATGGTTGGGAATACAACATCCTTGTTTAATGCGGCAGCGCTACGGATCCGGACCCGGTTTTCACCTCGCTGTACTTCCAACTCCGCGATTCCGGTTTCCTGCAAAACGTGAATCAATTCTTTGATCTCGTCAAGGGTCATTGATTGGCTCTTGCCGCGGCTCGAAGGCCAGGGCTCATAGGACGACCAGTTCTTTTCGTGTTGGAGTTAGAATCTCACAGCCCCGCGAGGTGACCACAACGGTATCTTCGATACGAACGCCGCCGAGGCCTTCCTGGTAAACCCCGGGTTCAATTGTAATTGCCATCCCCGCTTCCAGCTTCGTCCTTTCGCTTCGGCCCACTCGCGGGCGTTCATGAATTTCAAGCCCCAGCCCATGCCCGGTCGAATGGATAAACAGCTTGTCCAAGCCAAAGCCGCGCAAGACGCCGCGAGCGGCCCGATCGACGCCGGCGCAAGAAGCTCCTGGTTTTACCGCATCCACCGCCGCAAGCTGGCTTTCAAGGACGGCCCGGTACATTCGGCGCACCTTCGCGTTCAGCTTGCCAACCGCATGGGTTCGGGTCATGTCACTGGCGTAGCCGGCGACCTGCGCGCCCATGTCAATTAATAGTAGTTCATCCTGCTGAATTGGGCGGTCTGTGGGGCGGGCATGGGGCAGGGCGCTGCGTGCTCCGGAGGCGACAATGGTTTCAAACGCGACGCCGTCGGCTCCCAGCCTGCGCATGCGGAATTCGATTTCGGCCGCCAAATCGATCTCCGTCATGGAAGGCTTGAAATGCCGCAAAGCTTGTTCAAGAGCGGCTGAATTCACCTGAACGGAAGTTTTGATGGTGGCGATTTCGGCTGCGGACTTAATCATCCGCAGTTGCTCGACCGCTCCCGAGATTGGCCTCAGGCGAACGCCAGGCAAATACGCTTTCAGTTGCCGATAGTCCTCAAAACCGATCCGGTTCTGTTCGAAGCCCAGCGAGCGAACGCGCAGCCGCTTGACCCAGGTTGACAGCTCTTTGATGAGAGGTCCTTTGGCGATCTTCACATCGCAGCCGGATTCCTGGGCAGCTTGGGTCTGGTAGCGTGGATCCGTGAAAAGCAGGAAACGCTCGCTGGTGAGAAGCAGGACGCCGCTGCTGCCCGTGAATCCGCTCAGATAACGGATATTGGGCAGCGCGGTAACGAGCATGGCGGAGGCGCGCGCTTCCCGCAATAGTGGAAACAGGAGCTCGCATCGCGAGGAAGACTCAATCGATTGCGTCAACAAAGGCCTCAGGGTTTCAACAGCAGCTTGCCGCTCGTCTTGCGGGCTTCCAAGTCGCGATGGGCTATCGCGGCGTCGGCCAAGTTGTAAATGTGGTGAATGCGCGCTTTGAGGCGTCCGGCGGCGATCCAATTAAAAACATCGGAGGAACGCCATTTCAATTCTTTTGGATCGCTAACGTAATTCGCCAGTGTCGGGCGGGTCAGGAAGAGCGATCCTTTTTGACTCAGAATCAGAGGATCGATCTGGCCGATTGGTCCGCTGGACTGACCGAAGCTGGCCATTGTGCCGCGCGGACGCAGACAGTCGAGGCTTTTGTAGAAGGTGGTGCTGCCCACCGAATCATAAACGACGTCAACGCCCTTGCTTCCGGTAATTCGCTTCACTTCGTCGGCGAAATCAGTCTGCGAGTAGAGGATTACGTAGTCCGCGCCATGCTCGCGCGCAAGCTGCGCCTTCTGTTCTGTCGACACAGTTCCGATCACGGTTGCATCCGCGATTTTCGCCATCTGGATGAGCAATAGGCCCACGCCTCCGGCGGCCGCATGAACCAGGCAGGTGTCGCCGGACTTCAGTGGGTAGGTGGAATGCGTCAGATAGTGCGCCGTCATTCCTTGCAGCATGACGGCGGCGCCGGTTTCGAAACTGATGCTTTCCGGAAGCTCCACCAGCGCGGACTGCGGCACTAAGGCGTATTCGGCATAGGAGCCGCGAGACATGGCATAGGCAACCCGCTGCCCGAGGGAAAAGTGGACGCCCGCTCCAACCGCTTCCACTGTTCCAGCGCCTTCGCTGCCGAGTTTCACCGGATCTTCGGGCGCTTTGTAGAGCCCTTTCCTGAAATACACGTCGATGAAGTTGACGCCAATGGCCTCCAATTTGACGAGAACTTCTCCTTCGCCGGGTTCCGGCTTGGGGAAGTCCATGTATTTGAGATTTTCAGGACCGCCGACGGGATCTGCAACGACCGCTTTCATATGTAGCCGATGATATCCCTTAGGCGTTGGTCAGGAATGCCGCGGTGAATGAGCCTGTTTACACGGCCCAACTGTAATCGCGCGTGTTGTGCTGCGCGGGTTCGTCTTCGTCCAAAAGCCGCATCAGCTCAAGGCGAAGGGCATCCACCAGTGCTCGCCAGCTCGCATCGATCACGTTATCGGAAACGCCCACGGTGGCCCAGCTTCTGCGGTGATCGCTCCACTCCACCAAGACCCGGACTTTCGACTCCGTACCGCCTTTCGCGCCCAACACTCGAACCTTGTAATCGGTGAGGCGCACGCTGGTAATCGCCGGATAAATAGATGCAAGAGACTGGCGCAAGCAAATATCCAGAGCGTGAACGGGACCGTGACCGGTGGCTGTCGAAGAATGGACATCCTCATCGATTCGCAAGGCCACGCTGGCCGTGGTGACTGTCTCCTCATTGCCCGGCAATCTCTGCGGAGAACTGCTCTGGAGCTTTGTCGAGACTTCATAGCTCACTACGGCAAACGGATGAAACTCAGGATGCGCCGCCTCGCGGACGAGTAATTCGAAGGTTCCCTCGGCAGTTTCGAAATCGTAGCCTTCGTGCTCCATTCCCTTGATCCTATGCAGCAGTTCGCGACGCCCAGCGTCGCTAAGATGTTCCTTCAGGCCGAGCTGCTCGAGTTTATAGGCGATGTTGCCGCGGCCGGAAAGGTCACTCAACAAGACGCGTTGACGGTTACCGACCATCTCCGGCTTGATGTGTTCATAGGTTGCCGAATCCTTCAACACCGCGCTGACGTGAATGCCGCCTTTGTGGGCAAAGGCACTCGTGCCCACGAAGGGTTGTTCGCGGCGCAAGGGAAGATTCGCCAGTTCGGCGACAAAACCAGCGACGGTAGTCAAGCTCTTCAACTTTTCGCGGCCTATAGTTGTATGACCGAGCTTCAATTCGAGATTTGCCAAAACCGAGCAAAGGTTGGCATTGCCGCAGCGCTCGCCGTAGCCGTTCACGCAGCCCTGCACGTGAGTGACGCCCGCTTCCACAGCCAATAGCGTGTTTGCAACCGCCGTCTCGGAATCGTTGTGACAGTGAATGCCGAGCACCCCATCGAAGCGCCGGCGGACTTCTCCAACAATATCGACCAAGCGGCTCGGCAATACCCCGCCATTGGTGTCGCACAAGCAGAGCACGTCCGCACCCGCCGCTTTTGCAGCTTCGAGCGTCCGCAGCGCGAAAGAGGGATTGGCGCTGTAGCCGTCGAAGAAATGCTCAGCATCGTAAATCACCTCCCGCCCGTGGTCTTTCAGGTACGAGACGGTATCGGAGATAATTTGCAGATTCTCCTCCTCCGTAATGCCGAGAGCGCGCTGCACGTGAAAATCCCAGCTCTTTCCGAAGATCGACACCGCGGGGGTCTCAGCCGCAAGCAGCTCCGCAACGTTTGAATCCTCGTTCACAGGATTCTTTGCGAAGCGGGTCGCTCCGAAAGCCGTCAGCCTGGCATGTTGAAATTTTAAATGCTTGGCGCGCTCGAAGAATTCCTTGTCTTTGGGGTTGGAACCCGGCCAGCCGCCTTCGACATAGTCGATACCCAGTTCGTCGAGCTTGGCTGCGATCAGTAATTTATCGTCAACCGAGAAGGAGACCGATTCACCTTGAGTGCCGTCCCGCAAAGTCGTGTCTAACGTCGAAATCGTCATAAATAAGCCGTTCCCAAAACCTTTCCGTCCCTATCGCCAAGCCGCCCAAAAGCAAAAGGCCACCGGCTGGATCTCTCCGCCGATGGCCTCTCAAACAATCAAGTCGAAACAAGAGGTCTCAGGCGGGGCCGTTAATGACCACGCTAATGAGAATGTCGCCCTGTAGCAGGATGAGCATGAGACCTAAGAACACATTATAAGACAAGAGAGTTCCGTTGCGAAAGGGTTTTCGGTCACAATAGGTATTCCAGTTCAAAACGGATTCATAGCAAAATGATTAGCCATTATTCTCGCCCACTCACCGCTGGAGGGGCTTTACTTGTGCTCGCCGCGGCCGCCTGGGCCGTTTCCGAGCCTCTCAACGACTGGAAGGTTGCCGGCCCGTTTGGAGGCACAGCCACGGCCCTCACGGTCGACCCTCGCAATCCGAGCGTCGTGCTTGCCGGAGCCATGGACTCCTTGCTTTTCCGCAGCCAAGATTCCGGCGCAAGCTGGGATGTTCTGAATTTTCCCAAGCGGAATCTAAGCGAGGTCAGTTCGATTCTGGTCGATAAAGCGGACCCGTCACATTACCTGGTTGGAGTTGTCGGAGCCGCTGGGGGCGGCCTTTTCGAAACCCATGACGACGCAAAGACATGGACGGCGGCGAAGGACATTCAGAACTTCGGGGTACGCGCTTTGGCCGCGTCGGCAAGCGACCCATCGCGCTTTGTGGCCGGAACGCTGCGAGGCGTCATGTTGAGTGACGATTCGGGCAAAACGTGGAGACGGATTTCAGATCCGGACAATCTCGAGATGCAGGGCATCACCGCCGTAGCCATCGACACGCAAGATCCGAACGTGATCTATGCCGGCACGACTCATCTGCCATGGAAGACCATGGATGCGGGAAAGACCTGGGAATCGATCCACAGCGGAATGATCGACGATTCCGACGTTTTCTCAATCTCTATAGACCCGGCGCAGCCAAACGATATTCTGGCCAGCGCGTGCAGCGGCATTTATTCGAGCAGGGATCGCGGCGATCTCTGGCACAAATTACTGGGCATACCCAACACGTCCAGGCGTACTCACGTTGTACGTGAAGATCCGTTCGCCGCCGGCACGATTTACGCCGGAACAACCACCGGCTTATTCAAATCGGTCGATCGCGGGACCACTTGGAAAACGCTCAGCGACACGCAAGTGAACGCGCTGGCATTCGATCCGGCGCATGCGGGGAGTCTCTACGTGGGGTTCGAATATCAGGGTCTGGGCAAGAGCAATGACGGCGGAGGAAAAATTGAATTAGCGAATCGGGGGTTTGTGGATCGCGTAGTCAGTTCGGTTACTCTTTCCGGGAAGAAGCTGGTCGCCGTCGAAACGCAGGAGGGGGAAACCAGCGGCCTGTTTATAAGCGACGACTGGGGCGAATCGTGGTATCAACTGCGGGATCCGCGGGGCTTGGGTGGCGTTCATCTAAGAGCTATCGCCGGAATGTCGAGCGAGGATCGCATTCTGCTGGCCGCGAGTCCGCGCCAAATGTACCAATCGATTGATGCCGCGGCGAGTTGGAAACCCGTTCCCATTCGCCTCATTGTGACTCCTCCGGCGGCGGAGAAAACGCGCCCCCCCGGAAGAACCGTTCGGAGCAATCCGCATGCGAAGCAAACTGCCGGGACAAGATCTTCAGCGCGGGAAAAGTCCAGGATTACGACGCGGGAAATCTTTCCGGCCGAAATCAGCGGCCTGTATTGCATCAAAAGCGGCATGAAGGAAATGTTTTTCGCCGCTACCGATCTGGGGTTGCTTACCAGCAGCGATGCCGGAGAGCGTTGGTCGCTCGCCGGTATTCCTGAAGCGATGGGCGTCACGGCGCTTTATTCGGCTCCCAACTCGAATGGCTATCTAGTAGCCCGCACAATTGGCGGCCTCTATTTCTCAAAAGATTTTGGAGATCACTGGACGGCGTTGCCTTTTCCGCTGCCGCCTTCGGATGTCAACGACGTCGCCGTTCCAGCGGACGCAAGCGCTCCGCTCCTGGTGGCGACGAGGGTCGGTCTGTATTCGTCGCCGGATAGCGGCGGTAACTGGTACAAGAATGTGGGCGGGATGCCAGCCTCCACCGTGAATTCGGTTACTTACAGCGGGTTGGAGCGGACCGCATATGCAGTCGAATACGGCCGCCTTTATGAGACAAAGAACGCAGGGGATTCGTGGACGGAAATCCCGACAGCATTCGCTTCTTTGCGTATCCGGCGGCTTTGGATGCCGGATATCGGGTCAAATCGCTTATATGGAATTACCAGCGATTTAGGAATTCTCTTTCGCAATTAGGGACTTTTCCGCTAAGATCAATTATTGGTGTTGCTTACAACTCTCGCCTGGAGGAGAAGGATGGAAACTCGGCTAATTCCGAGGCCGATCAGCGCGGCCATTCTGAGCGCGGCCCTGTGTTTTTGTACTTCGGCATATGCTCAGGGGACAAGCAAAACGAATAGTAACTCGACTAGCTCCGCCGATGAATATCCGGATCTTGTCGAGCTGGATGCGTTTGCCGGGGTAAGCCTGATTGGACAGGTCAACCAAGGACTGGATGAAAAGTTTATAAAAGGCGGCACCGCCGGCGGACGCGTAGCGTACAATCTAACCCGATATTTCGGCCTGGAGATCGGCTACAACTTCAGTATCAACAATGTCCGGCTGGTGACGCCCATCGCTCCAGGATTGCCCAGCTACGACTTCCACGAGCAGTGGCATTATTTCGCTCTGAATCCGGTTTTCAATCTGAGGCCCAGAGGATCGAGGATTCGGCCGTATTTGACCGCCGGGATTGGGGTTGCCGACTTTAAGCCTTACGCCCTGGCCGAACAAATCGCTCGAAGCGCCTCGGTTAACGCGATATATCAATCGGCCGGTTTAAACAGCAGCATGCATGTAATGCCGAATTATGGCGGCGGAATTAAGGTCCACGTGAGCGAGCACCTCGGCGTGCGATTTGACGTGCGTAGTTTCTGGTCGCGCAATCCAACTTTCGGCTTGTCGAACACTAACGATGGCGGCCTATACATTCCTAAGAGCCACATTAACGCGTTTCAGGGAACGGTGGGAATCGTGCTGTATCTCGGACACCGGGCAGCGCCTGCCGCGGCGCCGCAAGTGGTAGCGCCGGCGCCTCTCAATGCGGGAGGAATCACGGGCGGCGAAGGAACATTGTGCCAAGGCAGACCGATCACCTTGCACTCCACTGCCAGCGACCCGGCGGGACACACGCTTAGTTATGCGTGGAAGCTAAATGGCAGTCCTTCCGGCGGCAATAGCGCCGACTTCTCCTTCACTCCGAATAATGCGGGAGATTTCACGGTTGAAGTGGCGGTGACGGATTCGACGAATCCCTCGCGGACCGTGACTGCCGGGCCGGTCACGCTCAGTGTTAAGGAATATGCCGCGCCGCAAATCACGAGTATTGCCGCGACGCCCGACGCGCTTTCGTGCGCCGCCGACACAGCGGGCACTCACACCGCCAATCTCTCCGGTCAAGCAACCGGCTCGGCTTGCGGCGGCAATCTGAGTTACAAGTGGACGGTGAGCGAGGGCAGCGTTAGTAACGACACAAGTCCGAACGCGACCTTCGATGCATCGACGTTGAACTTTGAAGGCGGCGCGCAAGGCC
>Ga0208480_1000173_pt1 | contig 25283 bp, 21 predicted proteins | sample NGESurshal092012_4_FD_184485 | JGI IMG/M metagenome (GOLD analysis project Ga0208480, IMG submission 184485) | Arctic peat soil microbial communities from Barrow, Alaska - NGEE Surface sample F53-1 shallow-092012 (SPAdes) | ecosystem: Environmental > Terrestrial > Soil > Wetlands > Peat ... | reverse complement strand
CCGGCAGGTCCGGGCTGCTCCGAGACGCCACCGACGACGCAGCGGAGCTGGGCTTTTCGCTGGCCGCGGGGGCGGCGGACCAGCTGGGCCAGACGATCCCGTTCTTCGCGCTGCGCACGGCCCTGCGCGCGCCGTTCGCCGAACTCATCGGCGATGATCCCGGTCATGATCTGCCCGCCGCGGCCGCGTGGTGGATTAGCCAGATACGAACACACCTCGCACAGCGCGCCGCGGAGGCGCCGGTCCTGGTCTGCCTGGATGACCTGCACTGGGCCGGCCCGGCCACGCTGGCCGCGCTGCGGGCGTTGCCGCGGGACACCAAACGGCACCGGGTCGCCTGGCTCCTGGCACGGTCAAGCACGCCCCACCGCGCCACGGAGTACCTGTTCGGTCAACTGGAGCAGGACGGTGCCGCCCGGCTCACGTTGGGCCCGCTGGATCAAGACGCGGTAGCGGCCATGCTCACCGACGCGTTCGGTGCACCGCCGGACCAGGCCCTGGCCGACCTGGCCGCTGACGCCGCCGGGAACCCCTCGCTCGTGGCCGAGCTGATCAGCGGCCTGCGCGAGGATCATGCTGTGCAGGTGACCGGCGGACGCGCCGTGCTGCTGTCGGCCAGGCTGCCGCAGCGGATCCACCGGCTCGCGCAGCGGCGGTTCGATGGCCTCAGCCAGCGGGCCCGGCAGCTGCTGGTGACGGCGTCGGTGCTGGGCCCGGCGTTCCGGCTGGAAGACGCGGCCGAGATGCTCGGCGAGACCCCGGCCAGGCTGCTGCCCGAAGTCGAGGAGGCGATGGACGCCGCGATCATGACCGCCGCCGGACACGAGTTCACATTCCGCCACCCGCTGCTGCGCCGCGCCGCCGGCGAGTTGATTCCGCGGCCGGCCCGCAAGGCACTGCACCGCCAGTACGGCGAGATCCTGCTCGGCCGGGGCGAACCGGCGGTCCGGGCCGCCAGTCACCTAATCCAGGCCGCGCATCCGGCCGACCGCGCCTCGCTGGCCGGGCTGGACAAGGCGGCGGCGCAGGCGCTGCGCTCAGCGCCCCAGGTCGCAGCCGATCTGGCGCTGCGCGCACTGGAGCTGACCCCTGCGGACGATCCGGATGCGTTGTCCCGCGCGGTGGCCGGCGCCGAAGCCCTGACCGCGGCCGGCCGGCTGGACCAGGCCGCCCGGATCGCCAGTGACCTGCTGGCCAAGCCGCTGCCGCCGGCGGCCGAGGAGCGGCTGCGGTGCGCCCTGTCCTCGGTCATGTGTGCGCGCGGCCAGGCCCGGGACGCCGCCGACCAGGCCCAGATGGTCCTGGCCCGGCCGCAGCTGCCCGGCGGCTTGCGGGACCAGGCGCTGGCCGCGCACCTGCAGGCCCTGACCGGGCTGCGTGACGAACTCGCCGCTCCGGTGGCCGACGCCATCCTGGCGGCCCCGGGCCAGCACGACAGCCCCGCCGCCGCGGCGGCCCTGCTCGCCCGCGCGGTCATCAGCTGGGACAGCGGCCAGATCTGCGACGGGCTTGGGTTGCTGCGCGACGCCGCGCGGCACGGCACCGGGATCACTGCGGATGCTCGCCAGGTCCAGCCGCTGCTCGCGCTCGCCGCCGCCCTGGTCGATCTGCGTCAGCTCGGCGAGGCGGAGGATATCCTCCGCGCCGCGGACCACCCGGCGCTGGAGAACATCCCCGCCCGGGCGGCGCGGTCCCTGCTGCGCGCCCGCATTCAATTGGCTGCCGGCCGGCTGGAGGACGCCGCCGCCGATGCCCAGGCTGCCCTGGCCGTCGCACGGACCCTCGGCGCGGATGGGTACGCCGCGACCGCGCACAGTGTGCTGAGCATGATCGAGCTGCGCCGCGGCGACCTCGCGGCCGCGGCCCAGCACCTCGCCGGCCGTCCCGTGACGGGCCCGCAGTTCGCCGGCATCTACGCGCGCCCCGAAACCATCCTGGCCGCAGCGCAGATCACCGAAGCGCGCGATGGGCCGGCCGCCGCCCTCGGCCCGCTCCGCCAGGTCTGCGCCGACCTGAAGGCCCGGCCCGGGCTCCTGCTCGGCGACCCCGCTCTTGCGGCCTGGCTGGCCCGCACCGCACTGGCCACGGGCGATGGCGAGCTGGCCGCCCGCGCCGCCCGCGCCGCCCAGGACCTGGCGGAAACCCACCCGGGCTTCCCGGCCCTGGCCGCCGCCGCGGCCCACAGCGGGGGCCTGGCGGGCCGCGATCCGGCCCGCCTGGCCGAAGCCGCCACGCAGCACCCCGATCCGTGGGCCAGGGCCTCCGCAGCGGAAGACCTCGGCGTCCTGCACGCCGGACACGGCGACCGGGACCAGGCCATCGGTCACCTGAAGGACGCACTCGGCGGATACGGCCAGGTCGGTGCCGACCGTGACCAGGCCCGCATCCGGCGGCGGCTGCGCCGGCTCGGCATCCGCCGCCGCCACTGGAGCACCCCCGCCGCCCGGCCCGTCACCGGGTGGGACAGCCTGACCGACGCCGAGCATGCCGTCGCCGGCCTGGTCGCCGAGGGACTGAGCAACAACCAGGTCGCCGCCCGCCTGTACATCAGCACCCACACCGTCGCCCATCACCTCCGCCAGGCCTTCCGCAAGCTCAGCATCGCCTCACGCGTCGAACTCACCCGCATCGTCATCGAGCAGGCGGCGGACGGCTCATGAGTTCTCATCGCCTCCAGCGGCCGCGCCTGCCGGGGACCAGCGGAGCGGGACCGTCGCGGATAGCTGATCTGACGATGTGCGGCCGGGTCGCGGCGGCCAGGCTTTGCCCGTGGGGCAAGCCGCGAGCTTGCCCCCTGACCACCCGCGAACGAGAGGTCCCAGTGCCTGAGCGACCGATCATCGTCTTCGATGTCAACGAGACCCTGCTCGACCTCCAGGCGATCCGCCCCGTCCTTGACTGGATTTTCAGCGACCCCGCGGCCATGCGCCTGTGGTTCGCCGGGCTGATCACCTACTCTGAGGCGCTCACGCTGGCCGGCGTCTACGTTCCGTTCACCGGCACCGGCGGTGCCGTGCTCCGGATGCTCGCTGCCGCCCGCGGCATAACGATCAGTGATGCCGCCGGCGCCGAACTCACCGGCCGGTTCCGCCACGATGCCGCCCCATCCCGAGGTCCCCGCGGCGCTGCGCCGGCTCCGCGACCATGGCTTCCGGCTGTTCACGCTCACCGACAACACGCTGGAGATCTCCGGCCGGCAGCTGGATGCGGCGGGCGTGATGGATTTGTTCGAGCGCCGTTTCAGCATGGATGAGACCGTGCGCCGGCACAAGCCGGCGCCGGAGGCCTACCAGTCGGTGGCCGCCGCGCTCGAGATCGATCCCGGCGGCATCTGCCTGATCGCGAGCCACGTCTGGGACACCCACGGTGCCGTCGCGGCGGGCTGGCAGTCCGCGCTCATTCTTCACGCGGGCAAGCGCCCTGGATTAGGGGGAACGGTGACGACGTCGGAGAATCCCGCCTACTCTCATGATGACGACGGCTATGTGCTGGGCCATACCTCGGGGGAGTACCAGCGACAGCGCTGGCAGGCCCGCCTGTGGGAGGATGTCACCGCCCGGCTGCTCGAGCAGGTGGGCGCCCGCGCCGGCCTTCGGTGCCTGGATGTGGGCTGCGGGTCGGGTGAAGTGATGCGGCTGATGGCCGGACTGGTCGCGGCGACAGGTCAGGTTACCGGCATCGACCGCGACGACCGGCTGGGCCAGGAGGCGCTACATGTGCTGCGCGACACGGTGCCCGGGCGGTTCGCGTTCATGCACGCCGACGTGGAGACCGCCGATGCGGTGCCTGGTGGCCCGTTCGACCTGGTGTTCGCCCGCTTCCTGCTCGTGTTCGCGCGTGACCCGGCCGCACTGGTCCGCAAGCTGTACGCCTGGACGCGACCGGGCGGGGTGCTGCTAATGCAGGAATATGATCCGCGTACCTTCGACATCGAGCCTCGGCTGGACACCTGGGACGAGTTTGAGCGGGTCTTGTACGGGTCGTTCAGGCGGGCCGGTGCGCATCCGCACGTCGGACGGCAGCTGCCGCATCTTTTCGCCGCCGCCGGGCTCGGCTCGCCCGACGGGACCGACGTGGCGGGCCTGCTGACCCCGCTGCATGACATCCTGCCGTTGTACGAGGCGGCATACCACAGCCTGCGCCCAGCCGCGCTCCGGTCCGGCCTGACTACCGAGGCTGCCGGTGAGGCATTCCTTGCCGAGCTAGCCGAGGCGGCGGATCGGCCGGACACCACCGCTATGGCACCTCTGGTGATAAGCGCCTGGAAACACAAGCCGTCAATCCCGGGCACCTAACGCCTCGTGCCGGGAGGGTAACCCTGACGCCCTTGGTGTCCCGGTCGAACCAATGGTCACCTGGCAGCCCGGCGATCTGTGGTGTACCTGTATGTTTAATGGAACTCGCCGCGCAGGGCGCGCTCCGCAGGCGGGCTGCTTTTGCCAGCCGGAACCCTCAGCCCGGTAAGCCCCAAGGGCCGCGTCGACCACGTGCGGTCAGATGGTTTTCGCTGAGCTCGGTCTGAACGGTCTGGTATCCCCGCAGGGTCCCTTAACCGCCCCGGCAACGGTTCGGCGAACGACGAAGGCCAGGCGAGCGAGTGACGCCTTGGCTGTCTCGGCCAGCCGGTAGCCCTCAGTCCGGTAGGCCTCCGGGGCCGCGTCAACCACGTGGGGCGGGACGGCCTCGCCCAGCTCGGTCCGGGCGGTCCGGTACCCCTGCCGCGTTCCCTCGACCGCCCCGGCCAAGGTCCGGTGCACGATGTAAGCCAGGGCCGCCGGTTAGGCGACGAAGCGAGAGCGAACGCTGCGGCGAGGTGCGACCGGGTCGGGCCTTCTGCGCAGGCTCGAGCCGAGCCTTCGGGGGCACCAGTCCCGACAGACAAGCGTCTGCCGACGCAGCGGGGCAGGACCGGCCACAGGCTTGCCGCAGCCGCGACCGTTGGCCGCGCCGTCGGCCAACCCGCCGAGAGTCCCCCGCCGACGGCCCTTGGCGAAGAGGGAGAGCGCCTCAGTGATTGTCCAGAGCGAGGTGATCGCGCAGCGTGCGGCCTGCATATTCGTGGCGGAAGAGGCGTCTTTCGGACAGGATGGGTACGACGTGGTCGACCAAGTTCTCTAGGTCCTCGGGCAACGTGGCTGGTTGAAGGGTGAAGCCGTCTCTGCCAGTCTGCGCCCCTGTGAGCGGCGTCGCGCGACCTCGCGCTGTGCCACGCCGGACAGGACGAAGCCTACGTCGAACTCGAACCGCCGGCCAGGACCCCGCACTCACCTACCCGGGCGCGGCTGCTCACTTCAAAGCCTGTCCCGGCTGCCGCAGCGACCACGACGGTCTTCTCGAGGCAATCAGGTATCTGCAGAGGGAATGACTCGATCTAGACGCCCGAGTCGCGGTCACGTGTCCCCGAGCCGCAAGGCCGCGGCTGAACGCCGGCCCGTCGCTTCTCGGGGCCGGCGGTGGTCACGCGGATGGCGGGTCGACCGCGGCCAGGAACCTGACAGGATCGATGTACTGCCGAAACTCCACGATTTGATGGTCTCGCGTCACCCATACATGAGCGAACGGAACCTCTAGTCTGACGCCGGTCTTTCGCCCTATCCCCGTGGCCGTGCCCAAGACGACGATCGAGTCGCCGTAGACGAGCATCTCGTGCTGCACCATCGCCAGATCCTCGACGTCGCCGATCTGGCGCGAAAGAACGCCCTCAGCGATCTCAGCCGCCCCCTGGTATGGCCTGCCGTCCGGTCGGGCGTAGGGTCCGCCAGGCATCTCGTACCACGCCACCTCGGGAGCGAGCACGCCAAGAGCTCGTGGGGCATCCTCTGCCAGCAGCGCTTCGTAGAACGCGCTCACCACGGCGGCCGCGCCCTCATCGCCGTGCTCGACGCGCGGAAGTTGCGACTTCTTGCCAGGACGATCGAGCACGTTCTGATACGAGTCGGATGAAAACCGTTCTTCAGCCATTCTGCTCCTCGGAGAATCGATGCGCCGGGGTTCATCAGTCGGTTAGCGCTTCTTACCTGCGCAACGGCGACACCAGCCTCGACCAACCGCCCGCGGGGCGTCCGAGTTGGCGAAGCCGGATGCTCGGCACATCACAAACGCTCCTGCTTTCACGAAATCTCGGCAGCGGGTGGCGCAGCAGGGCGGGCTGCGGTACTCCGGGGCTTGCTCAACCAGCCAGGAAACCGCTCCTGGAACGCCGGGTAGAGCGCCACGTTGCTCGCGTAGTCCAGGAACAGGTCGAGCTGGATCTCATCGGCGCCGCTGCGAGCAAGGTAGTAGTTGTCGAGCCCGTAGCCGTCCGGACTGACCCGCACGGTGTCGGGGACGCCATGGGTGTGCTGCCAGATCGTGGTCTGCGGCTCCAGGAGCATCCGGATCGCTTCCCGGCTAGCCTGCGACGGGTCTTTCCAGTAGGCCTGGACAGGGTTCCAGCCGTCGCTCAGCCCTTCGGTGTACGCGTTGCCGTTCCGGGGGATGATCGCGGTGATGCGCTCGGGGTGCCAGGTGGCGATCCGGAACCCGGCCGGCGCGCCGTAGTCCAACACGTACAGCGCGAAGCGGTCCAGGCCGAGCACTTCGGTCAGGCGGTCGGTGACGTCGGCGAGGTGCTCGAAGGTGTAGCCGAAGTCACGTCGTGCGGGCATGTCCGGCTTGCCGAAGCCGGGCAGGTCGGGAGCGACGAGGTGGAACCGGCCGGCGAGCAGCGGGATCAGCTCGCGGAACACGTGGCCCGCGGACGGGAAACCGTGCAGGAGCACCAATGTGGGTGCGTCAGGTTCTCCGGCTTCCCGGTAAGAACCACCGCGCCGTCCATGTCCGCCATGCGGTAGGCAATGTCAGCCATAAGAGTCCTCCCTTTCCTCCAGGGCACAGGCAACGGCGTGCCGCCGCGCGGGCCCGGCGCACGGAACGGGCCGAGGGTGGTTAGTTGCGGCCGGCCATGACGCCGCCGTCGACGTCCCAGATGGCGCCGGTGACCCAGCTGGTGGCCGGGGAGAGCAGGAAGGTGATGGTGTTGGCCAGGTCGCGGACGGTGCCGGTCCGGCCCAGCGGGTGGAAGCCGTCGAAGCTGTGCAGGATCTCATCGATCTTGTCGGCCGGGAAGACCTTCCCGAAGATCGGGGTGGCCACGAAGGCCGGAGCGACCGTGTTGACTCGGATCTGATGGGGAGCCAGCTCGAGGGCGAGGTTGCGGGTCAGCGCGTGCAGCCCGCCCTTGGCCAGCGAGTACGCCGACGACGGGGTGGCGCCGATGGCCTGCTGGGCCCACATGCTGCCGATGTTGACGATGGACCCGCCGCGGCCGCCGGCGACCATGCCGCGGGCCACGGCCTGGGTGAGGAAGAAGATGGCCCGGTCCAGTTCCGCGTAGGAGTCGTAGTCGGCGCCGTCGTGGTCCAGGAACGGCTTGGGGGCAAACACCCCCGCCGCGTTGACCAGCAAAGTCGCGTCGGCGTGATCGTCGGCCAGTTGCTGGCGGACCCGTTCGACCTGGTCCCGGTCGGCCAGGTCGGCGCTGATGCCGTAGGCCGGGCCGTCCTTGGCCAGGGTCTGGACGGTGTCCTCGACCCGGCCGGGGTCCTGGCCGATGATGACGGCGCTGCCGCCGGCGGCCACGACGTCCGCGGCGGTCTGGCGTCCCATCCCGCTGCTGCCGCCGACGACCACCAGCTTCTGCCCCGCGAAGACCGGCATGGCCATGGCCTGCGGTCGGCCGGGCTCGTCCATCTGGTGGCCCATGCCCTCGAGCCAGTTCATGCTCATTCAAACGTTCCTTTCGGCTGGGTGCGCAGGGGGCAGGCCCACTGCATGCTCACGGGCTAGCTTGGCCACCGCCAGCCGGCCGCACATCGTCAGATCAGTTATCCGCGACGATCCCGCTCCGCCCCGCTGGCCACAGTTACGATGAGGCGGCGAGGAACGGCGAACCAGACCGAGTGTGAAGGCTGGCCCGGATTGATGGAGTGGCCGTGCTACACGGCGCCGCGTCGCTAGGCAGCACGCGGCCGAGCTGACAGCGTGAGGTGATGTCGAGCTTGGCGCTCCCGCAGCGGCGGCCATGAACCGCGTCGACCTTGGCGGCCTGACCGCGCTCGACCCCGCCAGGATGGCTGAGATCAGCGGGTGACGCTCTTGTTCGGTCAGGCTGCCCCATAGCCGTGGACCTGATGGGTGCGCAACGCGAACGCCAGGCATTGCCGCCGGGCCGGGCATCCGGCGCAGATAGCCTTCGCCTCGCTACCTGCGCCCAGGTCGGCCCAGCCCACACGTAGCATCCCGACCATCATCGCTCACATGCCACCGGGGGGAACCAGTGCGCCCGGTCCGGGGCTAGCCGGAAGCGTGGTGAACGCGCAGGAGGCCGCTTCGCCTGCCAGAGAAAAAGAGAACTCTGGCGAAGGCTCATGATCCCAATCGCAAGCGACGCCACCGCTTAGAAACCGCCAGCCGTTCGGGTAGAACAAGATCTTCTCGCGCGGACGGCGGTGCCTGATTTCCCGAGCCGATCAGCCTCGGGTAACCGCGTTGAGAAATCGTCAGGCTTGACGATGTGCGGCTGCGGTGATTAACCGAGCCTGCACCTAAGCACTTAGCTAGGCCTATAGCCGCCACGCCACTAGCGATCATCGGTTATCGGCAGCAAATCCCAGGAGGAAGGATCAGAACATGAATCGCCATATCTTCAAAGTATGGCTCGTGAGGAAACGGAAGCCGATTGCTGTGCTGGCAGCGGCGCTGGCCGCGGGTGCCTCGCTGAGCCTGGCCGGGTGCGGCGGAGCCGCCTCGGCCGCGCCCGTCCGGGCGGCGCAGGTCCCGGCCGAGGCCACTGGGCTTGGGCAGCTCAGCGGCCTGCTGCCCGCGAGCCATCTGACCCTGCCAAGCGCGATCGAGGTAAACCTGAGTAAGGAGTACGTGCGGCTTCCCCTCTACCCAGGGGTTGCCTACGCCGGCACCAGCCATGCCGAGAAGGTGTGGTACATCCTGGAGGATGCCTCCACGTCGGGCGCCGCGGACGACCTGGGCGTGAACTTCGCGCCGAAGCTGGCCAACATCGGCATCTCCTGCCCGGCCTGTGTGCAGACCGTGCACCTGATCAACCCGCCGGCGTCGCAGAACCACTTCGGCCCGGCCCCGCTCAGCTTCGCCGGCGCCCCGGACTTCAGCCCCACCCGCATCGCGACCCCCGGACCGGACGGGTTCCCGCTGGCCAAGTTCGCCCCCGGCGCGGTGGCCGGCCCCGGGTACAGCCCGTTCATCCGGATCGCCGGGTCGGACACCGTCTACAACGCGCCGATCGTGGCCACCGGCAACGGCCCGTACGACGTGGTGAACCACACCAACACCAACGAAAAGGCGATGGGCATCCACATCGCCCCGTCCCCGGCGGACTCGCCGTCCGGGGCGTTCCAGGAGTCCTGGGTGGACATGCTGGTCACCAAGGGCTTCGACGGCAGCCAGCCGATCGTCTACCTGTCCACCGACGCCGGCCAGCCGCTGACCGCGGTGCTCGAGCGGTCCACCTACGTGCCCGCGCTGAACAACGCCTCATACAACGGCGGTGATGACTTCCTCGGCTCGGCCCGCGAGCGGCTGTTCGGCTTCGTCAACGGGCAGACCGGCGTCAACAACCCGAACGCGCAGGGGTTCCAGCACTTCGCCAAGGACAGCCCAGTATCAGAGAACGCCGTGCAGTCCAACACGAAGTTCATCAACGCCATGCGCTACGGCGGTGACATCCTGAACGTGTTCGGAGACTTCCCGACCCTGCTCTCGCCCCGGCACGCCGACGCCTACAGCCCGCTGTGGGACGCCCAGCTCGCCATGTGGACCCCCAAGGCCGTCAAGGAAGGCCTGAACAAGCGCCAGATCAACGAGAACGAGGTGCTGAACCTGGCCTACAGCCATCCCGACCTGCTGACCGGGGTCAACCCGGCCACCGGCAAGCCCCAGCTGTATGGCTCGGTCGGCGTCGACATCAACTGTGCGGTCATCGGCTACACCGCGACAGCACCCAAAACCCCTGGCCCCCCCAACCTGCCAGGATCCCAGTTCCCACCCAGGTAGCCTGGCCAGCCGCCGCAGACACGCTCCGCCCAGGCGGACAGGGCGGCACAGCATCTGAAGCACCCGGCGGGCCCGCAATAGCGGGCCCGCCGGCCATGCGTAGAACCTTATGTCGCGACCGCGGCCCGCTCTTCCATTAGATCAGGAAGCGGTGGCCATCAGGTCCCGATACCAGTGCGGCTCGTATGCCCTCACGAAGAATCACGAAGTTAGGGCCGGGCCCCGGCCAAGCCGGCCAGTTCCGGCAGGGCCGTCCGGCTGCCGGTGCAGATGACCACCGCGCGGCGGGCCGTCAGCGCCACCGTCCCGCCGGTGGCCGTCCAGCTGCCCGTGCCCGCGGATCAGCTCGGCGCCGAGGCCTTTCAGCCCGGCGGCATGGCCGTCGCCGTTCCAGTCCAGCCGGTCACCCACTCGTCCCGGCGGGCGAACAACGCCGGGGCGGCCACCGTCCCGGTGACCGCCTGCCGCGCCTCCGCGACCCGGCGGGCATCGGCAACCGCGCTGACTGGCCAGAGCATCGCCTTGCTCGGGATACAGGCCCAGTAGGAGCACTCACCGCCGACCAATTCCAGTTCCACCGCCGCGACGCTTGGCCCGGCCGCGCGAGCCCGGCCTGTGACGGTGTACCCGACCGGCCCGGCGCCGAACGACGATCACGTCGCATACGTTCTCCACAGGTCCGCTCATGCGCCGAGCACCGAACGGGCCGCGCCGCGGCACACCGTCAAGCGGACAACCAAATCGGGCAGGGGTCGTGCGGGGCGGGGAAACTTGCCAGGCTTGATGATGTGGACGGCTACCGGTGCGCCAACGCTGGACGCATGTCACGTACCAGCCGCCGATTCTCGGGACTGGTTGACCAGGACTGGCGCTCGTTGGCCGCCTGCCGGTCGGCCGATCCCGATCTGTTCTTCCCGATCTCGTCGTCGGGCCAGTCTATGGTCCAGGTAGCGGAGGCGAAGGCTGTCTGCGCCGAGTGCCGGGTCCGGCGTGAATGCCTGGCGTTCGCGTTGCGCACCCATCAGGTCCACGGCGTATGGGGCGGCCTGAGCGAACAAGAGCGTTACCCGCTGAGGTCAGCCACCCTGGTGGGGATCGAGCACAGTCAAGCTGCCGAGGACGACGCAGTTCATGACACGGATCTGCGAGATGACCATAAGCATGCCGGAGCAGTTCCGGCAGCGGATCACAGTCCCTGGTCCGTGTAGGTAAACGACCGTCCCGGCGACCGGGCCGGCTGCGCCGCGGGTCGCGCAGATTGCTCGGAGTCGGTCATATCCGTTCCGAACACCTCCTGCAGCAGGCCGCCGACCGCGTTCCCGTCCAGCGTCACCACTAGATCCCTCCCAACCGTTCGGTCTTTTGACCCGGCTCGCGGGTAGCGGAGGGCGACCAGCTTCCCGGCGACCGTCTCGACGAAGCGGGTGGGCCTGCAGACGAATGCGAGCGGATCCCGGTTGTCCTGCCAGGCGACCTCGGCCAGCATCGCACATGCACCCGGCCAAGTAACCGGTCCAGCCCGGAGGCTGGTTGCGGGTCAGCGTGTAAACGGTACTGGCCAAGCTCGCAATGGTAGATGACATCGGCCGGGATACGCGACGAGTAGAGCAGACGGACCGGGACGTCACTGCCACTGCGGCGGTGCCGCAGGACAGCCCGGAGCAGAACCATCCCGGAACCGCCGACGATCAGCAGCAGCTGTCCGCCGTCGCTGGCGTCCCACACGAACCAGCGGCCGATCGGGCCGCTGAACTCCAGCTGATCGCCCGGACGCAGTTCCCCGGTCAGGCAGGGGGAGACCTCGCCGTCGTCGAGCCGTTCGACCGTGATCGCTACCGGCTGGCCTCCGGCCCTGGTGATGGAGTAGGACCGTTCCGCGGTGTGGCCGCCGCCGGCGGTCCGCCGGACGTCTAGATGCTGCCCGGCCCCGGTGCCCCGGCCGGTCGGGTACCTCCAGCCCGATCCTAGGGACCGCGTCCGTTTCCTTCAGCACCGAGCTCACCTGGGCGACCTGCCAGGTCAAGCCCTGCCGCTGAGGCCCGGCCCGCACAACGTCACATCGGACATCCGCGACGTTCCCGATCCGCTGGTCCCGAGCAGGATGGCCGGCTGAGGCGATGAAGACTCATCAGGCGTCCGTCGCCTGCTCGATGACGATGCGGGTGAGTTCGACGCGTGAGGCGACGATGAGCTTGCCGAAGGCCTGGCGGAGATGATGCGCGACGGTGCGGGTGCTGATGTACATGCGGACGGCGACCTGGTTGATGTTCAGTCCCTGGGGGACGAAATCGGCGACGGCTTGCTTGGTTTCGGTCAGGCTGTCCCATCCGTTGACGGGCCGAGCGGAGGGCATGCTTCCGTAGCGGGCGGATGCCGAGCTTGCCCAGCCGTCGCCAGATGCGGGCCTGGTCGCGGCCGGCGCCGACCCGGCATCCGGCGAGCGCGTCCTTCAGGTGGCCGATGGCCTGGGCCCGGTCGCCGTGCCTGCCGTGCAGGACACCGAGGTCTTCTGCCGCAGAGGCCCTGGCCCACGGATCGGAGTGCTGCGTAGCAGCCTCGGCGAGCGGGCCCGGCTCGCCGCGGCAGCTCGCCCGTACCGCTGCCGGAAGGCGTTCGCCGACCAGTTCGGCGTGGTGCTGTTCTACCGCGGCGCCTGGTGTCCCTACTGCAACGCCCAGCTGCGCGCCTTCCAGCGCGCCAGTGCCACCCTGGCGGACGCTGGCGTCCAGGTCATCGCCCTGACCGTCGATGACGAAGCCGCCACCGCCGGCCTCATCGCCGAGCACGGCCTAACCTTTCCCGTCGGGTTCGGCGCCGACGCGCGAGCGGTCGCCGGCCTGGCCGGCGCCTTCGTCAATCCGGACCCGGTGTACCTGCGGTCCACCGGCTTCGTCCTCGACCCGGCGGGCAAGGTCGTGGTCAGCGTCTACTCCAGCGGGGCCATCGGCCGGCTGGTCCCCGACGACGCCGCCGGGCTGGTGCGCTACGTGCGCGAGTTCGGCGTAACACGAGGACCGCCTGCTCTTCGGCCAGGAAGCGGTGCCCGTCGGGCCCGGCGATTAGTGCGGCCCGGATGCCCCCGCGCAGGATCATCAGGGCGCTGTCGGGAAGCGGCTGACCGCCCCGGGCCAGCGCCGCGGCGATCGGGTCGAGCGACGGGACCCGGATCGCGCAGTGCGTCGCCACGATGTCGTTGCTGGCTGTGCCGGCCGGGATTGGCCGGCGTGGACCCACGTGATAGCGCAGCAGTTCCAGCCGCGGTGCGGGCAGATCCGGCGCCAGCCGGGTGACGCTGACGTGGACGTCCTCGACGTCGTCGAGAGCGGCTTGTTCCGGCCCGCGGTTCTCGGTCCGGGTGCCTATCGTGAACCCGAATACGGAGCTGAAGAATCTCGTGCTGCTGGTCAGGTGACTCACCGCGACCGCGGTGTGGTCGATGCCGAGGAAGGGGCTGGCGCCGTTCGTGCCGCGCCAGGCCGGCGGGATGCGTCCCGGCGGGAATGCGAGCAGTTCCAGTGGGTGGCCGTCGTGATCACGGAACTTGAACGCGGCCACACCTCCTGATTCCTCGGGCAGCTGGACCGGGCCGTGGCGGCTGATCGGCCGGAATCGCGGATTCGCCATCACCCGCTGATACGCGTCAGTCATGTCGTTCACGACGATCGCTATGTGCTGGAACCACAGGTCGGTGCTGGTGCTGTTCGGTGGGTACGCGCGTCCGGCCGGGCCGGCGAACTCCAGCAACTCGATCCGCTCCTGGCCCAGCCACAATGATGAGCGCCGCCCGCTGGCCGGCTGGACGCACAGCACCCGGGTCAGCGAAGGTTCGATGTCGCTGCGTTGTTCGACCCGGCAGCCGAAGGTCTGGACGTAGTCCTCTTCCGCCCGGTCGAGGTCCGGCACGACCAGGGTGACCCGGTCGATCACCACCGCGGGTGTCATTGTGGCCGTGCCATCGGGCTGTCACTGCGGGCCGGGTGTCTCATGTGCAGCTGCAGCGCGCTGACGACCAGGCCGAAGTGGCTGAACGCCTGCGGGGTGTTGCCGAGCTGGCGCTGCCCGGCCGGATCCCATTCCTCGCTGAGCAGGCCGACATCGTTGCGCAGCCCGAGCAGGCGCTCGAACAGCTCACTGGCGGCACGCCGCTGCCCGGCCGCGGCCAGCGCGTCCACCAGCCAGAACGAGCACGCGATGAACAGGCCCTCGCTGCCCTTGACGCCATCATTGGTCTGGCTGGTCTGGTAGCGCCGGACGAGGCCACCGTCGGTCAGCTCACGCCGGATGGCGGCGATCGTGCCCAGCACCCGCGGGTCGGTAGCCGGCAGGAAGCCCACCCGGGGGATGAGCAGCAGGCTGGCGTCCAGCGCGGGGGAGCCGTACGCCTGGGTGAACGTGTTGCGCTCGGCGTCGAACCCGTTGGCCAGCACATCCTGGTGGATCTGCTCGCGCAGGTCGGCCCAGCGCGGCCCGGGGCCGGGCAGGCCGAACTCGGCGACCGAGCGGGCCATCCGGTCGGCGGCCACCCAGGCCATGATCTTGGAGTGGGTGAAGTGCTGTTTTCCGCCACGAACCTCCCACAGCCCGTTGTCCGGCTGGTCCCAGGCTGATTCGAGATGGTTCATCAGGGCGACCTGCAATGCCCAGGCATCCTCGTCGGCGGGCAGGCCGGCCTGCCGGGCCAGGAACAGGGCGTCCAGCGTCTCACCCCAGACGTCGAGTTGCAGCTGCTCGGAGGCCGCGTTGCCGGTGCGGACCGGGCTGCTCCCCTCATAACCAGCCAGCCAGGGCAACTCGGCCTCGGGCAGCCGCCGCGACCCGTCAACGCTGTACAGGATCTGCAGTGTGTCCGGCTGACCCGCGATGGACCGGAGCAGCCAGTCTCGCCACGCTCCTGCTTCGCGCCGGAAACCGGCGGCCAGCAGTGCCTGCAGCGCGTAGGTGGCATCGCGGAGCCAGCAGTAGCGGTAATCCCAGTTGCGGACGCCGCCGAGTTCTTCCGGCAGTGATGTGGTCGCCGCCGCGACGATCCCGCCGGTCGGCTGGTAGGTCAGCGCCTTCAGGGTGATGACCGACCGGTCGACGGCGTCGCTGTACGGCCCGGCCGGGTAGCTGGCGTGGGACGACCACCCGGCCCAGAAGTCCATCGTCTCGGCCAGGGCCTGCTCGGCGTCGGCGTATGGCATCTGCAGCTGGTAGCTGGGCGCCCAGGAAAGGACGAACGGCACCCGGTCGCCCGCCCGCACGGTGAAGTCCGCCAGCATCTGCCAGTCGTGGCTATGCACCGGAACCCCGGATACCAGCCGGACCAGGTTGGGCCCGGCGATGGCGTGCACCTCGCGCGCTTCGCTGCCAAACTCCCGGATCCACGGAACCTCGCGGCCGTAGTCAAAGCGCGGCCGCAGCACCGATCGCATGGTCACCTGCCCGCTCAGGCCGACCGTGATGCGGACGATGTGCGGGGTACCCGCCCGGGGCGGCATGAAGTCGATGACCCGCACGGTGCCATCCGGGGTCACCCAGTCTGTCTCCAGCACCAGGGTGTTGCCCGCGTAGCGGCGGGCGGCGCACCGGCCGGCTCCTGGGGGGCCCGCCGTCGCCGGGGCGAGGCGCCAGTACCCGGCGGCGTCGCTGTCCAGCAGCGCGGCGAACGCGGCGGCCGAGTCGAACCGGGGCAGGCAGAGCCAGTCGATTGACCCGGTGGTGCTCACCAGCGCGGCCGTGTGCAGGTCGCCCAGTAGCGCATAATCCTCGATCTTCGGCATTACCCGGCACCGCCCGTCAGGCGACCGGCGATGTGATCGCCCACCCGCAGCGCGTTCGCGACGATGGTCAGGGTGGGGTTCACGGCGCCGATCGACGGCATGAAACTGCCGTCCACCACATACAGGTTGTCGAGGTTGTGGGCCCGGCAGTTCAGGTCGAGGACCGAGGTGGCCGGGTCGGCGCCGAACCGTACCGTGCCCGCCTGGTGCGCGGTGGCCGCCTCGTCGAAGGCCTTGTGCAGGTAGAGACTGCGGGTGAAGGTGGTCTCCGCCATGCCGAGTCTGCCCAGCATGCCCTGGAAGACCCGGCGCAGCCGGGTCAGGCCCGCGGTGTTGTTGCCCGGCTGCAGCATCAGCCTGATCGCGCCGTCCCGGCGGAGCGTGATCCGGCTGTCCGGCAGCGGCAGGTCCTCGCTGGCCAGCCAGAAGTCGATCGAGTGCCTGGCCACCTCGCCGTACGGCGCCGAGGGCGCCCAGCCGAGCCCGCGTGGCGCGGCCCCCTTGATTTGCCAGTCATCGGATTTACCGAGCATCTGGATGTTGCCCATCGGGTACTCCCAGTGCTCGCTGGGACCGTAGAAGTCATTGAGGGCCAGCGTTTTCTGGAAGACGGTCGGGTTAGGTTCGCGGGAGAATGCGATGAGGGCGAGATTGTTGTGCCGCATGTAGTTCCGGCCGACCATGTCGGATGAGTTGCCCAGACCACCCGGGTGCTGGTCGCTGGCCGACTTCAGCAGCAGCGCGGCGGACAGGATCGCGCCCGCGGACAAGACGACGATGTCGGCGGTGAACGTGTGCCTAGCGCCGTCGGGGAGCGTGACCGCCACGCTTTCGACGGCGCGGCCGCTGCTGTCCGTCATCAGGCGCTCGGCCCGCGTCCCGGTCAGCAACGTCAGATTGGGGTGCGCGGCCAGGGCCGGCCGGATGACAGCCCATTCGGCATCGGCCTTCGCGCCGAGCAGGCAGGGGAATCCGTCCACCCGATCGCAGCGGATACAGGGTGAATCCGTGGTCGCCCGGCCCTGCGCGTCCTGGGTCAGCCGCACGCCCATCGGCAAGTGAAACGGATGCAGCCCGAGCTGCTGCAGACCGTCTGCGAGCTGCTGGATGTGAGGTTCGTGCTGCACCGGCGGATAGGGGTAGTCCTTGCTCGACGGGCCGGCGAACGGGTCCTCGCCGTGCTGGCCGTGCACCCAGAACAGGTGCTCGGCCCGGACGTAGTACGGTTCCATGTCCTGGTAGTCCAGCGGCCAGGCCGGCGCGACGCCGGTGACGTGCTGGACTTCGCCGAAGTCGGCCGGCGGCAGCCGGAACAGCGCCGCGCCGTACACCTTCGAGTTGCCGCCCACGTAATAGTGCAACTCGGGCTGGAAGGGCCGGTCGCGGCCGTCGTAGAATGTTTCGTCCGCGGTGTACTTCGAGTCGCCGAAAACGGCCTGCGAGTTCCAGTTGTCCCGCTCCCGGGGCAGGAAATCGCCCCGCTCGATCATCAGCACCCGCTTGCCGGTCTCGGCCACCCGCGCCGCCACCGTCGCGCCACCCGGCCCGCTGCCGATGACGAGAACGTCATAGTGATCAGTCACAGTCCCACGCTCGATTGTGACAGGCCGCCGTCGACGGTGACCGTGGTGGCGTTGACGTACCCGGCCTTGTCCGAGGCGAGAAACACGACCACGTCGGCGATCTCGGCGGCCTGGCCGATCCGGCCGAGCGGGATCGCCCCGTTCAGCCGCCTGAGCAGTTCCGGCTCCATCTCGGTGACGGCGTTGATCGGAGTGCTCACCGCGCCCGGCGCGACGTTGACGAACCGGATTCCCAGTGATCCCAGTTCGACGCCTGCGGTGCGGGTGAGCATCTTCGCGCCGCCCTTGGAGACGCAATAGGCGATGTTGCCGGGCATCGGCCAGTCTTCGTGGGTGGAGGAGATCGTCACGATCAGCCCGCCCCTGTCTTGCGCCATAAACTGACGCGCCGCGAACTGAGCGCCGAAGAACGCGCTCTTGAGGTTGACCGCCATCACCCTGTCGAAGTCGGCTTCGCTGGTCTCGAGCAGCGACGTGCGGGTCTCGATACCCGCGTTGCTGACCAGGACGTCGAGCCGGCCGAAGTTCTCCACGGCGGTCTCGATGATCCGGTGCAGGTCTTCGGTGCGCGAGACGTCGGCCTCCACTCCGATCGCGCGGCCGCCCGCCCGTGCGGCGGCGGCCAGCACCTCGGCCGTGTATTCCGGGTGCATGCGGTAGTCGACGACGACGTTCGCGCCTTCCGCGGCGGCGGCCAGGACGATCGCCTTGCCGATACCGCTGTTCCCGCCGGTGACGACGATGGACTTGTTCGCGAGCAACATGCGCGCCTCCATCCCTCTCGGTTGTGGCCGCCGGTCAGGCGAGCCCGCCGTTGGCGTAGACGACCTGGCCGTTGACCCACCGCCCGGTCGGCCCGACCAGGAACGACACGACGCCGGCAATGTCGTCGGGACGGCCGAGACGGCCGAGCGGCGGCAGAGCCCCCAGCTGTGCTTGCTCTTCAGCCGAGGTACTAGACAGGAAGGCCTCGGTCGCGGTGGGCCCCGGCGCGACCGCGTTGACGGTGATGTCGCGGCCGCGCAACTCCTTGGCCAGGATGCGGGTCAAGACGTCGACGGCGGCCTTGGACGCCGCGTACGCGCTCAGCTCCGGCGGCGCCACCCGGACCATGCTCGTCGATATGTTGACGATCGAGCCACCGTCACGCACCCGCCGCGCGGCCTGCTGGTTGACCACGAAGCTACCCCGCACGTTGACCCGGTGAATCTCGTCGAAGTCTGCCAGGTCAAGGTCCGTGAGGGCAGCGGGGTGGTTGATCCCGGCGGTGTGCACGACCACGTCGAGATGCCCGAACCTGTCCTCCACGGCGTCGAACACAGCAGAGGTCGCCTCCTCGTCGGCGATATCCGCCGCGAACGCCGCCCCGCGCCGTCCATGTCCCGCGATCTCCTTCACTGTCGCGTCGGCCAGGTCGGCGCTGCCGGCGTACGCAACCGCGACGTCGAACCCGTCGCCGGCCAGCTTGGCGGCTATTACCCGGCCCATACCGCCGGTCCCCCCGGTCACCAAGGCGATCCGTATGCGGTCGCCTGCGTCCTTGCCTGCAGTCATGGCTCCTCACCTCTCCGCGGCCGCTACCCTGGCTCGCTGCTCACGCGACAGCAAGTGTTGCCGCGCGGGTCAGGGCCGCACATCGTCAGGTCAGATAAGCGCGCTGGTGCCGCCCGGCCCGGATGGCCGGCTGGAGACGCATGGCCGGTGCCCCGGGAAGCGTGAAGGCCGACTGCAGCAGCGGATTGGGCACCTCGCCGCCGCTGCGGCCAGTGACCGTCGCACCGCGCCAGGTCGCGCCAGCTTCGAAGCGCTGGCGGAGTTCACCCGGCGTCGGGAATGCCTGGAGTTGGCGCACCCTGCCTGTGCGAAGGTCTTGCTCAACGATGCCGTGCCCATTGCCGGAGTAGGCGAACGGTGCCCCGAGGTCGACCGCGTAGGCAAGCGCCTGCTGGAGACCGGCCTCCTCAGCATGCGACTCATCCTTGGCCTCGACGACGGCAAGGATCCCGCCGCGAGGCTCGGCACACAGCACGTAGTCGCTGCCCGCGCCGGGCACAGCGTGCGTGTCCTGCTCACCAGCTACGCCCACGGCATACCCGGCTGCGACCAGATCGCCAGCCAGCACATCGAGCAAGCCCTCTGCCCCAGCCGGTGGCCCCCGACTGGCCCAAAAAAAAGCGGCGCCGATGCCAGGAATCCCGTCCGTCATGCGTCCGTGCCACAGCTGGACTCAACGGGACACAGCTGGACCTGAAACCTCCACCCAGATCCGGTTACATGCCAGTGACCTGCGGAAATATCGACCGGGAGGTCAGTTCGATGGATCGTTGCCCCGGACGGGCGATCCCGGGCACCCGTTCTCCCAAGAGCCGCTGACCAGGCCAGATCTGGCCCACAACTGGCCCACAGCAACCGGGAACGGTCTACCGAACCGCTCCTCTTGAGCGCAAGAGCCGCTGACGCAAGACCGCACTAACCGCTCTGACCTGGGGTTTTGGGTGGCAGGTGTTGGGTTCGAACCAACGTAGGCTAAGCCGACGGTTTTACAGACCGCTTGTTCTGATACGCCTGTATACCTCCTGACCTGCGCGTACGCGGTCGACCGTGGTCTTGGCGGGCAGGCCCGTCCGCTATATGTCCGTGAACGCAAGGGTTCGCTGTGGTGAAACTGCGGACAAACACGGACAGCGTCCGTGCGAGCCTGCTGACCAGCACGTTCGCTCTTGGGTGTGCCGGAGGTTCCTTGTCCGCATCGACAGGGCGCCCACTGGCACGCCCATCGACGGCGAAACGCCTGCCGCTTGCTGCGCGGCACGCCACCAGTCAAGTTCCTGATCAGGGATCGTGCAGGCCAGTTCACCGGCTCCTTCGACGCGCTGTTCACGGCTGCAGGCATCAGGATTCTTGCCAGCCCGCCGCGGGCGCCGAGAGCGAACGCGATCTGCGAAAGGATCATTGGTACCCTGCGCCGGGAGCTCTTGGACCGGCTGCTAGCCATCAATGAGCGCCATCTGCGACAGGTGCTGACCGAGGACCTGCTGCACCACCACACCGCCCGGCCGCACCGTGCCCTCGGCCAGCTCGCGCCGGCTCAAGCTGACACCGGGCCGCCGAAGCCAGCCAATCTGGCCGAGTACCAGATCCGCCGAAAACAAGTCCCCGGCGGACTCACGCACGAGTACCAGATCGCCGCCTGACAGTCCCGGAATGAATGAGAAAACGCAGGCCACCGCTCTGACCGTGTATTCGAAACAACACGCTCCGTCGCGAGCGTGCGGTGCGCCCGCGCCTCTGAGTCGCCTCGGTATTGACTGATGTCGAGATCGACTATTGACTGACTGTGCACATAACAGTCAATCTGGTGAGGCTAAGAGCTGCCACGGGCGTCGAGCGTGCTTGTTTGTATCCTGCTCAGCATGTTCACTCGTAGCATGAGGGCTGGCAGCAGCTATGAGAAGATACGGACCTGGCGATGTCATACAGCATGGAGCGTGCCAGATCGATGCCGAAGATGCGGGTGAGTTTGGAGGTCAGTAGCCACACCGATCGCCGGTGTGTGCTGCGGATTAGCCGACGATACGGCAAGATCTTTATGAGTGCCGACGACATGTTTTGAATGAGAGTGGCGCACACGCCCACGCCATTGTTGGCAGGATGACCAAGTAGATGCGAGTCAGCTACGACCTGATTACGGTAGCAGACCTGGTCAAGGGCCCGCGGGCTTGACCGCGAGCGGGTGTCGGGGCGGCCGCATTACAGTGGCCACGGACACGGTCAGCCGCCCGCTAGCTGCAGCGGATTGGCAGACAACGAAAGGACGCAAGAGCATGAGCGTCACTCAGTCCGACGTGGCGGGTGCGCGGTCCGCGTGGGAGCTTCCTGAGCTGCTCGGGGTTGCTGCTGACATTGACCGGCTCAGGGAAGAGCTGACGGGCTGGGTCGAGGATTGCGACCCCGAGGTTGCCCCGATGGTCCGCCGCCAGTTGTCGGGACGAGCCAAGTATTTCCGCCCGGTCACGGTATTCGCGTGCTTCCATGCCGTGACGTCACGTCCGCTACCAAACCGCGTCCTGCGGGCCGCGGCGGCTGTCGAGCTGGCTCACAATGTGTCGCTAGTCATCGACGACATCCTGGACCGCTCGCGCTATCGCCGCGGCGAGCTGTCCCTCCATTGTCGTTACGGCTTCCTGCCTGCGCTTATGACAGCCGGGTACATGGGTTTTGCAGCGCCCGCGCTGGTTGCTGAGGACGCCTACAGTGTGCGGCTTTTGAGCCAGCTAATGCAGGGACTTGGTGCTGCCGAATGCTTTCAGTGGAGAGTTCGTCGCCAGCCGCTCGGTGTCGAGGATTGGCGTGCGATCGCAGGCGCGGACACGGGGATCATGTTCGAGGTGTGCGCGCGCATCGGGACGCGCGATGATCGGTTGCGGAAATTCGGCCGGCTGCTCGGCATGCTTTACCACGGGTGCGACGACGTCGCGGATGTGCGTGGAACGGTCGCGTTGGGGGGCGGGAGCGAGAAGGACATCATCGACGGGATTCTCACCCTCCCTGCGGCCATTGCAGTACGTGATCCGTCAACCGCCGCGCTGTTCCGCAACGCTGGGCGGGAGACTTCCGCCCAGATCGCTGTGCTGCTCCAGGCGGCACTGCCGGAGGCGGAACGTTACCTTGACCGTTTGGCAGCGGAAACCGCGGCAGAGGCAATCGCGAACGCCCAGCATCCCGAGCGGCTGCTCGAGCTCATTCAGCACACGCGAACGCTGGCGTCGGCCTGAGATGACTGCCCGCTACCGTCATGCCGACGTCATCGTGGTCGGCGGAGGCCCGGCGGGGAGCGTCGTCGCCTGGGATCTGGCTCGGCGAGGCGTCGACGTGCTTCTGCTCGAGCGCACCCAGTTCCCGCGGGACAAGGTGTGCGGCGACTACGTCGAGCCGCGCGGACTCCGCATCCTCGAGCTCGTGGGATGCCTGGAGCGCCTTGAGCAGGGCGGGCTGCTTGCAATCACTGATTCCGCCACCTTCGTCGACGGGCAATGCCGCTACCAGGGCCCCATCCCGTTCTACGGCCATAGCGCGGAGCTTGCGCCGCACGGCTATATCATTCCGCGCGTCGAGTTGGACGACGCCCTGCTCGGCGCAGCGGCCCAGGCGGGTGCGCGTGTGCATCAGAAGGCTTCGGTTATCGGAGTGCACTCCGGGCCTGATGGCGTGGAGGTGACGGCCCGGTGCGCGGGGAGCGACGTCCGCTACCGGGCCCCGCTTGTCGTAGGGGCCGACGGCGCGAACTCGGTAGTAGGCAGCGGCGTGGGCCTGCTCGCTGACGACGAACGTCACACCGCAGTGGCCCAGCGCGCGTACATGTCCGGCGCCGACGGCACTATCGGGGAGGCCGTGTTCTGGTTCGACGAGCAACTCTTCCCCGGATACGGATGGATGTTCCCGATGGCCGACGGTCGGGTAAACGTTGGCGTTGGCATACTGTCGGAAACGCGGCGCCGACTTCGCGTCCACATCCCGAGCCTCTTCCGGGCGTTCATTGAACGCGCGCGCAGGTTCCATCCCCGCAGTGCCAGCCTCGAGCTATGCACGCCAGCAATAGGCGGCGTTGTCAAGACCTACGGAGGGGCCAGCCGCAACTACTTCCATGGCGGTGTGCTCATCGGCGATGCTGGGAGCTTCGCCGACCCGATGACAGGCGAGGGCATCACTCCGGCCTTCGAGTCCGCGCTTCTGGCCGCGCCCGTGCTCATGCGCGCGCTTGAGGCCGGGCACTTCCACGGGCCGCAGCTTTCTGAGTTCGAGGCCTCCTTCCGCCGCTACTTCGATCCGGCGATGGACTTCCTGGATCTGTGCGCGGCCACGCTTCGCAACCATTACATGGCACGGCCTTGGCTCAGGGCGCTGGCACGCGGATGTGAGCTGGCGCAGACAGATGCGGAGTTCGCGCTCATCGGCGGAAGCTACTTCGGGGGCCTCGATATCCGGCCGCGTGGCATCCTCGGGCAGATCTGGGTCCGGATCGCTCAGGACCTGGTCCTCGTGTGGCCGAGGTCGACCACCCAGCTTCTGGACCCGAAGCTGCAGCCGACCGGGGCGACCATAGGCGACCTTGTCGAGTGGCAGGAGGCTTGGTCGCGGTCTGCGCTACGCGATCCCCTGTGGCACGCCCGTTGGACCATGGACGTGCAACGCAAGTGGGTCAGAGTTCTGGCCTCTATGACCCGGGCGACGACAGACCCACGAGCGGCTGGGCTACCCGATGTCTAGTCCTTCACGCGGGCGGCCCGAGTGCGCTTACGTTTTGGAGGCCCGACCTTCTCGAGCTCGCTGTTGAACTGGTCCACCGCAAGCGTGGGAAGCTCGATGACGTTGCGCAGGTACTCGCGGGTGAGGTCGGACATGCGGCCGCCGAGGTCGCCCGCCGCGTCCCGGTCGCTGTCGATCCGGGCGAGTTCTTCCCTGATAGCGCCAGCGTACTTGTCGGCGGCCGTGACCCAGCCGGCCCAGAACGCCGTGGCCGCAGTGATCGCCGCGAGTTCTGTGCGGGCCACCTCCACGACGATCTCCCGTATACGATCGCCCTGCTCTCCGTCTTCTCGTACGGGATTACCCTGCTTTCCCTCCGCAGTCATGCGATCACCTCACCTTTGGCCAAGAGCTGGCTGCCGGGACGAGCCGTCCGTAAGCATTATAGAAGATGCACGTGACTTGAGAAGTTTTCGCAAAGTTGTCTCCGCATCCAATCCGCGCGCCATCCTGCCTTCAGGCCCTCGCTGACGAAGATCGCGTCGAAGGCGCTGGTGAACTTGGCGTCGCGATCCCGGATCAGAAAGCGAAGCAGCCGATCCGGTCACCGAGATCCATGGTCAGATTGCGGGCCTGCTGTTCAGTCCACGCGCCGCCCGGGTGAGCGGTCACGCCGAGAACGTGTAGGTGCCGGGTGCTCACCTCCATGACGAACAGCATTGTGTGGAATGCTCCCTGGGTCGCATTCCACAGAATCCATATTCGGTGGGAATCTTCGCTGGTTGTGGGGTGCCAGAAGTGTGCGTGCCCTGTGAGCTGCAGTGATGAGCGGCTGCCGTAGGGCATCATGATTATTCGTGTCTTTGCGCCTGCTCTATCTCATCTTCGTCCGGCTCTGCGGCTGGCTGGTCCTGCTCGGCCGGTCGGCAGCCTCCAAGGATGCGGAGCTGCTTGTGCTGCGGCACGAGGTCGCCGTGCTGCGCCGCACCCATCCGCGGCCCTGGCTCGACTGGGCCGACCGCGCAGTTCTCGCCGCGCTGATCCGGCTCGTGCCGGCACGGCTGCGGATGCATCGGCTCGTCACCCCCGGCACCGTCCTGCGGTGGCATCGCCGCCTGGTCACCCAATGTCGTTGCTTGTGTGCCGCAAAGCAGTTCATGGTGACGTTGCGGTGGTGTAGTCGTTGGAATCGGCATGCATCCGTGGGTGGGCTTGTCCGATCATGTCCGGTTGGGAGCGGTGGCCCGGTGGGTGACCCCGGAGCTTGTCGCAGAGGCGCTTGATGACTGCGGCGTCAGGGACAAGAAGCCCGGTGCGCTCCCTGCCCGGTTTATGGTCTGCTTCACGCTGGCCCTGGCCTTGTTCCAGCAAGACTCCTATGACGATGTGGCCGAGCACCTGGCAGGCGGCGTCCCGGCGTTAGGCGGGAGCATCCCGAACAAGTCCTCGTTCACCCGGGCTCGCCAGCGGCTGGGCGCACAGGCCATCGAGGGAGTCTTCCGCAAGCTGGCCGGGCCGCTGGCCCCGGCTGGCCTGGCGGGCTCCTTCTACCGCGGGATGCGGCTCGCCGCCGTACACGGATTCGTGCTGGATGCTCCGGAGACGGAAGCGAACCGGCGGCGGC
>Ga0208480_1000170_pt1 | contig 25406 bp, 23 predicted proteins | sample NGESurshal092012_4_FD_184485 | JGI IMG/M metagenome (GOLD analysis project Ga0208480, IMG submission 184485) | Arctic peat soil microbial communities from Barrow, Alaska - NGEE Surface sample F53-1 shallow-092012 (SPAdes) | ecosystem: Environmental > Terrestrial > Soil > Wetlands > Peat ... | reverse complement strand
ATGATCCAAATGACTCGCTATCTGGCTTGTCATTTGGGGCAACACGGGGTCCGCGTCAACAGTATTGCGCCCGGTCCATTTCTTAACCCCGAGTTAGATCCTGGAATCCCAGGATTTTGCGACCAGGTCACGATGAAGGTCCCAATGGGCCGAATCGGCAAACCAGAAGAAGTTGCCGGACCGGTGGTGTTCCTGCTATCGGATGCGGCCGCGTATATCAATGGTGCAAACCTACCGATCGACGGCGGCTGGACCGCCTGGTGACATGTGCGAAGCAATCAGTCGATACCCAATTTGGCCGCCGCGAGCCCCAAATACTCGTGCAGGGCGGTTTCAGTCTTGTGAAGGCCGATAGATCCGGGAACTAAGCCCGGCAGCCCATGGGCTCGCTGTGCGTGTACCATCTGTCCAGTAGGTGCGGCCAATGGATTTGCACCTGCACGCTGCATGAGTTGCATCGCCCGGGGCATGTGATTCGCCGAGGTCACCAGAATGAAAGGCCCGCTTCCCAGCAAAGCGAAAATTTCCCGCGATTCTTGATTTGTATTGAGCGCGCGGTCCATCACGACCAGCGCTGATCGCTCGATGCCCAACTCGGTGGCCATCCGCGCGTAACCGCAGGCGATCGGTGTGAATCCCGGCGCAGCGCCGCCCGACACCAACAGTCGCGAGCCCGGACGCGCGAGCGCCAGGCGCACGCCCTCGACCACGCGCGCGAGGCCCGCCGCGTCGAGTGCACCGGTCACTGGAATGCGATCGCTCGGTTCGTAGCCGCTGCCCAGCACCACGATGTTCCGCACCGAGAGTGCCTGCGTCGGCTCGAATCTCGGGTATTGGCGCTCCAGGGGCGAGAGCAACGCATTGCCGACTAGCGTAGTCGATGCAAGATACGCCAGAGCCGCACCGGCGAGGAGCATCCAAATACCGCTTCTGCGCCGACCGACACGCAACAGCGACCACCCTATGCCAGCCAGAATCAAGGCAAGCAAGAGCGGCGAGCGGGCAAGCGCGGCAGCTCCGGAGACGAGCACGATCAAGGAGATCGTGAGCGGTATGCCACCGAGCGGCGTGGAGCTGAAGCTTTCCCCGAGCAGGATCGGCGCGAGTATCACCGGCACGATCGTCTGAGTCACGAAAACCACGGGCGCAACCTGGATCGCGGGACGCATTTGCAAGGCGCTCATCTCGCTGAGCGCGGCGACGGCGGAGGCCGCTGCGGTCGAGAGCCCCCAGGCGACCGCGAACCACAGCCGCCCCCGCGAAAGGTCGTCGGAGAACAGCTTCGTCGCCACACCGCTCCATGCGTAACCGAGACCTGCGGCCACCATCGTCAGCGACGCCGCGGGTCGGCGAACGCGGTTGACCCCGTAGGGAAGCAGCGTAAGCAGCCCGAGCCCGACAAGTACGACAGTCACGATCAGGTCGTCACGATGTCCGGTGCTGCGGCTCGGGGCACAGGCGGCGATACCGACGACGCCGAGCACGATCGCGCCCATCGCGAGGTGCTCGCGCCGTCCGGCCCGCTCCCCGAGCATGCGCTCGCCAAAGAACAGCAGCACGAGCAGCCCGACAGCCATCGTCGGCTGCACGATCACCAGCGAGACAAGCAAAAGAGCAACGACCTGCAGCGGCCAGCCAAGCATCGAGAGCCCGGTGCCGGCCAGCCAACGAGTGCGACGCAGCAGGTTCAGTGCAAGCGCGGGGTGCAGGTGCTCGGTATGCGGAGTGCGCTTGGCGTCCATCGCCTGCAGCGCGACCCCTAGGCTGTAGAGCGCCGACGCGGCCACAGCCGCCGCGATTCCCAGGATGAGATCGACCATTTACCCCAACGATCATCGCAGCCGGTCCAGTCCGCCGCCGGGAGCGCTCGCGGGCGTGGCGATGGCGGGCTATTTTTTGCCGGCGTTTGCCTTCTACTCGCGGAGGCTGCGCGGGGCGCTTGGAGTCGAGAGCGAAACCGCCACAGGTCGCGGCGCGGCAATCACTTTCGACGACGGCCCACACGCACAAGGCACGCCTGCTGTGCTCGAGGTCCTTGCCGAGCATGGGACGCGGGCTACGTTCTTTCTCGTGGGCGAGCAGGTGCTGCGCAACCCAGCCGCGGCGGCGGAGATAGTGGCCGCTGGTCATGCCATCGGCCTGCACTGCCATCGCCATCGCAACCTGCTGCGCCTCGCCCCATGGCAGGTGCGCGACGATGTGAACCGCGCACAGGCTGCGATCGAGGATGCCACGGGGATCTCGCCGACGCTGTACAGGCCGCCTTACGGGATTCTCAACGCAAGCGCTCTACGGATCGCGCGGCGCGCAGGCAGGCGTACGCTGCTGTGGAGCCATTGGGGTCGCGACTGGCGCGCGAGCGCCACCCCGGCGTCGATCGCCGCGTGCGTGACCAAGGACGTAGCTCAGGGCTCGATCCTGCTGCTCCACGATGCCGATGACTACAGTGCTCCGGGCTCGTGGCAACGCACGGCTGCCGCGCTGCCGCGGGTGCTCGACGTGCTTGCCGAGCGGGGGATCGAGACGGTGCTGCCCTAAGAGCTGTTGTCGTTTGACGATCTGGCTTCACCGCTGGATAACATCGCTTACTTGGCCGGTTCGAGCACATCCGATCTGCCGGGGCCTCCGACGTTGACGTCGCCGCCATCGTCTGTTGAGCGAAGCTCGGCCGGTCCATCTGGTGGGGGTTTGAGTCTCCCGGACGCGATGCCCCCCGCGCGCGGGGGGGGCATCGTCTCTCCCGAGAAGGTTCCGGTGGCGAAATCGCCGCAAGTGCGACGTCCACGCTGGTGGGGCGAGCTGCTTGTGATCGCATGGCTCGCGTGGCTGTACGACATGGTCACGAATCTAGCCCCACTGCGCGAAAAACTCGCACTCAAGCATGCGCGCGACATCTTGAGCTTCGAGCACTCGCTGCACATCGCACCCGAACTCGCCCTGAATCGTTGGCTAGTGGCCCACAACGCGCTCGCGACGATCCTCTCCTACTACTACGACAACGCTCACTTCATCGTGACCCTAGGGTTGCTCGGCTGGCTGTGGTGGAAGCGGGCGGACATCTACCGACCGCTGCGCAGCACTCTGGTGCTGATCAACGTGATCGGGCTGGTCGTGTTCTGGCGCTATCCGGTGGCACCCCCAAGAATGCTCGTAGCAGACGGCTTTACGGACGTTGTCGCCTCATCCGGCACGATCGGCTCATGGCACACGGGCACGCTCGCCTCCGATGCCAACCAGCTCGCCGCGATGCCTTCGCTGCACATCGCCTGGGCCGCCTGGTGCAGCCTGGTCATGTGGCGGATCTCCTCGCGTGTCTGGGTGCGGGTGCCCGCGCTTCTCTACCCGTGCGTGACTGCGTTTGCGGTGCTGGCAACGGGCAACCACTACTTGCTGGACCTGATCGGAGGCCTTCTGACGTTCGCGTTGACGCTCGCGTTGGTGCGTCTGGCGTCCGTGGCGCATGTCACAAAGTTGTTACTAAGTCGCAGAACCGGTAGACTCGCCGCTGCCACCGACGACTTGCTCTGAGGGGAGCAATGAGCCCGCCGCCACACGGCGCGTGGACCATCTCATCTGTAGGGTGGCACACCATCGAATATGCCCGACCGACTAGCGACAATGACCGATGTCCCCATTCCCGTGCGTAGGAGCACTACGGCCCGCAGCGCCGATGCGCCCGCCGACCCGAGCCGCCTGGGGGCGGCGCTGCGCCATCTCGATCTGATCCTGGTGGCGGTCGCGGTGCCCATCGCGCTGGCACTGGGCGCGCCCGCAGTGGGCATCGTGGTGAGCGCCGCGGCGTGGATGCTGCAGTACGTGGTCGCCCAGGTCGGTAAAAACTGGATCGCAAAGCAGGGATCGAATGCACGCTTCGGTCTCAGTCTGCTCGACGGGTTCGGGCGCATCTGGTTGCTTGCGGGCGCGATCGTGCTCGCAGCTCTCATCGGCGGACGCTCAGACGGACTGGCTGCCGCACTCATGATCTTCGGCGCCTATTCCGTCGCGTTCCTAGTGCGTCTGGTGAGTGGGCGTCCGCAAGGAGCGCGGCGATGAGCGCAGTGGCGGCAGCGACGCCCGCCGGAGGAGCACCTGCTGCCGGCAAGCAGAGGATGACCCGAGGGCGGAAGATCCTCTACTCGGTCCTCGGGCTGTGGCTCGGCGGGATCGCGCTGTTCGTGATCCTGTTCGGCGTGACCGCCCACAAGGCCCCGGCGGTCGCCAGCAACGCCTTCTCCCCGACCGACGAGTTCAAGCTCGACACGTGGTTCAAACTCGGCCCGGTCGCGTTCAACAAGGGCGTTCTGTATCTGTTGATCACGGTTGGCCTCACCATCGGGGTGATGTTCTACATCTCGAGGCGTCTGCAACAGCGCCCCGGACGTCTACAGGTCGCGGTCGAGATGTTCTACGACTTCACCCGCGGCATGTCGAGGGAAAACCTCAACGAGGACATGGAACGCAAGTACTTCCCGCTGATCGCGACGATCTTCGTGTTCATCCTCGTGAGCAACCTGATCGGCTACATCCCGCTGCCGGTCAACTCGGGTGAGACGTTCAGGCTCCTCGGTGTGAACATCCCCTCGTTTCAGATCTATGCGGCCGACACCAATGTCGCGTTCCCGCTGATTCTCTCACTTGGCGTCTTCGTCCTGTTCACCTACGAGGGAGTCAAGCACCACGGTCCGATCGGATACCTCAAGAGCCTGATGCCCGGCGGCGTCAAAGGGCCGATCGTGCTCCTGATCTTCCCGATCGAGATCCTCTCCAACTTCCTGCGCCTGATATCACTAACGGTGCGGTTGTGGGCCAACCTGCTCGCCGGTCACATGCTGATCGCGTTCATGGGCGGCACGCTGGGAGTGCTCGTCGGGCTGCAACTCGTGTCCTGGTTCTTGCTGCCGGCGGGAATCGCAATTTTCATGTTCGAGGCCGTCCTCATCGCCGGTCTACAGGCCTTCATCTTTGCCATCTTGACCGCCATCTACCTCGGCGGAGCGGTCGAGAGTCACTAACAAACAAGGAGCTATCGAGCGATGCAGTTTCTACACCTCTTGAGTGCGATTCACCCGCTGCTGGGTGTCGTGGAACCGATCATCAAGCAGAGCCAGGATGCCGGTCGCGCGATCGCGCTGGGCGTCGGAGCCGGTGGCGGCGCGGCAGGCGCCGGGGCGGGCATCGGAGCTGTGTTCAACGCCTCGATTCAGGCCAAGACCCGCCAGCCCGAGCTGCGTGCCGAGGTCGAGCGCGACCAGTGGCTCGGTTTCGCGCTCACCGAGGCGTGCTTCTTCTACGGCCTCGTCGGCGGCTTCATCGCCTTCTTCCTGTAGGCCGAGATGCACGCTGCAATCCCAATCGCTTCTTCCAGCGGCTCCTTCCTGATCACCCCAAATGTGGGGATCATGATCTGGACCATCGTCGTGTTCGCAATCTCGCTGTTCGTTCTGCGCAAGACTGTGTTCCCCGTCATCGGCGAAGCCCTGGACAAGCGCGCCAAAATGATCGAGGGCGACATCGACGCCGCCGAGCAGACCCGCAAGCAGGCCGACGAGCTGCTGGTCGAATACCGCGAGCGCCTGAAGGAGGCTCGTGCCCAGTCCGAGGAGATCGTCCAGCGCGCGCGTCAGACGGCCGAGTCTCACGAGCACGAGGCCCGCGATCGCGGGCAGGAGATTCTCGCCGAGGCTGCCAAGCGCGCCGAGCGCGACATCGACGCAGCAACCAAGCGAGCGCTCGACGACATCCGCCGGGAGGTCGCCGACCTCACGATCATGGCCACCGAGAAGGTGACGCGCAAGACGCTCAACGACGCCGACCAGCGTCGTCTGGTCGAGGAGGCGCTGGGCGAGCTCGACTTCTCTGGCCTCTCCTCAGGATCTCAAAACTGATCGACATGTCCCGCCGCTCGCTACCAACCACGATCCCAGCTCCCCGCCGCGCCCTGCCGGTGGCGCAGACGAGTGCGCCAGGAGGACGTTCTTGATGGAGGAGCTTGCCCAGGTATATGCACGCTCGCTGTTTCAGGTCGCCCTGGAGAAGGGTCGTATGGACGAGATCCGCGAGCAGGTCGGCCAATTCGCCGATGCGCTCGACGAGCACCGCGAGCTCGCCGTGTTCTTCTTCTCACCTTACTTCTCGAGCATCGAGAAGCAGCAGTCGCTCTCTACGTTGCTCGACGGGGCGGAGGAGATCCTGGAGAACTTCCTGAAGCTGCTCATCGAAAACCACCGCATGCCCGTGATCTTCCGCATTCGCCAAGAGTACGAGCGGTTGTGGGATGAGGAGAACAAGACCCTGCCGGTGGAGATCACAAGCGCGATCGCCCTCGATGAGGCGACTACCGAAAGCCTGGGAAAGACGATCGGGGAGCGCGCCGGACGCAAGGTCACCTTGGCCGCGCGCGTGGACCCGGACATTCTTGGCGGCATCGTCATCAGGGTCGGCAATTCGATCCTCGATGCCTCTATTCGCAACCGACTGGAGCAGCTGCGCAGGCAAGTTGCCCAAGGAGTCTCTTGAACGACATGCAGATCAACCCAGATGAGATCACAAGCATTCTGAAGAGCCGCATCGAGGGACTCGACAGCGGCACCGCCGAGCTGACCGAGGTCGGCACCGTGCTGAGCGTGGCCGACGGCATCGCGCGCCTGCATGGCCTGGAGAACTGCATGTCCTTCGAGATGCTCGAGCTTCCTCACGGCGTCACGGGACTGGCGCTGAACCTCGAGTCCGACAACGTCGGCGCCGTGCTGTTCGGCGAGTGGGAGAAGGTGTCTGAGGGCGACACCGTCAAGCGCACCGGTTCGCTGCTCGAGATCCCTGTCGGCGACGCGCTGCTCGGACGGATCGTCGATCCGCTCGGTCGTCCCCTCGACGGCAAGGGAGAGGTCGCCACCAGCGAGAAGCGCCCGGCCGAGTTCAAGGCCCCGGGTGTCGTGCAGCGCCAGCCGGTCAAGCAGCCGATGCAGACCGGCCTGAAGGCGATCGACGCGATGATCCCGATCGGCCGCGGCCAGCGAGAGCTCATCATCGGCGACCGCCAGACCGGCAAGACGGCGATCGCGATCGACACGATAATCAACAACAAGGACACCGGCGTGGTGTCGGTATACGTGGCCATCGGCCAGCGCATGTCCACGGTCGTGGCGCTCGCGCAGACGCTCGAGGAGTACGGGGCGCTCGAGAACACGATCATCGTCGCCGCCCCAGCCGACGAGGCCGCTCCGATCAAGTTCATGGCGCCCTATGCCGGCTGCGCGATGGCCGAGCACTTCCTCTACAACGGCAAGCACGCGCTGTGTGTGTACGACGACCTGACAAAGCACGCCTACGCATACCGTCAGATGTCGCTGCTGCTGCGCCGCCCGCCCGGCCGCGAGGCCTACCCGGGCGACGTCTTCTACCTGCACTCGCGTCTGCTCGAGCGCGCCGTCAAGCTCAACGACGACCTCGGCGGCGGCTCGCTGACCGCGCTGCCGATCATCGAGACGCAGGCCGGCGACGTCTCCGCCTATATCCCCACGAACGTGATCTCGATCACCGACGGGCAGATCTTCTTGGAGTCGAAGCTGTTCAACTCCGGCGTGCGCCCGGCGATCAACGTCGGCATCTCGGTCTCACGCGTCGGCGGTAACGCACAGATCGGCCCGATGAAGAAGGTCGCCGGACGGATCAAGCTCGAGCTCTCCCAGTACCGCGATCTCGAGGCGTTCGCGCAGTTCGGCTCGGACCTCGATGCCGACACCCAGCGTACGCTCGCCCGCGGTGAACGCTTGGTGGCGACGCTCAACCAGCACGAGCGCGCACCACTGGCGGTCGAGGATCAGGTCGTGCAGATCTTCGCCGCGACCAACGGTTATCTGGACCGTCTGAACGTCGAGCGTGTGCCCGAGTTCCTGCTCGCGGTCACCGAAAGGCTGCACTCCCAGCACCCGGAGCTGCGAGCGAAGATCAACGGTGGCGACTGGTCGGATGAGACCCAGAAGGAGGTGCGCGACACCGTCGAGAACTTCGCGCGGGACTTCGGCTACGACCTCGACGAGGAGGGCCAGCCCATGGATGAGGACGCGCCCCTGCGCAAGGACGAGTCCCCGGCCGAGCAGGAGCCCCAGGCGGCTTAGCGCCGGCCAAGGTCAATCGTCATGGCATCTCAACGCGACGTCAAGAACAAGATCGCCTCGGTGAAGAACATCCAGAAGATCACCCGAGCGATGGAGATGGTGGCCGCGGCCCGTCTCAGGCGGGCAGAGCAGCGCATCTCCGCTCTGCGTCCGTACGCGGATGCCATCGGGCGCATGACGCGCCAGGCCGCGCAGGCAGCCGGCTCGGAGGCCGCCAACCTGCCGCTGCTGGCAGAGCACGAGTCTGAAAGCAACGTGGGCCTGCTACTCGTCACCGGCGACCGCGGCCTTGCGGGCGGCTTCAACTCCCAGATCATCCGTGCGGGCGTGCGCCTGTCCGCCGAGCTGACCGGCGAGGGGCTGAACAGCCTCTGGTATGCGACCGGGCGTCGCGGCGTCTCTTCGATCGCCTTCCGTGGGCACGAGCTCAGCGGCAGCTACACGGGCTTCTCCGACCGACCCGCCTATGCCGACGCGCGTACGATCGCCGACGATGTGATCGAGGCTTATGTGGACGGTCGCGTCGATCGTGTCGAGATGCTCTACAACTCCTACGTATCGCCGCTCACCCAGCACGTCACACGTCAGCGGCTGCTCCCGCTCTCCCACCAGGAGATCGCCGGCGAGCAGGACGACGCTTCCGCCGGCTCGCGAGAGGCGCCCGCCGCCCCGAAGCTGACGCCGGTCGACTACGAGCCGGACCCCGAGAAAATTCTCAGGCGTCTGGTTCCCGACTACATCGAGATATCGATCTACCGGGCGCTCGTAGAGTCGGCGGCAGGTTTCTTCGGTGCTCAGATGACGGCGATGCGCAGCGCATCGGAGAACGCCGGCGAAATCATCACGGAGTACACACTGCAAATGAACCGTGCCCGCCAGGCCGAGATCACGCAAGAGATCATGGAGGTCGTTGCGGGCGCTGAGGGCCTCAGCTAGGAAAATCCGTCCGCCGCGCGCAGCCATCGCGAAACGAACTTGAACAGATAGTCAGGAGACCAGAGAGCCAATGCCACCCAGCACCACCACAGAGCCCGCAACAGCAGCGAACGGAGCAGCCTCGCGCAACCTCGGGCGCATCGAGGAGATCCAGGGCGTCGTGATCGAGGCAGTGTTCCCCGATCGTCTGCCTGAGATCAACCACGCGATCACGGTTGCCCGTCCGGCTGCCGCGGCCGAGGAGGAGGCGGAGGGCATCAGCTCGGGCGCCGGCGAGAGCGTTCTGGTATGTGAGGTCCAGCAGCACCTTGGCGACGACCGCGTGCGCGCGGTCGCGATGGATACAACCGACGGTCTGGCGCGCGGCGCCGAGGTGGTCGATACCGGCTCCCCGATCACAGTGCCGGTTGGCGAGGCGACGCTCGGGCGGATCTTCAACTTGCTGGGCGAGCCGATCGACCTCGGCGAGGACTTGCCGAAGGACACGCCGCGTCGCGGCATCCACCAGGACGCTCCGCGCGCCGAGGACCTGACGCCGACCACCGAGATGTTCGAGACGGGCATCAAGGTGATCGACCTGCTCGCGCCATACGCCAAGGGCGGCAAGGTGGGGCTGTTCGGCGGCGCCGGCGTAGGCAAGACGGTGCTGATCCAGGAGCTCATCCACAACCTCGCCAAGGAGCACGGCGGGCTGTCGGCGTTCTGCGGCGTGGGCGAGCGCTCGCGCGAGGGCAACGACCTGTGGCTGGAGATGAAGGAGTCGGGCGTGCTCGACAAGACGATGCTCGTCTTCGGCCAGATGAACGAGCCCCCGGGAGCGCGCATGAGGGTGGCGCTCTCAGGTTTGACGATGGCCGAATACTTCCGCGACCAGGGTCAAGACGTGCTGTTGTTCATCGACAACATCTTCCGCTTCGTGCAGGCCGGCTCCGAGGTCTCGGCGCTGCTCGGGCGCATGCCCTCGCAGGTGGGCTACCAGCCGACGCTCGAGACCGAGATGGGCCAGCTGCAGGAGCGCATCACCTCGACACGTGAGGGCTCTGTGACCTCGGTACAGGCGATCTACGTGCCCGCCGACGACCTAACCGACCCGGCGCCGGCGTCGGTGTTCGCCCACCTGGGCGCCACCACGGTGCTCTCCAGGGCGATCTCCGAGAAGGGCATCTATCCCGCGGTCGATCCGCTGGACTCGACCTCGACGATCCTCAAGGCCGACATCCTCGGCGACGATCACTTCCGTGTCGCCAACCAGGTCAAGGAGATCCTGCAGCGCTACAAGGAGCTGCAGGACATCATCGCGATCCTCGGCATCGACGAGCTCTCCGACGAGGACAAGCTGACAGTGCAGCGCGCGCGCAGGATCGAGCGCTTCCTCTCCCAGCCGTTCTTCGTGGCCGAAGAGTTCACGGGCACCCCGGGCGCCTACGTGCCGATCGCCGAGACGATCAGGGGCTTCCAGGAGATCATCGACGGCAAGCACGACGAGGTCCCGGAGAGCGCGTTCTTCCTTAAGGGCACGATCGACGAGGTAGTAGAGGCGGCCCGATGACCGGCGCATCTCTGCGTCCTCGGTCGCTCGCGTGCGTAGCACGCCACGCTCCCTGCGTCCTTGACCTGCTTGGTCCTCGGGACGCGAGGAGATAGAAGATGGCGCACACAAAGTTCCCAGTCGAAGTGCTCACCCCCGAGGGTGAGGTCTTCTCCGAGGAGGTGGAAATGCTCTCCACCTTCACGACGGTCGGCTCGATCGGCATCCTCGCCAACCACGAGCCGTTGTTGGCCCGCCTGGAGCCGACTGAGCTGCGCCTCTACCGCTCAGAGTCCGAGATCGTTCGCTTCGCGCAGGCCGAGGGCTACTTGCAGTTCGCCGAGAACCGTGCGCTTGTGCTCGTGGAGGAGGCGATTGCCCCCGATGCGCTCGACCGTCCGACGATCGAGACGCAGCTCTCCGACGCCCGTGCGTCGGCTGAGCGCTCAGAGGAGGGCTCTGAGGAGCATGCACGCGCGTTGCGCGACATCAAGCGCTACGAGGCGTTCCTCGCTGTATCGGCCTGAAGCAGCTCGCGTCGCGTCCGCGCCTCGCTTGCCCACACAAGCTAGCCTTCGCGACGTCATGGGTAACCGCGGGCGCCGAGGCGCAATAGCATGAGCGCTGAGCATGAGTCGATCGGAGTGATCGGCACCGGCTACGTGGGGCTTGTCACGGCCGCCGGCTTTGCCGCCTTGGGGAGGGACGTGTGGTGTGTGGACATCGACGCCGCCAAGGTAGAGCGTTTGCAAGCAGGCGAGGTGCCGATCTACGAGCCGGGGCTCGAGCAGCTGCTGGCCGAGCATGCCGAGCGGCTGCATTTCTCGACCGATCTCGGCGAAGCACTGGAGCACTGCCGCCTTTTGTTCGTCGCCGTGGGCACGCCACCCACCTATTCCGGCGATGCGGATCTCTCAGCGGTGCATGCGGTTGTCAACGCGATCCCAAGCTCAGAGCACCATGCGCTGGTCATGAAGTCGACCGTGCCGTGTGGCACGGGTGCAGCGATCCAGCGCATCCTCGGGGAGCAAGGCAAGGACGGCCTGCGCTATGTGTCCTGCCCAGAGTTCCTCAAGGAGGGCTCCGCCGTCGAGGACTTCATGCATCCAGATCGCGTCGTCGTCGGCGACAACGGAGACTGGGCGGGCGATGCGGTCGTGGAGCTCTATGCTCCGCTTGGTGCGCCGCTTGTGCGTACCGACATCGCCAGCGCCGAGATGGTCAAGCTCGCCTCCAACGCCTTCCTCGCAACCAAGATCTCCTTCATCAACGAGATCGCCAACGTCTGCGAGGAGACCGGCGCCGACGTGGTCGAGGTCGCTCGCGGGATGGGCTTGGACGATCGCATCGGGCCGAAGTTCCTACAGGCCGGCATCGGCTTCGGCGGCAGCTGCTTCCCCAAGGACGTCGACGCGCTCAAGCAGCTGGCCGGCAATTCCGGCTATCACTTCCAGTTGCTCACAGCGGTGATCGAGGTCAACGAGCTGCAAAAGCGCCGCGTGATCTCCAAGCTGCAAAAGCACCTTGGCGGCCTCGTCGGCAAGCGCGTCACGCTGTTGGGACTAGCGTTCAAGCCGAACACCGACGACATGCGCGAGGCGTCCTCGCTTGTGCTCTCGGCACGGCTAGGCGCCGACGGCGCGATCGTCAGCGCGTATGATCCCGTTGCGGAGAGCGAGGCGCGCAGCCTGATAAGCGGGCTTCGCTTCGCGGAATCCGCTATGGATGCAGCTACAGATGCCGACGCGGTTGTGCTTGTCACGGAGTGGCCTGAGTTCCTGGAGCTCGACTGGCGCGAGGTCGCGGCGGCGATGCGCGGCAAGCTCGTGATCGACGGTCGCAATGCGCTCGACGGCGAGCTTGTGCGCGCCGCGGGCCTCACTTACGAGGGAATAGGCAGGCGCTGATGCAGGCTGTGATCTTGGTCGGCGGCGAGGGCACGCGCCTGCGTCCGCTCACCTCGACCGTGCCCAAGCCGGTCGTCCCGCTGGTAGATCGCCCGTTCATCTCGTTCATGCTCGAGTGGCTGCATGCGCACGGGATCGACGATGTGATCATGTCCTGCGGCTTCCTTGCGACAAGCGTACGCAATGTACTCGGCGATGGCTCGGCCTATGGGATCAGGCTGCGCTTCGTCGAGGAGCCCAATCCGCGTGGCACCGCCGGTGCCTTGAAGTTCGCCGAGTCGCTGCTCGACGAGCGCTTCCTGATGCTCAACGGGGACGTGCTCACCGACATCGACCTGACAGAGCAGATCGCCCAACACGAGCGCACCGGCGCCAAGGCAACGCTCGCGCTCGTGCCGGTCGAGGACCCTAGCGCCTACGGCCTGGTTCACCTGGAGGACGACCACGCGGTGAGGGAGTTCGTCGAGAAGCCGAGCTCCGACCGCATCGACACCAACTTGATCAGCGCCGGCGCCTACGTGCTCGAGCGCTCGATCCTCGAGCTCGTGCCGCCGGACCGCAACGTCTCGATCGAGCGCGAAGTGTGGCCGCGCCTTGTAGGCGAGGGCTTGTACGGCTTCCCCTCGCAGAGCTATTGGTTGGACATCGGCACGCCCGCCCGCTACCTGCAAGGCACTTTCGACATTCTAGAGGGCAATGTTCGCACCGCCGTGCACGAGCGACTCGGCGACAGCTACCTATCAGTTGCCGAGGGTGCGCAAATACTCGGTCGGGCTATTCCACCGGCCGTGATCGAGGCAGGCGCGTCGGTTGCGGAGGGTGCCCACGTCGGCAGCCTGGTCGTGCTCGGTAGCGACGTCAAGATCGGCGCCGGCTCGACCGTCGAGCGTGCTGTGATCCTCACCGGCAGCGAGATCGGCGAGAACTGCACGCTGCGCAACTGCATAGTCGCCGCCGGCTGTCGGATAGGCGATGGGACTCACATTCAAGAGGGCGCAGTGCTTGGCGAGGGAGTGACCGTCGGGGCCGACAACACAATCGCTGGTGGTGCGCGTATCTTCCCTGGTGTGACATTGCCCGACGGGGCGATCAAGTTCTAGTCCACTCCAAGAGAGGCGAGCAGATGAGCGAAGGCGGGGCCGCCACATCCACCGACGTGCTCTCGCGCGAGGCGATCGCTCGCGTGGACGCTTCCAACCAGTTGCAAGACATCCTGGCACTGCCCGAGCACCTGCGCGACGCGCTATGGCGGGTGGAGTCGGCGATCATGGCCGAGTGGGACACCCCAGCGGGCCTCGTAGTGGCGGGAATGGGAGGCTCGGCGATCGGTGGCGCGCTGGCGCGAGCCGCGCTTGGCGACCACGCTTCGCGCCCGATCTTCGTGACACGCGCGTATGGGCTGCCGCCGTGGACGACGCCCGAGACGACTGTGCTGTGCGCAAGCTACTCGGGCAACACCGAGGAGACGCTCGCCTGCTACGAGTCGGCGGGGGCGCTTGGCGCCCAGCGCGTGGTGGTTACCACCGGCGGGCGCCTCGGTGAGCTTGCTCGCGCCGACGCGGTGCCCGTGATACCGCTGCCCGGAGGCTTTCAGCCGAGAGCCGCGGTGGCCTACATGACGGTGGCCGCACTCGAGGTAGCGGCCCTCTGTGGTGCCGGGCCGCGTCTCACCTCAGAGATCGACGTCGCCGCCGCCCACACTGAGCAGCTCGTCGCCGAGTGGGGTCCAGACGCCTCTGAGGACTCCCTGGCCAAGCAAACAGCACGGGGCCTGCTCGGGACCGCCCCGGTGATTGCCGGCGCGGGACTCACGGTCCCGATCGCTTACCGCTGGAAGACTCAGATCAACGAGAACGCAAAGCAGCCGGCCTTCGCTCATGAGCTACCAGAGCTCGATCACAATGAGCTCGAGGGCTGGGAGGGCGCTCAGGACGTCGGTCGTTTCTCGGCCGTGTTCCTCGACGATTCCGACGCCCACCCACGCGTGAAGGAGCGTATGGATCTGACCGAGAAGCTGATCGCAGGCAGCGCTACGGCCAGCTTCCGTCTGGAGACGCGCGGTCAAACGACGATCGAGCGTGTCATCTCCTTGGTGCTGCTCGGCGACCTGGTCTCGATCTACCTGGCCACGCTGCGCAGCGTCGACCCGGGTCCGGTCAAGCTGATCCAGCAGCTCAAGGCCGATCTCATCAAGCGCTAGCTGTCCCGCTCGTCTCCTGTAGAAGGGACTGTGGGTCGAGCGAGACAAGGACGTAGCGAGCGCGGTGCTTTGCACACAAGGGAGCGAGGACGCAGTATCGCGAAGCGCCCAGTCCCCTCAACCTTGACATAGCTTTGATAAGGTCAGCTCGATGCAGACTGCTGTTGTAGATGCACTGACGATCAACGAGGCAGCCGAGACGACCGGGTGGTCGGCGCGCATGTTGCGCTACATCGAGAGCGTCGGGCTGGTCGAGCCGGGCCGCTCCGGCTCCGGGTACAGACTGTACGGCCCAGCCGAGCTACAGCGCTTGAGCACGCTGCGAATGTTGCTCGAGGAGCACGGGTTGGATCTCGCCGAGGTCGGCTTCGCGCTGAGACTCGAGCGTGATCCGCAACTGCGCGATGCGATCGACCTCTGGCTCGCCGCAGAACCCTCCCGCCCAGAGGATGTCAACGCCGCCGACTGGCTGCGCTTCGAGCAAGAAAAGCATCAACAACTGCTTCTCGCCGCCAAGCCACACACTACGACCATGGAGATCGCATGACCCCCACCGCCACATTGACCGAGACCGACTTCAAGGTCGCTGACCTCTCGCTTGCCGAGTTCGGGCGCAAGGAGATCACGCTCGCCGAGCACGAGATGCCCGGGCTGATGTCGATCCGCCGCGAGTACGCCGAGGCACAGCCCCTGCGGGGCGCGCGCATCACCGGTTCGCTGCACATGACGATCCAGACCGCCGTCCTGATCGAGACGCTCACCTCGCTCGGAGCGGAGGTGCGCTGGTGTAGCTGCAACATTTTCTCCACACAGGACCACGCGGCGGCAGCGGTGGCCGTCGGGCCTGACGGAACCCCGGAGGACCCGCGCGGTGTGCCCGTGTTCGCATGGAAGGGCGAGAGCTTGGAGGAGTACTGGTGGTGCACCGACCGCGCGCTGCGCTGGCCCGGGGAGGACGGGACGCCTGGCATGTCCGGCCCCAACATGATCCTCGACGATGGCGGTGACGCCACCCTATTCGTGCACAAGGGCACCGAGTACGAGGCTGCCGGCGCGGTGCCTGACCCGGCCTCGGCCGAGTCCGAGGAGTTCCAGGTCGTGCTCTCGCTGCTGACGCGCTCGCTGGAGGAAGATCCGCAGCGTTGGACCAAGATCGGCCAAGGCATCCAAGGCGTCACCGAGGAGACGACCACCGGCGTACACCGTCTCTACCAGATGGTCGAGAGCGGCGAGCTCTTGTTCCCGGCGATCAATGTCAACGACTCGGTGACCAAGTCGAAGTTCGACAACCTCTACGGCTGCCGGCACTCACTGATCGACGGGATCAACCGCGCCACCGATGTGATGATCGGCGGCAAGGTCGCGGTCGTGTGCGGCTTCGGCGACGTCGGCAAGGGCTGCGCCGAATCGCTGCGTGGCCAGGGCGCGCGCGTGGTGATCTGCGAGATCGACCCGATCTGCGCGCTGCAGGCGGCGATGCAGGGCTACGAGGTCAATACGCTCGAGGAGGTGGTGGAGAGCGGCGACATCTTCATTACGACCACCGGCAACAAGGACATCATCACAGCGGCCCACATGGCGCGCATGAAGCACCAGGCGATCGTCGGCAACATCGGCCACTTCGACAACGAGATCGACATAGCCGGGCTCACGAAGACCCCGGGCATCGAGCGCATCAACATCAAGCCTCAGGTAGACGAGTGGGTCTTCTCAGATGGCCACGCGATCATCATGCTCTCCGAGGGGCGCCTCCTGAACTTGGGCAACGCCACAGGCCATCCGAGCTTCGTGATGAGCAACTCGTTCACCAACCAGACGATCGCCCAGATCGAGCTCTACTCGAAGAACGACGAGTATGAGAAGCGGGTATACGTGCTGCCAAAGCACCTGGACGAGAAGGTTGCGCGTCTGCATCTGGATGCGCTCGGCGTGAAACTGACAAAGCTGAGCGAGGAGCAGGCGGCCTACATCGGCGTGCCAGTGGATGGCCCGTACAAGGCCGATCACTACCGCTACTAAGCCGACCCCGGGCCAGTGACGGAGCTGTGACGTGCGACTCGACTACGAGGTCCGGCTAGCGCTCGACGGTAAAAGCGACGTGGGGGCGGATTGACCGCGTCTGCCTCCGAGGCCGACAGCGGCCAGGCACGCATCGACTGGGCCGACTCGCAGATGCCGGTGCTTGCGCAAGTGCGCGAGCGCTTGCGCAACGAGCGCCCGCTCGAGGGCGTGAGCGTCGCCGCTTGCTTGCATGTGACGGCCGAGACAGCCAATCTCGTCCGTGCCCTGGTTGCCGGCGGGGCAGAGGTGGGCTTGTGCGCGGCCAATCCGCTCTCCACCCAAGACGACGTGGCGTTGGCGCTTACCGAGCGCCATGGCGCCACGGTGCTCGCGAGGCGCGGTGAGAGCGCCAAGCAGTACGCCGAGCACGTGCAGAAGCTGGTTGGAAGCGCACCGCAGGTCACGGTCGACGACGGCGCCGATCTGATCGGGGCGATTCACGAGCGCAATCCCAGCCACGCTGCGGGGATGCTGGGCGGCACGGAGGAGACGACCGCCGGGTTGTTGCGGGTGAGGGCGCTCGCCGAGCAGGGCACGCTCGCATGCCCGGTGCTGGCCGTGAACGAGTCGCGCACCGAGCGTGCCTTCAACGATCGTTTCGGCACCGGCCAGTCCACGATCGACGGCATCCTGCGCGCCACCAACCTACTGCTTGCCGGGCGCACGGTCGTGGTTCTCGGCTATGGCTGGACAGGGCGGGGGGTCGCTCTACGCGCACGCGGCGCCGGCGCCTCGGTCGTTGTCTGTGAGGTCGATCCGCTGCGTGCGCTGGAGGCGCGCATGGAGGGCTATGAGGTGATGGGAGCGCTCGCGGCGGCCGAGCGAGGCGACGTCTTCGTGACGGTAACCGGTGGGCGCGACGTACTGCGTACCGAGCACTTCGAGCGCATGAAGGACGGCGCGCTGCTGGCCAACGCGGGCCACTTCGATGTCGAGATATGTCTGGAGGACCTGCGCGCGCTGGCTGTCGGCGGGCGACGCGAAGCGCTGCCGTTGGTCGAGGAGCACACGCTCGCGGACGGACGTCGCTTGAATCTCCTGGCTCAGGGCCGTGTGGTGAACCTGGCGGCGGGGGAGGGGCACCCGGCGGCGGTCATGGACATGTCGTTTGCGGGCCAAGCACTGTGCGTCGAGTACCTCGTCGAGAACGCCGGCGGCCTGCCGGCCGATGTGTTGGCGGTTCCAGATCCAATAGACGAGGAAGTCGCACGTTTGAAGCTCGAATCGTTGGGCGTGCAGATCGACGAGCTGCGCGAGGACCAGCGCGTTTACCGCAGTTCATGGGAATGAAATCCCACCCACCCGCCTAGAGCGGCGCAGACACGGCGCGTTACTGAGTCGCTCCTCCCTCGTGGACCAGCGGATGTCTCCTGAATGCCCAGTGTGCTGTGCTCAAAAATACTGGTGTTTTGCGACACCGCCATTTCGATTGCCCGCAAGTCGCTCACGATGCGTTTCCTATAGCTTGCCGCCCTGATGAGAGCGATGGTCCTCGCCGCGGGTCTCGGAACCCGCCTGCGGCCACTCACGAACGAGATCACCAAGCCGATGGTGCCGGTCCTCGACCGCCCCGTGATGGCGCACATCCTCGATCTGCTCGAACATCATGGCTTCGAGGAGGTGATCGCCAACCTGCACTACTTCCCCGAGTCGATCAAGCGCTACTTCGGCGAGCGGCTGAGCTACCGCTTCGAGCCGGAGCTGCTCGGCACCGCCGGGGGAGTGCGCGGCTGTGCCGACTTCTTCGGCGACGACTCGTTCGTCGTGATCTCAGGCGACGCGCTCACCGACGTCGACCTGAGCGCGTTCGCAGCTCGGCACCGCGAGGCGGGGGGGATCGCGACGCTCGCCGTCAAGAAGGTCTCGGACACGCGCGAGTACGGCGTCGTCCTGCACGACCGCGAGGGCCGCATCACCGGCTTTCAGGAGAAGCCGAGCCCCGAGGAGGCGCTCTCAGACCTCGGTAACTGTGGCATCTACATCTTCAGCCCAGAGATCTTCGACTACTTCCCCGATCGCCCGTTCGTGGACTGGGCCCAAGATGTGTTTCCAACCTTGCTCGAGAACGACATCCCGTTCCACATCCATGAGGTGCGCGAGTACTGGAACGACGTCGGCTCGCTCGCGGAGCTGCGCCAGGGCACCTTCGACGCGTTGCGTGGCGAGCTGCGGCTGCAGGTTGAGGGACGCGAGGTCGCACCAGGCTTGATCGTCGCGGGCGAGAGCGTCGTGCCGCGCAGCGCCGAGATCGAGGGTTCGGTGTGGATCGGCAGCGACGTGGAGCTGGGCGAGAATGTGCGTCTGACCGGTCCGCTCGTGCTGGGTGACGGCGCTCGCGTCGGCGAGGGAGCGCAGCTACGCGACAGCATCCTGCTTCCTGGAACTGAGGTGGCGCAAGGCGCGATCCTGATCGGGGCGATCGCGGGGCACGCGGGGATCCTGGAGAGCTTGCGCGCCAGATAAAGAACCGGGGGACCGGCGTAAGCAGGCCCCCCGGAGCATATGCGTTGCTGGGCAGATCCAGCTCAGCAACAGTCCTTTGACTCGCGTTCCAGTCTAGCCTATGGCCGCGACGGATATGCGATGCCCCCGACGGGATTCGAACCCGGGACCTGTCCTGAGTCAAAGGACTGCTCTATCCACTGAGCTACGAGGGCACAACCTCCCGAAGGAGGCTGCAGGCGAGGCTACTCAGGGACCGCGACGGTATTCGCGAGACGGCCCGAGACATACGCGTAGAACATCCGTGCAAAACCGATACATGGGAGCCGCCGATAGGGGTACGATTGATCCACATCGTCTCCGAGTGAAGGGAGTCCCTGATGCAGATAGACATCAAGGGCCGCAATGTCCCGGTCACCGACGACATGCGCGTGCATCTCGAGCGCCGGCTGGAGAAGATCTCCCGCCAGGTCTCCGAGTTCGCCCGCTTGGAGTTCGAGATATTCAGGGAGCCAAACCCGCGCGTCGCCGACAGCGATGTGGCCGAGGCGACGCTCTACCTGAAGGGCGTCACGCTGAGAGCCCGCGACTCTTCGCCGACGATGCTGCATTCGCTGAACCTCGTCGTAGACGAGCTGGCGCGCCAGGTCAAGCGCCATCGCGACAAGCGTCGCCATCGCCGCGAGGCGCATGCCGCCGCGGCGGCATCGGCGGCCACGGCGGCAGCGCTACGGGCGACGCCCGCGATCGAGTAGTGCGGCAAGGCGTCCTTGCGCGAGCTTGTCGGTGAGCGTGCGGTGCCGCGTCGATGAGTGCAAGGCGGGTCTCGCGCGGCGGCGGGTGCCGGCGTAGGCGGTGACGGCGAGCGTAGGCCGCGTAGTCGGTACCCTGAGCGCATGTCGCTTTTGGATCGCGCGCTGAACATCGGCGAGGGCAAGAAGTTCAAGGTCTATGAGAAGCGCGTCGCGCTGATCAGCGCCTACGAGGCCGAGCTCGAGCTCGAGACCGACGACGAGCTGCGCGAGCGCATGAACGAGCTGCGTGAGCGCGCCCGCGAGGGCGAGTCACTCGAGGATCTGCTGCCCGAGTGCTTTGCGATCGTGCGCGAGGCCGGCAAGCGCACGATGGGAATGCGCCACTTCGACGTGCAGTTGATCGGAGCGATGGCATTGCACGAGGGCTGCATCTCTGAGATGAAGACCGGCGAGGGCAAGACGCTGACGGCGACGCTCGCGGTCGTGCTCAACTCACTCTCCCCGCGCGAGGGAGCCACCGGGTCTGGGACGATCGAACGCAAGGGCGTGCACGTCGTGACTGTCAACGATTACCTTGCCCGCCGAGATGCCGCCTGGATGAGCCCAATTTACAACGCGCTCGACGTCAGCGTAGGGGTGCTTCAGAACCAGCAGCCCTACGAGGAGAAGCAGCTCGCCTACGCATGTGACGTCGTCTACGGCACCAACTCCGAGTTCGGCTTTGACTACCTGCGCGACAACATGGCCAAGGATCTCGCTGAGAAGGTCCAGCGCGGCCATCCATTCGCGGTCGTGGATGAGGTCGACAACATCCTGATCGACGAGGCGCGTACGCCGCTGATCATTTCCGGCGCGCCCGAACAGGCAGCCGACTTCTATGTGAAGTTCGCCCGTCTGGCGCCCCGTATGAAGGCGGGCAAGACGCCTGAAGGCATGGACCCACGCACCAAGAAGGGGTTCGTGGCCGACTTCGACTACGAGGTCGAGGAGAAGCAGAAGACCGTCGCCATCACAGAGCTCGGCGTCGCCAAGGCCGAGCGCTTCCTCGGCATCGATCACCTCTACAAGGCCGAGAACGGGCATCTTGTCAACCACCTGATCCAGGCGCTGAGGGCCGAGTCGCTCTACAAGCGCGACGTCGACTACGCCGTGATCGACGGCGAGGTCAAGATCATCGACGAGTTCACAGGCCGCATCCTCGACGGCAGGCGCTGGTCGGAGGGCTTGCACCAGGCGGTCGAGGCCAAGGAGGGCGTGAAGGTCCAGGAGGAGAACCAGACGCTCGCTTCGATCACATATCAGAACTACTTCCGCCTCTACGACAAGCTCTCCGGCATGACAGGCACGGCCCTGACCGAGGCCACCGAGTTCATGAAGATCTATGAGCTGCCGGTGGTCCAGATCCCCACGAACATGCCGATGGTCCGCGACGACCGCAACGATCAGGTCTACAAGACCAAGGAGGGCAAGTGGGAGGCGGTCGTGAAAGAGATCGCCGCTCGCCATGAGAACGGCCAGCCGGTGCTGGTCGGCACGATCTCCGTCGAGGTCTCAGAGCTGCTCGGCGAGCGCCTGAAGAAGCGTGGAATAGCCCATACGGTGCTCAACGCCAAGCCCGAGCACGCGGCCCGCGAGGCGGAGATCGTGGCCGAGGCCGGCCAGCCCGGCGCCGTCACGATCGCCACGAACATGGCCGGGCGCGGCGTGGACATCAAGCTCGGCGGCAACCCCGAGCACCTGGCGAGCCGCCAGCTTGCCAAGCTCAACGTCGACCCCGAGGACCCGTCCTACGCGCAGCGCATGAAGGATCTGCTACCGGAGATCGAGCAGCAGGTGCAGGTAAACCGTGAACGCGTGATGGCAGCGGGAGGCATGTTCATCTGTGGCACCGAGCGCCACGAGTCGCGGCGCATCGACAATCAGTTGCGTGGACGCGCAGGCCGTCAGGGCGACCCCGGAGAGAGCCGTTTCTTCCTCTCGGCAGAGGATGATCTGGTGCGCCTGTTCGCCGGCGATCGCATCTACAAGATCCTCGATCGGCTGGGTGGAGTGGACGAGGAAGGCAACGAGGAGCCGATCGAGGCAGGCATGCTCTCCAAGCAGATCGAGAAGGCCCAGAAGAAGGTCGAGGAACAGAACTTCCTGATCAGAAAGCGCGTGCTCGAGTACGACGACGTGATGAACGAGCAGCGGCGCATCATCTACGCCTACCGCGACGAGGTGCTCGAAGGCAAGGAGATGGGCGAGGAGGCGCGCGAACAGGTGGCCGGGACGATCGAGCGCACGATCGAGCAGTACACCCAAGGCGACTACATGGAGGACTGGGACCTCGATGGCCTGTTCACTGCGCTCGGCCAATTCTTCCCGGTCGAGTTGGGCAAGGAGGATCTCGACCCGGAGACGATCGACACCGGCTACCTGACCGAGGAGATCACCCAGCAGGCGCTCGCCCAATACGGGGCTCGCGAGCAGGAGCTCGGCAAGGAGCTGATGGGGGCGCTCGAGCGCTTCTTGATCCTGCAGATCATCGATGAACGCTGGCGTGAGCACCTATACGACATGGACTACCTGCGCGAGGGCATACACCTGCGTGGCTTTGCCCAGATCGACCCGCTGGTGGCCTACAAGAACGAGGCGTTCACTCTCTTCGGCGACCTCATGAACAGCGTATGGGTGGACTTCACGCGCATGGTCTTCAACGTGCAGGTGAGCGTGGATGGCCAGAACGGCGGGGGTGGGGGAGCGCCGGTCCCAGCGTTTGCGGCATCGGGCAACTCAACGCGTGCGGGACGGGTCTCCTACTCAGGTGGCTCGAGCGCGATGGGAGCCGGCGCGATCGCCGCCGCGGCCGCTGCCGCCGGCCCGGGCGCGGCTGCCTACGAAGGCGAAGGCGAAGCGGTCGAGGCGCTCCCGGTAGTGGAGCAGCGCGTCACAGACTCAGAGCACGAACTCGGCCGCAACGATCCCTGCTGGTGCGGCTCAGGCAAGAAGTTCAAGCGCTGTCACGGAGCGTAGGTCGCTCCGATTCGCGCTTGGCGATGAACTCCTCGGTCGCCTGTGTGCCGATGAACGGAGTCAGCAGGGTGCGCGCCAACTCGGGGACGATCCTCACGACTGTCTCCACCGGATTCTGGCTGATGTGCAGATAGAGCACTTCGAAGAAACGTTGTGTCACGGGCTCATCGAGGCTGCCTGCGGCAGCGGGATCGAGCAGGTCATAGCCGGGTTGCAGGAAGATCATGAAGGCCTCCATCAGCGACTTCACAAGCTCTTGGGCCGAGGGTCCGACCGAGAGCAGCTCGACGATCCCGGTGCGAGCGAACGCGGGCTCGTTCTTTGCCCATTCGGTGTAGGCATACATGCCGTCCCACACAGCGTCGGGCCAGCTTGGCGAGTTGCGGTACACCTCCTGGCAGAAGCCCATCACGCGATCCACCCCAGCTTCGACGCCGGAGAAGACAGCTTCCTCCTTGTCGGCGAAGTGCTCGTGAAACGAGCGCGCGGAGATGTTCGCCTCGGCGCAGATGTCTCGAATACTGGTTTGGTGGTAGCCCTTGGCAGCGACCACGCGCACCGCAGCTAGCTGAATCTGCTCGTGCGTGTTGTGCACGATGAAGCGTCGGGGAGCCTCACGGAGGCTGGTGGCATGACGGATGACAGCTATGACGACAGCGTACACGAGTACGGATGTCTTTCAACCAAAAGCGAGGGCAGGATGTTCGAATTTCAAGTAGTCCGAGATCACGGGCACACCTCCACATCTGCGGGGAACCACATCCGCGACACTTGGATTTGCCGCTGCTGCTGATAGCGTTGCGGCCGATGGCAACGGCCCCCCCAAGCGAGTCGACGCCGCAACGCCTTGCGGCCATCCGCGAGCAGCTCAGCCTGCTAGCGGACTATCTTTGACCCAGCTGGGCTGAGCGAGCGCCTGGAGGCGCTCGAAGCGCAGATGCAAGCGCCCGCTTTCTGGGACGACGCCGAGGCGGCAGCCAAGGTCTCGGCTGAGCATGCCAAGGCGAGCAAGCGCCTACAGACATTCACGGGACTGCGGGCCGACGTGGAGGATCTCGACGGGCTGGTGGAGATGGCCGAGGAGGAGCCTGAGCTCGAGCAGGAGGTCCAGGAGCATCTTGTCTCGGTCGAGCAGCGTCTGGCTGAGCTCGAGGAGCAACGCCTGTTCTCGGGTTCCTACGACGCGGGCGATGCGCTCGTCAGCGTCAATGCCGGCGCGGGCGGGACCGACGCGCAGGACTGGGCCGAGATGGTGTTGCGGATGATGATGCGCTGGGCTGAGCGACGCGGCTTCAAGGCCGAGCTGTTGGAGGTGAGCCCAGGCGAGGAAGCCGGCATCAAGTCGGCCACATTCAAAGTCTCCGGTGAGAACGCCTACGGCCTGTTCGGCGCCGAGCGGGGCGTGCACCGACTTGTGCGCCTCTCGCCGTTTGACTCCGCCCACCGTCGCCAGACGAGCTTCGCGGGCGTCGAGGTCGCGCCGGTCGTGGCAGACAGCGGCGAGGTCGAGATCGACGAGGACGACCTTCAGGTGGACACCTACCGCGCCTCCGGCGCCGGCGGCCAGCACGTCAACAAGACCGACTCAGCCGTGCGCATCACACACCGGCCGAGCGGGATCGTGGTGCAGTGCCAGAACGAGCGCTCACAGACCTCCAATCGCGCGACGGCGATGGCGATGTTGCGCTCCAAGCTCGTTGAGAAGCAGGAGCGCGAACGCCAGGAAGAGATCGCGCGCGAGAAGGGCGAGGCGCAGGACGTCAACTTCGGCTCGCAGATCCGCTCCTACGTGCTGCACCCTTACTCGATGGCCAAGGATCACCGCACCGATTATGAGATGGGCGACGTACAACGCGTGCTCGACGGGGATTTGGATGGATTTGTGCGTGCCTATCTGCTCGAGTCGGCCTCCTCCAGGTAATGAGTGCTGCCGAGCTGAACGAGCTGGTCGGGCGTGCCTTGGCCGAAGACATCGGCAGTGGTGACGTCACGACAAAAGCGACCGTTGCCGTGGATGCACACGCGCAGGCGCTGATCACGCAAAAGGCACCTGGCACGATTTTTGGCCTGGACGCCGCTGAAGCGTGCTTTGCGTTGCTCGACTCCGACGCGCGCTTCGAGCGCCTCGTGGGAGAGTGCGCCTGGCGAGATCAGCCTGGGCCGGTGCTCTCGATCGAAGGCTTGGCCGCGGCGCTCTTGACCGGCGAGCGCACAGCGCTCAACTTCCTCGGACGCCTGTCCGGCATCGCCACGCTGGCCGCAAGCTTCGTGCGCGAGGTCGAGGGCACGGGAGCGGTGGTGCTTGATACGCGCAAGACGACTCCTGGACTCAGGCAACTGGAGAAGGCGGCGGTCGCCGCCGGGGGCGCGACCAACCACCGGGTCGGGCTGTTCGACGCGATCCTGATCAAGGAGAACCACATCGCGGCGGCCGGCGGGATGGCG
>Ga0208480_1000169_pt1 | contig 25558 bp, 23 predicted proteins | sample NGESurshal092012_4_FD_184485 | JGI IMG/M metagenome (GOLD analysis project Ga0208480, IMG submission 184485) | Arctic peat soil microbial communities from Barrow, Alaska - NGEE Surface sample F53-1 shallow-092012 (SPAdes) | ecosystem: Environmental > Terrestrial > Soil > Wetlands > Peat ... | reverse complement strand
GCACGATGGTCTCAAACCATCCCGCCGACGCAGCCGAGATCGAGCGCAGACGCTCCACTGGAGCGGGGTTGCTGGCCGAAGGCACCAGTCGCGGAAACATGTTCTCCGGCGACGCCCCGCGTTGCACCGCGACGATGAGCGTGATCCGCGACCGCTCGCGCTCCAAGGCCGGCGACCTGTTCGCCTACTTCTCAGACCCCTACGGCTTCATGCGCACGATCGTGCTGTCGCTCAGCGACATCGCGGCTGAGCGCCGAGCAGCATTCCGTCAGCGTCGCAGTGGTGCCGCGCACGTCAATCGCAAAGGCGCCTATCCGTTGATCAGGGCAACGATCGCGGTGATCATGCGCGACCTTGTGACCGCACTGTTGATGGCCGACATCGTCGAGGGTGTGTCTGTCAGCTACGCCACTTTCGTCGGCTATGACGAGGTGGCCCACCATTCCGGGATTCGCGAGCCTGACGCGCTGGCGGTACTCGAGCGACACGACCGCCAGCTGGCTCGCCTGGAGCGCGCGACAGCCCAGTCGCCTCGTCCCTATCACCTCGTTGTGCTCTCCGACCACGGCCAAACACAGGGCGCCCCCTTCCGTCAGCGCTATGGCGAGACGCTCGAGGACGTCGTACGTGGGGCCTTGGCCCAAGGTGAGGTGTTCGCCCCGGCAGCGGTCGACGAGGCCTGGGGCGACGTCGGCGCCGTGTTGGCCGACGCGCGTCAGGAGCCGAGCGTCGGCGGGCGCATGCTCGCGCGGGCTACACGCAGTCGGTCTGTGGACGGGACGGTCGCCTTGGGACCAAACCGGGAGGCGCTGGCCGATCGCAAGGCGACCAGGCCCGCGGGCGGCCAACAGTCAGCCAGCCAGGCAACGGAGACAGGTGGCGCAAACGGGAAGGGCGCCAAGGAGGCGATCGTGATGGCCTCGGGCGGCCTCGGCCTCATCTATCTGCCTTCGAAGCCAGAGCGGCTGACAGCCGAGCAGATCGGCGAGACGCACCCGCGTCTGCTTGCGACCTTGGCGGCTCACCCAGGAATCGGCTACGTGATGGTGCGCTCCCAAGAGCACGGCGCGCTCGTGATCGGAGGCGCCGGACAGCGGCGGCTGAGCGACGATGCGATTGACGGCGACGATCCGCTTGCCGACTTCGACGCGACGGCAGCCGATCATCTACGTCGTCACGACAGCTTTCCCCACTGCCCAGACATCCTCGTCAACTGCATGTACGACCCAGTAGCAGAAGAGGTCGCACCTTTCGAGGAGTTCATGGGCTCCCACGGCGGCCTGGGCGGTCCGCAGACCAAGCCGTTTGCGGTCGTGCCGGCGGAGTGGAGCGAACCGGGGTCGCCAATCGTAGGCGTTGAAGCGATGCACGAGGCCTTGCGGGACTGGGTGACGCAAGCGCAGCGGCAAGCGGAGGGAAAGACCATACCCGCTTGATCTCGCAGCCCGAATCGCGAGATCAACCTCGGCGCAGGACCCAGCGGATCGAACTCGAGTACCGCCAACGGGATTCGAACCCGTGTTACCGCCGTGAGAGGGCGGCGTCCTAGTCCCCTAGACGATGGCGGCTTGTCTAGTCGTCGTCGAGGCTAGCAAAGCGCAGGGCAGAACGGGAGTCGCGCCATCCAAGCAACGACACCCGTCCGCAGCAGCCGAGCACCACATCTGGCGAGCCCCGTCCGGGCCCGGTGCGATATCGTCGCCTGCCCCGACACGCGGATGTGGCGGAATTGGTAGACGCGCGGCGTTCAGGTCGCCGTGTCCGTAAGGACGTGGAGGTTCGAGTCCTCTCATCCGCACTTTGGCATCGAACCTGACGGCGCAGCGCGGTTCCGACCGGTGTCCGGCTCGGTGCTGTTGTGTCGAGGCTTGATCTTTCGCTCGACGGCATCTCGGTTATGCATCGCTGCTCCCTCGTCTTTTGGGCTCTACGTGTATGCTGGCGCCCAACGAGAGATGCCCGATAGATGGAAGTGAGCCAATGATCAGGCAGGTAGTCGACCGCGACGAAATGGGGCGCTACGTCGAAGCGCTGCGCGACCAGCTCGATGCGCCGCGGCTCGCGGACAAGGCCGCACAGGCCGCCGACACGCTGGAAGGCGCCGGTAACCCGGTCGAGAAGCTGCGCGCGGCCCTCCCCCCGGTAACCCCTGGGCTCGCCTCATCGGGCGCGGACGCCGCTGACGTCGCTCCCTTCATTTCGCGCGACCCGATGCAGAGCCTCTTGCAGAGCACGCTCGAGGACAAGCTACGCGAACGTGGCGTGCCCGGCGAGGCGCCCAAGCACCGAGGCTTTTGGGCCTGGCTGGTCCACCTGATCGAGTCGATTCTGCATCCGGTGCGCTTCGGGCCCGACGACCCCGACTGGGTGATCGACGTCGCCGCGGCCGTGCTCGAACGCATGGCCAAGGGCAATCACCCCTTCAATCCCTTGCCGGCCGAATACGAGATCGCCGACAACGCTCGGGTTGTGATCGTCGGCGACTGGGGTACCGGACTACCGCGTGCGCAGGAGGTCTCGAAGTTCATGGCCGAAGAGGTCTCCGCGGCGCTTGCGGAAGGCCGTGAGGCCCACGTCATCCATCTCGGCGATATCTACTACTCGGGCCTGAAGGGCGAGGTACGCCGACACGTGCTGGCACCCGGGATGTGGCCTGTCAGCGACGAGCAGGCCACTGCCGGCGTGACTTCGTGGTCGCTCAACGGCAACCACGATATGTACAGCGGCGGCTTCGGCTACTTCGAGACGCTGCTTGCCGACGAGCGCTTTGCCAAGCAGCGCTTGCCCGACGGCAACGCCACGAGCTTCTTCAGGCTGCGCTCCTCCTCCTGGGATTTCGTGGCGCTCGACACCTCCTGGGACACGGACGTCCTCTCCCCTGGCTTCGTCGGCGTGCTGCAGGATCCGCAGGCTGAGTTTGCCAAGCGTGTCGCCGATGAATCGACGCGCAAGCTGATGCTGCTCAGCCACCACCAGCTGCTGTCGGTCTATGACAAGGAGGATCTCGGCCCAACCCTCGAAGAAAAGCTCGCCCCCGTCCTCGATGGCGGCCGCGTTACCGCCTGGCTGTGGGGCCACGAGCACCGTTGCATGGGCTTTCAGGAGGCCAAGCAGATCAAGTTTCCCCGCTGTATCGGCCATGGTGGCGTGCCCGTCCTGATGGAGCACGAACCCAACGAAATAATCCCTGCCCCTGGGGCATGGGAGGAACGCGAATTCTCCGAGTACCGTGGCGAATATTGGGGAAGAATGGGATTCGCGGTCCTCGACATGGCCGGGCCGCAAATCACGGTGCGCTACCGCAACGAACTCGGTTCAACCTCGCGCGAAGAGACGATCAAGTGACCCGGTCCTGTGGCGGCGCAAGCCACTCCTGGCTTTGACCCAGGCCGACGACGCTCTCCGTTCCTTCCGGGACGATGCTCGGCGGCTCCTTGAATGACAGGAACCACGAGTCGATGTGATCGTCGAGAATGCCTTCGGTCGAGGGGAAATAGCCACTGAACAGCGGACGTGATGAGATCCTCAGCCGCTTGAGCTTCTGCACACGTGGATGCTCACCGACCTCCAGGCGCGCGGAGCGCGTCAAGGGAAGGTTGAAGCCGGCGCGGCCACGGAAGGAGATGTTCGACTTCATCAGCATGCCGCGGAAGGCACAGTAGTTGGAGGTGGCCATTGACAGCGGCAACCCCTCGAAGTGGGGACGGTCCACCTCGATGCGCACGCACAGCTGGCCGTCGAGGTCGTATTGGCTCCAGACCTTGCTTGGGGCGATCAGGAAATCGAGGTTTGCCTGGTGCTTTGGCATACCCCAGATGCCCTTGCCGCCCTTGACCGAGACTTCGCTCGAGACAGGCAGGTCAATCACGTACTGACCGGTGCCGTAAAGCCGTTGTGCAAGCGGTAGCGCAGGCGTCAAGGCAGAAGCCGGGCGCTCGCCGTGGGTGCATGCGATCGCGATCGAAAACTCGATGTAGCGTCCGATGTTGGTGGAGCGGTAGTCGACCACTGAGATCAACAGGAGCGCACGCGTCCCCCATAGGCGCAGTGGATGGACCTCCTCGCCCGGCAGTAGGTCCGCCGCCGCGCGCGCATCGATTGTGAACGCCGCCATCAAAGCCGGGCTTTCGTGCGAGGCGACCGGCAGCGTAAAGGGGATCCCGTCCACGAGCGCGTACCGGCCGGACTCGCTCCGCAGGCGCCCGGCGGACCCGCCGCGCAGAGCATCCACGATGCTCACGCTGCCACCTCCAACTCGGCGAGGATCGTCGGGAACACGTCGCGCGCTGCTTGCTCGCCCATGAACATGTCGAGGTGCCCGTAACCGTCGATGATATGCAGCGCGGTGCGCTCCGGGGCGTAGCTCGCGTACCATGCGTGAGAGAGACGTTGGCTCTCAGCCGTGAAGCAGCGGTTGACGGCACCGGCGATGAACGCTATGCGGGCGTCTGTCTTTGGCGCCTGCGCGGTGAAGTCGTGTGGCAGCTCCGGGTGGTCGTCGACGGCCAGCAGCCGGCGTGCCCGTACGCAGCGCAGAATTTGGGAGAAGAAGGTGAGCGGCACCGCCGCGAACTCTCCCTCGAGCCATTCGTGTGTGGCTTTATTGAGGTTCTCGTGGCGCCACAGCGTTGGCTTGGCCGCGCCGTAGGTGTAGCTCGACCACTTGCACACGCTGTTGTCGCACTCGTGGTGGTCGAGCTTGATCCAAGCGTCGACGAGCTTCGGCACGATCCACGGCGCACCAACCCTCCCCCACTGTGGGTCCAGGTAGCCGAGCACCTTGGCGGTCGCGGGGATCATGCTGCGCAGCTTCAGGCCGGCAAGCCAGGGCACGACCGGGTGGATCGAGACGGCGTTGGAGACGATCGTGCGCACCTGCGGAATCAGCCCTGCGAGCGCGCTCATCATGAAGCTGGTGGAGCCCTGGCAGTGGATCACGGCCTTGATCTCATCGGCGCCCGTCTGCGTACAAACGGTTTTCACAGCCTGGGGGTGGTCGTAGAGGGCTGCCTGGTCGAGCGTCCAGTGATTGTGGGGGATTTCGATCGAGGCGCGCCAGTTCTCGAGCCAAACGTCCCAGCCCTCGTCGACAAGCAGCTCGACGAGGTTGCGCCCGCTCGGAGCGCGAAAGATGTTGGCGCGCACACCCGCGCCGTGCACTAGCAGTACCGGCCCCTTCGCCGGCGGTTGCCTGCCACGAACGTTGATCACGTTGCACCTGAGCCCGTCGCCCGCGGTGAACTCGACCGCTCGTTCGATGTGCTCGCTCATCGAACGAGCTCAGGCGTGTCTCGAATGTCGTTGTGAGCATCGCTCACGTTCTGCCACCCGGCCCGTAGACGCTCCACAGCTCGCCGGCGAATAGCTCGCCGAAGCGCGCGACCGCGTCCACGCGATGTGCCGGGTCGGTGCGGAACGTCGTCAGCTGGCGCGCGAAGTCCAGCGGATGGATGTGCAGGATGCCGCTCGCGAGAACTTGCGCGTCTTGGTCTTGCTCGGGCGCAAGGTGACCCTCGAGCACGCGAGTGAAGAGCGTCGTGGTCTCAGACCAGACATCGAAGCCGTGGTCGTGGCGGACCTCCTTGAAGCCCGTCATCGTCAAAGGGTGTTGCTCGCCGTCGGCAAATTGCAGGCGATAGAGCATGCGCTTCAGACCTGGCCCATCTTCCACGAACAGGTTGAAGAGGCCCTCCCCGACGGGCAGTTTGCCGCCGAAGGCATCGGAGTCGATCCAGCCCTCGGCCTTCGCGGTATGGCGGGGGTCGGCGATGAAGCGGTCGATGTCCTCCGTTTCGATCGTGAGGTGAAACATGAAGGCGGTGCCCGCCTCCTTTCCGGCGCGATAGCCGCGGTCGAAATCGGACTCGTCGAAGCTGACGTAGCCCTTCATCTCCTCTGTGAAGGCAAGCGAGGTCATCTCGAGCTGCCCCCCTTTCCATCTTCGATGATCGCATCGGCGAAGCGGTCGGCGAGCGCTGCGATCGTCAACGACGGGTTGGCGCCAACGGGCCCAGGCATGACCGAGCCGTCGGCGACGTGTAGGCCGGGTTGCCCGAAAACGCGACCGAACTCATCGACCACACCCTGCTCTGCCGAGTGGCCCATGCGACAGCCGCCGAGCGAATGAACCGTGATCACACGGTTTGCGTGCCAGATCGGGTTGTCAAGGAAGTCGGCGCCGAGCTTCTCCGCCACTTCGCGTGAGAGCTCCCGGACACGATCGAAATAGGGGGCCGACGGGCCGTCCTTGGACCAGTTCTCGAGCTCGAGGAGACCGTCTCGCAGCAACATCCTCCCTCCGGGAATGTCACGACCCATGCCGAGCAGCGGCAACAGTCCTGCGGACAAGTCGCAGTCGCCGAGCAGCGCCGAGGCCAGATCGCCGACCTCGCTGTGGCGCCGACCGTGGATCAGCGACCACACATAGTGGGCAATCTTTGGCAGAGCTTTGGCGATCGCCTCGGGCTCTTGCAACATCTCGAGCATCCAACCACCGAACTGGGGAAAACCGGCGTCCTCCAGGTAGAAGCCGCGGCCGTCGCCCCCATCCAGCTTGTCGGGAATGCGGATCGCACTGGTGATGACGGGGCCGAGGCCGGGTTCGATTTCGCGCGCAACCCGTCGTCCGTCGGCGTTCTCAGATGTCGCACGCACGGCGAAGGTGAGCAGGTCTCCGTTACCGGAGAAGCCGAGGCCCAACTGGTCTGAGAGCCCCGGCAGGGCGGCGCGATTGCGCAACATCAGCCAATTTGTTCCGAGCGTGCCGGCGGAGAGGATCAGGTGCTTGCAACTCAACGTCTGCAAGTCAGGCGCTGCGGCGTCGGTCGCTTCGCCGACGGACTTCGGTTCGTGGTCGATGTAGTGAACCGCATAGCCACCTCCATCGACGGGCTCGAACGAGCGCACCTCACACAGCGTGCGCAACTCGGCTTTGGCTTTCTTCGCGTCGGTCAGATAGTTGTAGTCGAGTGTGTTCTTGGCGCCGTAGTTGCAGCCGATGTCGCACTCCCCGCACAGTTGGCAGGTGGTGCGTGTGCGGTTGTGCAAGTTGGGTTCGGATTCACGGATCGGCTCCCCAGGTACGGCCGGTGCACCATCATTCGCGAAGGTGACTGCCAAGGGCGCAAGTAACCAGTCGAGACCCAGACCCTCAGCTGCCTCGCGGTAGGCGCGGACCTTGGGCGTTTCGTCATAGGGCGATTGCTCCAGCGGAAACCGCTGTACGCCGATGCGCCGTTCGACCTCGTCGTAGTGGGAGTCGAGGTCCGCACGCGTCACCGGCCAGTCTTCGTAGCCGCCGTTGGCCAGGTCTTCTTTGACGAACCAGCGCTCGTCCTTGCGCAGGAAGACGTTGGCGTAGATCAGCGAGCCGCCGCCGAGACCGCTCGCGCAGAGCGCGTCGATGCCGTCGAAGGACCAGAAGTCGAACATGCCGTACAAGCCTTCGCTCGGGTCCCAGAAGTTGCGCTTCATCGCCAGCGGGCTACGCGGAAAGCTGAGCGGCGGATAGGCCTTGCCTCGCTCTAGCACGCATACGCTCCAGCCCGCCTCGGCCAGGCGTGCGGCTGTCACCGAGCCGCCAAACCCAGAGCCGACGACTATCGCGTCGAAATGGTCGAGAGCACCGCCCGCGGATCGGACCATGTCGGAATAGTACGCGTTAATGGACTCCGTCTGTTTCCCCCTCGCCCGCCGCCCGCTGGACTGGCTACTCTTCTGCTCGTGACCAAGATGAGATTCATCACTTTGACCTGCGCCGTGGCGATGGCGGCCGGCATGGGCAGCCCACAGGCCAGCCTCGCGGCGAGGACCACGAGCGCCGCCACGCGGGCAGGCGCACCCAGCGCGAGGACAGCCACCACACCAAGCCAGGCCACGCCTGGCGCGAGCACGAATACACCGTCCACTCCGACCGGTACGTCCTCCACGCCCTCGAGCGCCCCGCCGGCCGCGACGCCGCCCAAACCTGCCCCGCGCACGCGCCTGACCGGCCTGCCCTCAGGAGCGATCGCGGATGGGACTGCACAACTGGTGGTGCGCTTGTCGGCGCCCCCCGCGCCGAACTCACCGGCGCCGCTGCTCAGCCCCAGCGTCGCCGGCGCCTGGAAGTCGGTTGGCGACTCTGAGGTCTTCACACCGAAGTCGACGCTCGAGCCCTGCAGCAGCTATACGCTGACTGTGTGGGCAGGCACGGACGCGCTCGGTCACCCGCCGCTCGGCACGGCTCACAGGCAGACGCTGCGCGTCGCCTGCCCGTCGCTGCGCGGGCTCCAGCAGGCGCTTGCCCGCTTGCGCTATCTGCCCTACACCATCGACGCAGCTCACGGGCGTAACAGCGGCGCCCGGGCCGAGAGTCGGGGCAGTGCGGCGCGCTATGCGTTCGACCCGCCGGCGGCGAAACTCCTCTCAAACGAGTCCGGCGCGCCCGGGCTTGCTTATGGCTCGCTCGACACGACCACTCGCGGCGCGCTAATCGTCTACCAGGCAGGTCACGGCTTGCCGGCCACCGGCACTCCCGACGGCTCTACTTGGGCTTCGCTGCTTGCCGCCGAGACGCTCGGTCACGTCGATCCGACTCCGTACACGTTCGTGACCGTCAGCGAGTCGATCCCCGAGACGCTCGAGGTCCATCGTGGCGGGCACGTCGTCATCTCGACGCCGGCCAACACGGGCGTGGCGGGAGCAGAAACCGAACGTGGCACCTTCCCCATCTATGCCCGATACGTGTCGACCACGATGACGGGCACCAATCCGGACGGCAGCAAATACAGCGATCCGGGCGTACCGTGGGTCAACTACTTCAACGGCGGCGACGCGGTACACGGGTTCCCGCGTGCCTCATACGGCTCCCCGCAGTCAAATGGCTGTGTCGAGCTGCCGGTCGGAACAGCGGGTCAGGTCTACCCGCTGCTCTCAATCGGAGATCTGGTCGTCGTCAGCTAAACCCGTGCGCAGACAAGCGCGGCCAAGCGATGACATTCATGCGTCGAGCTTGACGCGCCCCTCGAGCGTTCCCTCTCGCAAATGTGCGCGCAGCACCTTCTTGTCGAACTTGCCGACGCTCGTCTTCGGTACCTCCGCGACGAAGGCGAACTCGTCGGGCAGCCACCACTTGGCCACGCGCCCGCGCAGGTGTTCGCGCAGGTCCTCGGCGCTCAAGCTGGCGCCTGCGCGCACGACCACGCAGCACAGGGGACGCTCGGCCCACTTCTCGTCGGGCTTGGCGATCACGGCTGCCTCGACCACGTCGGGGTGGGCCATGACCTCGTTCTCGAGCTCCACCGAGGAGATCCACTCGCCGCCGGACTTGATCACGTCCTTGGAGCGATCGGTTATCTGGATGAAGGCATGCTCGTCGATCGAGGCAATGTCGCCCGTGCACAGCCAGCCGTCGTTGAAGCGGTCGGCGCCTGTCTCGTCGCTGAAGTAGCGCGCGGCGATCCAGGGTCCGCGCACCTCGAGCTCCCCGGTGGACTCGCCGTCCCAGGGCACCTCCGCGCCATCGTCGCCCACCAGCCTTGCTTGCACCCAGGGCAGCGGCTTGCCCTGCTTGGCGCGCATATCCCAGTAGGACTCGTCGTGACCGGCGGACTCATCCGGGCGCGAATAGGAGGCGACAGGGCTCGTCTCGGTCATACCCCACGCCTGAAAGACGTTGACGCCGTGACGCTCCTCGTAGTCGCGCATCATCTGGCGTGGCACCGCCGAGCCACCACAGGCGGCATTCTCGAGCGATGAGATGTCGACATCGTTGGCGTCGGCATAGCGCAACAGATCGGCATAAATCGTCGGCACGCAGCCCATGATCGTCGGACGCTCAGCCTCGATCAGCTTCGCCAACGGCTCTGCTTGCAGAAAGCGGTCGGGCATGATCAAGTCGGCGCCTGCCAATGCCGCGGCGTGCGGAATACCCCAGGCGTTGACGTGAAACATCGGCACCACCAATAGCGCGCGATCGCGCTGAGAGAGCCCGAGCGCGTCCTTCATCAGCGAGGCCGTGGAGTGCAGAGATATCGAGCGGTGCGAGTAGAGCACGCCCTTCGGGTTGCCGGTGGTGCCGCTCGTGTAACAGAGCGCGGCGGCCTGGCGCTCGTCTAGATCGGGGTAGTCATAAGCGCCTGGACCCGCGTCATCCAGCAACTCCTCGTAGCGCAGCGCGTTCGGCAGAGAGCCGGCGTCGCCATCGCCCATCACCACGTAATGGCGTACGTGCTCGAAAGTGGGTGCCAACTCTGCCAGGATCGGCACAACCGAATCGTCCACGAAGATCACACCGTCTTGCGCGTGGTTGACGATGTAGGTCAGCTGCTCGGCGAACAGGCGAATGTTGAGCGTGTGAAGGACTGCGCCGATACAGGGCACGGCCATGTACAGCTCGAGGTGGCGTTGGTTGTTCCAGGCAAACGTTCCGACACGCTCACCCTGCCTCACACCCAGACGATCGAGCACGCGCGCCAGGCGGTCGACGCGCTCGGCCACCTGGCCGTAGCTTGCGCGCGTGGGGCCTGCGTCGGTGAGGGTGACTACCTCAGCGCCCGGGTGGACAGAGCGCATGCGGTGCAGCGGATGGTGCAGCGTCAGCTGGAAGTCGTCCTGCATCAACCCTTCGAGCATCTCCCCTACTCCCTCGTTGTCGCTTCTCTGCGCGGTAGGACATCACTGTAGATCGCACGCGTGCGCTGCGCCACATCGCTCCAGTCGAAGCTGAGCACGTGCTCTGAGGCCTCGGTGACGAGTCGATCGCGCAGCTCGAGGTCGACCAGCAGGCGCTCGATCATCACCCCGAGGTGCTCAGGATCCCCGCCGTTGAAGCGCAGACCAACTCGCTCCCCCGCGGGCACCACCTCGCGCAGGCCGCCGGTGTCCGCAACGATGCAAGGGCACCCGGAGGCCATAGCCTCGAGTGCCACGAGCCCGAACGGCTCATACAGCGAGGGCACCACACACAGATCGGCGATGCGATAGAGCGAGTGCAGCGCGTCGTCGCCGATCCAGCCGAGGAACACTCCGTGCTCTGAGAGGCCGAGGCGCTCGGCCTGCGCCTTCAGTTCGCCCTCGTGGGTACCACTGCCGGCCACCAGGAAGCGCACGCCCGCGACTTTCTCGATCACGCCCGGGAGCGCATCGAGCGCGAGCTGAAAGCCCTTCTCGTAGACAAGCCTGCCTACCAGCAGGACGAGCTTTTGCTCAGGCTGGGCGAACTGCAGACGCAACGAAGTCAAATCGTCGACGGGACGCAGGTCGCGCGGGTCGATGCCGTTTGGGATCACGGTGATGCGGCGCTCGTCGATGTCGTAGATGTCGGCTACGTGCCCGCGCATGTAGTGCGAGCAGGTGATGACCGAATCGGCGCGGTGCGCCATCCAGCGCTCGATCGCGTGGATATCCGACTGTGGCGATTTGTCCACCCAGCCCTGGTGGCGGCCGTGCTCGGTGGCGTGGATCGTCGTCACATAGGGAATGCTCAGGCGGTCGGATAGCGCGACGCAGGCGTTGGCGACAAGCCAGTCGTGGCCGTGCACGAGGTCGTATGCGTGATCCTCGGCCAGGACGCCGCCGGCCGCGAGCATGTCCTCGTTCATCTGCTGCACCCAGCCGAGAAAGCGATCGAGCTCGAGCGGGAAGCGGGGCTCGCTGACCCGGTGGACGGTGACCCCACCCTGCTGTTCGCATGCCGGGGACTCGTCGCGTCCGCGCGTGAGCACGTCGACGGCGATGCCCTGGTAGACAAGCTCCTCAGCCAGCTTGCGCACATGACGGGCTAGGCCGCCCTCGATCACCGGGGGATACTCCCAGGAAAGGATCAGGACGCGGTCGGCCACTGCCTAGACCCTATCTCGCCGGGCGTTTGCGGACCGTCACGGCATTTCCTGGGGCAAGGACACCGACGTGCTCGGGCAATTCTCAATTCTCAATTCCCGCCTCGCCCAGACGCCCGCGCATCACCTCGACAGCGGCCGGGTTGGAGTCGATCAGCACGTAGCGACGGCCCAGCTTGGCCGCGACAGCCCCGAGCGTGCCCGAGCCGGCGAAGAAATCAAGGCACCAGTCGCCCGGTCGGCTGGAGGCAAGCACCATACGCCGCACGACGCCTTCGGGCTTCTGCGTCGGATACCCAGTCTTCTCGGCGCCGTTTGTGGGCACGATCGTGTGCCACCAGACGTCTGTTGGCAGCTTGCCGCGCGCGGCCTTCTCCGGCGTGACCAGGCCTGGCGCCATGTATGGCTCGCGGTCGACCTCCTCGGCGTCGAAGTAGTAGGCGTCCGGGTCGCGCGTATACACAAGGATCGTGTCGTGCTTGGCCGGCCAGCGCCGGCGCGAGCGCGCGCCGTAGTCGTAGGCCCAGACCAACTCGTTGAGGAAGCACTCGCGGCCGAAGATCTCGTCGAGCAACAACTTGCAGTAGTGGGCCTCGCGATAGTCGATGTGGAAGTAGAGGGCGCCCTCGCGCTCGAGCAAGCGGTGCGCTTGCTCCAGGCGCGGAGCCAGGAACGCCAGGTAGTCCTCGAAGCTGTCGCGATATGAGCTCTCTGAGAGCAGGCGCGTGGCATAGCGCCGTCCCTGAAATCCGACCCTGTCTCCCCCTTCCTCTGCGACGGTTTGCAAGGTCTTGCGCGTCTGGGCCTGCCCGGTGTTGAACGGCGGATCGATATAGATCAGCTGGAATGAGCCATCGGCAAAGCGCGGCAAGAGCTCGAGACAGTCGCCGAGCAGAATCTGATCCGCTGAGGGTCTCTGCGGCAAGCTCACGAAACGCCCGCGGGGACAAGAAACATCGTCACGAGCCGCGCCGCGCCGCCGTCGCCGGGCGCGAGGTCGGCGCCGGGGCGCGAGATCGTCAACGTATGGCGTCCTGCGTCCAGCAGCATAGGTAGTGGGGTGAGGACGTTGATCACGAGCGAGTTGCCATCGAGCTGGCCGCCGAGCCTACCGAGCTTGCGGCCATCGACGCGAACGGTCAACGCACGCATGACGTCGCCCTTCAGCCACAGTTCCCAAACACCGCCGTGGGGCACAGAGAACGGGGCGCTCAGCGTTCCCGCTCGCCCCATGACGATGCCCTTGCGCGAGAGCGTCCAGCCGGGCGGACGGTGGACGTGCGCAAGCGGCACCTCTAGGAGCCCAACACGCGCTCTGTTGGACTGCCTTCCTGACAGAGCCCCACCTGAGACGCGTCCCCAAACCTGGTAGTAGACGCCCTGGCGCAACAGCCTGTAGGCAGCGGGCGGGCGAGCGGCTGAGGGGTCGCGGCGTGTCACGATCAGCGGGTATGAAGCCAGTGTCGTGGGAGCGATCTTCTCGAGCTCGACTGGGTCCCCATAGCCATCTGCGGCCGAGGCGAGCGCGGGCGGCGAATAGACGAAGTCGGGGCCACTGACGTCCATGTCACGCAACACATAAAGGGAGTATTCGTCGAAATCGGTGAAAAGCGTCGGCCCACGCCCGGCAAAGCGCTTGTCGATGGAGGCAAGCTCTTCATAGCGTGCCGTCGGCGCGAGATTCGAGCTGTGGTAGAGCAAAGCGTCCGAAGCGAACACCCCGCCAACCACCAAAAAAGCCACGAGCGCCCAAACAACGCGCATGCGCGAGTCGCGCAAAGCCACGACCCCGGCCCAGGCCATCAGCATCACCGCCGGCGAGGTGAGCATCAGGGTCTTCGCGTTTGCCCAGGCGCTCGCAAGCCCAGCGAGCGCGAGCCACACGATCACCAAGCCAGCAAACCAAGCGGCCAGCGCATAGCGACGGGCACGAACGACATTCCCCAATCCCAGCACCGCAAGGACGCTCACAAGCGCGATCAGCACGACCGTGAGCGTGAGCGCGCCGCCTGTTGGCAACAGCTTGTAGCTGCCGCCCAGCCACACACCGAAAAGCTGAGACGGCCGCAGCGGCGAGTGCAAATTGCCGGCGTTGGAAGTCGAGGCGATCGCCTGCGCGACTTTCAGCGAGCCGGATATCCGAACCCAGGTGGGCCACGCGGCCAGGAGCAACACCAGCAAGCCGAGCGCGAACGACGCGAGCAAGCCACGAACACCGTGGACCGAGGTTTCATCGAGATCGGGCTTGGGCGGACTCGCCTGACCGAGACTGAGCGCCCGGCCGTGTAGCTCAGCGAGAGCCGCCCCCCCGAGTATCAGCGAGGCGGCAAGCGCCCAAGCACCGAGCGCGACGCCGAGCGCCGCCACGCCCGCGCCAACCACAAGCGCGAATGGGATCGTCGCACGAGCGCCATTCCACAGCCAGCTCCGGTGATCCACGACCAGTACGCCCATGCACAAGATCAACGGGAGCGCCGCGATCTCCTTGACCGAGCCGATCAGCTCGTATGCGTAAACGAGCGCCGGCAGCGTGGCTGTGAGCGTCGCAAGCGCTGCCCAGCCACCGTGCAATCCCACGCGCCGGACCAGCAACCAGGCCGGCCCGGCGGCAGTCGCCAACATGAATGCGACGAACGGCTGAAACGTCCAGATCAGGGGCAGCCCAAGCAGGACTGAGCTGCCGCCAAACAGCGTGTCTGCGCCAGAGGGATAGCTCGACCCGTAGTAGTTGTGCACGAACAGGCCGTAGGAGTTGTGCAGGTCAAGGTGCGAGTAGTCCTGTCCGTGGCGAATCAGGAAGTCCGCACCGAGCATGTGCACCGCGGAATCGGCGAGCGCCATATAGGAGGAGAAAGTCGGCCGTCCCGCCAGCAGCACAGGCGCGAGCGCAAGGACATAGGTGAGCGGACACACGAGCAGCTGCCAGATGGACGCGCGCCTTGCGCCCGCAAGCTTGCGCAGCCGCTGCCCTCCAACCAGCAGCCCCGCAAGCGCCAGCGCCACAAGCAGGTATGGAGTCGCCGGCGCAAGCGCGGGGACGTAGGTGCTGAGCTGCGAGAGCACGATCAGCGCGGCGGCGCCAACCGCCGGAAACAGCATCGCCGGCAGCAGCCCACCGCAGACCCGGTCGACCAGTAGCGCCCCGCCGAAGCACAGCAGCGCGAGCACAACCGGGTAGACCAGCGTCGTGAGCACGAACATCGGCGGCGGCCGATGCTACAGACGCGACTCGCGGGGCGGCGAGCTTGTCGCCCCGCGAGTCAAGCGTCAGTCGATCGTGACCGTCTCCAGCTTCGAGCCATGCTTGCCGGAAAGCACGAGGGTGTAGCGACCGGCAGGCACGTTGCGCTCGGCCTTCAGCGACACCGTCGAGGCGTTCGTCGTGCGGCCGACAGTGGCGCTTGCGTACGTCACACCGTGGCGCTCGACCCTGGCAGTGGCCGCTGCCCCCGAAGGGACGGTGACGCTGACAAAGCAGGCCTCCTTGTAGCTGCCGTTGCGTCGACGTGGATGACAGACATAGGTCGCGGTCAATCCGCGCGGCCCTCGCTCGCCCTTCGGGCCCTGAGGCCCGGTGGCGCCCTGAGGCCCGGTGGCGCCCTGAGGCCCGGTGGCGCCCTGAGGTCCGGTGGCGCCTTGAACTCCGCTCGTGCCGGTCTTGCCGGCTTCGCCGGCGGGTCCCTGGGAGCCTGTGGCGCCAGCCTGACCACCAGCGCCTGTTTCGCCTTTGGCGCCTTGCGCGCCGCTCGCGCCTTGGGATCCTTCGGCCCCCGTCGCGCCCTGCGGCCCTTGCGGCAGCGTGCCGCCGGTACCGCTGAGCGTCAGCACAGTCGCCCCGGCGCCCATATTGCCCAGGATCCGCAGCGTCCCGGTTTGCGCCCCTTCGTTTTGTGGCGCGAAGCGGACAGTCACCTGACAGCTTTCTTCATAGGCGACCATGCCGAAACAGGTCGACGAGCCGATCAGGAAATCTTCGGGCGCGTCGGTGGACAGCGGCGAGGACGAGCCTGCGAACGTGAGTCCACTGATTTGAAGCGGATTACCGCCCGTGTTGGTGATGGTGATCGTCTGCGGCGCGCTGACGGTTTGCAGCGGCTGGGTCGCAGCGAACGTGACAACCGAGGATCCGGGCGTCGCGGTCGCGGGCGTCAGATAAGTGATCGAGACCGACGGCGCCGTTGACGTGGATGCAGCACCGAAGGAAGAGAAGCTGGCTCCACCGTAGACGAAGCTCGAACCACCGCCCCCGCCACCCGCGCCGGCATCTTCGGGGCCAGGGTTACAAGAGGCCTCGCCTCCACCTCCGCCGGTATAGCCACCGCCACCGCCACCGCCACCGCTTGCCCACGGACTGAAAAATCCCTCGCCGCCTTCCCCGCCCACACCGAGTTCGCCATTGCGCCCGGCTGTCTCGGGCTCGCCACAGCCTGTGCCACCGGATCCCCCTCCCGTCAGCGTGCCGGCGTCACCCGGAGTGCCGTCGGCCGAGGACACTCCACCTGTGCCCGCGGTGCCCGGGTTTCCGGCGTTGCCGCCATTGCCGCCTACGCCGCTCTCGAGGGCGCCTGCACCACCGCCACCGCCCCCCGCCACGAGCAACCGCGATTCGAGCGATTCGGGTTGCATCAGTGAGACGGTGCGCACATCCGAAGCGCCACCGCCCGAGCCACCCTGACCACCCAAGTCACCAAACCCGCCAAACCCGCCCCCGTTGAAGCCAAAGGCGGCGACCTCCACGTACAGCACCTCGCCGGCCTCGACCGGCAGTTGGCCGACCACGTCGGCGCCCGCGCCCCCGGTCCCATCGATCCCTCCGATGCCGAAGCGTCCCGCTTCGCCGGCCGCGCCGATCGCGTTGACGCGGACACTACTCACGCCTGCCGGCACCGTGAATGAATGCTCAGCGCTGGTGGAAGCGAACGTTTCGGTCACGGTCGGCGGCGTGGCCGCAGCGGACGTGGATGCAGCGAGGGCGCTCGCCGCGAGCACGGCGCCGATCGCGCCGAGGCCCGTGCGCGCACGGCGGCACGCCGGCTCAGACAGGCGCCGCTTGTCGCTGTCAGGTATGTCGGCTCGGGATGGGTCGCTCGCGCTGGAGCGAGAGGCTGCGCTGCGGGTCATGGCATGACTCCTGAGGTTTGAGTTCATCGAGGGAGGACGAGTTGGATCGCCCAGCAGCTCCTCGACAGCCACAGCGAGAGTCATGAACGTTGACATACACGGCCCACAGCCAATGTCCATACGAGCGACCCTTGCGGCAATTGGATCGCTGCGCTTGGGTGCGGCTATGCAGGTTGGCGTCTCACGACGAGCTGTGCAGTGCCTCGGCCGCATCTTGCAGGCGGTCGTCTCCCCAGAAGACCTGCTCGCCGACAACAACCGTCGGCACACCGAAGACACCCAGCCCATGGGCAGCGTCTGTCGCGGTGCGCAGCGCCAGCTTGATCTCGGGGTCGCGCGTGGCCTCGTCGACCACCTCACGGTTCAGGCCCGCCCGTGCGGCCGCCTCCAAAACGTTCTCCTCAATCGCAAGATCGTGACCGCGAACGAAAGCATGGCGGAACGCCTCAAGCGTGAACTCGCGGCCGCGGCCGACCTGAAAGGCATAGGTGGCGGCGCGCATTGCGTAGAGGTAGTTACTGGGCCACGGCTCCGGCCAGCGCACGGCTCCCAAGCCGTACTCATGCGCGCGCCGCTCGACCTCCTCGATCTCGCCCCGGCGGCTGTCGTCCCCGGCGAGCGCCCACGAGGAGCGGCCGTTGGCCTTGAACAGACCACCCAGCGAGATCGGCTGCCACACGACCGGTGCCGGCAGGACCTCATCGATGCGCTCCGCCGTCAGGTAGGCGTAAGGCGATCCGAGGTCGAAGTAGAAGGTGGCCTGGTGCATCAGATCCAGTCGCTGCGGCGAAACGCCCAGTAGAGACCGCTTGAGCACACCACGATCAGCGCCGTGGAAAACCAGAACCCCCAGTGGGCGGCAAAGCCGGGGTAGGGCACATTCTGGCCGTAGAAGCCTGTGATTGCCGTTGGGACGGCAATGATCGCGGCCCAACTGGTGACCTTCTTCATCACCAGGTTCATGCGATTGCCCTGGATGGTGAGGTTGGTCTCAAGGATCGTCGTCACGAGATCCCGCAGCGACTCGGTCCATTCGGTGGCCCGCAGCACATGGTCATAGACGTCTTGGTAATAGGGCGTCATCGCCTGATCGATGACATGCAGGTCGCGCCTCATCAGCGAGTTGACACCTCGCGCATCGGAAGCACGAGTCGTCGCAACAGCACGAGGCTCTTGCGCAGCTCAAACGAGCGCCGCTGCACCTCGGCGTTGTGGGGAGCATCGTCGAACAGCAGATCCTCGAGCGCCTCGATCTCCGTGTCAAGCGACTGCACGGCCTCGAAGTGCCCGTCCACAATGTTATCCAGTAGGCCCCAGAGCAGAAACGAGACGCCATGCTCGGCAAGCTCCTGGCAATCGTCCCAGAGAGACAGCACCGGATCGATCGCGACGCCCTCGTCCTTGCGCACAGTGACCAGCGCTTTGCTCGTGACGAACACGGCGATTTCGCTCGCGCGCAACTCGCCGGAGACAGTGTCCAGCTTCACCGTGTAGGCGCTGATGAACAGGTGCGAGTCGTAGCGATCGAGCTTCGGTCGCTGGTGCTCGTTGACGGCATCCTCGATCGCGAGCCGATGCAATTTGAGCTCCTCTGCGATCGTCGCGAGATCCTCCTGGGTCGGTGCGCAGTAATCGAGCCAGACGTAAGCGTCGTCATCCTTCAGGTGCTCGGAGATCTCCTCGACTGGAAAGTCCTCAAGGGCGAGTTCTCCTTTGCGGTAGAGCCGCGTATGCGCCATCCACGCACGATATGACTTGATCCGGACCCGATCCTCGACGCATCTACTGCCTCCGGCGCAAACTCGACTTGAACCGGGGCCGTCGAACACCGTACGATCTGCGCCATGAGCTCCGCCAGCTACGCGGCAGCAGGCCTGACGCCTGCCCGAACACAGACGCTATTCGGCAGGGTGATGGGGCTTGTGGCGCTGACCACGGGCTTCGCGACGCTGGGGGTCTACATCGCTCGCGAAATGGGCGGCGCCGGCTGGTTCATCGCGTGGCTGGTGGCCTTTGGTTGCCTGTTCGGCCTCAACGCGGCAAACGCACGCGGAAACCACCGCCTCGCTCTGGTGTTGCTGTTTGCCTTCGGCCTGTTGCTTGGCGTCGGAGTATCGAGCACGGTCAACTACTACTCAGCCACCGACCCGACCGCAGTACGTCAGGCGCTGGGCGCGACAGCCCTGTTCGTCGGCGGCCTTGGCGTGGGTGGCTACGCGATCCGCCGCGATCTCTCGTTCCTCTACCGCACCCTGTTCTGGCTGCTGCTCGGCTTGATCCTCGCCGGCATCGTGCTGATCTTCATCCGTATACCGGCGCTCTACACGGTCTACGCCCTGCTTGGCCTCGTGATCTTCGGCCTCTACACAGTGGTTGACTTCAATCGCCTGCGCCGCGCCGGAACAGACGAAGCGATCCCCCTGGCCGCCGGAATCTTCCTGGACATACTGAACATCTTCCTGCTGTTCTTGCGGCTGTTCGCTCGGTCGTCTTAGCGAGCGGAATGCCAGCAGGCCCTACGCGGCCTTTGGCGCATTCGCCGGCCTGTGAGGCTCGACGACCCACTCCTCCCCGTCGGGATATACGAGCACCACGGCTCGATCTTCGCGTGCATGCCGCGCAAGGATCTCGCCAAGACCCGGAAGATCGCCGCCCACAAACACGGCCCCGTTTGGATATCGAGCCGGCCGTTCAGCGATGCCGTCCTCGATCGCGGCGTCGAACCGCTTTGAGGCAAGGATGCTGCCGGGTGTTCGAATCTCGTTGCTTACCGTCGCCATGAATCGATCATCTCGCTATAGCCGTCTCGAACCGTCTCAATCGAGCTCTGTAGAGCCTCGCTCGCAGTGCCGCCATGGAACATCTCGGCTGGCTGCTTCTCGCCTGCACGATTATATCGGTGCATGTCGTTGATCTGGTGAGCGTTGTCGTAGACGCGTACCGCGTGCCAGGCCACCCGATCCTCCGCGAGGAGTACCACGGTGTAGTCAGTGACCTCTCCACGCCGAGTAAAGAAACAAACGTCGATTTCCGCTTCAGGATTAAGTTCATAGCGGTATTTCGTTTCGTGAATGCGCACCATTCATCTACTCCGACACAGACGCCACAATGGGACGACCTGCGGTTGCGGCATCCCCCGTAATACGCCGCCGACAACTGCCGCGCCGCATCCGCCCTCGGCCGGTAGTGCATGTAGGCCTGTGTGGTTGAGAAGTCGGAGTGCCCCATCCACTCCTGCAGCTCGCGGATCGGCCGTACGGATAGCAACGCTGCCGAACGTGTGGCGCAGGTCATAGAAGCGTAGAGGGCCCAATCTGGGCCGACGGAGCGCTATGCTTCCCGCAGACCCTCACCGGCGAAAGAGCCCCTGGGCTCTGCCGCAAAGGCGGCTAGCCGACGAGGGTCTTAGTTGTTCTAAGGGATGCCCGGCGGTGCAACTTGAACCTCCGAGGCGATCTTGTCGGCGATCAGCTCATGTGAGCGCTGGTCCTCGCGCTCCCATCGGCGTTGAATCGCCCAAGTGCAGTAGTCCGCCACCACGAGGCACGGCTCGCTCATGTTGGGCCAGAGAACGCAACACGGTGCGGGCAACGAGCGGACGTGCGCACCGCATCGTCGACCGCCAGATGGAACGCGCCACGACGCTTGCGCGTACCTAGATCCGAGGCGACGGCAAGCAACCGGTCGCCGTCGCGGGCCACCTGACCTGCGATGCGCCCGAAGTGCTGATGCCAGGCGTAGCGATAAAGCTGCTGCCCGTCGTGCAGAGTGCCGGGCACTCGCGCCTTCGCGATAATCGTCGCGTCGACGCGCATCTCGCAACGCCGGAATGTCGAGAAAACCTCGTCTCGCACGGCCTGGGGATCCTCGGTCGCGTGCAACACGGCACCGAGATGAACACCACGCCAAGCGAGACGACGACGAAGCGCCTGGATACGGTCGCCCGCTTGACAGTCGCTCATCGCGACAGTCGTCAGGATGAAATACCGGCTCGCGCCGGGACCTTTCGAGAAATCGAAGTTGCCCGCCTCGTCGCCAAACAAGTAGACGCTCGCCACGGCCGAAGTCACCTACTCCGGCGGAAGCTCGAGCGCCGCAGCGATGGCGTCCGCGTCGACGAAGACCATCTTTGGCACGGTGATTGTCACCTCGCCATCTTGCTCAACCAGGCGCTTGACGCCCACAATCGTCACCCCTACGAGGTTTTGCTCGCCGTCAAAGCGCAGTGCGTGCCCCTCGGGCGACTCGTCGAACTCGACGGCGGTCGATGGCTCACCCACATGTAGGTAGAGCACGTCCGCTTCAACGTCATAGGAGACATTGTCGAACATGTAGGGACCGATAGAAATCATGCGATCTGGTCTTGTGTTGCGCGTGCCTCGAGCCGGATGGCATCTCGCTGCATCTGCCTACGCTCGGCCTTCTTGAGCGCCGGCAACTTCTGAGGCTTGCACAGCAGGCATCCTGCTCGCCGCTGCTTCGGCCGCCTCCGCTTGTGATTCGCCATGACTACAAATTACAACACAGAGTGCCCCCGGCAGGATTCGAACCTGCGACCCTCGGATTAGAAGTCCGACGCTCTATCCAGCTGAGCTACGGGGGCAAATGTCTCCGTCTACGGTACGCCACAAGCAGGCTATGACGGGATAACGGCCGCTCGGGGGCCAGTCCTTAAGCAATCTTCAGGCAAAGTATGCAAAAGTTGCATCCATGACACCCGCCGACGCAGATCTCACACGCAAGGAGCGCCGCGAGCAGGCGCGCGCCGACCGCAAGGCTCAAGAGGAAGCGCATGCGGCGCAGAGCGCCCAGCGCAAGCGTTTGATCCAGCTCGGCGGCGTGGCGGGCGTAGTCATCGTGATCATCGCGATCATCCTGATCGCGACCGGCAGCGGCGGCTCCAAAAACGCGCCGGCCCCGAAAAGCGCGGCGGCTAAAACCGCCAGCACGGAAGTGGTCTCGCTGCTCCAAGGAATCCCCCAGAGCACGATCACGCTCGGCAACCCCAACGCTCCCGTGACGATCCAGTACTTCGGCGATCTGGAGTGCCCGTTCTGCAAGCAGTTCACGATCAGCGCGCTGCCGACGATCGTCAACAAGTACGTGCGCACTGGCAAGGTCAAGATCGAGTACCACTCGATGGAGACCGCGACGCGCGAAAAAGAAATCTTCCAGACTCAGCAGGTCGCCGCTCTCGCCGCCGGTAAGCAGAACCTGATGTGGAACTTCGTCGAGCTCTTCTATCACGAGCAGGGAGAAGAGGACACCGGCTATGTCACCGAAAGCTACCTGCAGGGGCTAGCTGCTCAGATTCCAGGGCTGAATCTCTCGCAGTGGAGCGGAGACCGCAACAACTCCGCCTACCCCAGCCAGGTTCTCGCCGACGCGCAAGCCGCCAACCAGAATGGCTTCACGGGAACGCCCTCCTTCATGATCGGCAAGAGCGGCGGCACGCTGAAAAAGCTTGAAATCGCTGGATTCACCAACGCGGGCGAATTCGAAGCGGCGATCGAAAAGCAGTTGAAGGCCTGAGAGTGATCGGGCGATGGAGCAGATCGGCCCCGTCCCGAGATGAGCCGGCGCACCCTCAGGATCGTGCTGATCGTGCTGACGGCGCTTGGCCTCGCGCTCGCCAGCTACCTGACCTACGTCCACTACGCCGATATCAAGCCCGTCTGCACCTCGGGCGGTAGCTGCTTCAAGGTACAAACCTCGGCCTACTCGAAGCTCGCGGGCGTGCCTGTGGCACTGATCGGGCTGCTTGGCTACATCGCGATCATGGCCTCGCTGCTCGCCCCCGAAAGCGAGAACACGCGCTTTGCCACGCTCGTGCTCACGATCGGCGGCTTCGGCTTCTCCGCATACTTGACCTATCGCGAGCTGTTCACGATCCACGCCGTCTGTGAGGAGTGCGCCACGAGCGCGGGCTTCATGACGATCCTGATGATGCTGTCGATCTGGCGCTTCCTGCGCGGAGAGCCCGGGGACCACGCTTCACAACAGTTGGCCGGCGGCGAAGGCGCTCAAACAGCACACGTGAGCGCAAGCTAGAAGATCAATCCTTTAGAATAAAGGCCCGGCTTGCTTGGGGGACGCGCCGGATGACTTCCGTCAATGCGAGAGATCCGCAAAGCCCAAGGTTCGAGCGGGCAGCATCCGCAGCTGCCTTCCGAGCAGCTGCCTCCTAGCCGCCCGCGCCCTGATCTCAACCAGTTTCCCGCTGGGGACAACAACGCTGGGGACAACAAAGATCTCCAGGCAAGCGAATCTCGCGAAGTGACCGCTCCCACACAGCAGGAACAGGAGCGGCTCGAGCGGCTCAGATGGCTGGAGCGCCAGGCGTTGCACGACCCGCTCACGACGCTGCCCAACCGGCTGCTGCTGATGGACCGCGCCCGCCAGGCGTTGGCGCGCCTGCATCGCAGCCGACGATTGGTGGCGATGCTGTTCGTGGACCTCGACAACTTCAAGGCGATCAACGACAACCTCGGCCACTCGCTTGGTGATGAGCTGCTCAGCTCGGTCGCCGCGAGACTCGCGGAGATGATGCGCGACAGCGACACGGTGGCGCGCCTCGGCGGCGACGAGTTCGTCGTACTGGCCGACGATCTGCAGAACGACGCCGAGGCGCTGGCCGTCGCCGAGCGCGTCCTGCACGCGCTCGACCGACCCTTTGCCGTAGGCTCAGCCGAGGTGTCGATGCCGGCAAGCATCGGCGTGTCGATCGCACGCGATCCAGACACCGACCCGGAGGCGCTGCTGCGCGAGGCCGACGTGGCGATGTATCGCGCCAAGCGCTCCGGTGGCTACCGCCTGGAACTTTTCGACGAGAGCCTGCGCAGCGAGATGACGAGCCATCTGGACATGGAGCGCCGGCTGCGCCACGCCCTACCGCGCAAAGAGCTGGCGCTCGCCTACCAACCGCTCTTCCCGCTCGCCGGCGGCCAGGCGGTCGGCTGGGAGGCGCTGCTGCGCTGGCACCCTCAAGAAGGGGAGCCGGTCGGGCCGGCCGTGTTCCTCGCGCGCGCTCTGGAGAGCGACCTGATCGTGGAGATTGGAGATTGGGTGCTGGACACCGCCTGCGCTCAGGCGGCGCGATGGCGTCGAGGAGGAGCGGCATTCCCGATCTCCATAAACGTTTCCCCGCGCGGACTGATCGAGCTGGACCTGGCCACTCGCTTCAAGCGCGCCTTGAAGCGCCATGACCTGCCGGCGCGAGCCCTGTGGGTAGAGACAACCGAGCCTTCAGTCCTGCGCGACCCCGAGCGAGCCAAGGCAACGCTTTCTGAGCTGCGCAAGCTCGGCGTGCGGATCGCGCTCGACCAGTTTGGAGCGGGCGAGTCGCGTCTCACCTTGCCTCCCGCGCTGCCGCTCGACATGCTCAAGATCGACCGGAGTCTCATTGAGCGCCTGGCAGAGGACGAAGCCAAGCGCGCAATCGTGATTGCATTGGTCGCACTTGCGGGGGCCAGCGGCTTGCAGACTGTGGCGGTCGGCGTCGAGAGCAACGCGCAGCTAAAGCTCACTCGCGAGTTGGGGTGCTCGTTTGCCCAGGGCTTTCTGCTTCACCGGCCCGAGCAGCCAGAGCGGCTGACCTTGCACGCAGCGGGCTTGTAGGCTCGCTGCGCAATGGATCCCTCGCAGCGGCACAGCCGCCCATGACCGAGATCGACGAGCAAAAGCGAGCGTCCGCGGAGGCGGCGGCGCTGCTTGTCAAAGATGGCGACCGCGTCGGGCTGGGTACCGGCTCCACCGTCGCCTACCTGCTGCCGGCGCTTGCGGCGCGCGGGCTGAGCTTGCGTTGCGCCGCGACCTCCTCAGCCACCGAGCACGCCGCACGCGAGCTCGAGCTCGCGGTCGAGGAGCTCGACGAGCTCGGCCACTTGGACATCGCGATCGACGGGGCGGACCAGATCGATCCCGATGGCTGGCTCGTCAAGGGCGGCGGCGCCGCGCATACGCACGAGAAGATCGTCGCCGCGGCCAGCGCGCGCTTCGTGGTGATTGCCTCCGCCGAGAAGGTGGTCCCGCACTTGCGCCCGCCTGTGCCGCTTGAGATCCTGCGCTTCGGCGCCCGCGAGACGCTTGCCCTAATCGGCGACGCACGGCTGCGTGATGTGCCGGCCAGCCCCGAGGGAAACTTGATCGCCGACTATTTCGGCCCGCTCGCGGACCCAGCGGGACTGGCCGCCCATCTGGCTGGAACACCTGGGGTCGTGGACCACGGGCTGTTCGAGCCACGGATGGTCAGCGACATCCTGATTGCAGGACCCGGCGGTGTGGAGCACCGCGAACTCGAGAAAGGCGCGCCCAAATGACCGACTCGCACCTCAATACAGCCGACGCCCATCCATTTGTCGCGGTCGTCACGGGCGCCTCCAGTGGCATCGGCGAGGCCACGGCACGCAGGCTCGCGCGCGTCCCCAAGGCGCGGCTGGTGCTGGTCGCGCGCCGCGAGGAGCGCCTGCGGGTGCTCGCCGACTCGCTCGGCCCACAGGCAAGCTTTATCGCGGTGGACCTGCTCGACGAGGACGCGCCCGAGCGCGTGCGAGCGCATGTAGGCGAGCACCACGGAAGGCTCGACCTGCTCGTCAACAACGCCGGCGCCGCGTGGCGGG
>Ga0208480_1000168_pt1 | contig 25755 bp, 1 predicted proteins | sample NGESurshal092012_4_FD_184485 | JGI IMG/M metagenome (GOLD analysis project Ga0208480, IMG submission 184485) | Arctic peat soil microbial communities from Barrow, Alaska - NGEE Surface sample F53-1 shallow-092012 (SPAdes) | ecosystem: Environmental > Terrestrial > Soil > Wetlands > Peat ... | reverse complement strand
GACAGGGCAACTACGCCGCGGCGAACGCTTTCCTCGATGCGCTTGCCTGCCATCGCCATGCGCAGGGTTTGCCCGCGACGTCGATGGCGTGGGGCCTGTGGAGTGAGATCGGAATGGGCCACAGTTTGGGTGAGGCTGACATGAGGCGGATGGCCGGCACCGCTAGTCTGCATACGATCTCTCCCGAAGAGGGTCTCTCGCTGTTCGCTCCCGCACTGGCAAGCGGCGAGGCGGTGGTCCTTCCGGTGCGCCTGGATCGCGCCGCCTTGCGAACCGAGGCGAGATCCGGGGCACTGCCGCTCTTGCTGAGCAATCTCGCGGGTCGGCAAGTTCGCCGGAAGTCCTCTCAAAACGGGGCGCTTGCCCAGCGTTTGGATGACGTGTCCGAGCTCGAGCGGCCTACCCTTCTGGAGGAGGTGGTGCGCGGCGAGGTGGCCGGCGTGTTGGGGTATTCCTCTGGGCTGGAAGTCGACTCCGGCACAGCTTTCAAGGACCTCGGGTTCGATTCGCTGGCTGCCGTGGAGTTGCGTAACCGCCTTGGCACGCTGACCGGTCTGCGCCTACCGGCGACCCTTGTCTTCGATTACCCAACCTGCGTGGCGCTCGCCGATTATCTGTTCGACGCGCTCACAGACGAGCGGACACCAGAGCCGCCGGCGGTAGCGACTCTCACGCGCACCGACGAGCCGATCGCGATTGTGGGCATCGGCTGTCGCTACCCGGGGGAGGTGCGCTCGGCGGAGGGTCTATGGGAGCTGGTGCAGCGAGGGGGAGATGGAGTATCGGACTTCCCTACCGATCGCGGGTGGGATCTCGATGCGCTGTACGACCCCGACCCGGAGCGCGCCGGGACGAGCTACACCCGCGAAGGTGGCTTTCTCTATGACGCAGCAAAGTTCGACGCCGATTTCTTCGGGATCGGTCCGAGGGAGGCTGTGGCGATGGATCCACAGCAACGTCTGCTGTTGGAAGTCTCGTGGGAGGCACTGGAGGACGCGGGCATCGACCCGCTCTCGCTGGCCGGAAGTAACACCGGCGTGTTCACGGGCGTGATGAACCACGACTACGGTGTAGCGCTCGTCGCCTCGCTCACCGGAGGTGAGCACGAGGGCTACCTCGGCACGGGTGTGGCCGGCAGCGTCGCCTCGGGAAGGGTGGCATATACGCTGGGTCTCGAGGGTCCGGCGATGACGGTCGATACGGCATGCTCCTCCTCGCTCGTCGCGATCCATCTCGCCTGCCAGGCTCTGCGCCAGGGTGAGTGCACAATGGCGCTCGCCGGAGGCGTGAGCGTGCTCTCGAGCCCCGGCTTGTTCGTCGACTTCGCCCGACAGCGCGCGCTGGCCCCTGATGGGCGCTGCAAGTCGTTCTCCGAGGCCGCCGATGGCGCGGGCTGGAGCGAGGGCGTGGGTGTGCTGGCGCTCGAGCGGGTCTCCGATGCGCGCCGGCTGGGCCATCCAGTGCTCGCGCTTGTGCGCGGTAGTGCCGTGAACCAGGACGGCGCGAGCAACGGGCTGACCGCACCCAACGGGCCTTCTCAGCAGCGGGTGATCCACCAGGCGCTGGCGAGCGCCGGCCTGGGCTTTGCGGAGGTGGACGCGGTGGAGGCTCATGGCACCGGTACCAAGCTCGGCGATCCGATCGAGGCGCAGGCCCTGATCGCCACTTACGGTCGTGATCGTGGTGAGCGTGGGCCGCTGTGGGTCGGTTCGGTCAAGTCGAACATCGGCCATTCCCTCGCGGCGGCAGGCGCGGCGGGTGTGATCAAGATGGTGATGGGACTCAGGCACGAGACCCTGCCGCGGACGATTCACGCCCAGGAGCCCACCAGCGAGGTCGATTGGTCGGCCGCGATCTCGCTGCTCCAGGAGAGCATCCCTTGGACTCGCAACGGTCCTCCGCGGCGTGCCGGAGTGTCATCGTTCGGGATCAGCGGGACCAATGCTCACCTGATCCTCGAGGAGGCGCCGGCCGAGGCGTTGCCCGATCGAGGCGCGGCGGGCGGCGAGCCCGTGCGGGCGCCTGGAGACAGGGCTGGCGAGGCTGTCTTCGCGCTGGACACGCCGCCGCTGGTGGTCTCGGCCAGGGGCGACGCTGCGCTGCGCGGACAGGCTGGACGGGTGCTGGCCCAGATGGAGCGCTCTGACAAGTTCGACCCGCTCGACGTGGCCTATTCGCTGGCGGTGAGCCGCGCGGCGCTGAAGCAGCGGGCGATGGTCTCCGGGGGTAATCGGGAGGAGTTGCTCGACGGTCTGCGGGCTCTGGCGCGGGGCGAGTCGGTGGCTGGTGTGCTTGACGGCGCGGCCGCTGCCGGCAGCGGCAGGGTGGTGTTTGTGTTCCCCGGGCAGGGCGCTCAGTGGTTGGGGATGGCGGCTGGGTTGTTGGAGTCCTCGCCGGTATTCGGTGCGGTCGTGCGGTCGTGCGGCGAGGCGTTGGGCGCGTTTGTGGATTGGTCGCTCGAGGATGTGTTGCGGGGTGTGGAGGGCGCGCCAGGGTTGGACCGGGTCGACGTTGTGCAGCCGGTGTTGTTCGGGGTGATGGTCTCGCTGGCGGGTTTGTGGCGCGAGTGTGGCGTCGAGCCGGCCGCGGTCGTCGGTCACTCCCAGGGTGAGATAGCCGCCGCCCACATTGCGGGCGGCCTGTCTTTGCAGGATGCGGCAAGGCTCGTGGTGTTGCGCAGCCGAGCGTTGGTCGGGCTGATGGGTCGCGGCGGCATGGCGTCGGTCGCCCTGGCGCCAGAGGAGCTCGAGGGGTGGCTCGAGCGTTGTGAGGGCGAGGTGTCTGTCGCGGCCGTGAATGGCCCGCGCTCGGTCGTGGTATCCGGGGAGCGGCGGGCGCTCGACGGTCTGCTGTCCGAGCTCGTAGATGGCGGGGTAAGGGCGCGGGAGATCCCGGTGGGCTATGCGTCTCATTCGGCGCAGGTCGAGGAGATACGCGCAGAGCTGTTGGATGCTTGCGCGGGTCTTGCCGCTCGTTCTGGGGAGGTCCCGTTCATCTCCACCGTGACGGGCGAGCAGCTCGACACTGGCGAGCTCGACGGGGAGTACTGGTATCGCAACTTGCGCGAGCCGGTGCGGTTCGAGGGCGCGGTTCGCGGGCTGCTCGAGGAGGGGTACCGGGCGTTCGTCGAGATCAGCCCACATCCGGTGCTGACCGTCGCGGTGCAGGAGACCGTCGAGGAGGCCCTGCCAGAGCCGTCGGAGGTCGTCCTCGCGGGCTCGCTGCGCCGCGACCAAGGTGACGAGCAGCGGTTCCTGGCGTCGCTTGGCGAAGTATGGGTGCGCGGTGTCGAGATCGACTGGGAGAGGGTGTTTGCGGGGTCTGGGGCGCGACGGGTCGAGCTGCCGCCATATGCATTCCAGCGTGAGCGCTATTGGCTTGAGAGCTCGCCGGCGAGAGCGAAGGACGTGAGCGCGATCGGTCAGGCTTCCGCGGAGCATCCGTTGTTGGGCGCGATGGTTGCGCTGCCCGGCGAAGGTTGGTTGTTCACAGGGCAGTTGTCCATGCAAGAGCACCCGTGGCTCGCGGATCATGCCGTGTTGGGGCGCGTGCTGTTGCCAGGTACCGCCTTTCTCGAGCTTGCGGCTCACGCCGGCGCTCGGCTCGGATGTGAGGTTGTGCGTGAGCTGATCTTGCAGGCGCCGCTGGTGCTCCAAGAGCACGGTGCGACGCGCTTGCAGATGAGGATCGGCGAGGCCGAGGAGTCCGGTGCTCGCTCGCTGAGCATCTCCTCGCACGGCGAGTCCGGAGGCGAGGGGGTCGCTGCTGAGGAGAGCGAGTGGGTGTGCCACGCGCTGGGCTCGCTCGTGCCCTTGGAGCACGACGATGGGATCGATTGGGGCGAGCTGATCTCGCGAGAGGACGGGATGTGGCCTCCGATCGGCGCGGAGTCTTTGCCGGTCGAGGATGTCTATGACCGGCTTGCCGAGGTCGGCTTGGAATACGGTCCTGTCTTTCAGGGGCTCACCCGGGCGTGGAAGCGCGACGGTGAGATCTTTGCGGAGGTCTCGCTGGGGGATGGAGAGCGCGAGCGAGCGGGCTCGTTTGGTGTGCACCCGGCTTTGCTGGACGCCGCTCTGCACACGATGGCCTTCGACGACGCGGATGCGAAAGACGGTGTGTTGTTGCCGTTTTCATGGAACGACGTCGCACTGTTTTCCCGAGGCGCCTCGGCGCTGCGGGTGCGTATGGTGCCGGAGCGCGAGAACGCCGCCGCGATCGCCATCGCCGATCAGCATGGACGGCCTGTGGTGTCGGTTGGCTCGCTCGTGGCGCGGGGTTTCAGCGCTACTGATATCGGACAGCCAGATCGTCCTCAGCATGAGTCCCTGTTCGGCGTCGAGTGGATCGAGCATCCGGGCGGTGTACCCGCTACTTCGACTTCGCGGGCGTCCACTGCTTTTGGCACATGCTCAGTGGGAATCGGTGAAGCGCTCCGCACGGCAGGTGTAGCGTGCGAGGTGATCGAGGACGTCGAGTCGCTCGGTGAGGCGCTCGAGCGTGGAGCTCTCTACAGCGCGGTGTTGTTGGACGCCAGAGCCGATCAGCAGGTCGAGGCCGGCCGCGAGGAGTCGGGGGCCGCTGTCTCTGGGGTCGAGCCCGTGGAGGCGGTTCCGGACGAAGTCAGAACGCGCGTGCACGGTGTTTTGGGTTCTTTGCAGACATGGCTCGAGGATGAGCGGCTTTCAGAGTGCCGGCTGATGGTGGTAACCCAGGGAGCCATTGCCGTCGAGGATCATGAAGACGTGGGCGATCTCGCCGGTGGCGCGGTGTGGGGATTGGTACGCTCGGCGCAGCTGGAGAACCCGGACCGCTTCGTGCTGGTGGATGTCGATGGTGAGGCCTCCTCGTGGGATGTCCTGAGCCACGCGCTTGCTCTGGATGAGCCCCAGCTCACGGTACGACGGGGGACAATCCGCGTGGCGCGGTTGGGCGACGTGTATGGGAATGGCGTGCTCGCGTTGCCGCAGGACGCCGGTGCATGGAAGTTGGATGTTGAGCAGGAGGGCACGTTGGAGGGATTGGCGGTGGTTGCCAGTCCGGAGGCGGACAGGCCACTGGCGGCGGGCGAGGTGCGAGTCGAGATGCGTGCGACGGGTCTCAACTTCCGTGATGTGCTTGTGGTGCTCGGGATGTATCCGGGCGCTGCCACTTTCGGTGGCGAGGGCGCAGGGGTGGTTGTCGAGGTCGGGAGGGAATCTGCAGGCCTCGTTCCCGGTCAGCGGGTGATGGGAGTGATGGAAGGCGCGATGGGCACCGTGGCAGTGGCCGACGCTCGCGCTGTGGTGGCGATTCCCGAGGGCTGGTCCTACGCACAGGCGGCATCGATGCCGATCGTGTTCGCCACGGCCTATCGCGGGCTGGTGGATCTGGCGGGGCTGAAATCGGGTGAGCGACTGTTGGTTCACGCAGGCACCGGCGGCGTGGGTATGGCCGCGACACAGATTGCGCGCCACTTGGGCGCCGAGGTGTACGCCACCACGAGCGCCGGCAAGCGGGATGTCCTACGCGACATGGGATTCGCCGATACGCATATGGCTTCCTCGAGGACGCTCGATTTCAGGGACCAGTTCCTCGCCGCGACGGACGGGGAGGGAATGGACGTGGTATTGAATTCCCTCGCCGGCAAGTTCGTGGACACTTCGTTCGAGTTGCTCCCGAACGGTGGTCGCTTCTTGGAGATGGGCAAGACCGACATCCGCGACGGGCACGAAGTTGGCATTCAGCATCCGGGCGTGGTCTATCGCGCGTTTGACCTTATGGACGCGGGACTCGATCGGTTGCACGAGATCCTGCTGGAGCTCGTGGGGCTGTTCGAGAGCGGTGCCTTGGCTCTCTCGCCCGTGACGATGTGGAACGCACGGCGGCCCACGCAGGCGTTCCGGCACATGAGCCAAGGCCAGCATGTCGGCAAGAACGTATTGAGACTGCCCTCCGGGATCGGTAGCAATGGCACAGTGCTGATCACGGGAGGCACCGGCGAGCTCGGTGCGCAGGTTGCGCGGCATCTGGTGATCGAGCGCGGTGTACGCCATCTGGTGCTGGCGAGTCGCAGGGGCTCGCGAGCCGATGGCGCAAACGAGCTTCTCCAGGAGCTGTCCCGGCTGGGCGCACAGGCGAGCGTGATCGAATGCGACGTCTCCAGTCGTGAGCAGGTGCAGGAGCTGCTGGCGGCCATCCCAGCGGAGCACCCGCTGAATGCCGTGATTCACAGCGCCGGAGTACTGGACGACGGCGTGATCGCTTCGCTCACGCCGGAGCGTGTCGATCGTGTGCTCACAGCGAAGGTCGACGGGGCGTGGCATCTGCATGAGCTCACCAGCGACATGGAGTTGTCGGCGTTTGTGCTGTTCTCCTCGGTAGCGGGCGTGATGGGTGGCCCGGGTCAGGCCAACTACGCGGCGGCCAACGCATTTCTCGATGCGCTTGCCGTGCATCGACAATGCCAGGGTCTTGCCGCAACGTCGATCGCATGGGGCTTGTGGGAGCAGGCCAGTGGGATGACCGGCCATCTCACCGAGCTGGATCACGGACGGGTGAATCGGCTGGGTGTTCTCCCGCTGTCCAACGAGGAAGGTCTTGCGCTCCTGGACGAGGCGATTGTCACTGGCGAGGCACTGGTCGTCTCGGCTCGACTCGACATGAAGGCCCTGCGCGCGCGAGCCAGGGACGGCGAGTTGCACTCTCTGCTGCGTGAGTTGATCCGCGTACGCTCGCGTGAGGACAGCGGAACCCCGCACCGCTCGCTTGCGCAGCTGTTGGAGCAGACCGCTCCCGATCAGCACGAAACAGTCGTGCTCGAGCTGGTTCGCTCAGAGACAGCTCGTGTTCTTGGTCACCGCACGCCTGAGATGGTCGATGTGCAACGGCCCTTCAAGGAGCTGGGGTTCGACTCGCTCGCCGCCGTGGAGTTGCGCAACCGCCTCGCCACTCAGACCGGCATGCGTCTCCCGGCAACGCTGGCTTTCGACTACCCCACGCTCGAGGCGGTTGCCGTCTATCTCTTGGAGGAGGTCTCCATCCAGAGGACGGCCGCGACGGACAATCTGGGGACGGATCTGGACAGGTTGCAGATCAGGCTCTCCGAGATGTCTGCGGCCGAAGCAGAGCGAAGCGGAATCGCGACGCGTCTGCAGAGCATTCTCTCCGCATGGACATCCTCTGAGCAGGGAAGCGACTCGGAGCCCGTCGATGACGATCTCTCCTCGGCGACCGACGATGAGATCTTCGATCTCATCGACCGTGAGTTCGGGGACTCCTAGCGAGATGACCCACAAGTTCACTCTTCTTCGAGGCTTGCGTTGACGATGGCTGACGAGAAGCTACGCGACTATCTGCGAAAGGTAACGCTGGACCTGCGCAAGGCTCACCGTCAGCTCCAGGACGTAGAGCGGCGACAGTCTGAGCCGATCGCGATCGTCAGCATGGCTTGTCGCTATCCCGGGGGCGTGCGCTCGCCCGAGGACCTGTGGGAATTGGGCGCGTCTGGCGGCGATGTGATCACGGGATTTCCAGACAATCGTGGCTGGGACATCGGGGCTTTGTATCACCCAGATCCCGATCATCCTCGTACGACTTACGTGCAGGAAGGCGGGTTCATCCACGATGCGGACGAGTTCGATGCCGGCTTCTTCGGCATCAGTCCGCGCGAGGCGCTTGCGATGGATCCACAACAGCGGCTGCTACTGGAAGTGTCCTGGGAGGCGTTTGAGCGTGGGGGTCTGACGCCCGCATCGCTGCGTGGCAGTCAGACGGGTGTGTTCACCGGTGTGATCTACCACGATTACGGCGGTCGCATGATCGGTTCCGAGCCGCCCGACATGGAGGCCTATCTGGGGATCGGCAACGCGGGCAGTGTCGCCTCAGGACGCGTGTCCTATACGTTCGGCCTGGAGGGTCCGGCGGTGACCGTCGACACCGCGTGCTCCTCGTCGCTTGTCGCACTGCATCTCGCCTGCGGGGCCTTGCGTTCGCAGGAATGCGATCTCGCTCTCGCCGGCGGTGTCACGGTGCTGGCCACGCCCCAGAACTTCATCGGGTTCTCTCGGCAACGCGGACTTGCGCCCGACGGAAGGGCCAAGTCCTACGCCGACGCCGCCGATGGCACTGTCTGGTCGGAGGGCGTGGGCGTGTTGCTGCTGGAGCGTCTCTCGGACGCTCAGCGTCTGGGCCATCAGGTGCTCGGGCTTGTGCGAGGGAGCGCGGTCAATCAGGATGGGACGAGCAACGGATTGACCGCACCGAATGGCCCCTCGCAGCAGCGTGTGATCGAACAGGCGCTGGCGAGCTCTGGCCTGTCGAGCGGCGAGGTCGACGTCGTGGAGGGCCACGGAACCGGCACCAGGCTCGGCGACCCGATCGAGGCGCAGGCGTTGCTTGCGACATACGGACAGGGTCGCTCTCCTGAGCGGCCGTTGTGGCTTGGCTCGATCAAGTCCAACCTGGGTCACACGCAGGCGGCGGCCGGCGTTGCCGGTGTGATCAAGATGGTGATGGCGATGCACCATGGCGTACTACCCAGGACATTGCATGTGGATCGCCCCACCTCGCAGGTGGATTGGTCGCGGGGCGCGGTGTCGCTGCTCACCGAGGAGCGACAGTGGCCGCCAGGAGTCGCAGCGCGTCGCGCAGGAGTCTCCTCGTTCGGTATCAGTGGCACGAATGCGCATGTGATCATCGAGGAGGCGCCATCGGTCCATACAGCCGTCCCGGATCTGCACGCGATCAGGCGCGGCCATTCCACCGTTTGGACGGTGTCCGGTCAGAGCGCGGAGGTCGTAGGCTCGCAGGCCGCCAGGTTGCTCCAGCATGTGCGTGGGCAGCCCGAGCTGTCGCCCCTCGACGTCGGGCTCTCGTTGGCCGCTCGTCACCCATTCGAGAATCGTGCGGCTGTGGTCGGGGCCGACCGACGCACGCTGCTTGCCGGCTTGGAGGCGCTTTCGCACGGCCGATCCGAGGTCGGCGTTCTGCGTGGTGCGGTCGCCGGCGCAGCGACTGCCGGCGGAATCGCCTTCATGTTCACAGGTCAGGGAGCCCAACGTCCGGGGATGGGGATGGAACTGCTCAACGGATTTCCTGTGTTCCGCGAAGCGTTCGAGGAGGCACTTAGTCATCTGGATGTCCTCCTGGGAAGGTCTTTGGCCGAGGTCATATTCGCCCAAGAGGGGTCGGCCGATGCCACCCTCTTGGATGACACGAGCTTCACCCAGCCCGCTCTGTTCGCGCTCGAGGTGGCGCTTTTCAGACAGCTACAGAGCGTTGGTGTACATCCGGACTTCCTCATCGGTCACTCGATCGGCGAGCTCACGGCGGCCCAGGTGGCCGGAGTGCTCTCGCTGGATGACGCCTCGCGTCTGGTCGCGGCACGTGGACGGCTGATGGGATCGCTGCCTGCCGGTGGGGCGATGGTGGCGTTGCAAGCCTCCGAGCGGGAGGTTCGAGATTCGCTGCAGGGCCTGGAGGATCGGGCCTCGCTCGCAGCCGTCAACGGTCCGTCTGCGGTGGTCGTATCCGGCGAGCAGCAGGTGGTCGAGGCGCTGGCTTCGGACTGGGAGGCACAGGGGCGCAAGGTGAGACGCCTGGCGGTCAGCCACGCATTCCATTCGCCGCTGATGGAGCCGATGCTCGAGCAACTCACCGAGCTCGCGAGCGACCTGTCCTTCGGCCAAGCGAGGATTCCAATCGTCTCGAATGTGACCGGTGCGCCGATCACCCCCGAGCGCATCCGCGACCCTCGTTACTGGGCCGAACACGCCCGCCTGCCTGTGCGTTTTGGCGAGGGCATTCGTTGGCTTCACCAGCGCGGCGTGAGGCGCTTTGTCGAGCTCGGGCCGGGCGGCGTGCTTGCCGCGATCTGTGACGAATGCCTGGCAGAGAGCGAGAGCGATCTCGTCCCCGGTGAGGCGAGCGCCCGTGAGGACCAGGTCGATCAGGCCGCTCGGCAAGCGAGGATCGTCCCCATCTTGCGCCGGGAGCGCTCTGAGCCCGACTCGTTGCTCGCGGCACTGGCCGAGCTCTGGGTTGACGGTGGCGCCGTGGACTGGCAAGCGCTGCTGGAGGCCCCTGGTGTGCGCCGGGTCGCGCTGCCGACGTATGCATTTCAGCGCGAGCGTTACTGGCTCACGCCGGCGGATGGCGAGGCCCCTATGACGGTCGATCAAAGCGCTGCGGGCGAGCATGGCTTCTGGGAGGCCGTAGATGCAGAGGACGCGGGAGCGCTGTCGGCCGTGTTGCAGCTCAGCGAGGAGCTCGAGCGCTCCTCGCTCGAGACGGTATTGCCTGCACTATCGGGTTGGCGACGACGCCGCATCCAGGAGTCCGTGACCGATGACTGGCGCTATCGCGTGGACTGGAAGCGCGGGGGTGAACCGCAGGCTGCGCTGTCGGGAAATTGGGTTGTGCTCGTTCCCGCGGATCTCGGTGAGGACGAGTGGGTTGCCTCGGTGCTCGACGCGGTGTCCATGGACGGTACGCGGATCGTGCGCCTGGACGTGGATGCACGGCAGATGTCTGACCGTGGCGCTCTGGCCGAGCTGCTGGGGGCCGCGCTTTCGCCACCGCCGCCGGCGCCAGAGCTTGGGAGCGCCCCGGAGGAATCCTCAGAGGAGGATCCCCTCCAGCTGGACGGGATCCTTTCACTACTGGCGTTGTGCGAAGAGCGCCAGGGCGCCCACGACGCCGTGCCGCTGGGGCTGGCGGGCACACTCGCATTGACGCAGGCGCTCGAGGATGGCGAGGTTCGGGCGCCGCTGTGGCTTGCCACGCGTGAAGCGGTGTCGGTCGGCGATGCCGAGGAGCTCGGCAGTCCGGCGCAGGCAATGATCTGGGGGCTCGGACGGTCGGTCGGCTTGGAGCGTCCACAGCGTCGCATATCGCTCCTCGATCTACCGGTGAAGTTCGACCGCAACGCTCGGCGTTTGTTCTGCGGGGCGCTCGCGGGCGCGGGCGAGGAGGACCAGGTCGCTGTGCGCTCCGGGGGCATGTTCGTGCGGCGACTGGTTCGCGCGCCGGCGGGAGCTCTGCCTGAGCGCGTGTGGAGACCTTCTGGCACCGCTTTGATAACGGGTGGTACCGGCGCGCTGGGCGCGCATATCGCACGCTGGCTCGCTCGCTCGGGTGCAAGGCGGCTGGTCCTGGTGAGCCGTCGAGGCCCGGAGGCGGACGGCGCTCGCGCTCTCGAGAGCGAGCTCGAAAGGCTCGGCGCGGATGTGCAAGTGGTTGCCTGTGACGTGGGCGATCGCGGCGCGCTCGCCGAGTTGTTGGCGTCGCTGCCGCCAGAGCATCCACTGGACACGGTCGTTCATGCGGCCGGGCTTGGGGGCGACACCGAGCCGTTTGAGACTCTGGGGATCGAGCGGCTCCAGCAGAGCCTGCACCCCAAGGCCCAGGCGGCGCATCATCTGCACGAGTTGACAAGGGACATGAATCTGTCGGCCTTCGTACTCTGCTCATCCTTTGCTGCCACTGTCGGCTCCGGAGGCCAAGGGGACTACGCCGCAGCCAATGCCTTTCTCGATGCCCTGGCGATCCATCGCCGTGAGCGCGGCCTGCCCGCGACGTCGCTGGCTTGGGGCCTTTGGGAGGGAGCGGGTATGGGAGATCGCGCCGCCGAGGAGCTTCATCGGCGAGGAGTGCAAGCGATGTCGCCTGAGCAGGCGATCGGTGTGCTTCAGCAGTCTCTCGATCGCGAGGAGACCTGCCTGACCGTGGCGAATGTCGACTGGCGGAGATACGCGCCCATCTACGCCTTCGCGCGAGCTCGTCCCCTGATCGAAGACCTGCCGGAGGTCGCCGCTGCGCTCGGCGACGCGCGTGCGCACCTCGAGCGTCCGGCGGGTGAGGATGCCATGGCCAGACGCTTGTCGGGGCTGCCCGCGCGCGATCGCGAGCGGGTGCTTCTCGAGCTGGTTCGCGCTGAGGCCGCAAGCGTGCTCGGCCATTCAGAGCTCGCCTCGATCGGCCCTGATCGAGCGTTCAAGGAGCTCGGCTTCGACTCGCTGATGGTGGTGGATTTGCGCAGGCGCCTCCAGGAGAAGGTGGGTGTGCCTCTCGCGGCCACCGTGGTCTTCGATCACCACACTCCCGCGTTGCTCGCGGAGCATCTGGCCCGCGAGGTGACCGGCTCGCAGGTGGACGTCGCGATGCGGGCCGCCAGGCCTAGCGAAGACCCGATTGCGATCGTCTCGATGAGCTGTCGTTTCCCCGGCGACGCTCGCTCGCCCGAGGAGTTGTGGCAGCTCGTGCGCTCGGGCACGGATGCGATCTCCTCGTTTCCCACCGATCGGGGGTGGGACCTCGAGCGACTGTATGACCCTGATCCCGATCATCCCGGTACGAGCTACACACAAGCGGGCGGTTTTGTGCAAGGCGTTGGAGACTTTGACGCGGATTTCTTCGGGATCAGCCCGAAGGAGGCGCTTGCGATGGATCCTCAGCAGCGAGTATTGCTGGAGCTCTGCTGGGAGGCGCTCGAGCGTGCCGGCATCGATCCGCTGTCTCTACGTGGCAGCGACACGGGGATCTTCATCGGCATCAATCCGAGCGGCTACGGGAGCAAACTGCCCAAGGAGCTCGAGGGCTATCAGGTGACCGCCACAACCGGCAGCGTGATCAGCGGTCGGGTGGCTTACACATTCGGGCTCGAGGGACCGGCGATATCGATTGACACAGCCTGCTCCTCCTCGTTGGTCGCGTTGCATTTGGCGTGTGCGTCGTTGCGTGCAGGCGAGTGTGACATCGCGCTGGCAGGCGGGGTCGCTGTTACTTCGACGCCTGACGTGTTCGTGGTATTCAGCCGTCAGCGCGGGCTTGCCCCAGACGGTCGCTGTAAGTCATTCGCCGACATCGCTGACGGCACCGGCTGGTCTGAGGGCGCCGGCACGCTCGTTCTCGAGCGGTTGTCGGACGCGCAGCGTCTCGGTCATCCTGTCCTTGCGCTCGTGCGCGGCAGCGCGATCAATCAGGATGGCGCCAGCAATGGTCTCACCGCTCCCAACGGGCTCGCCCAGCAGCGGGTGATCAGCCAGGCGCTTGCCAACTCGGGCCTATCGGCGGACCAGGTCCAGGCGGTCGAGGGGCATGGGACCGGCACAAGGCTTGGTGACCCGATCGAGGCACAGGGATTGCTCGCCACATACGGTCAGCAGCGAGGTGGGAAGGAGCCTCTGTGGCTTGGCTCGATCAAGTCCAATATCGGCCACACCCAGGCTGCTGCCGGTGTCGCCGGTGTGATCAAGATGGTGATGGCGATGGGACATGGCGTCCTGCCACGGACGCTGCACGTGAACCGCCCCTCCGGCGAAGTCGACTGGTTCAGAGGCGAGGTTTCCCTGCTCTGCGAGGAGCGCGATTGGCAGCCAGGAGAGGAACCCCGCAGGGCAGCCGTGTCGTCGTTTGGGGCAAGCGGGACCAACGCCCACGTGATTCTCGAAGAGGCGCCGTCCGGCCTTGGGCGCTCGGACGGAGTGAGGACCGTCGCGGGTGACTCAGCGCAGTCGCAGATGCTGCCCTGGGTGATTTCGGCCAATGACGAGGAGGGATTGACGCGGCAAGCTCAGGAGTTGCGCGCGCATCTGAGCGCTCGCCCTGGCACGAACGCCGCCGACGTGGGCCTGTCGCTTGCGGCCCGCGCCAAGCTGGAGCACAGGGCCGTGATCCTGGGTGGCGATCCGGAGGCTCAGCTCGCAGGCTTGGAAGCGCTCTCCGAACGCCGATCCGCCGCGAATGTATTCGAGGGCGCAGGCGGCTCCGAGCGCGAGCCGATCGCGTTCATGTTCACCGGCCAGGGCGCCCAGTACGCCGGCATGGGGGCGGGCCTGTACGAGGCATTTCCAGTCTTCAAGGCTGCCCTGGACGAAGCTTGTGAATCGTTGGATGGCGAGCTCGAATGCTCCTTGCGCGACGTGTTGTTCGCCGGGGAAGGCTCGCCGCTCTTTGGGTGTCTGGACGACACGCGGTTCACCCAAACCGGCTTGTTTGCGCTGGAGGTGGCCCTCTACCGACTGGTCGAGAGCTTGGGTGTTCGTCCCGACTATGTGATCGGTCACTCAGTCGGCGAGCTGGCGGCTGCCTACGTGGCGGGAGTTTTCACGCTGGAGGATGCCTGCAGTCTGGTCGCGGCTCGTGGCCGGTTGATGAGCGAACTGTCCCAGCGCGGGGTGATGGTGGCTGTACAGGCCACCGAGGAAGAGGCGCTCGCTTCGCTCGAGGGGCTCGAGGACCGGGTTGCGTTGGCGGCAGTCAACGGTCCGGCATCCGTGGTGCTATCCGGCGAGGAGTCAGATGTTGTGGAGATCGCTCGGATCTGGGAGGAACGCGGGCGCAGGACAAAGCGCCTGACGGTCAGTCACGCTTTTCACTCTCCGCTCATGGACGGGATGCTGGAACCGTTCGCAGAGTTGGCCCGGCGTGTCTCGTTTGCGGAGCCTCGAATCCAAATCGTCTCGAACCTGACGGGTGGCATTGCGGGAGCTGAGCTTTGTGAGTCGGACTACTGGGTGAGCCATGCGCGTGAGACGGTTCGCTTCGCCGACGGGGTGCGTTGGCTGGCCGACCGGGGAGCTACCCACTTCATGGAGCTCGGACCCGGCGGCACGCTCAGCGCGATGGCGCGTGATCATCTACAGAACGACGAGCATCTGATCGTGCCGTTGCTCCGCGCCGGGCATGGGGAGCCCGAGACGCTGATCGCCGGCTTGGCGCGTTTGTGGACGCATGGAGCCCAGATCGATTGGCGCGGATCGCTCGAGGCCACCGGCGCGCGACCTGTGAGCTTGCCGACGTATGCGTTTCGACGTCGCCATTACTGGCTTGATGGCGGCGGGTCGACAGGGAGCTCGGGCGCCGTGTCGGCCGGCCAGGATTCGCTCGATCATCCCTTGCTGAGTGCGATGGTTCACCTGGCAGGGAGTGACGAGTGGATTTTCACTGGGCGCGTCTCGCTGCAGTCACACGCGTGGCTGGGCGACCATGTCGTGATGGGCGCAGTGCTGATGCCAGGCACCGGCCTACTCGAGCTCGCGTTGTGTGCGGGAGCGCGAGTGGAGTGCCCCTCTGTGCAGGATCTGACCTTTCAAGCGCCCATGCGGATCCCCCCACAGGGCGGCGTGCAGCTCCAGGTGGCGCTCGGAGAGGTTGACGACGATGGTTGCAGAACGGTGAACATTCACTCGCGTCTCGAGCCAAATGTAGCCGAGGCGAATGATCTGGGCTCCGGCGAAGATTGGACTTGCAATGCGAGTGGGGTGTTGAGAGCAGCCACCGCCGAGCAAGGGCGGGCGCTCTCCGAGTCCCTGTCGGGTGGGGTGTGGCCGCCTGGCGACACCCAGCAAGTGGAGGTCCAAGAGCTCTACGACCAACTGGGAGAGCGCGGCTATGACTACGGACCAGCCTTCCAAGGTGTACGTGCCGCCTGGCGGCGCGGAGATGAGCTGTTCGCGGAGGTGGCGCTCCCGGCCGAGCAGCAGGATCAGGCGGATTCCTTCAATCTGCATCCAGCGCTGCTGGATGCCGCCGTCCATGTCGTCGGGGCCGACACTGCCCGGGTCGAGCCCGATCTCAACGGTGATGTGTGGCTGCCGTTCTCCTGGCAGGGCGTACACCTACATGCAACCTCCGCCAAGGAATTGCGAGTGCATGTCGTGCCGGTGGAGCAGGACTCCTTGTCATTGGCAATCGCCGATGAGCAAGGCTCGCCCGTTCTCTCGGTAGATACGCTGCGCTCGCGTCCTGTTCCAGCGCATCAGCTGGGAGCGTTCGCCTCGGAGCCCGCGCGAGGGCTCTTTGCCCTGAGCTGGAGCGAGCTGGGGTCCGCACCCCCATCCGAGGGTTCTCGGGAGCTGCCCTGGGCCGTGCTCGACGGCACACAGGGCGGCTGGGCGGACTCCCTGTCTGTAGAGGTGCAAGTACATCCAGATGCACCGTCGCTGGCGGCATCACTGGGCGGCGGTGACTGTTTGGCCCTTGCACAAGTGGACTGCGAGCGCCACGACGGCGAGACGCCTGGCGAGGACTCGCCCATGGATTGCGTTCGCGCGTGTGTCGGCTCGGTGCTCGAGTTGCTACAAGCCTGGCTCGATGACCATCGTCTTTCCGGGTCGCGTCTGGTACTAGTGACAAAGCAGGCGGTTGTGGCACAAGCCGCAGACGCTGCGCCAAACTTGGCCGGGGCGGCGGTGTGGGGTCTGGTGCGCTGTGCGCAGTTGGAGAACCCCGGGCGTCTGCTGCTGATCGACCTCGACGGAGAGGATGCGTCCTGGCAGACACTGCCGGTGACGGTGGAGAATGCCTTGGCGCTCGAGGAGCCGCAGCTCGCGATTCGCGAGGGGAGCGTGCTGACCCCGCGTTTGGCGCATGTCGAGCAGCACCCGACCGGCGGGGTGAGCCCGACGCATGAGCCGCGCGGGGGCGCCGGTGACGCCGGTGTGGATGAAGCGGCTCAGGTCGCGACGGAGCGCGCGATGGACTGGCCGGATGAGCAGGGCACGGTGCTGATCACCGGCGGTACCGGTGGCCTGGGAGCCCTGCTGGCAAGGCACTTGGTCAGCGACCTTGGAGTGCGTCACATTCTGCTCGCCAGTCGTCGCGGGGAGGCCGCCGAGGGAGCTGTCGAGTTGAAGGCGGAGCTGTCGGCGCTCGGCGCGAGCGTGCGGGTCGCGGCGTGTGACGTGTCTGATCGATCCGAGCTCGAGGGATTGATCTCCTCGACGCCGGTGGAGCATCCGCTGCGCGGCGTCGTGCATGCGGCGGGAGTGCTCGACGACGGAGTCATCGGCTCGTTGACCGCGGAGCGCTTGGACGGAGTGTTGGCGGCGAAGGCCGACGGGGCATGGCACCTGCATCAGTTGACGCAGGGCCTCGACCTCCGAGGGTTCGTGATGTTCTCCTCCTCCGCCGGGACGCTCGGCAGTCCCGGCCAGGGCAACTATGCGGCGGCCAACGCGTTCCTGGACGCGCTCGCGTGCCATCGGCGTCTAGAGGGCCTACCGGCGGTCTCGTTGGCGTGGGGTCCGTGGTCCTCGCCCGGCGGGATGACCAAGAGTCTCGGCCAGGTCGAGCTGACCCGGATGGCGCGGGCGGGTGTCCGGCCTCTGTCGATCGACCAGGGCCTCCAACTATTCGACGGAGCGATCGTGCGAGAGGAGCCCCACGTGATCGCGATGCAGCTCCTCAGGTCATCGCTGCGATCGGCGGCAGACGCGGGCACGTTGCCGTCGCTGCTCAGGGGTCTGGTGGGCCAGAGCGTGCCTCGATCCAGCGGCCTGAGCCAGGGATCGCTCGCGCGGCTGCTGGCCGGCGCGCCCGAGCACGAGCGCGAGTATCTGGCCCTGCGAGCTGTACGCGAGCAGGTCGCGAGGGTGCTCGGGCACGCATCGAGCGACGCGGTCGAGCCAACGGGCACATTCAAGAAGCTCGGGTTCGACTCGCTTGCGGCGGTTGAGCTGCGCAACACGCTCAGTGCCATCAGCGGCTTGCAGCTACCGGCGACACTCATCTTCGACTATCCGACGCCTATCGCTCTCACAGAGGCTCTCCTGGGCGAGATCGACTTCGAGCAGGACTCCGATCGCTCGGTCGAGCTCGAGCTGGACAGGTTGGAGAAGCTGCTCGCCGGCCAGCAGCTGGAGGACTCCACGCGCGGGCAGGCCATCGTTCGTCTGCAGACGCTCCTGAGGAGGCTGAATGGCTCCAACGGCGCCGCCGAGGACGCGGCGAGCACCGAACAGGCGCTGCAGACGGCGAACGCCGAGGAGATCTACGACTTCATCGACAAACAGCTCGGGTCCGCATGAGCGGCATCCTGGCGTCTCATGGAGAAGGGTGGCGGACGTTGTGAGCGCCGACGAGAAGTCGTTGGAATATCTCAGACGCGTCACCGTGGATCTCCACGACGCGCGCCGGCGCCTCGGTGAGCTCGAACGGCGCGAGCGCGAGCCGATAGCGATCGTCGGGGTTGCCTGTCGCTATCCGGGAGGGGTGCGCTCAGCTGAGGATCTTTGGGATCTGGTGTGTGCCGGGCGCGACGGTATCACCGGTTTCCCGACCGACCGCGGTTGGGATCTGGAGCGTCTTTACGATCCCGACCCGGCGAAACCCGCCACCAGCTACGTGCGGGAAGGAGGCTTCGTGCACGACGTGGCGGATTTCGACGCAGGCTTCTTCGAGATCAGTCCGCGTGAGGCGCTCGCAACCGATCCGCAGCAACGCCTGATGCTCGAAATGTCATGGGAGGCGCTCGAGGATGCGGGCATCGATCCACGTAGCCTGAGTGGCAGTCAGGTCGGGGTCTACACGGGGGTCATGTATTACGACTACGCGATGGGTGTCCGGGGCGCTGCCGCGGCGTCGGTGGAAGGTCATCTGAGCACCGGTATCGCGGCCAGTGCCGTGTCCGGCAGAGTGGCGCACACATTTGGCCTGGAGGGTCCGGCCATAACGGTCGACACCGCCTGCTCCTCCTCGCTCGTGACATTGCACATGGCAGTCCAGGCGCTGCGCTGTGGGGAATGCTCGCTCGCGCTCGCCGGCGGCGTCACGGTGCTCGCCAGTCCAGGCGTGTTCGTCGAGTTCTCGCGTCAGCGGGCGCTGGCTTTCGATGCACGCTGCAAGTCCTTCTCCTCGAACGCCGATGGCACCAGCTGGGGCGAGGGAATGGGCGTGGTGCTACTCGAGCGCCTGTCCGACGCCCGTCGGCTCGGGCACGACGTTCTGGCGCTGATCCGCGGCAGCGCCGTCAACCAGGACGGCGCCAGCAACGGTTTGACCGCTCCGAACGGACCAGCCCAGCGGCGGGTGATCGGCGCGGCGCTCGAGAATGCGGGGCTTCAAGCGCGGGAGATAGACGCGGTGGAGGCCCATGGGACAGGCACGCGACTCGGCGACCCGATCGAGGCGCAGACGCTACTGGCCACCTATGGTCGTGCGCACACGCCGGAGCGTCCCCTGTGGCTCGGCTCGGTCAAGTCGAATATCGGTCACACCCAAGCCGCCGCGGGGGTGGCGGGAGTGATCAAGATGGCGATGGCTCTGCGCCACGGTCTGCTGCCGCGAACGCTGCACGTCGAGGAGCCCTCGCACGAGGTCGATTGGTCCTCAGGGACGGTTGCGCTGCTCGAGGAGGAGGTCTCCTGGCCCCGAGGCGAGGAGCCGCGCCGCGCCGCGGTGTCTTCATTTGGGATCGCCGGCACCAACGCCCACGTGATCCTCGAGGAAGCGCCCCCCGCCGATGCGGATGAGGCACAAGGCCGACGGGCTGCCGGCCCCTCGGAGGGCCGGGAGCCCGGCGAGGGCCGGCAACCCGCTGAGGGCCGGCAACCCGCTGAGGGCCGACAACCCACTGATTTGGACGAAGCGCGTGGTGATGCGCGAGCGAAACCACAGGTCGGTTTGCTCTCCGAGGGCGTCGTGCCCTGGATCCTCTCCGGGCACGACCGGTCGGGACTCTCCGCTCAAGCGGGAGGACTGCGTGAGCGACTCCAGCAAGGCCGGGACCTGCGTCCGATCGACGTGGCGTTCTCGCTGGCGCGTCGCGGTCGGCTCGAGCACCGGGCCGTGATCGTCGCAGGGGACAGTGAGTATCCGGACTCTGCGCTGGGCGCGCTCGTGGACGGCGATTCGGCTGCGGGGCTCCTCGAGGGAGTGGCCGCGTCCGGCGGTCCCGGTCGGGTGGCGTTCGTGTTCCCCGGCCAGGGCTCTCAGTGGGCTGGGATGGCCGCCGGACTATTGAAGAGCTCGCCGGTCTTCGCCCACAGCATCGAGGAGTGTGCCCATGCGTTGGCGCCGTTCGTGGAGTGGTCGCCGCAAGAGGTTCTGCGCGACGAGGGCGGGGATTGGCTGAATCGGGTTGACGTGGTGCAGCCGGTGCTGTTCGCCGTGATGGTCTCGCTGGCAAAGCTCTGGCGGGCATGCGGGGTGAAGATGGATGCGGTCGTGGGTCATTCCCAGGGTGAGATCGCGGCCGTGTGTGCGGCCGGTGGGCTGTCGCTTCAGGACGGGGCGCGGATAGTGTCGCTGCGCAGCCGCGCGTTGACTGCCATCTCGGGTGAGGGTGGGATGGCATCCGTGGCGCTGTCCGAGCCGGAGCTGATGGCACGGCTCGAGAGTCTCGACGGCGAGCTGTCGCTCGCGGCGGTCAACGGTCCCGCCTCGATGGTGGTCTCAGGTGGGCGCGAGGCTCTGTCGGATCTACTCGAGCGCTGTGAGGCCGAAGGTGTGAAAGCGCGGCAGATCCCGGTCGACTATGCGGCTCATTCCGCCCACGTCGAGCACGTCAGAGAGGAGCTGTTGGAGGCCTGTGCCGATGTCGTGCCGCGTTCGGGCGACGTCTCGTTCTATTCGTCGGTTACAGGTGGCTTGCTCGACATGGCGAGCCTTGACGCCGAGTATTGGTATCGCAACCTGCGGGAGACGGTGCGCTTCGATCGAGCGACGCGTGCACTGTTCGAAGCGGGATGCCGGACTGCGATCGAGACGAGCCCCCACCCGGTGTTGGCGATGGGGATTCAAGAAATGGCCGACCACATGCGCCTGGGCGATGACGGCGCTATCGACGATGGCGCCCAGGAGGATCGCGCGATCGGCGAGGAGGAGGTTGACGCGGCGGCACAGCCCCATGTGGCCACGATCGGCTCCCTGCGTCGCGGCGAGGGGGGCGCCAAGCGCTTTTTGCAGTCGCTCGCCGAGGCATGGGTGCGTGGCGTGCCGGTCGATTGGACGTCGCTGTTCGAGGGGTCCGACGCCAAGCGAGTGCCATTGCCTGCATACGCCTTCCAGCGCCGGCGCTACTGGTTGTCGGCGGGTGGCGGCGAGGACCCCGCCGCCGCCGGGCTCATGCCGGCCGAGCACCCGTTGCTGGGCGCGGCGGCTGCGCTTGCGGACAGGCACGGCTGGCTGTTCAGCGGCCGCGTGTCGCTTGCCTTGCATCCCTGGCTTGCCGATCACGCCGTGCTGGGAACGGTGATTGTTCCAGGCACCGTATTTCTCGAGCTGGCCTTGCACGCCGGGGCGCGCGCCGGGGCTCCGACCTTGGCCGAGTTGGTGCTCGAGACGCCGCTCGTGCTCGACGAGCAGCGTTCGCTGCAGTTGCAGATCCTGGTGGGAGAAGCGGGTGAGTCCGGCTCGCGGGGCGTGAGCGTCTACTCCCGGCTCGAGACATCCGAGCAAGATGACCCGTCGGCCATCGAGGACTGGGTGCGACACGCAAGCGGTACGCTGCTCCCCGAAGACGATGCTCCGCTTGGCCAGGGAGCGGCAGACGTGGTTGGAGCTGAGTGGCCACCCGCGGGCTGCGAGCAGCTGGCGCTCGAGGATTTGTATGAGCGTCTCGAGGACGCGGGCTTGCAGTACGGCCCCGCCTTCCGGTGTGCTCGGGCGGCGTGGCGACGCGGCGAGGAGCTGTTCGTCGATGTCGCGCCGGCCACCGAGCGTGAGCCGCACGGAGCTGCATTCGCAATCGATCCAGTGCTACTCGATGCGAGCCTGCATCCACTGGTCCTGCTCGCCGGGTCATCGGAGTCGATGCGCCTGCCGTTCAGCTGGAGCGAGGTGCGTCTGCGTCCCACCGACGCTCGCCGCCTGCGCGTCGCGTTGAGCTCCCGCGAGGAGGGCGCCGTGTCGCTGGTGGCCTTCGACGAGTCGGGAAGGAGCGTGCTGAGCGCCGGTGGCCTGGTCATGCGGCCCGTCTCAGCCGAGCAGCTCAGTGGCGGCATTGGCGAGGAGTCGGACTCGCTCTACCGGGTGCGGTGGAGTCCATGCGCGGTTGAGCGCGACTCCTCGCACGATCGATCGGCGAGCGATGACCGCTCAGAGCTCGAGGCGGCGAGCCCCGGCTCGCCGGAAGCAGCGTGGCCCGTGCTCGACCCAGACTCCAATGGGCGCCTCGCGCTGGCGGGCTTCGGGTCTGAGAGCGCGCCCGGGCCGCACAGGGATGTCGAGGCGTTGTGTCTCGCCATGCAGGCCGAGGACCGTCCCACTCGGATCGCGCTCGCCGACTGTTGCGATCCTCGGTCGTCGATCGCTTCGTTGTCAAATGGGCGTGGCACCGAGCTCGCCGGAACCGGGCTCGAGGGTGAGCCATTGGCACACGCAGCGAGAACTGGCACGGTGGCGGTGCTGAGACTCGTGCAGAAATGGCTGGCCGACGAGCGCCTCGCCGAAGATTCGCTGCTCGTGATCGTCACCTGCGGCGCGGTGGCCGTGGGAGCGGGAGAGGACGTGCCGGGGCTGGCGCAGGCACCGCTATGGGGACTGGTGCGCTCCGCGCAGGTCGAGGCCCCCGGGAGGCTCGCGCTCCTGGACATCGACGGAGACCCGCGGTCATGGGAGGCATTGCCCTCGGCTGTGGAGACGATCCTCGCGGCCGAGGAGTCCCAGCTGGCGCTGCGTGCCGGCGAGCTCTACACGCCGCGGCTCGTGCGAGGCACAGACGGCGCCCTCGCCATCCCGCCCGACACGGCTCACTGGCGTGTCGCGCTCGGCGGCGCGGGCACGTTCGAGGATTTGTGCGTGCTCGACGCCCCCGAGTTGGCCGACGAGTTGGAGCCAGGGCAGGTGCGAGTGCAGATGCGCGCGGCGGGCCTGAACTTCCGTGACGTGCTCACGGCTCTCGGGATGGTGCCGCTGCGCGGGGAGTGGGAGTCGATCGGCGGCGAGGGCGCGGGCGTGGTGATCGAGGTGGCCGAAGGGGTCGAGGATCTGGCGCCTGGCGACCGCGTGATGGGCCTGTTCAACAGCGCGTTTGCGCCGCAGGCGGTGGTCGATCGTCGCGCGCTCGTGCCGATTCCCGCGGACTGGTCTTTCGCCCAGGCCGCGGCGGTCCCTGTGGCTTTCCTGACCGCTTACTACGGCCTCGTGGACTTGGGGAGGCTCGAGGCCGGCGAGCGTGTGCTCGTGCACGCCGCTGCCGGCGGCGTGGGCATGGCTGCGGTCCAATTGGCCCGCTGGCTCGGCGCCGAGGTGCTGGGTACCGCCAGCCCCCCCAAGTGGGGTGCGCTCGAGCGCCTCGGGTTGGAGCAGGCGCAGATCGCCTCCTCGCGTGACCTCCTGTTCAAGGAGCGCTTCCTCGAGAGCACCGATGGGGCCGGCGTCGATGTCGTGCTGAACTCGCTCGCCAACGAGTTCGTGGACGCCTCGCTGGAGCTCCTGGGCGACGGTGGCCGGTTCCTGGAGATGGGAAAGACCGACATACGCGACCCGGGTGCGGTGGCCGAGCGCTGGCCAGGCGTCGACTACCGCGTGTTTGACATTCTGGAGGCGGGCCCGGAGCGCTTGCAGAGCATCCTGCTCGAGCTGCTCGCCCTGTTCCAGCAGGGCGTGTTGAGCCACCTGCCGATCAACGTGTGGGACCTACGCCGCGCACCCGATGCGTTGCGCTTCATGGCCCAAGCACAGCATGTGGGCAAGATCGTGCTCACGCTCCCGCCCGAGAAGATCGCCACCGAGGGCACGGTGCTGATCACGGGCGGCACCGGTGTGCTCGGGCGTCTGGTCGCCATGCATCTCGTCGAGCGTCACGGCGTGCGTAGCCTTGTGCTCGCCAGCAGACAGGGACCACGGGCCCCAGGCGCATCCGAGTTGCAAGCCGAGCTAGCCCAACTCGGCGTCGAGCTGGCGATCGTCGCCTGCGATGTGACCGATCGCGAGCAGGTGCGCGGGCTACTGGCGTCGGTGCCGGACGGGCGGCCGCTGCGAGCCGTCGTACACGCGGCCGGCGCGCTCGACGACGGCTCGATCGCAGCGCTCACGCCCGAGCGGCTGGAGCGTGTGCTGTCGGTCAAGGTGGACGCAGCGTGGCATCTGCACGAGCTGACCAGCCATATGGATCTCGATGCCTTCGTGATGTTCTCCTCGCTCGCGGGTGTGATGGGCGCGCCCGGGCAAGCCAACTACGCGGCTGCGAACACCTTCCTGGACGCGCTTGCCGCGCATCGCCGCGCACAGGGCTTGCCCGCCGTCTCGATGGCATGGGGCTGGTGGGAGCAGGCAACCGGACTCACCGAGCATTTGAGCGAGATCGACATGGCGCGCATGCGTCGCTCGGGCGTCACGCCGATCTCCGCTGTGGAGGGGCTGCGGATGCTGGATGCGGCTTGGGGGGACGTCGACGCAGTCACCGTCCCGGCTCGTCTCGACGCCGCCGCCCTGCGCGCCCAGGCGGGCGCGGGTGCGCTCCCGCCGATGCTGCGCAGCCTCATACGTATTCCCAAGCGCCGGCGTCAGCGGGGCAGTCTGCTCGCCGAAAGGCTGCGCGGGGCGCGCGAGGAGGACGCACGCCGGATCGTGCTGCAGGTGGTGCGCGGAGAGATCGCTGCGGTGCTCGGTCACTCCTCGCCTGAGGCGATCGACGGGCGGCGGGCCCTGAAGGAGCTGGGCTTCGACTCGCTGCTCGCTGTGGAGTTGCGCAACCGCTTGAGCGCCGCAACCGGAATGCGGTTGCCGGCGACGCTCGTGTTCGACTACCCCACCGCCGAGCTGCTTGCCGAGCACATGCTGGAGCGCAGCGGCGGCGCGCAACCCGCGTCCGAGCCGGCTGTGGCGGTCTCGAGAGCTGTCGATGAGCCGTTGGCGATCGTCGGCATGGCATGTCGCTACCCCGGAGGCGTGCGCGCCCCAGAGGATCTATGGGAGCTGCTTGTCACTGGCTCCGACGCGATGTCCGAGTTCCCCGATGACCGCGGATGGGACCTGGAGCGCCTGCATGACCCGGAATCGCTGCGCCCGAACACAACCTACGTTCATGAGGGAGGCTTCCTCTACGACGCGGCCGACTTCGATGCCGGCTTCTTCGGGATCAGCCCGCGCGAGGCGCTGGCGATGGACCCACAGCAGCGTTTGCTGCTCGAAATCTCCTGGGAGGCGCTCGAAAATGGCGGCATCAGGCCGGATCTGCTGCGTGGGACCCCCACAGGCGTTTTCACCGGGACGACCGGCCAGGATTACAGCGGCCAAGCGCAAGCGTCGCCGGAGAGCTTCGAGGGCTTCCTGATAACCGGCATCTCCGCGAGTGTGCTCTCCGGTCGGGTGGCCTACACACTCGGCCTCGAGGGTCCGGCGATCTCGGTGGACACCGCCTGCTCATCCTCGCTGGTGGCAATTCAGATGGCATCGCACGCGCTACATGCAGGCGAATGCTCGCTGGCATTGGCCGGCGGTGTGACCTTGATGAACATGCCGCTGTCCTTCATCGAATTCGCACGCCAGCGAGGGCTGGCGCCAGACGGGCGCTGCAAGCCGTTCGCAGACGCCGCCGACGGCACCAACTGGAGCGAGGGCGCAGGGATGGTGGTACTCGAGCGTCTGTCCGACGCCCAGCGTCTCGGTCATGAGGTGCTGGCGGTGCTGCGCGGTGGCGCGATCAACCAGGACGGCGCCAGCAACGGCCTGACTGCGCCCAATGGCCCCTCTCAACAGAGGGTCATCCGGGAGGCGTTGGCCGATGCGGGCCTTTCGGCCGCTGAGGTCGATGTCGTGGAGGCGCACGGAACCGGTACCCGCCTGGGCGACCCGATCGAGGCGCAGGCGCTGCTTGGGACCTACGGAGGCGAGCGGACATCCGAGCGCCCCCTGTGGCTGGGATCGGTGAAGTCGAACATCGGTCACACCCAGGCGGCTGCGGGCGTGGCCGGCGTCATCAAGCTGGTGCTGGCGCTGCGCCACGGGCAACTGCCGAGGACGTTGCACGTCGATGAGCCCTCCACGCAGGTGGACTGGTCAAGCGGCTCAATTGCGCTGCTGAGAGAGCCGACGCCGTGGGTGTCCAAC
>Ga0208480_1000167_pt1 | contig 25839 bp, 29 predicted proteins | sample NGESurshal092012_4_FD_184485 | JGI IMG/M metagenome (GOLD analysis project Ga0208480, IMG submission 184485) | Arctic peat soil microbial communities from Barrow, Alaska - NGEE Surface sample F53-1 shallow-092012 (SPAdes) | ecosystem: Environmental > Terrestrial > Soil > Wetlands > Peat ... | reverse complement strand
TTGTCCCGCGCACGTCGCATCCGCCTCCCATGGATTCCAGTCCTCAAGAAGCCGGAACCCTAGGCGCGACGCGGCGTGCGCCCACAATCAGACCGTTACATCACCCACGGAAACAGCAGGAGCGCCATATTTCGGCGCGAGCTGCGAGGGCGTCATCCGGTTGCCGTGTTTGGCGAGCCATGCGAGCCAGGCGGGATCTCCGAGCCAGGGGTTGCCGTAGTTGAAGGCGAGGAGCTGCTCGACGCGGGCCCGGTCGCCGGCGAGTACCGCGTCGCGGTAGGGCAGCATCCAGCCGAACATCGTGTATGTGGTCGTCCCGAGGTCGCCCGCAATCGACGCGTCGGGATGCGGATCCTCGGCGATCACGGCACTCCATCGCGGTGCTGCGGCGATCATCGCGGCGGCTTGCGCTACGGCTGCGGGCGGGCCGGCGATGTCGCCTTGCGCCAGGTCTGCACCCATGCGAAGAACGCGCTTCTGGCGAACCATCCGCGCAGCGCGCCGGTGGAGACGAGGCCGCCGTCGACGGCCGGGACCTGCGAGATCAGGAGGTTGCGCGCCGACGTCGCACCGGCCGGGTAGGGGATGTCGCCCGACAGCGCCAGGGCGACTGCTCGAAAGTTCGGCGCGGTCGGGTCGAGCTTCTGGCCGGGGCCGCCCATCGCGACGTCGGCCTTCGTCTGCGGGAATAGACCGGTGTATGCGCTGCGCACGGCGCCGCCGGCTACCGCGGCTGTGGTTGAGAGGACCGCGACGCCCGCGAGGAGGCCGGCACGCCGCTTGGAGCGCGAGCGGACTGGAGCCCGTCGTGCTGGGCGGACCGGCCGCGAGCGCGTCATGATCGCTGCGCCGAGCGCAGCCAGTGCGCGCTCTACCGGCGCGCTGTCGAGGATCGCCCGGTCGACGGGGTCGCGGGCCTGCAAGAGGGCGTCAAGGCGATCCTGCGTGTAGGGCTTCATCTGCGCTCCTGGGCTCAAGGGGTTCGCTCCTACATCATCGACAACCAGCGTTTCATTACACCCGCGTCTTCAGACGCCCCGGTCGCCGCAGCGACACCGTCGATCGGTAGCTGCTGGTCGTCGCGGCGTGGCCGACGGCGCGCGGGACGCGGTACGGTACGGTGATGGCCGGGCTGTATCGAAGCGGGCTGCGCGTGGCGGCCTTGGTGTCGATCGCGGGCCTGCCGTGTGGTGTCAGCGGATGCGGAGCAGCGAGCCCCTCCGTGACCGGCGGCTCGAATGCGAGCCGGGTAGTGTCGGGCGTGGGCGGGAGTTCGGGGATCGATCCGGTGCTGCTTGAGAACTTTCGGATCCTCCGTCGCCCGGTGCAGGCCGCAGATCACCTGCCGGCGGTGTTCGTTCGGTCCGCTGAGCGGATGGCAGCGGTCGCCCGGATGACGGTTTCGGGTTCGCGGGGGCCTGGGATGTTGGCGGCGCGTCGCGCGAATCTGGGATTGCTCCCTTCGCTGACCAGGCGCACCACGCTCCCGGGGACGAGACTGGAGCGATGGCTCGAGCCGGGACGGCGCGGGTTCTGTGTCTGGACCGCCGAGCGCGGGCCGTCGGGGGCGCCGATCACGGGTGGTTTCGGCGGAGGATGCGCGGCTACAACCACGAGGCTCTGGGCGGACACCGACGGAGGGGCGTTCCTGGCCGCCGGTCCGCCGCTTGTTCCGGGCAGTCGGGGTGAGCCTGCGCTTGCGATGGGTCTGCTGCCCGACAGGGTCAGTGCGGTTGACGTGGTGACCCCGGGCGGCGTCGCAACGAGACTTCAACTCGCGGACGGCTTCTTTGCCACGCGGTTCTCGGCTGGTGACCGGCTGTACGCCATCGTCGCCGGGCGGCGAAAGCCGATCGACGTCGCGTAACGCGCGGGCGCCGCCGGGCGACCGGGCCCACGCTCGCGTCAGCGGAGACCCAACGTCTCGCCAAGCCGGCGAGCTGCGACCCTGACGGAGGGAAGCCTCGGCGACGCCGGACGCCCGCCAGACTGCGAGCCGCTCCGCACCACCCGAGCGCAGCGCGCTCAGCCATGAGGTTCTGCTCGTCGCCCGAGACGTGCCGGGTGCCCCGATGTCTCGTCCGACCCCCGCCCGGAAGTGTGCCGGTTGGCACCCCTTCACCGGGACGAATCACCGAACCACTCCTACGGGACGCGGCGTCTCCCGCCGCGCTTGGTCTTCGTCGCCTGGCCGCGGGGCCGGGCGGGTGTGCCGCAGGGGGATCCGGTTGCGGGCTGGCTCCGGTGTCGGCGTACTGGTGGAAAATCGCGGCTCAGCTAGTCTTGGACCTGCTGGAGAGCCGGGCCGGTTATCGTCATTCGAGTGTCCACCGGCCAAAGTTCGCCACCCGACGCGGAGCCGCAGCGGGCGCTGACGACCCCACCGCCTCCCGGGCCCCGCATGATCTGCTTGGGCGAAGTCGCATTCGAAGCAAGCCGACTGGAGATGACTCAGCGGCTTGATCTGGACTCGCTCGCGGAGGGCAGCGCGGCGGTCGACGCGTTGCGGGATTACCTCGCACGGAGACCGTCGCGAGGCCCAGATATGTGGCCCAGGGACGGCTGGAGATTGCTGGCGTGCGATGACGAGTGGCTCCTCTTCGGGAACGGAGAATTCCCTACGTTGTGGACGATCAGCTTCGTCAAAGATCGCGACCCACCCGGGTGGCGCTACTGGGACTACAGCGCTCACCGCACCGCTCGCTCGTGGCGGACAGGCGTCGCCGCTTCGCCATGGAGAGTCGACCCAGACCATCCTGTGGATCCGTCGGCGATGACGCTTCGTCTGCTGGTCAGGGAGGAGGGCTGCGCCAGCGGACTGTCCGCGACCGGCAGAGTCCAGCCGTTAGATATCGCCGCCGACGCTGCAGAGGTGACGCTCACGGTCTACGTCACTCCCTTGCCCGGTTCCCAGGAGTGCCCAATGAACCCCGAGACGCCGGTCATCGTCGACCTCCCGCAGGCCCTCGGCGACCGAGCCCTACGAGATGGAGCGACATACCGGCGAGCCGGAGGCTGACGGGACGTCCCGGGCCACGCAATTGTCCTTCGCGGGCCTCGAGCGTCGCGTCCCAGCTCAGGATGGCCTTGCGGAACGGCGTCGCGGCCCGTCCAACCTGTCCGGTCGTGTGGGGGCGGGGGTCGGTCGTCGGGACACCGGGGCCGTTCGTTACGAGTCTTGGGGGACCGTGCCGAGCACGTCTGTGACGACCTTCCGCACCCCGCGGTCTCGATCTTCGGCGAGGCTCTCAAGCGCGCGCCGGACGACGGGCGAGCGTGACGCGTGGGGCGCGAGCGCCTTCGCGGTAGCGAGGCGCACGCTGGGCGAAGGATCTTGGACGGCGCCGAGGAGTCCTCGCAGCGCGTCGGCCGTTGGGATCCGGGCCAGTTTGTAAGCGGCACCCGCGCGACGGGCAGCGTCAGGCGACGTTGCGAGCACGTCGATGAGGACGTCGGCGAAGCCAAGGTTCAGCCACGGCCCGCCTTCCTCGAACATCGAGCGGACCTCTTCGTAGATTACGTCCGACCCGCCTGCTTCCTGGAGACCGAGGCCGTCGCGGAGTGCTCGTTCGATCGGCGCGCCCTCGAGTGGCACGCCCGCTGCACCAACCTGGAGCAGACCACCCAGGGCATAGATCCGGACCTTCTTGTCGGAGTCCCTGAGGGCCGCGATGAGGACGTCTCTGGCGTCCGGCGACGGCCTGATGGCCAGCTGAATGACCGCAGATCGGCGCGCACGAGTGTCCCGGCGACCATTCAATTGGTCGATCCCGACTCGGTAGTTGGATCAACGCGGTCGTGCGCCCGGGGCATCCTTGGCAAGCTATCTGGCCGGGGAATGCGCGGCGAGCCCAGGGCAACCAAAGGGCCGCCGCGCGTCCCTGGTCAGTCGGGGTCCCCGTCGGCGGTGTCGGGGTCGCGCAGCGGCCGGCGGGATCCGGCGAGGTCGGGGCGCTGGAAGGAGTGGCGGCCCTGGACGCTTGAGGTGGCGGCGGATGTAGACGGAGAGGCGGGCGATGTCCTCGGCGCTGGCGGGGTGCCCGTCGGCGACGTAGCTGGGCGAGGGCGGCGTCGAGGTAGACGGTGTTCCAGAGGGTGATGCAGTTGAGGACGAGGCCGAGCGCGCCGAGTTGGTCCTCCATGCCTTCGTGGTAGTGCTGGCGCAGTTCGTCTTTGCCGCCGTGGAAGACGTGGCGGCCGAGGTCGTGGCGGCCTTCTTGGAGGTTGCGGATTCCTTTGATCTGGCGGCGGTAGGTCTCGTCGATGACGTAGACGAGGACGTGCAGCGTCTTGAAGATCCGCCCGTAATGCGCGATCGCCTCGCCGAGCTGCGTCGTCCTGCCGCCCGACGTGAGCATGCGGATGGCGTCGTGGGCGCTGACCGCGCCGGTGTGGATCGAGGCGACGAGGCGCAGGATGTCGGGGTAGTGGCGGCGGATCCGGTCGAGGTCGATCCGGCCGCGCGCGGCGGCGTTCAACGGCCCGTAGTCCGCAGCGAGGTTGATCCGCCAGAGCTTCGAGTCGGGCAGGTCGGCGAACTCGGGGCGGTAGGCGAAGCCGAGCAGCTGGAGCAGCCCGAACGCGATGTCGCTGTAAGAGCCGGTGTCGGAGACGATCACCTCGGGGCGCCGTCCGCCGTCCTGGCGGTAGATCAGATCGACGATGTGCAGCGAGTCCCTGGGGGTTCCCGAGACGACTTTGCTGGCCAGGCCAACGGACTGGTCTGAGAGCAGGTTCAGCCAGGTCGCGCCGCGGCGGCGGCCGAAGTACTTCGGGTTCGGCCGGGCGTAGATGCTCGGTACGGGGACGACGAAGCGGATCCCGTCAACACGGCGACGAGGCCACCGCCGAGTGCTTGGGCGAGCGCGATATCGGCCTGCGCTTCGATCAGCGGCACGTTCGCGGCGGCGTAGGTGTCGGCGCGCATGTAATTCTGGTCGACGTGACTGACGCGGCCGCGCGTCAATGCCGCCACCCCTGGGGAGATCACTGGGGTGTAGCCGATGTTCAGGGCGTGCGCGGTGAGCGCAGCGGCGATCGTCACGTCCAGGTCCGCGAGTCGCGTCTCGCCCCCGGAAGCGGCCGTGAACGCCGCGACGAACCCGGGCAGCCAGCTCATCACCTCGAGGATCACCTCGCCGACGTCCACCTTCGGGACCATCCGCTCCAGGCGCCCGCGAAGCGCGGTCAAGCTCGGCGGGTCGGGGACCGCGTCGAGGCTCTCGACATGCAGCCGGCCCTCACCGTCGACGCTGACGGCGCTCCCGGCGGCGTCGAGCTCGCCGGCGACGTGCCGCCAAGCCTCGTCAAGATCGCGGGCGAGGTTCGTGAGTAGCCGATCGGGGTTGCTGGGCAGCCCGAGCGCGTTGAGAACCGGGCCGCGGACCGCGTCCCACGCCGGCCCGCTGAGCATGCGTGACGCGGGGTCAGTCCAGCGTGACGACGAGATCGCGTGGATGTCGCGGCCCCGCAGTCGCTGGTGAAACTGCTCGAGCACGAGAACACGTAGCCGGCGCGATCGACGGTCCCCGGCGGGCACTCCGGCGCCATCACGAGTCGCTGCCACCAGCCGGCGGGCACGACATCGAGCGCGACCAGCTGCTCGTCGAGATAGCCGGCCGGTATGCGTCGAGTCGCGCGCGCGTCCATGAGATCGGGGAGCCCCCGGAGCGCCTCGAGGACTGGGGCGGCCTCCGCGGTCGCGCCGAAGTCGACAGTTCGGACGAGCAGCGGCACGAACTTCCGCACCGCCGTGTAGCGCTCGACGAGCATCGCGCGCCACTCGCCGCCCGGATCGGCCTGCGGTGTGGGCGTCAGGGCGGCGATGCTCTCGAGCGCTGCGCGGAGCTCCCAGCGGGGCACAACGTCATCGATCGCGTCCCAGACCTCTGCCAGCGTCACATCCTGATCATCGGAGGACTCAAACAGCACGCCGACCGCGGCCGCGAGACGCGCCGCGTCGCGCGAGACCCGCGGGTAGCGGCGGACCTTCTCGGCCGCTGACTGGCGCTGCGCGCGGGCCATCAGGTCGTTGACCATCAACACGTCGAACAGCTCGAGCGCGTCGTCGATCGCCTTCGCCTCGAGATAGACGACGGTCGCCAGCAGCGTCTGCGAGGCGCCGCGCCCGCGGGTGGCGGCGAAGCGCTGGCGCCTTGCCCGCCATACCCCACCGTGCGATCTCGACAACCCGCCGTCGCGGCACACCAGAGAGGTCCAGCGACCCGAACCCGAGGCCCGCGAGCTCGACGACGCGCTCCAGCGCCGCGACCATCGACTTGCCCGAGATCGTCGTCGGGCCCGTCCGCAGCCGCTCAAGATCGGAGATCCTCGAGTCCGCAACGATCAGCAGCCGCTCGAGCAGCCGGGCCTGCCTGGTCGTCAGCAAGGCGGCCAGGACGTCCCACAGCCGTTGCGTGACCTCGTCGCGCACGCCGCCCACCAGGCGCCGCAGCGTCGTCAGCCCCGGCAGCAACACGAGCCGCTCCCGCAGCCACCCGACCGCCCCGACAAACAGGGCCGTCGGCCCGTCGCCGGTCGTCCACACCAGATCGTCAAGCCACTGCGTGAGCTTCTTCTCAGCCGACGCGAAATCCCGGTAGCCGTACTCCGCGACGATCTCCGCGGTGTGCTCAAAACGCGTCGCGCGGCGACGCATGTAGCCATCCAGGCACGACGCGTCCTCGGCGCCCACCTGCCCAGCGACATACGCCACGACCGCCGCGGGCACATGGGTCGGATCAGCCAGGAACAAGCCGAGGAACCGCAACGTGCCGAGCTGCAACGCGAAACCGACGCGGTTGCGGTCACCACGGCGCTTGGCGACCAGCCGCTTATCGGCGTCGTCGAGGAAGAAGAACCGCTCAAGCTCCGCCCGCGACGGCGTGCCTACGAAACGGCCATAGGCCGCCTCACGCTCGCTGCGGGGCTCCGCGACCACGACCCCGGCACCGTAGCCCAACGAGGCTTAGCGGGACATTTCGTACCGATGTTCCTCACGGGCCGGTTACCTGGTCGGCAAGAGCTCCGCCGCAGCGGCCGGCGACGGCCCAGTCATCCAGCGGGCAGAGGTCTTGGTGATCGCGCAGGTCGGGCTCACCGGCGATCTGCACCAGCATGGCGTGGGTGCCAGCGATCGCCTCGAAGCTGTAGGGCTGGTCGTAGTACGCCCCGCTTCGCACGATGTACGCCGTCCACGCGTCGACGTCGTAGTCGCCGGCGACGTCGACATTAGGCCGGGAGTCCTCGGGCAGCACGTCACCCATCGCCACCAGACAGGTGAGCAGCGTCGCCCGGTTGTGGTCGCTGAGCTCGTCGCCGGCCACGTCGCGGGCGTTTTCAACAACCAGTCGCTGCAGTGCGCCGATGTGGCGCTCGTCGAAGACGAGGCGATTCGGCGAGCCAGCCACGTAGCGCCGCAGGCCATCGACGATCGGCCCGCCGCATTCCTCTGCGCAGCTGCGCTCCTCGCACTCGCGTCGAGCATCACGCTGCTCGGCCGCGACTCGCTCGCCCACCAACCACCCGAGCCGTACCCCGCCTGATCGAGCCCGAGCGAGGCCGGCGCTGGAGCTGTGCGCAAGCGGTTCCTTGGCGAGGCGTCTGGCTGCGTCGGCTCTGCCGACGTTCTGAAGGGCGGAATCTCCAGGCGGTGTTGCCGTTGCGCCGCCGAACGTGGCCGGCAGTCCGATGGCCAGGGCAGAGTACGCTCGGAGATGATCGAGATGGCATCCGACCCCAACGCGGAGAACGACGTGGATGTCGACATCGGACCATTCGCCCACGATCGCGAGGCCGGGCTGTGTCGGCGGATCACCGGCGATCACCGTCACGGGCTCGATGCTCTGGTCGAGGCGGCGTCCTGACCCCGGAGACCTTCGACCGGGATTTCTGGGAGCAGCGCTGGGCACAGGCCCTGCGAGAGCATCCGGACAGGATCGCCGATCGCCAACCGAACGCGCACCTGCGGGCCGAGACCAGCGACCTGCGGCCCGGTCTTGCCCTCGACGCCGGCTGCGGGCACGGGTCCGAGACGCTCTGGCTCGCCGCGCGCGGGTGGCAGGTCGCGGCGATCGACTTCTCCGTGACTGCGCTGGAGCACGCCCGGTCGACAGCCCAGACCGTCGGCGCAGACGTCGCTGGGCGCATCGAGTGGACGCAAGCCGACCTCGCGACCTGGACTCCGGCGCCGGGGCGCTACGACCTTGTGATCTGCCTGTACGTCCACGTCGCGGGATCAGTGGCGGAGATGGTCCGGCGGCTGGGGGCGGGGGTCGCGCCCGGCGGGACGCTACTACTGGTCGGGCACCGCCCTATCGACCCCGCGACCGGCGCTCCGACGCCGGCGGCCGGGCAGGTACAGGTGTCTGTCGACGCCGCCGCAGACGCCCTCGATCCGGGCGACTGGCGGATCGTGGTCGCTGAGGAGCGACCGCGGGCCGCGGCCGGCAGCGGTGTGGACGCGGTGGTGCGCGCGATCTCCCGGACCCAGTAGAAGCCTTCGGGTTGCGCGAAGCCGTCGTCGTCAGGTCGGGGCGGCGAGTAAACGCTCGAGGTCGGGCGCGGGGCGCACAGTGCGGCGCACCACGGCCTTCAGCTCCTCGGCCAGGGAGCGCATTTCCGCAGGGGCAGCGCGGCTGTGCGCGCCGAACCAGAGTTCTCCCCGAGGACTGGCCAGCACCCGCCGCCAGTAGTCGACGACGAAGGCCGTCGGCCTCCTCGTGAGGTCCCGGCTCCGCCGCCGAGGCTCAGGGCGCCCCGAGTGAGCCATGAGAACGTCATTTGGTGCTGCTCTGCGTTTGGTACCACGCCGTCGTGTCCGCAATCGCGGTGGTCAGCGGCGTGGCGGACCTGCCAAAAGTGCCCTCGAACTTGGTGGTGTCGAGCACGAACGGCTGGTCGAACTCGTAGGCCATCTCCGCCAGCTCACGCATCGACGGGTTGAACATCCCGATTGCGCGCACGGCCAGCTTGGGCACGTTGCGCACGCCCACCGGATGGCCGATCTCGGCAGCGAGGAGGTCGAGGAGTGCCCTGGTCGTGACCGTTTCCGGGCCGGGCAGGTGCCACGTCTGGCCGACGGCCCGCTCGTCGGTGCCGAGTGTGGCAAGGCCAGAGACGATGTCGGGCACGTAGCTGTAGGTGTGGGGCAGGTTGGGGTTGCCGATGAAGTCGGCGCGCTCGCCTGCCACGGCGTTCCCGAATACCCGCTCGCCCAGGCTGGACTGGGTGACGCCCGCACCGAAGAAGTCCGAGGCGCGGCCGATGGCGACCCGGACCCGCCCGGCCTCGGCTGCGGCCAGTAGCTCCGCAGTCATCGCGGCCCGCGTCCGTCCTTTTGATGTGGTGGCCGCGAGCGGAAGGTCCTCGGTCATCGGTCTCCCCCCTGCGGGCCCGTAGCCGTAGACGTTCTCCAGCGTCACCAGGAGGGCGCCGGTACGCTCGGCAGCACACAGCACGCCTGCCTGGAGTGGCGGGAACAGCGTCGGCCACCGGGTGTACGGGGCGTTGAGGCACTGGTAGACGACCGCCGCGCCTTCGGCGGCGTCGAGCGCTGCCCGATGATCGGTGGCGTCAGCGCCGCGCCAGTCAACCCCAGCGGCGAGCGATGTAGGACGGTGTCTGGACACCGTCCGCACGGCGATGCCACGCCCGGCCAACCAGGCGGCAAGGCCGCCACCCACCTGTCCGGCGCCAAAGACCACGTGCAGCGGGCCCTCACCCATGTGGCCTCGTCCCGCGCGCCCGCTCGTTGCCGGCGAGACAACCGAGATCGCGCGCGAGTGCGAGCCGCCCTGAGCAGCGAGTCACGAACGCGCGTGCTGATGCCATTCCTCGACGCTACGGATCGTCCAGATGCTCGGCATCGGACATTTCCCTGATCTGGCGCGGGAACCTCTGCAGGCCGATCACGGGTTACCCGCAGGCTCCGGGCTGATCGTGAGATTTGCAGTAGGGGCGACGCCGGGAAATGTTTGCGTCTCCGTGTCGACCGGGTTGAAGAAGTTCGTGGGCGTTGGGCCGGTGACCCCCAACTCCGGCCCGTCGCAAGTCCAGCCGACCTGCTGGCCCGGCTGGCGGGCCGTGGCAGCGGTCGCGGCGGACGGACAGATCGCCGTCAGCTGGGCAGCGCTTTGCGGAGAGAGGAGCTGTCCGGCAGCCATGGGTATGCCAGACAGGCTTTGGGTCCTCCAAGAGCGGGCGCCGTTGGCGGCGCGGACGCGCGAGGCAACGCGCACCACGTCGCCGCCGGCGGCGCGTAGTCGGATCCCGACGCCGCCACCGGCTGCATCGAAGTCAGCCTCGTCGCCACCCAGCAAGCTGGCCAGCGCCGCACCACCGGATGGCTGGCGCCGCGCGTGAGCTCGGTACGGTTCGTCGATGCTCGAGCTACGCTCGTTCGCGGCGTCAGATGACGCGTCGTTGATCAGCTGGGTTCGCACCGCCGAGGAGCTGCTGATGTTTGCTGGTCCGTCGCTGGACTGGCCACTCGATCGAGAGCAACTCGAGGTCGTACGTTCCGCTGCGGACGTGATCGCCTGGACCGCGGTGATGCCGCCGGCACCGGCCCCCGTGGGTCACGTCGAATTGTTCGTCAGGCGCGGGCAGGCGTGCGGTCTGCTGGCCCGGGTGATCCTTGCACCGGCATTCCGTGGCAACGGCCTGGGACGAGCACTCGTCGAGGCCGCGCTGGACGCAGCCGGCGCTCGTGGGTTTCGTGCCGTGGAGCTCAACGTTCGACGGCACAACGACGCCGCGATTCGAACCTATTCCACCGTTGGATTCCGAGACGTCGGGCACTCCCGAGCCGATCCAGCGGTGCGGCGCATGCGCATCGAAGTTCAGTCATGAAGAGCATCCGGCGAGGCGGCGAGTCCTCGCCTGCGAGCAGGGGCCAGAAGATCGTCAGTGGTTCACGGCTCGGCGAAGGAGAAGTGGCCGACCTCCAAGTCCGCGCCGAAGCGGTCGCGGCTTTCTGCGGTGCCGGGTGGGGCCATCGCCGGCGTTGCGCCGTCGGGGGTGTTGCGCTGGTAGTAGACGGTTCCCGTGTAGGTGCCACCTGGGCAGGGCCCGAGGACCTCCCCGCCCAGTCGAAGCGTCACGTGGTCACCGGCGGCGATGTCGGTTTCCGTCTGGGTCGCCACGTCCCCGCCGGCGATGCACTTGCCGGCGACGGGGCGTCGAAGCACCAGGACGTAGGCGTCCTCGGCGCTTCTGACCGCGACGCGAGCCGTGAACTCGACTCGGAGCTCGTCGACCCCCGGGCTGCCGGGACCTGACGCCGGGTGGGTGCGGTGCGTGACATCGAGCGGCGCGACGACGTCATTGGGTCGGGGAACGCCCGCGGCTCGGTAGCCGACCGGCGGGCACGGTTTGCCGTTGGCCTCGAGCGGGACTTCACAGCTCGACCCGTTTCGGTAGGTGATCGTGCGAACTGGCTGGGCTCCGGGCTGGGGAGTCAGACTCGAAGTGTCGCCGTCACGGAGTTCTGACGCGTCGAACGCGATCACGTATGCGCCGCCGCCCCCGGTCGCGACCGTCCGCAGCTCGCCGCCGGTGGTGTAGGTGATGCTCTTGGCGTGCGGGCCGAGCATGCCGAAGTAGATCGCGCGTTCGTCGCGCGCGGGGCATATCGGCAGCTTCTGCCCCGTCTTCAGGGCTCCGTCAGAGCACCCGCCGGGTGGCGCGATCATCGCGCCTCCATTCTGGAAGGCGAACCTCAGCCCGTACCCGCTCGCCGGGAGCGGGGCAGATTCAGTCGCGACGAACAGGTTGCCGTTCGCGTCGGGCGGAAAACAGAACGGCGACGGCGTGTTGACGGCGGCAGCCAACGGATGGAACTCCCCATCGTCGTGAAACAGCCCATCCCGTCCCAGGACGCCGAGCCGTCCATTCACGACGCGGCCGACCTGAAGGCATGTCAGGCCGCGCGTGGTGTTGACGACTCGCACCCCCCAGGGCGGCCCGCCCGACGGGTCCGGGGTCTGCGCGAGAATGCTGCTGACCCCTCCTGCGCGTACGCCGCCGTCGCCGCGCTCGGGATGCGTCAGATCACCGACGCCGGCCCGGACCGGTGCCCCGGTCTTGAAGGCCCCAGTCGCTGCCAGGGCCGCGGCCGCGAATGCGAGCAGCGCGAGCGCGATTGCGATCGGCAGCAAGCGTCGCCGTCGAGCAGATCGCCGGGAGGGCGCCTCGGCGAGCTGTTCGATTTGGGTACCGAGATCTTGAAGGACGCGTATTCGCTGGTTCACAGTGGTCCTCCCGGAGCGGCCGTCGCGAGTTCCAGGGCGGCCGCGAGCGCCCGCAGGCCACGGGACACTCTGGCGCGCGCGGTTGGTTCGGAGATTCCGAGGCGCCGCGCGACATCCGGGTACGGGACCTCGTCCACGATTCGCAGCCTGACCGCTTCGCGCTGAGCTCCCGAGAGCTGACCCAGGCCGGCAGTCACGGTGGCGCTCAGCGCGGCGAGATCAGCCGCACGCTCGATCTCAATGAGGTCGTCGTCGCCCAGATTGGGAACCTCAAGGCCGGCGCGTTCGAGCGCCCGACGCTCCACGCGGCCGCGTCGCAGATATCGTCCGAGCTGGCGTCGCGCGATCGTGAACAACCAACCACGAACCTCCTCGGCACTGTCGAGACGAACCTTCGGCCAGCCCTGCCACGCCTGCGCGAAGGTCTCGGCCGCCAGATCGAGCGCGACGTCGACATCGAGCGTGCGCCTCGCCAGGAAGACCAGGACCGGCTCAGCCTCCCGTTCGTAGAGCCCGACGAAGGATTTCGGATCGGCCACAACCCTAGATTGCCGCCGAGCCGGATTCCGTGACGGACTGGCCGCGGAGGCTCAAATGGCAGCGCGGCCCGATGACCCCACCTGCTCGGCGCGCCATCCGATCTCGGCTGGGGCCGCAGGGTCGTTCAGGGCCTGCGGCCGTGGAAGGTGCGGCGCAGGTCGCTCACCCAGGCGTCGGGGTTCTCCCAGGGGATGAAGTGGCCGCCGTGGTCGTGGGCGTTGACGTTGACGTGGTTGAACCAATCGGCCCGTGGGCTGGTCTTGAACGCGCGGATGCGCTCGTCAGCGGTGTGGATGCCGGGCGGGTTCTCGTACGTGACGAAGGTGAGGCCGACCGGGGCCTGGACGACCGGCGTGCGGTCGTGGGCGGCGGCCCAGGGGTAGCGGTTGGCGTTGGCGTAGTAACGCATCGACGTGGCGATGGAGTTGTTGACCCAGTAGATCGTGGCGTGGGTGAGCAGGTCGTCCTTGGTGAAGACGGACTCGACGTCGCCGCCGTTGTCGCTCCAGGCGTTCCAGCGCTCCAGCAGCCAGGCGAGCAGTCCGGCGGGTGAGTCGCTGAGCCCGTGGGCCAGGGTGGCGCCGTCGAGCACATGCACGGCGAGGTGCGCCGCCGAGCGGTGGTCCAGCTCGATGATGCGGGCGCGGACGTCGGCGGGCTGGTCGTCGGTGAGGGGCCGACTCCGGGCGAAGTCCCAGGCGCGGGGACCGTTGAAGAAGTCGAGCGGCAGGCCGGAGCCGATGTGGATGCCGTGCAGCTCGTCGGCGTACTTGTGGCCGAGCTGGCTGGAGACGATTCCGCCGATGTCGCAGCCCCCCGCGGCGTACTTCTCGTACCCCAGGGTCTCGGTCATCAGGGTGTGCCAGAGGTCGGAGACCTTCCAGAAGTTGACGTCCGAAAAGCCGGTGAGAGGCCCGGGGAAACCGAACCCGGGCAGGGACGGCACGATGACGTCGAACGCGTCGGCGGGGTCAGCGCCGAACGCGGCCGGGTCGGCGAGCGGGTCGATCACCTTCGACCAGTGCCAGAACGTCCACGGCCAGCCATGGGTGAGGATCAACCCGACCGTCCGCGGGCCGCGGCCGGGCTTGCGCATGAAGTGCACCGGGATACCGGCGACGCTCACCTGGTAGTGCTCGTAGGCGTTGATCGCGGCCTCGGCCCTGCGCCAGTCGAAGCCGTCCCGCCAGTAGGCGACCAGCTCACGGAGATAGCTCTCCGGGACGCCGTAGGACCAGTCGCCATTCCCCTCGTCCAGCGGCGCACGGGTCAGTGCGAGACGGGCGCACAGGTCATCGAGGACCACGTCCGGCACGTGGATCGGGGTGGGCTCCAGGGGAAAGGCGTGTGGGCTGGTCAAGGCGTCGGTCCTTACTCGGTAGAGAGAAGCGGTGTCGTCGGTGTTCCTGGTGGTCGGGCGACAAGCCGGGCCATCCAGACAGCGCGGGCAAGCGACGCGGTGAGCGCCTGTCGCTGGTGCGACACGGCTGCGGCGTTGGCCCACCTTCTTCAGCAGTCGCGATCGATCGATCGACCAGGCCTCTGAGCGGTGAGCTGCACTTCGACGCGTTGCCACAGGTCAGGTACTACCGCAGGCTGTGACCGCGCTGACGAGCTCAGGCAACCACTCGCGCGGCGCGAGTCCCGGCCGCTCAGCCCGTGAGGAAGGCAATCTGGCCGACCGGACTCGAGCCCTTCGACGCCGCATAGGTGACGAGCTCGGGTGTCCCGCCAGGGTCGGCCGTCGTGAGCGGCGCGTCACCCAGGTACATCTGGCCGAGTCCCTTCTCCACCGGCAGGGCCTTCGGCGTTGTGAAGCGGGTCCCGCGCGCCTCAGCGACGAGCGCCCGGGACTTCGTCGTCCCCCGCGACGACGCCGGCGAGTCGACCCACGCGAGCAGCGTACGATCCGCCCGATCGATGCTGACCACCGGCATGTCCGCGTATCGTCCGGCCGCGCCGATCCGCTCGGCCGGGCCGAAATGGGACAGGCGCGACGCGAAGCGGACGGTGAGCGGACCGGTCCGGCGTGGCGTGAGCACCGCGACGGCATGCCCCGACGTGTTCAGTGCGACGACGGGGCCGTCGCCACCGACATCGGCCGTCCCGCCGAGGGCCTGGATCGGACCGAACACGCCGGCGGCCGACCGCCAGACCGCGTAGAGGTCCCTGGCCGATCCAGGCGGGCGCCACGAGTAGAGCTGGTCGCCCGCCGCGTCCACCAGGACGTCGAGCGACCCGCTCGCCGCCTCCGAGAGTGCCACCGGCGCCGTGAACTCCGTGCTCGGGCCGACGGACCCGTTCGCGGCGATCGTCCGCTCGATGAACGCGCCGTTGTCCTGCTCGATCACGACGAGCCCGCCATCGGCTCCGAGGCCGGCCCCCACGTAGCTGTCGTCCGCGTCGATCGTGATCGGCGTCGGCGTCCCGCCCGGCGGGACGACCGCCGCCCGCACCGTCGCCAGACCGTCGGCATCGGTTTCCGTCCAGATCACGATCGCGGTTCCCGCGGCGGTCACGAACGCCTGCTCCCCGGAGACGGTCGCACCGGCCGGGCTCAGCACTGTCGCGCTCGTCGGAGGCGCTGCGAACGTGCCCACAGCCACCTCCAGCACGTCGGGCGTCGACCCCGCCGCGCCGCTCGTATCCCAGGTCGCCGCGAGCACCCCGGAATTGCCGATCGCCACCGACGGGTCGGCAAGTCCGGCGACCATCGTCGCGAGCTGGATCGTACGGATCCGTCCGTGCGCGCTCGCCAGCTGGAGCGCCGGCCCCGGGCCCGACCCCGGCCGCAGCGTCAGCGCCTCACCGACACCGCTGACCGCGCTCGGCACGTTCGGCGTGCTCGCCATGACCTTTCGCGGCGCCGTGAACGTCGGCCCGGAGGTGCCCGCCCCGAGTGCCCCGGCCGAGGCCGTCGCGGCGACCGAGACCATCAGGCCGATGACCGACAGGGTGGCCGCCCGCGGCCCGCGTGGACGTCGCCCGCCCCGGTCGGCGCGTGGGTTCCTGCAGGCAGGGCGCAACATCGGCTTGCTCCTTCCTCGGTCCGGGACCGCGAACGTACCATGGACCCGCCGCCCGAGACCGCGCGCCTCGCTCCGCGCGGTCGGTCCGCTCCAGCTCTTACATCTCGCTTAATCTTGGCCGACACGACCTTCCGGTAGTAATGGAACGGGAACGGCCCGTGAGGAACAATGGAACGAGTTCCGGCGCTAAGCGGCCGGCCAGGCCGGGCCGGCCCGAAATTGCTCGCAGGTATCTTGAGCTGGGGTGCCCGTTGAGGTCTTGACTGATGTGCCGGCCGAGGCGAAAATGGGCGCTTCGCGGGGCTGCCGTCACGGATGGAGCTGGAGCGGTTCTTTTTCGTTGACGACGCCGATTTGCGGCTTGTCGGTCGTCGACGTGGCGATCACAACCGGCTGGGTTTCGGCGTGCAGCTGGCGACCGTTCGGTATCTCGGAGCGTTCTTGCTGATCCGGTTGACGTTCCGGTGGAGGTCGGCGATTGCACCGCCGTGCAGCTCGAGGTCGCCACGCGCTCCTCACCGGGCCGGCGTGGGAGGCCGCGAAGGGCCGGGCGCTCAACGCGCTGGGCCTGCCTGAGGACCCGAGCGAGCTTCTAGTGGAGCACTCGCGGCGCTCGATGGCGGGTGGCGGGGCGTCGCGGAGAGCCTGGTCAGCGGCACTGTCGCGCACGTCGACTCTGACTTGCACGGCGGCCACCGCGCACTCCGCGACCGACCGACGCTCCGGACGACGATTCCGAGTGACGCGGCGGTTGGAGCGGTCTCCGCGTCGTTCCAGCCAGCGCCCAAGTCAGCCCCCATGAATAAGCTCAAGGCAGATCCTCGCGGCGCGAGACGACCGCTGAGTAGGAGACGCGGACGAGATCAATTGTGAGATCTGGATCTCCCACTCCAAGTATGCTCCGGGGTCCCACGCGACGAGGAAAGAACCAGCGCAATGGTCGAGTCTGCAGTTCCTGTGCCGTCTGTCGGACCTCCGCGGCTTTCGCATGACGAGCTCGTGGCAGCCCAACAGCAGACCCTGAGCGCTCCTCGCCGCAAATACAGTCTCGCCGCCCGAGGATTGTTCCTGACCCTGGACCTTGTCTACGGCAAGCAACGGACGATGGCGAAGTTCAAGGTGCTGGAGATCGTCGCACGCGTGCCCTACCAAACCTGGGAGCACGTCGCGTACATTGCGGTCACCCATCTGCACCAAAGCACCACCACTGCGAAGCGCATTCAGGAACGCATCGTCGAGGTGCGCAGCCAGCACGACAACGAACTCTGGCATCTGCTGATCCTCCAAGAGCTGATCGTCCGCAGAGGCGCGCGAGAGTCGCAGCTGAAGTTCTTCTGGCTGCCGCAGGTGATCGCGATGGCCTACTACCAGTTCTCCTGGCTTCTGTATGTAGCAAACCCAAAATGGAGCTACGGGCTCAACGCTGATTTCGAAGACCATGCTGAGCACGAGTACATGCAGTGGGTTGCAGACAATCCCGAGTGGGAGACCGAGCCGTTTGACTCCGACTTCGAGGAGGAGTACGGCGTTTTCGACTCGATGGCCGATCTGTTCCGCCAGATCGGCCACGATGAACGGGTGCACAAGGAGGAGAGCATCGCCGCTCTGAACACGCCGCGGTTCGCATAGGGGGAAGCGTGCGCGCCGGACGCCTCGCAGCCGACTACTTCCGATCTCGGACGTGGCCGACGGTCAGCCATCCGCGAATCGCCAGACGTCGCGCAGCGCGACCGCGGGCCGCCGCGGGCGGTTGAGCTCGTCACAAGTCATGCGGCCAAGGTGCGTCCCGCAAGGACCCCCTTGAGGCATCCAGTCCGCTCCCTGGCCTGGCACGTAGGCAGCCTTGACGGGTCCGCCAGACTGCGCCGCGCGCAGCCGCAGCATAACCACCTCATGACCTGCGACCTGACGAACCCTGAGGGGGGGGCTACCGGCCTGCCACGTGGAGCCAAAGCTGCGTCCGCGTGAGGCCAAGGAGGCGCCCGGTCCAGCGAGGAGCCCGACGGCGTCAGAATGCGTAGATACTCGACCGGCAGATCGACGCGCTGACAGCGACCGGAATCCCGGCTGAACGGATCTATCTCGACAAGAAGTCGGGATCAACCGTCGACCGGCCCGGACTACGCGCGGTGATCGGCTACGCCCGCGAGGGCGACGTGATCGTCGTCCACACCCTCGATCGCCTCGGCCGGACCGTCCGCGACACGCTCAACATGATCCACGACCTCGCTGAGCGCGGAATCGGGATCCGCAACCTCGCAGACCCGATCAAGGTCGACTCCAGCAACCCCAACGACCCGATGGCCCAGCTCGCCGTCGCCCTCCTCGCCCTGTTCGGTCAGATGGAGCGCACCTACACGATCGAGCGCGCCGCGCACGCCCGCGCCGTCGCAACCGCCAAAGGGCCGCCGCATCGGCCGGCCGGTCCTCGTCGACGCCGCCAAGCTCGACTGCGCCGCGCACCTGCGCGACAACGGAGAGACGATCGCCGAGATCGTCGCCAAGACCGGCATCCCCCGCACCATCCTCTACCGGCACCTCCCGCCCCGCCCCGCGCCTGCGCTCACCGCCGGCGGCAGCGCCCCGGCAGCCACGGATGGCCCAGCCGAGCCGTGAAGGTCAGCGAACGAGCTGAGCCTGCCGCTACATCCGGTCTCAGCCGTCGTTCTCGACGCCACCGTCCGCACGAGTGACGCGGCCGGCCAGCACAAGGTCCACACCGAGCAGGTCGAGCTCGCCCTCTGACGGGCCCCGCCCGGCTACCGAAGACGAGAACCCGCCGGTTTCGCCCGCCGGTCAGCCGGTCGTGCTGGCGGGGATCCGTTCGGAGCCGGTCAGTGTCTGGCTGGTCGCCCCCGTGATCTTCACCGCGACCAGCTGCCCCGGGTCGGCGGTGCCGGCGAAGTTGACCGCCTTGTTGTGGCGGGTACGCCCTCGCACGCGGGTCGGGTCGGTCCGCGACGGGCCCTCGACGAGGACCTCGACCTCCCGGCCGACGAACCGCTGTGCCCGCTGATGGGCCCGCCGCCCGACGATCTCCAGCAGTCGTTCCATCCGTTCGATCTTGACCTCGTGCGGGACCAGGCCTTCGTCGATGCTCGCCGCCCGCGTCCCTCTCCGGGGGGAGAAGACGAACGTGAACGCACTGTCGTAGCCGACCTCCTCGACGACCGACAGCGTCTGCCCGAAGTCGTCGTCGGTCTCCCCCGGGAAGCCGACGATCACGTCGGTGCTCAGCGCGCAGTCGGGGACGTACTCGCGGATCTGCGCCACCCGGTCGAGGTAGCGCTCCCGGGTGTAGGTCCGCCGCATCGCCTTGAGGATCCGCGAGGACCCCGACTGGAGCGGCAGGTGGATGTGCTCGCAGACCGACGGGAGGTTCGCGTGCGCGAGGATCACGTCTTCGCGCATGTCCTTCGGGTGCGGGCTCGTGTAGCGCAGCCGATCGATCCCCGCGACCCCGTCGAGCAGCTCGAGCAGGCTGGCGAAGCTCGTCCGGTCGGCGAGGTCCCGGCCGTACGAGTTGACGTTCTGCCCGAGCAGCGTGATCTCCCGGACGCCGTCGGCCGCCAGTCGCTCTGCCTCGGCCAACAGCTCCGCCGCCGGTCGCGAGACCTCCCGCCCGCGCGTACTCGGCACGATGCAGTACGAGCAGACCGAGTTGCAGCCGACCGAGATCTGCATCCACGCCTGGAACGGGCGCTCTCGCTTATCCGGAAGCCGGCCTGTGAAGCCCTCGAACTCGAAGTACCCTTGCGCTGTCAGCGAGTCGCTGACGAGAAACTCCGCCAGCTTGTGGACCTGACCCGGGCCGAAGGCGACGTCGACGAACGGGAATCGCTCGAAGACCTCCTCCTTGACCGACTGTGCCCAGCACCCGCCGATCCCGACGATCCGTTGCGGATCCTCCCGCTTGAGGCGCTTGGCCTCCCCCAGGTGGGCGAGGAACCTGCTGTCGGCCGACTCCCTGATCGAGCACGTGTTGAACAGGATCAGGTCCGCCTGGTCGCGCTCGGCCGCCTCCCCATAGCCCAGCGACTCGAGCATCCCCTTCATCCGCTCCGAATCGTGGACGTTCATCTGGCAGCCGAACGTCGTCACGTGGTAGCGCTTCATCGGCCGTAGGGTATCCGCCGGCCGCGCGGCCCGACGATCGAACCGGGTCAGCAGACGACCGGATCGATCCCGGATCGCGCCGGCGCAGGTCGCCGGCCAGACTCTCCCGGCGAGCGCGCTCAGCCGTCGCCGAGGCCACGCACACAGGGGCGGCCGAGCCCAAACTGAACGACTTGCCGACGGGTGCCGACCTGGATCTCAAGTGGCACGCACTCCGTCTGCGATCGGATGTGGAAACCCCCGGCGTAAGCCTGCCACTCAGACGATGTCGACGGACATGGCGCAAAGCGCAGAATGCTGACAGTTCCGACGCTGCCCCACTGAATGGCGGCCTTGGCGCGCGACGCGGGTGGTACGGACACGGTCACCGGCATCCGCGGCGAGCGAACCACGATGCCTGTCTTGCGCCAGTATGGCCAGGGCTGACCGGGGGTTGGCACGACCTGCGGCAAGAATGAGGTTGGCAGGGAGACAGCCCCGAGAATCACCCGGTAGCCATCGGCAGTGCCAGATGCAGCTGTACCGATCGCGTCGCCGCACGGCACGGTTGGTGTCGAGGTTGAGATCGACGCTGACGAAGACGCACGCGGCGAGGATGCGCGCGAGCCCGAGCAGCCGACAAGGACCACTGTGCCCAGCACGGCCAACAAAGCCCAGGCGAGGGCTTTCGTACCCCTTATGTGCCAGCGAGGTCGCGAGTGCCGCATGTCAGACACCCCCAATATCTGCGTACCAGCTCCAGCTCTGGCGGTCGCGGGTTCGGGCGTCAGCGGCCCTCGAAGAACCGTCTGACCGCGGTGTAGGCGAGCTCGGATTCGTAGCCCCGGCGGAGCAGCAGGCCGACGGCTCGGTTCCTTGCACGGTCGTCGGCCGGCCCGTCCTCGGTCATCCGCTTTTCGAGGACGGCGAGCGCCGCCTGGAGCTCGTCCTGCGCTCCACGGACGCCGAGCGCCGACTCGATCAGCTCGTCGTCGATCCCGGCCTGCTCGAGGCGACCGCGGATCCGCTCCGGGCCCCACCCGTCCAGCGCCCGCCGGTCCTCGGCGAAACGCTGAGCGTATCCCGCGTCGTCGACGTAGCGCCGCTCCCGCAACTCATCGAGCGCCTGGTCGATCGTCGCCTCCCCAACCCCCTCACGATCCAGCCGTCGCCGAAGCTCGGCCTCCGTCTGCTCACGGCGGCCGAGCTGGCGAAAGCAGACCGCCAGCGCCCGATCGAGGCTGGTGCTCTCGCTCAGGCTGCCCGCTCCTGGCCGTTGCGTCCGTTCAGCGAGCCGGCTCCACCTGGAGGCGTCTTCGCGTCGGCGGCGGCCGGTTCGATCGGTGCGCCAACCAGGTCTTTGGAGATGCCGAGCGCCGCGTAGATCTTGTCCTCGATCGTCTTCGCCAGCTCAGGATGTGCCGCGATATAGCCCTTCGCGTTGTTGCGGCCCTGCCCGAGCCGCTCGTCCCCGTAGGAGAAGAACGACCCCGACTTCGTGACGATGCTGTGTTCGATGCCGAGATCCAGGAGGCAGCCGGCCGTCGAGATTCCCTTGCCGAACTCGATGTCGAACTCGGCCTGGCGGAACGGGGCGGCCACCTTGTTCTTGACGACCTTCACCCGGACGCGATTGCCGACCGCCTCGGTCCCGTCCTTGAGCGTCTCGATCCGGCGGATGTCGAGCCGCTGCGACGCGTAGAACTTCAGCGCCCGGCCGCCCGGCTGTGTCTCCGGCGAGCCGAACATCACGCCGACCTTCTCGCGAATCTGGTTGGTCAGGATGCACAGCGTCTGCGTCCGGTTGAGATTGCCCGCGAGCTTGCGCATCGCCTGCGACATCATCCTCGCCTGGGCACCGACCGTCTGGTCGCCCATCTGGCCCTCGAGCTCGACGCGCGGGGTCAGCGCGGCGACCGAGTCGATCGCGACGACGTCCACCGCCCCCGACCGGACGAGCATGTCCGCGATCTCGAGCGCCTGCTCGCCGTAGTCCGGCTGGGAGACGAGCAGCTCGTCGATGTCGACGCCGATCTCCTTGGCGTAGAGCGGGTCCATCGCGTGCTCGGCGTCGATGAACGCACAGATACCCCCGAGCTTCTGGGCTTCGGCGAGGACGTGGTAGATCAGCGTCGTCTTACCCGAGGACTCCGGCCCGAAGACCTCGACGATGCGTCCCCGGGGGACGCCGCCGATCCCGAGTGCCAGATCCAGGGAGAGCGCGCCGGTCGGGATCACCGAGCAGCGCACCTGGGCTCCTGGGTCTCCCATCCGCATGACCGATCCCTTGCCGAACTCGCGCTCGATCTGCGAGAGCGCGCCCGCGAGGGCCACGTCGCGGGCCTTGGCGGCCTTGTCCTCCAGTGTCACGGTCATTCGCAAAGCTCCTCTAGCGCCGACTTCGGGAGCGTCACGTTATGTGGCGATGCGGACGGAACCGGTCGATCGGTCTCGAATCCCGATGACCCGGCCCGACGCAGGCTCGCCGCCCGCCGGGGGTAGGCTCCGTTCAATGGACCCGGCTCTGGTCTTCGGCGCCTTCCCGCTCGGCCTCGCCGGCAGCCCGGACGGGGTTGCCAGCGGACCGCCTGACGACGTCGAGAGGATCGCCGAGGCCGTCACCCTGCTGGCGGGCGACGGGCCGTCCCTGCTGCCGCGGATGTACGTCAACTACGCCGGCCCCGCAGACCGGGGGCGGGCGCTTGCGATCATCGACCGGCTCGCCGTCGTCGACGTGCGCTGGGATCTGGTGCTCTGCTACCGCGACCCGGCCGGCGAGATCGACGCGTGGACCGGGTTCGTCAGCGAGGTGGTCGCCCGCCACGGACACCGGCTGGCCGCGCTCCAGGTCACGGGCGAGGCCAACCTCAAGGGCATCCCGGCCGCCGCCGACGGAGCCTATCCGCGGGCGGTCGACGCACTGATCAGCGGCGTGCGGGCCGCGGCGGGCGCCAAGCGGGAGACCGGCGCGACTGCGGCGGTCGGCTTCGCCGCGGCGTTCGATCCAGACCCGGAAGCTGAATTCTGGGCGACGCTCGGCAGCGCAGGCGGCGCGTCGTTCGTCGAGTCGCTCGACTACGCCGGTGTGGACATGTACCCCGACGTGTTCGGCCCGCGGATCCCGCCGGACGAGCTCGACGCCGCCGTCGAGTGGGTGCTCCGCCATTTTCGCGAGCGCAGCCTCCCCGCCGCCGGAATTCCCGCGTCGGTGCCGATCCGGATCTGCGAGTGCGGCTGGCCGACCGGGCCCGGTCGCACCGAGGACGCCCAGGCCGTCGCGCTCGAGACGATCGTCCGCGCCGTCCACCGCGTCCGCGGCGAGCTGAACATCACCCATTGGGAGCTGTTCACCCTGCGGGACGCCGACACGTCCAAGGACGGCATGTTCCATCACTTCGGCGTCCTCCGCGACGACTATTCGCCAAAGCCCGCGTTCGACGTCCTCCGCCGGCTGATCGCCGAGCTCGGCCGGCCGGTCGGTTGAACGACGCAGGGTGGCAGCGGGCGGCAGGAAACGCGCGGCGCGTTCGGAGGTAGGCTCCTTCGAAATGGGCCCGGCTCTCGTCTTCGGCGCGTTCCCGCTCGGCATGTCCGGCAGCGCGGAGGGCCTCGCGACCGGGCCGCCCGACGACTTCGAACAGGTCGCCGCGGCCCTGGCCCTGCTCGGGGGCGACGGACCGCCCGTGCTCCCGCGGATGTACGTCGGGTACTCCGGCCCGGCCGAGCTTGACCGCGCCCACGCCGGCGTCCAGCGGATCGTCTCGTCGAGCCGGACCTGGGACCTCGCGCTCTGCTACCGCGACCCGGCCGGCAACGTCGACGGCTGGGTCGACTTCGTCAGCGAGGTGGTCGCCCGCCACGGCCGCCGGCTGGCTGCCGTCCAGGTCACCAGCGAGGCCAACCTCGACGGCTTCCCGGCCGGGGCCGACGGGGCATATCCCGGGGTGGTCGAGGCTCTGATCCGGGGCGTCCAGGCCGCGGCCGCCGTCAAGCATGCGTCTGGTGCGACCGCGGCGATCGGTTTCGCCGCGGCCTTCGCCACCAACACGGAAGCGGGGTTCTGGGCCGAGCTCGGCCGCGACGGCGGCCCGTCGCTCGTCGAGTCGCTCGACTACGCCGGCGTCGACATGTACCCCGGCGTGTTCGGCCCGCCGATCCCCCCGGCCGGGCTCGGCGCGGCCGTCGAGTCGGACCTTCGCCGGTTTCGCGAGGAGTGGCTCCCGGCCGCCGGCATCCCGCCGAGCGTTCCGATCCGGATCTGCGAGTCCGGCTGGCCGACTGGGCCGAGCAGCACCGAACCGGCCCAGGCGGTCGGGCTCGAGACGATCATCCGCACGGTCGACCGCCTCCGGGGCGAGCTCAACATCACCCACTGGGAGCTGTTCACGCTGCGCGACGCCGACACCTCGAAGGACGCGATCTTCCATCACTTCGGGATCCTCCGCGACGACTATTCGCGCAAGCCGGCGTTCGACGTCCTGCGTCGGTTGATCGCCGAGCTCGGCAGCCCGCCCGTCCCGACGCCGGACTGAGGCTGGTCGAATGGGTTCTCGCGGGCCATCGACCCGTGTGATCGTTCGTGTCTTCGCGACGATCGTCGGCCTCTGCGCCTTCGTGTACCTGCTGTATCTCGTCCGCTCGGTGATCGGGCTGATCGCGATCGCCACGTTCTTCGCGATCGCGCTCGGCCCCGCGGTCGACCTGCTCGACCGGCGGTGGTTCCCCCGGGCGGCTGCGATCGTCGTCGTCTACCTGGTGATCGCCGCCGGCATCTTCGGGATCGGCACGCTGTTCGTCCCGCCGGTCGTCTCCGGGGTCACATCGCTCTCCCAGGACGCGCCGGGCTACGTCGCGAAGCTCCGCAGGAACAAGGAGTTTCGCAAGTACGACAACCGCTACAAGATCACGACGAAGGTCAACCAGGAGGCCGCGAAGCTCCCCCAGCAGCTGAGCAAGTCGGCCGGAGCTCTCGGGAGCGTCACGGTCAGCGTCTTCACGACGATCGCCCAGCTGATCACCGTCCTGACGATCGCGTTCTTCCTCCTGCTCGACGGCGAGCGCCTGTTGCGCGCGGCGGTCCGGATCTTCCGGCCGGCCCAGCACGCGTCGCTCGAGGCGATGGCCGCCCAGATCTACCGCTCGGTCGCCGGCTACGTGATCGGCAACCTCGCGATCAGCGTGATCGCCGGGAGCGTCGCCCTCGCCACGCTCCTGATCCTCGGCGTCCCGTTCGCGGCCCCGCTCGCCGTCCTGATGGCCTTCTTCGACCTGATCCCCCTCGTCGGCGCGACGGTCGGGGCGATCATCATCGGTCTCGTCACCCTGTTCACGGACTTCCCGACCGCGACGATCGTCTGGGCGGTCGTCCAGCTCGTCTATCAGCAGCTCGAGAGCAGCGTGCTCGTGCCGGTCGTCTACCGGCGGACCGTCAACGTCAGCGGGCTGCTGACGATCGTCGCCGTCCTGATGGGAGCGAGCCTGCTCGGGATCCTCGGTGCGCTCGTCGCGATCCCCGTCGCCGGGGCCGTGCAGATCGTCACCCAGCAGGTCTGGCGCTCCCGGCACAACCCGGGCGGCGTGCTGGCCCCCGGCGGGGCCGACGGGCCGACGGCGTCGACCTCGACGGGTGTCGTCTCGACGACGATCGAGGACTTCTCCTGAGCGCCTCCGGCGGTGGCCGGCGTCGGTCGGTCGCCGCCAATCGCCACGTGCAGGTCGCGGTCCTCGGTCGGGCCCGAAGGCGGTTTGCGAGTCAGACCGGCGCTTCGCGATCGAGGTCGAGGAGGATCGAGGTGGAGGAGGACTCTCCGAGAAGTAGTTGACTGACTCAGGCAGCCATTTTCGCGAAGAAGCACCCCACGTCACCCAGCCCGGCCGATCAGATCCCACACCTCCCCACATCTCCTCCGACCAGCCTCGCCCCC
>Ga0208480_1000166_pt1 | contig 26033 bp, 31 predicted proteins | sample NGESurshal092012_4_FD_184485 | JGI IMG/M metagenome (GOLD analysis project Ga0208480, IMG submission 184485) | Arctic peat soil microbial communities from Barrow, Alaska - NGEE Surface sample F53-1 shallow-092012 (SPAdes) | ecosystem: Environmental > Terrestrial > Soil > Wetlands > Peat ... | reverse complement strand
CCGCCGGTCCGACCACCGGCTCGGCCGGGTCGTCGGCGGCGAGGGCCGGGGCGAGGACGTCGGCGATCGACTCGGCCAGGTGGAACGTCATGACGTCGCGGACCTCCTCGGGGACGTCCTCGAGGTCCGGGCCGTTGCGAGCGGGCAGGACGACCTCGGTCAGCCCGGCCCGGTGGGCGGCCAGCACCTTCTGTTTGACGCCACCGATCGGCAACACCCGGCCCTGCAGCGTCACCTCGCCGGTCATGCCGACGACGGACCGGACCGGCACGTCGCGGAGCAGGCTGACGAGCGCGGTCGTCATCGTCACGCCGGCCGACGGCCCGTCCTTGGGTACGGCACCGGCCGGGACGTGGACGTGGAACCGCTTCCCCGCGAACGATGCCGGGTCGACGCCGAGCTCGGCCGCGTGCGACCGGACGTAGGAGAGGGCGATCTCGGCCGACTCCTTCATGACGTCGCCCAACTGCCCGGTGAGGGTGAGCCCCTCCGGGCCGTCGGACACCGAGGCCTCGACGAACAGCACGTCGCCGCCGGCGCCGGTCACCGCAAGTCCGGTGGCCACGCCGGGCACGCTGGTGCGATCGGCCGACTCGAAGTAGAAGTGGGCACGACCGAGCCACTCTTTCACGGCACCCGCCTCCACGACGATCGGCGCCTCTCGTTCACCGGCGGCGAGTTTCGTCGCGGCCTTGCGCAGTAGTCGACCGATCTCTCGTTCGAGGTTTCGCACGCCCGCTTCGCGGGTGTAGTCGGCCACGATGAGGCGCAGCGCCTCGTCGTCGATGGTGACCTCATCGTCGCGCAGCGCCGCTCGGGTGAGTTGGCGACCGATCAGGTGGTGACGTGCGATCGAGATCTTCTCGGTCTCGGTGTAACCGTCGAGCCGGATGACTTCCATCCGGTCCAGCAGCGGTCCGGGAATCGTGTCGATCACGTTGGCCGTCGCGACGAACATCACGCGCGAGAGGTCGAGGTCGACCTCGAGGTAGTGATCACGGAAGGTGTGGTTCTGGGCCGGGTCGAGGACTTCGAGCAACGCCGAAGACGGATCGCCCCGAAAGTCCGAACCCAGTTTGTCGACCTCGTCGAGGACGATGACGGGGTTCATGGTGCCGGCTTCGCGCAGCGCGCGCACGAGACGACCCGGTTGCGCGCCGACGTAGGTGCGACGGTGCCCGCGAATCTCGGCCTCGTCGCGGACGCCGCCGAGCGAGACGCGCACGTACTTACGCCCCAGTGCGGTGGCGATCGACTCGCCGAGCGAGGTCTTGCCGACGCCCGGGGGGCCGACGAGGGCCAGAATCGCGCCCGAACCACGGCCGTCAACGGGCGCGAGTCCGCGCTCGGCCTGCAGTTTCCTCACCGCGAGGTGTTCGAGGATGCGGTCCTTCACGTCTTCGAGCCCGTCGTGATCGGCGTTCAAGATCCGTTGTGCCTCGGGCACGTCCAAGCGGTCCTCGGACTCGACGCCCCAGGGAATCTCCAAGATCGTGTCGAGCCAGGTGCGGATCCAGCCGGTCTCGGGACTCTGGTCGTTCGTGCGTTCGAGCTTGTCGATCTCTCGGACAATCGCCGTGCGAACGTGTTCGGGCAGGTCACGGTCGGCGATCTTGGCGCGGTAGTCGTCGGGGTCGACGTCGTCGTCGCCGAGTTGCCCCAGTTCTTTTTTGATGGCGTCGAGTTGTCGGCGCAGTAAGAACTCACGCTGCGTCTTTTCCATGCCCTCTTCGACGTCATTCTTGATCCGGTCGCGCAGCGTCAGGTCGGCCAGCGTGTCGCGGGCCCAACCGAGCACGAGACGGAGCCGGGCCTCGACGTCGATCGTCTCGAGGACTTCGACCTTCTGCGCGAGCGAGAGGTCGGGTGAGTAGCCCGCGACGTCGGCCAGGCGTCCCGGTTCGGTGATCTCGCGCAGTTGCGCGGCGATCTGTCGCGCGCCGCGACTGAGCAGGATGTTCTCCAATACCGCGCGGTACTCGCGGGCCAGTTCCACGACAACTGGTGTCGCCTCGGCGTCGACGATCGCTTCGGCCTCCACCCACAGGGCGTCGCCCGTTCCCGGAACGCCCGTGCCGATGGTGGCGCGCTGATCGCCGCGAATGACGATCGCCTCGAGACCGCCGGGCAGGGAGCCTTCTTCCATCACCTCGGCGATGACGCCGACGTTGGAGTAGCGACCGTCGATGTGGGGAACCAACAAGAGGTGACCGCCGGCGGAACGGGCCGCTTCGACGGCGACGCGGGCCTCGTCCGATTCGAGGGCCATCGTGAACATCATGCCCGGCAAGATGACGCCGGACTTCAAGGGGAGAAGCGGCAGGGTGACAGTTTCATTCGTCATTGCAAGACCCTTTCAAGTGAGCGAATCCACCTGAATGACTGAATTGACACCAGGCAAACCCCTTCGCGCCCGGCGCCGGAGTGGCCCGAGTCAAGAAGCCGAACCGAAGTTCGAGAGGTCGAGCATAAAGGTGATCTCCAAGAATCTGGCAGTCTCGGCTGGAGAGTGCCAATCGTCTCCCATGCGATGAGCATCCAACGTTTTCCCGTGCCGAGGAGATCCATCGGCCAGTACGCGCGCGCGAGAGCCGTCCTATACTCACCGTGAAAATACTGAAAATCAGCGAAATATCGTCGAAAGGGGAGTGCGCATGGCGTTAGAGGTAGGGGCCGACGCCCCCGATTTCGGTCTGCTCGCGACCCCCGATCAAAAGTTGAAGCTCTCGGAGTTCCACGGACCGGTCGTCATGATCTTCTATCCGGCCGACTGGAGTCCCGTCTGCAGCGACGAGCTCTCCGTGTTCAGCGCCGCGAGCCGGATGTTCCACGATCGCAATGCCCAATTGATCGGAATTTCCGTGGACGGACCGTGGTGTCACGAAGCCTTCAAGGAACAGCGCAACATCGGATTCCCGCTCCTGGCGGACAACAATCCCAAGGGCGCGATCGCCAAGGCCTACGACGTCTACCGCGAGGACGACGACACGTCAGAGCGTGCACTGTTCGTCATCGACAAGGGCAAGGTCATGTGGAGTGATGTATCACCCGTGGGCGTCAATCCCGGCGCCGACGGTGCCCTTCGAGCAGTGGAGGCGTTGTCATGAGTGAGAAGGTGCATCTATCGATTCCCGTCGGTCCTGAGGACCACGCGCGCGGTCCCGCCGACGCGAAACTCACCGTCGTCGAATACGGCGACTACCAGTGTCCTTACTGCGGCCAGGCGTATCCGATCGTCGAGCAGTTGATGACGACGTTCGCGGACTCGATGCGACTGATCTTTCGCAACTTGCCGCTCGCCGACGTCCACCCGCACGCCGAGGCGGCCGCGGAGATGGCCGAGGCCGTCGCGCTGCAGGGAAAGTTCTGGGAGATCCACGACGCGCTCTATGAGAACCAGCGCGACCTCAGCGACGCGGCGATTCGACGTTATGTCGATGGTGTCGGGGCGAGTGCCGATGAGGCGATGAAAGCGATCGCCGACGGCGGACCTCGCAAACGAGTCGAGGCCGACTTCGAAGGCGCCATTCGCAGCGGCGCCAACGGCACACCGACGTTCTTCGTCAACGGCGTGCGCTACGACGGCTCGTGGATGTACGAACCGTTCTCGGAGTACTTGTCGGCACTGCTCGATGACTAGGAGACTGTTGAATAAATCGGCCTACGATGACGGTTTTTCGGACGCTGCGCCACGAGAATTGTTGCATGCAAGGTCTCAACGATCCCAACCGTGAGTTGCTCGACGCGTCGACGCTCTGTCGCCAGCTCGTTCCCAAGGGCAGCGTCGAAATGTTCCTCGCGGACCATCGACACGAGCTGTTCCCTGACGAGATGTTCGAGGACCTCTTCCCCTCCAAACGGGGCCGTCCCTCGATTCCGGCCGACACCGTCGCTTCGGTCATGGTCCTCCAGGCCCTCGAATCCCGACGCGCCTGGCGCGACGGGGGCTTCATTTCGGACTATCAAAAACATCGACCCATGGTCGAACGATCCATTGCGTGGCTCGTGAGAGACCACTACCGGCGGGTCAGATTCCGGGGCGTCGCGAAGAACCAACTCGGTCTCTCCACCCGGGTCGCGGCGATCAACTTGCGCCGACTCATCAACCTCGGACTCGCTTACGACGGAAGATGGGTCGTGCGAACGACCTGAAGAAGGGCGCGCAAGCCCAGACTGTCAAAGAAGGGACCACTTCACGGGCACTGCCCAAACGGGTGGCCGACTTTCGCCCCCTTCACGCCGGCGCTTCGTTGCAGACATGTTCCGGACTTGCGAAACCAAACATACGTCCAAAAACGGAGATATTCAACAGGCTCCTAGTCTCGGCTCGCCCTGACGACGTTCGATTAACGTTTGGCTTGGAGCGCCGGGAAGCCTGGTCGGCAATGTGTCTGGACAAGGGAGACCGGCGTGGCACTTGCGTTCTTTGCGTTCTTTGGCGGTGCCATCGTCAGCCTGGCGACGAGTTGGGTCCTGGTCACTCGCCTCGAGCGGGTCGGCGAGCGATTTGGACTTTCCGAGGCCCTCCTAGGGGTCGTCGCCGCGCTCGGTGCCGATGCGCCAGAGATCACTTCTTCTGTCACGGCGCTCGCGCAACACCAGCGCGTCATCGGTGCTGGGGTCGTCATTGGATCGAACGCGTTCAATCTGGCGGCGCTACTGGGTCTCGGAGCGGTCGTCTCTGCGTTCATCGCGTTACATCGACGCGTCATCGTACTCGGCGGCATCGTGGCGATGTGGATCGCGACCTGGTGCGTGCTGGCCGCGACCGGCGTCGTCGGCCCTCTTCTCGGTCTGATTCTCGCCGCGTCAGTGCTCGTCGCCTACCTCGTCACCCTGGGTCTTCGTCGTGAGGATCGGGAGCGACTGGCATTACCGAGCGGGCTCCGGTTGTGGATCTCTTCAGCGATTGACGAGGAAGAAGTAGAACTTCAGGAATCGATTCGACCGTCTCGCGGAGGACCCCTTGACGTCGCAGCCGTGTGCGGGGCACTCATCGTTGTCGTCCTCGCGAGCGTCGCCATGGAACACGGCGCGTCGTCGCTGGGCCATCACTTCCACATCGCTGACGCCGTCATCGGGGGAGCCATTCTCGCCGCCGTTACGAGCCTGCCCAACGCGGTGGCGGCGGTTCATCTAGCCGCCAATGGTCGTGGGGCGGCGGCGCTGAGTACCGCACTGATGAGCAACAACCTGAACGTCGTGGCCGGACTCCTGATCCCCGGCGCCATCGTCGGACTGTCGCGGCCGAGCTTCGCCGGCAACTTCACTGCGCTGACCTACCTGATTCTCACCGCCGTCGTCCTCCTCCTGGCGTTCGCTCACCGGGGGTTGAGTCGGCGCTCTGGTTGGATCATCATTTCGGGATACGCGATATTCGTCATCTGGCTTGTCGCGGCCACGTGAGCCGTCGCCGGTTTTCTTGCGTCAGGCATTGACAGATATATGCCTAGTGAGGCATACTTAGGTAATGACTGCGAGTGCCACGCTGGACGTGATTGCCGAGCCGAATCGGCGTCTCATCTTGGACGCGTTGCGTCACGGCGAGAAATCGGTCAACGTGCTCGTCGACCGACTCGATTTAAGCCAACCGTTGGTGTCGAAACACCTGCGCGTTCTTCGCGACGCCGGGCTGGTGCACGTGCGACCGGATGGTCAGCGCCGCCTCTACCGCCTTCGTCCCGAACCGCTCGTCGAGCTCGACGCCTGGCTCGCGCCGTATCGCGCGATGTGGCGCGAGAGCCTCGACAAACTCGAGGATCATCTCGCCGAATCTCGATCACCGAGTAGGAAGTCATGAGTGAAGCCACCCTGGCCGAAAGCGGGCCTCGACCAGTCCTGCGCTTCGAGCGTCACCTGCCGCAGTCAATCGATGAGGTGTGGAAGGCCGTGACCGATCCGCTCGAGATGCGTTCATGGTTTCCCACTCGCATCGAGATCGACGAGTGGAAGGTCGGGGCGACGCTCACGCACCACTTCGACGAACACGACATCGGGCCGCTGTCGGGCACCGTGCTCGAATGGGATCCGCCGCATCGCGTGCGTTTCACGTGGGACGTCGACACGATCACCTTCGAACTGACACCTTCGCCCGAAGGCGGAACGATCTTCGTACTCACCGAGCAACTGGCCGCGGCTCGCGCTGCGCGCAACGCCGCCGGCTGGGAGAGTTGTCTGGATCGACTGGAGTTTCAACGAGAGACCGAGACGTGGACCACTCGCTTCAACCACTACTCCGACGTCTTCGAACCGGTCCTCGGACCGCAGGAAGGTCCTCCGGAGATCTTCGAAGTCTCTTAGCTGATGTCTGCACAGGACCGCGACGCTCAAGTATTTTCAAAAATGACACTCATCACATGATCAGAAGCATCAACGCGTCAATCCGCCGCCGAGGTCCTTCTCGTTGCCGTCTGGAAACATTTCTTGGAGCAGGAATTGGACTCTGGGTGGAATGAGATGTTCCGGATAGTAGGACGCGAGCAGATCCAAACCTTGTTCAACCGTCGTGAGGTCGCACAGTGCGTACAACTCCCGTATGTCGTCTTGATCACGTTCGACGCGAGACGCCATCAGTTTCATGGCCAATAGATACTGGGGCGATGCCGCGGCGACACTCAGGTTCTGTCCTTCGTAGACGCCTATTTGATTTAAGTCCTCACCGGGTAAGAATGCCTTCGCACCGTCGTTCAGCCAGTCGGGTTCGAGACTTAATCGTTCAGCTACTCGCGATGCAGCTGTTCGCACTTCGCTAGATGGCACGAAGACAGCGTCAACATCTGCCGTCGCTCTTCGCGTGTCATACGCAATCGCCATCGCTGCGCCACCAACGATGAATACCTCGCCTCGAACGTTGAGAATCTTTAATTCTTCGTCAAGTTCTGCCAGAGCCTCGAGTAGTTCACGACGGCCGAGTAGTGCCACTACGCGTACTCCAACGCGCCTTGCGTCACGAAAACACCTCGCCGAGCAAGCGAAATCGGACTGTGCACGAGGGCGTTGGCGTGCAGCGATGGCATGCCCGAAACAAACCACCATTGTCTTAGAAAAAAACGTTGATCGTTTACCCACGACGGTGCAACGACGCCATGAGAAGCACTTGCAAACTCAACAATTCCGGCCAAGAGTGCGTCGTAACGATCACTTCCGGTGGTCACCGGCACTTCTTGCGTTATACGTCGGCGAGTTTCCCAGTCTGATTTGTCATAACGCTCCAAAAAGTGCAGGGCCAATCGAAGCGCCGAGCTGGAGTCCCCCTTAGCGAGACATGCGGCAATCTCTTCGCCCACATCTTTCACAGAGTCTTCTTTCCATGACATGGACATATCGTACGACGCAGATCTCACAACGCTGGCGGTTATACACGAGTTCTGATCGACTTGTATCTATTGAAACGTGCAATTAGTCGCGTCCGCAAAAACGCTCGGTTGTAGTCGAACTCTTTGGTTAGGCCCACGCCCTCAGTCGCGTCAAGAGTTCTTCGAGCGCTGCCAGGTCTCCCGAAGTTAGCGCGGACAGACTCTCGGGAGGTTCGCCGAGTATTCTCTTCGCGAGCTGCGCCGTCTCGCGTCCCGTCTCGGTGAGCGAGACGAGTTTGCGTCGATTGTCATCGGGGTGTGGCGTGCGAATGACCAGTCCCTTTTCAACGAGCTTGTCGCAGATGACGGTGGCGTAGGGCGCGTCCATTCCATTGGCCTCGGCGATGTCGCGCAACGTCATCGGTCCCTGCTCGAGATGCAACAACACCTTGACGCGTCCGAATCCGCCGCCGAGGCCCAACGCCTCTTGCAGTTCGCGACGGCGATCTTGGGCATTGACGTAGTCATAGAGCGCCGACCACACGCGAATCGCCTGTACACCGTTGGGTTGTGTCGCGTCGCTCATCGTGCCATCTCCTTGGTTCGTGAAGTGAGTCGTTCGCCGTTTCGAGTCGCGGTCGCGCGCGCCCACTCACCGGTCGAGGCGAAGCCCAAGAGACAGACGGCCGCCCCGCACGCGGCCAGTACGTACCAGGCGGCGTGACTCGCTCCTACAAAGGTCGCGCCCGTGCCGAGCGCCACCATCGACCCGGTCACCGCCACGCCTAGTGACGAGCCGACCTGGCGACTGGTCGAGGCGACGGCGCCCGCGACACCGGCCTGATCAAGCGGCATGCCCGACATGGCCGTCGTGCTGATCGGCGCGTTGACCAGACCACAGCCGACGCCGAAGATGACGTAGGCGACGCAGAGGTAGAGGATCGAGGTGTCGGCCGTGAGACGCGCGAGCATCAGGCCGCCGATCGCCAACGGCGGTCCGGAGAGGACGAGGGGTAGACGTGGTCCCCGCGTGCCGACCAGTTGACCCGAGATACGTGCGAAGACGAACAGCGTGGCGGCCATGGGGAGCATCAGGAGTCCGGCCTTGAGCGCGCTGTAGTGACGGACGTCTTGGAGATAGAGCGTGTTGAGGAAGAGGAAGCCACCGAGTGACGCGAAGGCGGTCAGCGCGATGAGGCTCGCGCCGGCGAAGGGCGCACTGCGGAAGAACCGCGGGTCGATCAGCGGCTCGTCGCGGCGCAGCTCAACCACGACGAGGACGACGAACGTCACGGCGCTGAGCACGAACAGCCCCACGATCAAGGGTGAATGCCATCCCCGTCGGGGCCCTTCGATGATGCCGTAGGTCAGTGCCGCGAGCGCGACGATGACCAGCATCTGTCCGCGAGGGTCGAGTCGGCGCGCGTGCAGCGCCTTCGACTCGGGGACGAAGAGGCCCGTCAAGATGATTGCCGCGATGCCGACCGGCACGTTGATCCAGAAGATCGCGCGCCAGCCGATGCCCGAGACGAGCACGCCGCCCAAAACCGGACCGAGCGCCAGGCTGAGCCCGAAGACCGATCCCCACACGCCCATCGCGCGCGCGCGCGACTTGGGGTCGCTGAAGGTGTGGAAGATGATCGAGAGCGCCACGGGGTTGAGCATCGATCCCCCGATCGCCTGCATCGCGCGAAAGGCGACCAGCCAACCGAGCCCCGGTGCGACACTGCACAGCAACGATCCGATCGAGAAGATCGTCAAACCGATTTGAAAGACCCGTCGTCGACCGAAGCGGTCGGCCAGCGATCCCGACAGCATCAAGAGACAGGCGATGACGAGGGTGTAGGCGTCGATGGTCCACTGCAGGTCACTCACCGTGGCGTGGAAGTCGTGTTGGATCGAGGGCAGTGCGACGTTGACGATGGTCACGTCGACGCCCACGATGAACAGGCTCATGCAGCAGATCCCGAGGATCAGTCGCTGTCGTTTGGCACTCAATTCAGGCATTCAGACGACTCCATTATTAGTTATGTTGTGACAATACAACTATAATATCGTTGGGTTCCGGCTCCCAAACGCCTGAAGAAAGACGGCCCATAAGTTGGTGCGATGGCCTCAAACGACGTCAACGCACAGCACCAACGGTTGGGCGTGTTCCCGACAGCAGACACCGGAGTGCGCCTCAGCGACACAGAACTCTGGGACGAGTCCGCGCGTCCGACGCGCACGGCGTCCACCGCCGACGTCACCTATACGCGCGTCGGACGAGCCGTCGGCTCCCACCTCATCGCCGTGCACGATCACCTTCGCGGCGAGCTCGAGAGCATTCGCGCACTGGTGGAGAGTGTCCAAGCCGGGGCGGTGTCCGCCGGCGAGGCGGTCGCCCTGTTCGACGAGTTCTCGATCCGCCAGAACAACTGGACGATCGGCGCCTACTGTGCTGCGTACTGTCGCATGGTCGCGCTGCATCACGGACTCGAGGACACCGACATATTTCCTCACTTGCGCTCCTGCGAGAAAGACCTGGAACCGGTCATCGACCGACTCTCCGAAGAGCACACCATCATCCATGACGTCCTCGAGAACCTCAACCGGGCGCTCGTGGAGCTGGTCGCCAATCCCGAGGACTTCACCGACCTGAGACGGGCCGTGGACATCCTTACCGACACACTCCTCTCGCACTTGTCCTACGAGGAGCACGAACTTGTCGAACCGCTCGCGCGCTACGGCTTCTACGAGGGGCAGATCCGCTGAACGTACTCGCCCTGGACGCCCTCGAGTGCTCGATCCAACGAGGCCCTTGACGCAGAGAACATGTCGACCTATAAACGAGTGGGAAAGAGAGAGGAATGAGAATGTCTACGAACGAGGGAAGTGGGTCTGACTCCATGGGCGGATCCGACAAGACCGAATCAGAAGCGCTCGGTGGGAGCGACCGGGGTGGCGCGGACACAGTGGGAGGCGCTGACACGACGGATATGGACGACGTCGGCGGTGCCGATGCGACCGAAGACGACCTGATGGGCGGATCCGACGCCGCCGATGGGGACGCGTTGAAATAGCCGTTTAAACGGCGAAGAATTGCTGTCGGGCCGCTCGCCGACGACGCCGTCGATGATGACGTCGATGATGACGTCGACGGCGATGTGGAACCGAACCTCGCTGTCGCCGGCCACATCTGGGTAGCGTGCGAAGAACTGGCGACCGCGGTCTGCTCGTCGGGATGAGGTACTATATACCACATGGTAGTGGGTGGTAACGACAAGCTCCTCGCGCAGATGCGCCGAGGCTCAATCGAGTACTGCGTGCTGGCGCTCTTGCAGTCTGGAGATCGATACGGCTTCGAGATAACTCGCGAACTTGCCGCGGCCGACGGTCTGGTCACGAGCGAGGGCACGGTCTACCCGATCTTGACGCGGTTGCGCAAGGACGGCTTGGTCGACACCTACTGGCAGGAGTCCTCAGAAGGTCCCCCTCGTCGCTACTACCGGATCACTTCGGACGGCGCGCTCGCATTGAAGCCCTTCATAGAACAGTGGGAGCGATTTCGCGACGCCGTCGACACCATCTTGAAGAGAGGAAGTGGGAAGTGAGCAATCTAGACACGACCCAAGAGTTAGTCGATGACTATCTCGCGACGTTGAGGAATCAGCTGTATCCGGTGCCGCTTCGCGCGCGCGACGAGTTCATGAGTGAGATCTCGCAACATATCTCGGAAGGCCGTGCCGATCTGGATCCCGACGATGTCGAGGGACTACGCGCGCTGCTGGGACATCTGGGCAGCCCCTCGCAGTTGGCGAGTGACATCATCGCGGATCAACGTGACCAACATCGCCAATTGAGTGTCGCCACACGCGCGAGGAAACTGCTCGGACCGATAATCGCGCTGTCGGTGGTCTTGTTGATCCTCTTCGGTCTCTCGTGGGTGTCGCACTATCAACCGCTGAGAACCTCGCCGCTCAGTCAAACATGGCCCTCGATCACCAACGCCAACGGGAAGAGCGTGGTGCAGGTGAACGCCTCGAGCAGCGAACTCCCGGGCGAAGTGCCGGTGTGGAGAATGCCGAAGGGGACTTCCACCATTCATATCCTCGTGTCGATTGAGAACGCGGGAAGTTTGCCCTTGAAGATAACGGGCGTCCAGTCGCCGTTCTTCGGTTGGCCGTCCATGGGGCCGGCGCGCATTGGATTCGCTCGCTACGAAGGAGCGTCGTCCACGACTCGCTTCCGCCCGTTCACTGAGGGTGCTCACCAGGATGGGGAGATCACGCTTGACATACCGATGCACTGCACGCTCGGTTCCCAAACGGCGGAGCCGACGAGGGTCTTGGTGTCGACCTCGTTCTTCGGTGTGTCCCACCAAGTGTGGGTGAACATTCAGCCATTCAATATCGAGTTTGCCAAGAGCTGTTGAATATCGGCCGAAGCGAAGTACGACCCTTCGTGGACGCAAATCTGCGGATCAACGAAGACATGTCGTTTAGAGATCGAGCAAGGACCGAAGCGTCTTGATCTCGGAAGCGAGTGCTCTTTCGCCCGCGCGGGTGATCTTGACCCAGGTGCGGGCTCGTTGGCCCTCGTGACCTTTGCGAATCGAAATCAGTCCGTGCTGTTTCAGAATCTCAATGTGTTGGCCGAGATTGCCATCAGTCAGTTTGAGTCTGGTCTTCAAATAGGTGAAATCCGCCTGTTGGGTCTCGCGCAAGACAACGAGCAGGCCGAGGCGTGTTCTCTGATGCACGACGTCGTTCAACTCCGTGACGTCGAGTTCATCGTCGGTCTTGGGCAGCCTCGTGCCCTCTTGCCTAAGCATCGGCCACCGCGACTTCGCGCCTGTACGCAACGAGACCGGCCCCCACCATGAGCAGTCCCCACAGAACGTCGACCAACGACGTTGCCCAGCTGAAATATCCGCTCGCCGATTTGAACATGCCCAGGTGATGAGCGAGGCGGTAGAGCAGATTGTCAAACGTGAAGATGCTCACGAGAAAACCGCTCACGCCGAAGAAAATTGCGCACACTGCCAGGTAGGCATTGCGTTGACGCACCGCGATGACCCGTAGTGCGAAGGCAATTGTCGGCAGTGCGATGACCCATAGCGGAATCACGACCAGGAACGAAATGATGAGGACGACACCGGTCTTCATGTAGGAACCGCGTCCGGCGCCCACGCCCGTGGTCACACGATTTCGTTTGTACCAGGCGGCACACAACAGGAATCCCGTCGGGCCGGCGATGAGCCAATAAGCGAGTCGCCACGACGAGAGGTCGTTCAACTCGAAGGCCGCGCTCACGATTGCCAGTGCACCGAAGATGAACAACGGTACGGAGGATGGCCGGCGGTCCGCCCAGGCCAGTGTTCTCAGTCGATCGACTTCGCCCAACACTTCGCTCGACTCTGAAGTACCCATAGGTCGTCCGCTCCGCATTCTCTTCATTGCAGAGTACTCTGCATTGCAGAGTGAGTCAAGATGAAGGTCTTTGTTTCGTGGCTGCACACGTCTTCGACTGCTGGGACAAGCCGCGGTCGCCCGAACGTAGCGGGCCAATAACTCTGCTTCTAGGGCAGGATCAAATGGGTGTCGCCGAACTCGTGCCACTTGTAGCCCAGGACGAGCGCTGCGTTGTATGAATCTTCCAACAGTGCTCGTCCGATCAACGCCTCGAGCATCATGAGGTGCGACGAAACGGGTTCGTGCCAACCCGTGATCAGGCCCTCAACGACGCGCACGCCACGCTCGGGCGAGATGACCAGATCGGTCCAACCGTCAAACGCAGTGGCCTCACCCTCGGGCGTCACGCAACTCTCGATCGCTCGAACGACGGTCGTGCCCACGGCGATCACCCGATGACCCTGGCGACGTGCGGCGTTCACACTTTCGGCCGTGGACAACGGGACACGGACGCGTTCGGGGTACGGCAACTCGCCGTCTTCGAGGGAGGCGACACCGGTGTGCAGTATCACGGGAACCACGCCGATGCCTTTGGCGACGAGTCGAGTGATCATGTCGGTCGTAAAGGGTCGCCCGGCACTGGGCATCTCGGCACTTCCGTACTCGGTCGCGTACACGTTTTGGTACGTCTCGATCGGCCACGTCCGCTGTACGTAGGAGTAGCGAATTGGTCGGCCGTGTGTTTCGAGCCAACGAAGTACCGGCTCATTGAGATCCAAAGAAGCGATCCACAGACGGTCCCCCGTCCCGAAATGCTCGTCGAGCTCCATCGTGGCGCCCCGTAGGCGGAGTTGTCGCGACGTGACCGGCCCGGACCACCGTCGCGTCGTGCCATCGACCTTTCGTCGCAGTTCGACGATCCATCGGCCGTCATCGAGTTCGTTCGAGAGATGCACCATGAGCGACGTGTCGTCGCTGTCGATCGCTTCGACGGCGGCGGGAATCGTTCCCGAGGTATTGATCACCACCAGGTCTCCCGACTCGAGAAAGGTGGGCAAGTCCGCGAAATCGCTCGACACGAGCGAGCCGCTCGATTTACGCGCGACGAGCATCCGCACGCCGTCGCGAGAGAGGCCGCGCGCCTCGGGCGGCTCCGACGCCTCCAGTGACGTCGGCAATTCGAAGTCGAATCGCTCGTGACTGTCGGTCAGGACGCTCATGCGCCGAGCGCGGTCGCCGTGTAGCGTCCGCTGGGCGCAAGGGAGTCGAGCAAGTTTCGAAGCGCGGGCACCACGGACTCGGGTTCGGGTCGGTCCGAGATGTCTTCACCGGGAAAGGCCGCCTGATGCATGTCGGTACGCATATCGCCCGGATCGAACGAGTAGAAACGCACATCGTTGGTCTCGGCGGCCAGTATCCGACTGAGGTGATCGAGTGCTGCCTTGGAAGACCCGTAGCCGCCCCACCCTTCGTACGCTTCGACCGCGGCGTCCGAGCTCAGCGACACGACCGTTCCTCGGGCACGCTTCAGCATTGGAAGGGCGAGTTGGACCAGTGCCAGAGGTGCCAACGTGTTCACCTCGAAGACGTCGCGCAACTCGTCGAGACGAGCATCCTCGAGCGGGGGCAAAGGGGTCGGACCGAGCGTGCTCGCGTTGTTCACGAGCAGGTCCAAGGACCCCAACACCGAGGCGGCCTCAACGAGGGCGGCACGATGCGCAGCGTTCGTCACGTCGCCGGGAACTGCCGAGACCGCGGCACCGAGGGATTCGATCTCCGCGCGTACCTCGAAGAGCGCCGCAGAGCGTCGTGCGTCAATCACCAGACTCCAGCCGTCCTTGGCAAGAGCAATCGAGAGCGCGCGCCCAAATCCGCGCGAAGCTCCCGTGACAATGGCAACGGGCATCACCAACCAACTTTCTTCTCTCGAAATCGCTTTCTTTCTGCAACTTACAAGTTAAAGTAATGTTTAAGTCAAGTAATTCTCTCTGAAAAGTCGTGGAGTTGACGTGGACAATCTGCTTTCCATTGGTGAAGTCGCTGAACGCAGCGGCCTCGCGGCGTCCGCCGTTCGCTTCTACGAGAAGACCGGCCTGGTGCACGCGGAGAGGACGCCGGGCAATCAACGACTCTTTCGTCGTGATGTTTTGCGAAGGCTCGCATTCATCCGAATAGCCCAGAGGGTCGGGCTTTCGCTCGAGGAGATCGTGGTGGCTCTGAATGAGTTACCTGTCCAAAAAGCACCTACGGCAAAGCAGTGGCGACATCTGTCTCAGGGATGGCAGCAACGCATTGACGAGCGTATTGAACTATTGGAAGCCCTACGAGGTGGACTCACAAACTGCATCGGATGCGGATGCCTGTCTCTTCGTACCTGCGCGTTAGCGAATCGGAACGACGAGGCAGGTCGGTCCGGATCAGGACCTCGCTATTTGGGAGATTTTTAGCCAATCACGAGCGGAAAGGGAACGAGCCAAAAGGGGTAGTCCTCGCGTGGTGTCCATCATCTGGCGTCCGACATCGAAACCGAGGTGATCCATGACTTTCCCCGATGCCACGTTCGCCGGTTCGAAGATGCTGAGGATCTCGTCGTAGTCGAGCGACGAAAAACCCCACTCAAGTGCCGCGGCCCCGAGTTCCGTGGCGTAACCTTGCCCACGAAACGCCGACCCAAGTCGCCAACCGATCTCGATTGCCGGAAGGACTTCGAGCAGGAAGTGCGGGACTGAAAGGCCGCCCCATCCGGCGAGTGCACCCGTCGAAAGTTCGATGACTGCATGGAGTGACGGCTCCGAATCAGATTCGTATCCGGAAATAACATGAGCGAGGAAATTCGCAGATTCCTCCGTAGTCATCCCACGTCGGAGCGGGAACCACCAGAAGGACTCCTCGGATTGGAGTTGCGTCAGCGCGTTGAGGTCCTCGTCAACGAACGGTCGCATGAGGAGGCGACTCGTATTCAAGACTTCAATCATCGACACATCCCACGTTCACGATGCCGTCGTAAATTCTCACACATACGCCCCAAGACGCCTGAACGCAATTAACACTCGATTACTAGCGCGTCTACTCGAGAGAGCTAGGCAGAACGAGTGGCGATCAGCCGTGGATGACAGAAGTGATGAAAACGACTAAATGAACCCCCTCGACGTTCGGCGACGAGCATCGAGAGGCACAAAGATCCGCAAATTCCCTATGAATAAAGCGGTTTTGGGCGGTTTGACCTTTTATCACAAATCCGTTTGCAAATTGTGCATTTGTTGCTTAATGTTTGTGAGTTCTTTGATGATTGCGTCGAAGATAGCAAGGGCAGACAGTTCAATTCCGTTTTTTCCATTCAAGGGGGAATTATGAATTTGCTTGCCAACTATCGACGACTGCGACAACGCCAAGAGCACGGTGAAATAAACGGATTTACGTTGATCGAGCTTTTGATTGTCATCGTGGTCTTGGGAATCATCGCCGCAGTGGTGATTTTCGCACTGGGGGGCATCACTGGTCAAAGCGCCACTGCTGCGTGTCAGGCGGACGGCGCCACGGTGTCCACCGCCGTTCAGGCGTTCGTCACACAGAACCCGAGCGTCACTCCAACGGAAATCGGTTTGCTCACCGGCACCGCTGCCGACGGCAACACGGCGTACATTCAGTCGTGGCCGTCGAACGACCCGCACTATGAGTTCGCGTTGACGACTGACGGCCAACTGGCTGTTCAGTACGCGTCCACCGACAAGTGGACTGGGGGCGAAACCGATGGGCCGTCAAGCGCCCTCGTCGGAAACACACCGGCGGATGGCGTGTTGTACCAAGGTGCCGGCACCTGCGCCAGCCTCACCTGATTCGACGACGTCGATTCTTCAATCGAATCCCCGGCGAGACGAGATCCTCGCTCTCGCCGGGGAGACGAACTCAACGCCTACCTGGAGTCAATGACATGATGCGACGTACCTTCGCCCGCCTCTCCTCTCGTCGTGCAAGGAAACGTCACGTTGATCAAGAGTCGCGTGGTTTCACTTTGATCGAACTGCTCACCGTCGTCGTGGTCATCGGCGTAGTGTCCACGGTCGCCGCCATGGCACTCGGTCGGCTGAACGACAAGTCGATGTCGGCCGCTTGTCAGTCCGACGGAGCCAAAATATCGAACGCCATGTCGTTGGTCAAAGCACAGTATCCCGGCACGACGGTCAACAAGTCGATTTTGTTGACGAGGGGTGGTACGTACCGAGGTCCTTACCTCCAATCGTGGCCAAACAATCCGCCGCACTTCGACTTCTACTTCGTTGCAGGCGTGCTCAATATTCAATCGCCCGCAGGTTCATCAACGGCTTCGGGCACCACGCTTGCCGCCGGCGAGCCGTTTGAAGTTTCCACCACGTGTGCGGGTGTGACGTCGTAACGCAATCGACCTAGACACCCCTCGGCTCGAAAAGTCAGCGGCGCAATTCTGCCTCTACGTTGAGCCGTGCCAGTTTGTGTGGGTTACGGATGGCGTAGACCCGAGTGATTCGGTCGCCGTCGATCACCAAACTCACTGCGGTGACATCGCCGCCAACCTCGAAGCGAGCACCAGGCAAGGCGTTGATCCAGACCTTGGACACTCGCAAGTCCGAGAGGACGGCCACGCGGGAGAGGAACGACGCTACTATTTCGACCCCGCACATTGGTTTGCGAGCGGCAGGCACCATTCCGCCGCCGTCGGCAATCAAGACAACATCGGGGGCCAATACATCCATGAGACGCCGTACGTCGCCCGAGGTTAGTGCAGCCAAGAACTCTTCGAGGGTTGCCTCTTGCTGGGCTCGGTCCACCTGCATCCGCGGTCGCCGCTTCGCCACATGTTCGCGGGCGCGATGGGCGATCTGACGGACCGCAGCCGGCGATTTGCCGACGACCTCAGCGATTTCGTCGTACGGTGTCTCGAACACTTCGTGCAGCACGAACACGGCTCGCTCGGACGGACCAAGGGTCTCGAGCACGGTGAGCATCGCGATCGAGACGTTCACAGCTAGTTCCGCCTCGACATCCGGACGGGTGAGCAGCGGCTCAGGCAGCCACTCCCCGACGTAGTTCTCGCGTTGGCGAGACACCGTTCGGAGTCGGTTTAGCGCCTGGCGGGTGACCATCCGCACCAAATACGCCCGCGGATGACGTACTTCTGACTGGTCGACATTGACCCATCGGAGCCAACTCTCCTGGACGACGTCCTCTGCGTCGGCTGCGGAGCCGAGCATTTCGTAGGCAACAGTGAAGAGTAAACCGCGGTGCGAGACGAACGCGTCGTCGCTCATGTCTTCGAGGCTACGGCGAGCGGCTCAAGGCCACACGCGGTTGAAAACTCCTGGGAAGTGATGCCAAAGGCGGTATTGCACCGCGCCATAAAGTTTGAAAGCGCAATCACCGTGGTCAGTTCTACGAGCGCTGACGGACCGAGCGCCTTAAGAAGTCGAGCCGAAAGCTCGTCAGTGACGGTCGGCGGGGTCCGGGTCATCGCCTCGGCGTATTCCATGACGTCGCGCTCCAGCGAAGTGAAACTACGTGAATCTCGCCACCGCGGCACCTCGCGCGCCTTTGCGACGTCAAGTCCCTCATTGTGCGCCTGAAAGTAGCCGAAGTCGAGGCAGAAACTGCAACCGATCAGGTTGGCCGCCGCCATGTGGGCGAATGATTTCAAGTTCTCGTCACACTGCCTCATCTTCTGCATCTTTCGACCGACACTGAAGCTCAAACTCAGCGCCTTGCGATTGTGCCAAGCAACCCCGACCGGTTCCGGCACCTCGCCAAACATCTTGCGTGACATCCGTTTGACAATGGCGCCGTAGAGTCCATTCAACTCTGCGTGCGGGATTCGTGTAGTGCCGGTCATATTGCCTCCTGGGGTCAGTTGCTCTCACCATTGAGACACCGACCACTCCCGAATGTGACACGTACGAGGTTCAGCCCGACTCTAATGAACCAGCTGGTTGGAATTCGCTGTTCAACCAGGCATTACGAAGCACCCTTTGTCGCCGACACTTCGAACGCTGTGACTCAATCGCTCGAAGGGTTTGTGAAATTGATCCGTGACTCAAGGGCACCGAGGGCACCTCGAGATCGCCCGGATATCGACTAGTGACAGACCATGGCATCGGACGCGCGACGTAGGCGGTGTCGAATCATCCGATTGAACACGAGTCGGTGCAATGGTCCGAGAAACTTCCAATAGACGAAACCTGGCACACCACGGGGACGAAAGGCGGCGACCTGATGAAGGGAGCCCTCGTGGACGCGGTAACCCAACCACGCATCTCCTGGAGACCATCCGTCACTGCGCAATACGAGATGAGTTTCATCAACCTGGACAATTCGCCACCAGTCGACCCGTGCACCGGAGACCAACGCATCTGGAGACTGGGGACGAAGGTTCTCACCCATAAGGCGCCCCAGGACCAGTCGAAGCGCCCAGGCGGGCGCAGCGCCGTACCAGTTGAGTGCGCCGCCAATGGTCCCCAAGTCTCGTTGGACCGCCTCGTCAAGGCCCTCTCGGATCGCGAGCGAGGCGACGACGGTGTACACACCGTCACGCTGACCCCGGCGTCGCGTAAACAATGTTCGTCCTACGTCATCATTCTGCTGATCGAGTGCCGTCACTAGTGCGCGCTCGACGCCCATAGGTATGACGGAGAAGGCCCGTTGCGTTCGCTCCCCGTGAACCACTACTACCTCGGTAACCAGGCTGTCGATGAGCGCGTGACTCACGGATCGATCCACCGGTGTGACCAGATCGACCCAATACGAAGACAAGTGTGGCGTGAGCCAGGGTATGTCAACAATGAAGCGCGGGTGCAGGCCCCGGGCGCGCGCGTACTCAGCGATCATCTCGCGATAAGTGGTCACGTCCGCGCCGCCAATCTCGTAAACGTCAGGCGCTACTAAGAGTGACTGCTCGAGATAGTCCAGGAGATCGACAAGCGCAATCGGTTGAATTCGGGTACGCACCCAGCGAGGACACACCATTGCGGGAAGCCGTTCGGTGAGGTAGCGGAGCATCTCGAACGAGATGCTCCCAGCGCCAAAGACCACCGCAGCACGAAGCTCCACGACCTCAACACCCGAACGTCGGAGAGCCGCGCCGACTTCGTGACGACTGGAAAGGTGAGCAGAACTGGGAGCGTCACCGAGCGCCCCGACGTAGATGATTCGACTGATTCCCGCTTGTGATGCGGCGCGGCCAAACGCGGTCGCGAGACGGAGGTCGAGGTCTCGAAAATCACTGCCGCCGGCCATCGAGTGGATGAGGTAGTAGGCGACGTCAACGTTGGTCAGAGCACGAGCAGTGGCAGCGATGTCGCCCAGGTCGACCACCACGGATCTCTCACTCGCCACCGCAGTCTTTGCCGATCGGTGCAGCGCCAGAACGTCGTGATTACTTTCTAATAGTCGAACGGTGAGCGCGCGACCTACGAATCCTGATGCCCCAGCGATTGCCACGGTCATCAGGTGCCTTCCACGGGGGGAACACCATTCTCCCACGTTCGGATTGATAGTCGAATCGTACGATGCGATAACCGTGAACTTGGTGCTCAATGACGTCAGCTAAACCGTCGCCCAACAAGCAATTCGCGACTGGATTCGTCGACTGGGAGAACTTGCCCCGTGTTAGTCGAGGAGCTGTGTTGCCAAGCAAAATGGGTGACCAGCCGGGTCGAGAAGGATTCGCCAATGCTCCGGATTAGTTTGCCCTGCCGCGACCCGAGCTCCCAAACTTACCGCGTCAGTCTGCGCTTCGTCTAGGTCGTCGACTTTCAAGTGCAGATGCATCTGTTTCGGCACGGTCGGGTCCGGCCACGTGGGCGGCTTGTAGTCCTGCACCTTGACAGCGACCAGCCAGTCTCCGTCGACCCTGACAGCGTGGAACTCTTCGTTGCGATGTGCGACTTCGCCGCCCAGGAGCGCCGCCCAGAAGTCAGCGAGGACTGAAGGCTCAGAGCAGTCCAGCGCCGTTAAACCCAGTCGCGCCGTCGCCATTCCTGAGAGCCTATGGGGCGCGAGTTAAGCGTTGACGCTGTATCTCACGATCGAGTTTGTAACACGCAAAACTCGTTGCCTGAAGGATCAGTGAAAAGTCGCCACGGAAGTTCGCCCCAATCCGGGTAGAACTCGCGCCCCCCGAACTCGACGATCTTCGCCGCGATTTCGTCGGGATCTTCCCCTGTCTCAAGACGTATATCGAGGTGCAATCGATTCTTGGACGTCCCTTTGCGCACGCGTTCGGGACACATCTCAAGGAGCGGGCCGCGCATTGAAGCGTGACGCAACGACCTGGGAGCGACGCCAGGCACTTCAATCCAACCGGTCAGCCAGGACCAGAACTCCGCATCGCGGTTCGGGTCGGCGGAGTCGAGCGGGAGCGCAGCGATCGGTCCGGTATCGACGTACGCCACTCGATCCTCCATGACGCAGTAGGGATTGCCTTCCGGATCGGCAAGTACCACCCAGGGCACATCACGTTGACCGACGTCGAGATATCGAGCGCCGAGTTCGAGCGTCCGCTCCACCTCTTGGGTTTGTCTGGCGCCGCCCGACAGATCCAAATGAAGTCTCGGCTGCTCGAACGGCGGATCGGGCACTCGCTGGAAACAAAGGTCGAGAACCGGTCCGCCCTCAATGGCGAGTCGCGTCTCGAAGCCCTCGGGCTCGTCAGTTAGTCGCTCGCCTCCCAGCACCGCTTCCCAGAACCGGCCCAGTCGTTGGGGATCAACGGCGTCGACAACCACGTTCTCCAAATGCATGGAGTCACATTATCGAGATAGATTTTGGGCAATGAATCGGCAGTAGCGGCACTTTCGATAACTCCTCGTCACGAAGACATGACCCGCGGAAGTCCAAACGACGGCAAAACGTCCTTGCCGAGCCGGTTGGCGACGGTCCTCGTGAGTTCCACCCGTCGTTTGCTCGGTCGACCAGGACCTCGGAAAGCGCCGAGGCCCGGTCGAGCGAAATGGTTTTTCAGATCGCGAGCAAGCCGCCTCTCAATCTCACTTAGAAAAGTTGAGGAGTGGTGCGAGCGATTGAACTTGGATCGTGTCGCTCGCGTTACCCAGGAACGGGAGATGCCAGTTCTCCTCGATCGTCTGCAATAAGGAGTAATGGTTGGTCGGTGTCGAGTCGGTTGATCCTCTGGCGCCATGGCGGGCGACCACGATCATTGGCACGTGGCCACCGCCGTACAAGGTGCCGCCGACGAGATCGCCACCACCACCCGACGTCGGATCTGGTGCAGTGGCTGGTAGTACCGGCGAGTCGCAGCACCCGGTGTTGTCTTCCGGTCCGTAGGGAGAGGCGTCCTCGTAGCCGCCCTCGTCCCACATGATGAAGATTGCCGAGTTGCCCGTCCAGGCCCGGGATTTCATTATCGCGGAAACCCAAGTGTTCAAGAAGCTGTCACCATCTTGATAGAGGGTCGCCTGGCTGGGGTCCGTCGGCGAATTCGGGTATGGGCATAACGGAGCACCCCCGTGCATGTCGTCGCAGATGTTCGGGGTGATCCACGAGAACTGCGGCACGTTGCCGTCTGCAAGGTCCGTGCTCAGCTGGGTGAGCGGGACAACGTTGGCCGCGAGCTGCGGGTTCTTGAAAATGTCTGGATACTGCATGAAGGGGTTGTGCTTGCGAACGTACAGAGCCGTGCCGGTGTCGTTTCCCGTGCAGTTCGGGTCAAGGCTCGGGTCGGAGCAATCGCCGTAGTTGCCCGTGTATCCGGCCGACGGCATCGACTCCATGTATCCCTTCCAGCTGACACCCACTTGGTTGAGCTGATCGAAGAGGCTCAGGTGATTGAAATAGCCAAGGTCTGCTTGGGCTTCGTCGTCGGCATTTGAACCCCAAGTACTCCCGCTCGTCACGGCGACATAGTTCGGGAGGCTCGTGTGCGTCACGCCGTAGTAGTCCGTGGCGAGGCCGTAGTTGTTCGCAAGACTTCGGATAAAGGTCGTGTTCGGATTCGACGCGCTGAGCAAGTCTGAATACGACGTGTTTTCCATCATGATTACGAAGACGTGGTCCATGTGTCTGAACGGAACCGAGTTCGATCCGTCGGCAGGCTTCGCCGCGGGACTAGAGGCCATTGCGGGCACGCCGAGCCCGATTCCAAGCCCGAAAAGTGCGGACGCGGTGGCAATTAGCGCGGCCCTTTTTAGGTGAGAATTGCGCATTAATTTTCCTCTCGTTTGGTCAAGAGGCGGTGTGGCTCAAGTCGTCATCCGCCAATAGATGTTATTTAGCACGTGACGCGAATCAAAGCAATCGAAAGTGAGCGTCTCAGTCGGTCCGGCATTAGCAAGAAAGTGCCGAAGAGAATTCACCCCGACGAAATGTGACGTTCTCGGTTCAGATGCTGGCGAAACTGGAACCACTATTCGTCGTCGCTACTAAAGAGCTCATCTACTCTCCAAGAGAAGTTTCTGGGAGAGTAACACTTCTAACCACGGCAAATTAGGCCTTCTAACCTGTGGCGCTGCCCTGACTCAGAAGACTCAACGCGACTTTCGGTATGTCAGCAAGACGTTGCCCGATTCGAACTGACGTACGTGAGCCAGATTGAGCGCGACGCGGTCTTTCAGGTCTTCGAAGAGGTTGTGACCCTGACCAAGGGCGATTGGGCTGATCATGATGCGCAACTCGTCAAGGACCTTCGCGGCCACGAAACTGGCCGTGAGGTGGGAGCTGCCGATCAAGAGCACCTCTCCACCTTGGGTTGACTTAATCGCCTCGATCCGCTCGACGGAATCGCCATCAATAATCGTGGTGTTGAACCACTCTGCGTGATCGATGGCGTTCGAGAAGACCAGTTTGGGTTTGGCATTCATTCGTGTAGCGATAGGGTCGTCGTTGGCCCTGGCCTGGTCAGTCGGCCAGTAGGCCGCCATGTGTTCGTAGGTCGCACGTCCAAAGCCGAGAGTGTCCGCCTGGTCCAATTGGCGAATAGCGAACTCCCTAAACTCCTCGTCCACGATCGCAAAATCGAAGATACCGTTTGCGTCTTCGTGGAAACCGTCCAGGCTGACAATGATGAACGACGCAATATTTCTCATCGCCCGTTCCCGCTCACAGTCGATCCAGCTCGATCCGATTCTTCAGATGTCGGAACTGCTTTGGCTGCCTCGTGGAGCAGGGCGGCGAGCTTGGCCAAGGTTTGAAGTCCGAGTTCAACCGCGCCAAAGCTAATGGCTTCAACACGCCACTCAGGTGAGACGTGCAGTTGACGCATGGTCAAAACGCACTTGCCATCTGACTGGTCGTCGAAGGTGACAGTGACCTGAAATCGGTGAGGGTCGTCTTCGACGTCGGATCCCAGATCGAGAACAAGTCGCGACGGACGAGTTATCTCGAGGATGTTCATGCGGTTAACGAATCGATGGCCGTCGGGAGAAATCATGTCGAAGTGCCAGCTTCCTCCTTCGACCATCGACATTGACCTCGTCTCAATGGTGAATCCGTCTGGCCCAAACCATTGACCAATGCTCTCGGGATTTGTCCACGCATCAAAGACTTTTTCTCGTGGAGCATCAAAGACTCGAACGAGAACAATTTCACGTTCGATGACTTCTCGGTACGCACTATCTATCATGCCGTTTTCCCTCTTCCGTATTGTTGGTGTGATTGTTACTTTGTAGGAATTCGTTGAGTCGATCGAGACGCTCATCCCAGGACTTTCGGGTGAACGATGCCCATTGGGCTACCTCGGTCAAGACCTCGGGTTGAAGCCGACAAGGTCGATGACGTCCATCTCGTCCACGAGTGATGAGCGCAGCTCGTTCCAATACTTTGAGATGCCGAGAAATTGCCGGAAGGCTCATATCGAACGGGGCGGCTAACTCGAGGACGGTTGCGTCTGAGGTAGCGAGACGTGAGACGATCGCGCGACGCGTGGGGTCGGCGAGTGCCGAAAATACCACTCCGAGATCCGTTCGCTTCGCGTTTTTAATAGTTAACATGATGGTTAACTATAGCGCCTGTGGCATTCCCGTACAAGTTCAAAATGGTTGGTCATTCAAATCACTTGGGCGCAACCAGAAGTTCGAAAAAGCGTGAGCGGGTAGACGGTTCAACTACCGAGCTCACTTTGCGCTCGCCCTTCGATACCATCACAAGATCGTGAACGGATCTGTCGCCAAATAATGAACGCCTCCCGAGAAGGGTGGTGGCGAGGTTTTTCCCCAATCGTGGTCACTTCGGATCGGTGGTGTCGGAAGACGGTTCAAGTTGTCGACGCTTCGACCGCCGGCCACTTTGATTTGGAGGCGGTTTTGGGCACCAATTGGGCGTTTTCGGCGTACTCATCGCGAATATACGGCCCTTCTCAGCGGATGCGCGATCATTAGAAACATTTCTTCACCAGGAATTATGTAGCACCAGGGATTCGAACCCGTGCCGCCACCTTGAAAGGATGGGCGAAATCAGGTTCTTCAAATTACGAAGCTTCTGATCATCGCCGATCTTCACCGATGAAAACTCCGGTCTCAGAGGATCTCGGGCATACTGCGGGCCTAAGCGAAATCTGCCTCTCGCGAGAGGGCGAACCTGACTCACCGAATCGTTCGTGTAACGCTGACTCCGATGCGGACAATTCCTGGAGTGGGAATACCAGAAGAAGAGTCAGCTGCGTGGGCTGCATCGCTTAAGAACGACGGGAACGCCTTCGCCGTGATCTTCGACCTGCATCGCGACCGCGTCTACCATCACGCCCTTCGAATGACCATCAACGTCCACGACGCGGAGGACGTCGTAGCCGCGTCATTCTTCGAGCTGTGGCGACATCGGAAGTCGGTTCGGGTGGTTGACGGATCGGTCTTGCCCTGGCTACTTGTCACGGCGACGAATCTCTCTCGAAATCTGACTCGTGGAATCCGCCGATATCGAACACTTATTGCGTCACTGCCGCGCGCCACGGAAATGCGAAGTTCGGAGGATCTTGCTGTGGAATCGATTGAGGAGATTCGACTCGTCGCAAATGTGCGAGAAGCGTTGGACACCCTGTCGACTGCAGATGCTGCTCTCATCGTTCTCACAGCGTTCGAGCATTACTCACCCGCCCAGGCTGCTGTTGCCCTTGGCATCTCCGAAGGTGCCGCACGGACGCGCCTTCACCGTGCGCGAGCCCGCACGGCCGCGGCGCTCGGAACTCTTGAGGTTGAAAAGGACATCAACGTGACTGAGGAGAAGAGTCGATGAACACGATGGAGATGGATCCAGTTTTCACGGCAGCCCTGCGCGAAACACTCAAGGCAACCGTCAAAGTCAGTCCTCGCGTGCGACGTCGCTGGCGTTGGCGCGCAGGAAGTGGCATCCTCCTCGGGTTAACCCTCGTGGC